>Ga0163144_10002516_pt1 | contig 42225 bp, 30 predicted proteins | sample OliLak19BULKMAT1_FD_123175 | JGI IMG/M metagenome (GOLD analysis project Ga0163144, IMG submission 123175) | Freshwater microbial mat bacterial communities from Lake Vanda, McMurdo Dry Valleys, Antarctica - Oligotrophic Lake LV.19.BULKMAT1 | ecosystem: Environmental > Aquatic > Freshwater >...
AGAGCGAGAGGGTGAGTGGGGCAGGAAAACCGTCGGCTCGACCACGAAGCGGGCGCGTGCGTGGGCACGGGGTGGCGTCGACTCCCGGCCGTTGGGTTGAGCGACCGTGGATTCGACAATCACCGCGCACCAGCTAACAAGGGCGACGCAAACGGTGCGCGAGGTCGAAGATGGCATGGGCATGGGATTGAGAGGGAAAATACGGCGATCGATTGACTCGAATGGTTAGTGCCAGTCCGCCTTGGGAACGGAGGAGGCGTCGACGAGGCAGCGATAGACAGCATCCTCACGAAATGCGAAGTCGCGCTCAATCTGCGGGGTCAGTCGGACGCCCAATCCGGGCACGTCCGGCAGGGTGAGTCTGCCTTCCGAAATGGACCAAGGCGTGATGAGCATAGCGTCCCGGAGCGCGTAGGACTTGATCGGCCATTCCGTGACAGTGCCGCCTCCCGCCAGCGCGGCGTGGTAGTTGGCCATCATGCCGACCGGCCCCCCCCAACAGTGGACGTACACATCAAGAGAATGGCGTTGGGCGGCGGCGAAGACCTCGAGCGTCGGACCGATGCCGCCGACCACCGTCGCGTCCGGTTGGACGATGTCATAACACCCTTGTTCAATGCGATGGATCAGTTCCGTGGAAGTGGTGACAATCTCGCCCCCAGCGATGCGGGTCCCTGTCACCTGGCGGCGGAGACTCGCATACTGCTGGATCTCCTGTGGACCGAGTGCCTCTTCCAGAAAGGCGGGCGCGCGCCCGCCGGACCTGAGCACGGCCGCAAGGTACCGCACGACGTCGTTGATGGACTGTGACGGGATGGCGAGGTTCTGCGTCATGTCCACGGCGATGTCGATGCCTCGCTTGGCCGCGTGGAGCTGGCACCAGCAGGTCTTGTCGACTTGGTGATTGCGGGCGCGGATCTTGAGCAGGGATATGCCCAGCGCTTGGATTCGATCCATTTCACGCAGCATCGGCTCGGGTCCGACGGCGTCCCCGCCGCTGGCATAGAGCGAAAGTGATCGATGGATGGATCCGCCGAGGACGCGCCAGACCGGCAAGTTTAGCAATTGGGCCCGGCAGTCCTGCAGGGCGATCTCGACTGCGCTGACCACGTGTTGAGCGGCGCCCTGAAGGCTCCAGTAACCTGTCACCAGGCTGACGTCGCGAAGGAGACGGGCTAGGTCACGGGGATCGCGGCCGATCAGCGCGGGCGTGACGAGTTCGACGATGCGTTCAAAGACACGTGGAGCGAAGACGGCCAAGTAACCCTCACCGAGTCCCACAAGGCCGTTGTCGAGGGTGATCTCCACAAGCCCGGTGGTGCGCCATCCGCTGGGAAGATGGAGGATGACTTCCAAGTCATCCTCCCGGCTCGAATAAGGCGCACTGAGCAAGACAGAGCGAACGCGGACAATCTTGGCCATGGGGATTGGCTGGAGGGAACTCAGGACAACGGATTGGGGGCGGAGCGGGGTGGGCGGCTTCAGTAACCTCGAGCCAGCGTGACTCTGTGCTCCAAGGGTTCGTCTCGCTGGAAGCGGACCTGGTTGGCTTCCCGAAAGTCCGGCGACTTCCCTCCTTCCGCGAAGACGAGCCGGGCCTCGGGAAGCGCTCCGCGAACCAGGTGTCTGGCACCTTCGTCGAGGTGTGCGTAGATAAAGATGGATCCGGCGGGCATGGCGTGGGTGAGACAACCCACTCTCAGCGGGCGTGGACGGAGACATCGGTTGCGAACATGCCCACGGATTCAAGGTCGCCGCGAAGCATTCGGATCTGGTCCGGTGTGAGAGAGGCCAGAGGATTGCGCATTCCACCGCATTCGAGGCCGATCAATCCCATGATCGCTTTGCCCGCCGACAGGCCGCCGTGCCTGATCATGACAGCGATGATCTTTTGCGCCTTGAGTTGCAGTTCCAGCGCTTCTTCGCGCCGGCCGGCATGGAACGCGTCGATCAGGCGGAGATAGAGCGGTGCGAGATAGTTGTAGGTGCTTCCGACTGCCCCCCGGGAGCCCAGGGAAAGCGCGCAGAGGAGAACTTCGTCACGTCCAAAAAGCACCGAGTAGCGCTCGCCGGCGGCGACCAGCGTCAAACCGTAGTCCATCAGGTCTTCGTGGGTGAACTTGATGCCCGCAAAGGAGGGTATCGAGTTCACTGCCTTCGGAAGAAACTCAGCCATGGCGAAATTCACGCCCGTCATGGACGGCATGTGATAATAGAAGAAGGGCAGGCTGGGTGCGGCTCTGGCGATCTGAGCGCAGCAGGCGACGAGAGCGTCGATCGAGCCAGGACGGAAAAAACTGGGGGAAAGTGCGCCAATGGCGTCGGCACCGCGCGACTGGGCGTGCGCGGCGAGTTCGCAGCTCTCAGCCAAGCTCTGGTGTCCGACGTGGGCGATCAGTTTCAGGGCCTTCGGCCGCTCCCGCTGCCAGCATTCGAGCAGCTCGCGCCGCTCCCGGCTGGTTAGCGAGGCTCCTTCGCCGGTCGTTCCGGCGACGAAGGCGCCTGCGACGCCCTGGCGATGAAGACGCTCGGCATAGGGACCCACCCGGTCGAGTGCCAGACTTCCGTCCGCATTGAAAGGGGTAAAGGGTGCGGCGATCAGGCCGAATGCGGTATTCACCGTTCCATGCAGACATTCCGGAACCGTTCCTTCCATCGCATTCAGCTGGTCTTGTCATTGCACCACCGGCGGACCACTCATGCGCGTTTGGGTCTTTAAGGTTCTTTGAAGAAACCACGGTTAACGCCTTGTGCCCACGGACATCCGGCCGAGCTCCGTAGCCGCGGCAAGGGCATCGCCGTGCATGCAGAAACCAAACGGCGCATTTACGAACAGCATCCCGGTTTCCCGCGGGATGTGCTGGCCTACGACCCGAGATCGATCGTTGGGAGGTGGTGGCGACCACTCCCGCGACCCCGCAGGTCACCACCGTGGCGGTTCGCTGGGGCGAGGACATCCTTATCCCCAGAGGGGAGATTAGGCCCGGAGTTTGCACGCCTGCCATCATCCGGATTCGAATCGCGTCGTAAGAAACAGGGTCGGCATGCTGAACGCCGGTCGCAGGTTGTTTTGCGGCTGGATTTCGACGGGCGACCTCCAAACACTCGCGCCGTGTCCCCCCAAGCCCTCCCTCAACGACTCTCCCTGGTCGCGCAGACCGTCGCCTACCTGAAGGGGCAGATCGACTCAGGCGAGTGGCGCGACTGGCTGCCCGGCGAACGCTCTCTTTGTCAGACGCTGCAAGTCAGCCGTAACACGCTGAGGACGGCGTTGCGACAGCTGGAGGACGAACGACGCGTAGAGCGGATCCATGGGACCGGTAACAAGATCCTGCCGCAGAGGGAAACCGTCACCGGTCTGCCGCAGTCCGGCCACGTGGCGTTGCTCTCGCCAGAACCGATCGAACGACTTCGGCCCATGCATACGCTTTGGCTGGATGAGATTCGGGCGATGCTGAGCGAACGGGGATTGAAGCTGCGTTTTTTCCACGGTCGCAGCTATTTCGTCAGCAAACCGGACGCGGCCCTGCAGCGATTGGTGACACGCAATCATCACGGCTGCTGGATTCTCATCATGGCGGATGACAACGTTCAGCGGTGGTTTGCAGACAACGGGGTGCCCTGCGTCGTGGCCGGTTCGACGCACGCAGGCGTAGACCTGCCGTCTCGAGACCTCGATCATCGCGCCATGTGCCGCCACGCGGCGGGAGTGTTGTTGGGATTGGGTCATCGGCGGATGGTTCTGCTGACGCACAAATCCCCGCGCGCGGGTGATCTCGAGAGCGAGGCAAGCTTCGTCGAAGGGGTGAAGCAATCGCACCGATCGGAGGCCGAGGCGATTGTCATGTACCACGAAGACACCGTGGCGGGTGTAGGGGTGGCGGTCCGACGATTATTGAAGATGACCCCTGTGCCGACGGCGCTGCTGGTCCTGCGTCCGCATCACTATTTGGCGGTGGCGACGCGCCTGATGCAGAAGGGGGTGAGGATCCCCCAGGACATTTCAATGATTTCGCGGGACGATGATCCCTTCCTCTCCTTTGTTGCACCCACGCCCACGCGCTATGAAGTCAACCCGCACATGATGGCGCAGACCTTGTTGCAGATTGTGTTGGAAGTGGCGGGAGGCACGATGATCTCGCAGCGGGAGTTGCGGCTCAGTCCGAAGTTTTTGCGCGGCGAGTCGATCGCTGCCCCGGCGACCCTCCCCTTGCCCGGAGGGGCTGCACTGCGCGACTGAGTCGCGACGTGTCTCTCGCCTACGGGCCGGGCGGGTTGAGCGGAGAGTGGTACGGGTGCATTCACTGGTTCCATGAAAATACCACGCAAAAGCGGTGGTTTAAACGATGCATTCGACGTGAATCAAGGACGTCAGTGTATTTTCAGGCTCCTAAACCCTAACCGACCCCAATTATGTCCCTTCGAACCCTTCGCTTCTCGGGCTGGCTCCTCATCGCCCCCCTTTTTCCCCTGGGCCCTGTGCTCGCCCAATCCAACCCGGCCGGCGTCCGCACGCCGCCTCCAACCGAGGAGGTGATCCAGCTTTCGCAATTTAACGTTTCGGCCTCCAATGACCGTGGGTACAACTCCGCGAACACTGTCGGCGCTACGCGGGTCAATATCGCAATCAAGAATGTACCCATCTCCGTCGTATCCTTGAACGCCCAGCTGCTGGAAGATACCGGAGCCGTTACGCTGGAGCAGGCTGCACGCTATGTCTCGGGCGTCGTGGCGGCGGGTGCCCCCTATTCTGGACAGCTGACCGTTCGCGGACAGAATACCCCGGGCGCGAGTTTCCGGGACGGTGTGCCCGAGGCGAATGGCGCCCGCGGCGCGCTCTTCGCCGACATCGCCCTGACGGAGCGCGTCGAGATCATCAAGGGCCCCGCCGGTACGCTTTACGGGTCCCATAATTCGGGAGGCATCGTGAACAACATCACGAAGGCTCCGCAAATGACGTCTCGTACCCAAATCAAGACAACGGTGGTCCCGCAGGACAGCACCTATCGGGCGGAGTTTGATTCGACCGGCGCGCTGGGCGCCGACGGCTGGGCCTATCGATTTGTGGCGGCCTACCAGGACGGCGAAATGGTGCAGGGCACCAAGAACAACGCCTCTGCCCTTAGCCCGATGGTGTCCTATCAGGGCAAGAACGGGCTTCGTTTTCTGGCCCGCTTCATTCATCAGCGCCCGGAGAAGGGCACGAATTCCTACTCGTGGTTCACGGATTCATCCGGACGGATCTCCACCTTCCTGCCGCGCGACGAGACCATCGCCGAACTCGACCAGATCCGGAAAAACCGGCAAAATCTGTTGGACATCGACCTTGAGCAACCGTTCACCACGGGCGACATCCGTTGGAGCTCCCGTGTGAAGCTGCGTTGGACCAAGGTCGACGCCGACGTGATTCTCTACGAGCAGGGGCAGAATCTCTACCAATTCCTCGATGGCGCGGGCGCTGTCATCGGCAACATGACGAACACACTGTTCAGCGACTCCCGGGTGCGGAGCTATCGGGTGGCCAGCCGCACGCGTTCGACAGTCGACGCGCTCCAGGAGGAGGGTGTGGCCAATTTCGACCTGATCGGCGACTTTGTGACGGGTCCGGCGACGCACAAACTTCTGCTTTACGGGGTCTATCAGCGCAGCCTGGGCAAGGAACTCGGCTACGCTGGACCCTATGCGGGATTGAGCCTGCAAAGCTATCAACACCAGTCCAATCCGGCCGCAGGGATACTGTCACCTCCGACGAAGAACATCGACAGCAATATCCAGACGTGGGCCCACGCCTTGGCCGCTCAGGACAATGTTTCGTTTCTCAACGATCGTCTCATACTGGTCGCCGGTCTCCGCTATGATCGGCGCACAACCGACAATATCAATCGGGTGAACAATGTGCGGCTCTTCAATGACGTCCGTGATGCTATCACCTACAAATACGGTGTGGTGGTCCGGCCGGTGGCCCCGCTTGGGCTGTACTACAACTATTCGGAGACGTTCAGCCCGCAGGGTCTCGATCAGATTTCCGGCCGGAACTTCCCCAATCTCGAGCCGTCCACGCACGAGTTCGGCGCAAAGTTCAATCTGCTGAACGACCGCCTGATCATCAACGGCGCCTGGTTTGACACGAAGACCGAGAATGCCTTGGTCAGTATTACCATTGTAGATGCGTCCGGTGCCACACGGCTGACAAGTGTTCCGGCAGGCCGGCAAACCGTCAAGGGCTGGGAAGTGGACGCGACTTGGAGTCCGGTCGATGGATTGGACATCATGGCTGGAGTGGGTGATCTCGACTCGCGCACCCAGACCGGAATCCGTGCCCGGGCCGTTCCGCAAGGAGTTAACTACCGACTCTTTGCACGGTACTCGCTCCCGATGGAAGGCGCCCTCAAAGGACTGTTCTTTGGCGCAGGTTTCGTGAAAAACCCGGCTCGTGCCCTTGATGGCGCGGACACCGCGACTTTACCGGCCTACAGCACGGCCGATGCCTTCGTCGGTTTTGAGTGGAGTGGACGTTGGCGGGCTCAGTTGAATGTGACCAACCTGACCGATAAGGTGGCGCCGTGGATTGCCGTGGCGCGTCAAATCATCTACCCCGTGGAGCCGCGGCGGGTTTCTGTCTCCCTCAGCTATACGTTCTGAGTGCGCGTGGCACCGGGCGAGGAGGGACTGACGCCGCGATGCAATTCCCCATGAGCCCCCTCTTCCGCTCCCTCTTGGCGCTCGGCCTGGTGAGCTTCACCGGCGCGGTTCATGCCGCCGATGTCCCGTTCGTCGGCGTTGATGAAATTGACTAAGTCCTACCAAATTCTCGTCCTGCTCTCCGGTTTGGTGGCGCTGGCAGCCAGCGCTGGCGCGCAGACTCAACCCGATCCGGCACGTTTTCCCGCGCCGGTGTTGCACCCGCGCTCGGTCCACGACCGCGTCTTCGACGTCTGGCGCAATCCCGGGCGCTTTACGAAAAACCCTGATATTATCGAGCTGCCGACGGGACGCTTGATGTTGGTGTATTCGGACACGGAGAAACATTTCTCCATTGAAGATCAGCACTTGATCATTCTTGTGAGCGACGATCAGGGAAAGACTTGGCGCAAGCACGCAGTCGTGGACAGCCACGACATCCGCAAAGGCGAAGAGCGCCTGGTTACGCCGCGCCTCAGCATCCTCAAGGACGGGCGTTTGATCGTGCTCATCGATCAAGACGATTGGGGCCACTACCATGAAGACCAGCCGTCGGGCATCATGGCGTATTGGAGCGACGACAACGGCGATACGTGGAGCAAACCGCAGTTGATGCCGAGCGTGAAGGGCTTCGAGCCCGACCGCGTGATGGATCTGCCGGACGGTACACTGGGCTTCGCAGCGCAGGTGATGCTCGGCGAGTCGCAGGAATTTGCTGAAATCCTCTATGTGAGCTCGGATAAAGGAAGGACGTGGAAAAAACGTGCCGTGATTGCGCACGACGGTTTCCACCGCTTCTGTGAGGGCGCAATTGTTGAGCTCAACAAAGGCAAGGAACTCGCCTGTGTGCTGCGCGAAAACCACTCGGCGGGCCTGCCGAGTTTCGTCGCATTCTCCAAGGACAGTGGTCGCACCTGGTCGAAGCCCGAGATGTTGCCGTTCGCATTTCATCGTCCGTATGCGAAGCAACTCCCCGACGGCCGGGTCCTCGTGACTGGCCGCAACGTACTCGGGGGACTCGGTACTTATGGCTGGGTGGGGGACTTGAAAAAAGAAGCGGGTCGTTACGAGATCGGAGGCCCGGCCGCGCCAGCGGCGATGCAACTCACGCCCACGGCGCTGGTCATCGAAAACAAGCCCGGTCACGAGGCGCGTTTTAGTTTTCTCCCACCGGAGTCTTCCAAGAGCGAGGTGGTGTTCAGTGCGAGAGTGAAAGTCGAGGGCCCGGCCGGCGTACCGGTGGCTTTCCTTTCACTGAACCGTATCTGGACTTTCCGCGGAGCGGCATTTTTGAAAATTGCCCCGGATGGAATCTGGATGACGGAGGATGTTTTGGACGAAAAGAAAGTCATTGACATGACGCAGTATCGGGAAATTGCGATCCACCTTAAGCGCGGGCTTATGCAGGTCTACGTCGACGACAGGATCGCGTTCAGCGTGCCGGTGTTTTGGGAGTCGGCGACCCTCAAGGATTTCCTGAGCAACGACCCCACGCAGCGCACGCAGTTCGGCCAGCTCGGCGATGTTGGGACGAGTTTTTGGGAACGCGTCACGTATCGGGTGTTCAATCCCACGCAACCGGCGTTCGTGTGGCAGTGGTTGGCGAAGGACGGCAAGTGGCCCGATCAATACCAACGCGACCGATTGATTCAGATTCACTCGAATCCTATCGCGCCCAAACACCGCCCGGATCACGGCTACACGTCGTGGCTGACGTTAAAGGACGGCCGTATCCTGTTCGTCGATTACTCGAATCGCGGCGATGAGCTCAACAAGAGCCACCTCGTCGGCGTTTATCTGACGCTGGACGATCTGAAGGACAAACCGAGCGGCGAAGAACACGTGCTCAAGCGCCAGTAATTACCCTACGTCATGCAACTTTCGAAGACCCTGTTGCGTTTCTCCCATGGGGCCCTGATCGGAAGCGCAGCGTTGGTCGAAGTGCCGATTGGGTCGACATCGACATCATGATGCGTCGCACCCTCGACAACGTTCTCAATTATGGAAGAGTCTCTTAAAACCGACTTTGGTTTTCTAAATTACTCTGCACTGGTGCTCTATCTGGCCGCGATGTTCGGCGTCGGCATTTACTGCACACATCTCAACCGGACGACGAATGATTTTTTCCGCGGCGGACAGACGATGCCGTGGTGGGCGGTTGGGTTGAGCATCTTTGCCACGATGCTCAGTTCCATCACTTATATGTCGATGCCGGCGAAGTCATTTGCGGGTAACTGGATCATTGTCTTTGCGAACCTGCCAATCCTGCTCCTCGCACCCATTGTAATTAACTTTTTCCTGCCCGTCTTTCGGCGGATCGATGCAACTTCGGCTTACGAGTATCTTGAGAGACGATTCAACTATGCGCTGCGTCTCTTTGGGACGTTGAGCTTTGTCCTTTTGCAACTGGGTCGAATGGCGGTGGTTCTCTATCTGCCCGCGCTGGCGCTGGCGACGGTCACGGATCTCGATCTCTACACCAGCATCGCGATCATGGGCGTGATGAGCATCGCCTACTCGGTGCTCGGAGGCATCCAGGCCGTGATTTGGACAGACGTGGTGCAGTCGATCGTGCTGCTGGGCGGGGCGCTGTTGAGTCTTGTGATCATCCTGACCCGACTCGACGGAGGATTCGGCAGCTTCGTGGAGGTTGCCGCTGCGAATGATAAATTTCGTGTCGCCAATTTCACGTGGGACATGACGAGTTCGGCCCTATGGGTGATTTTTCTCGGAAGCCTGTTCGGGCAGTTGATTCCACTGACGTCCGATCAATCCTACGTGCAGCGCTACATGTCCACGGCGACGGAAAAGAAGGCAGCCAAAGCCATTTGGGTGAATGCAATCGTGTCGGTGCCTGCAACGCTGCTCTTCCTCGCGCTGGGCACGGCGATGTTCGTTTTCTACCACCAGAACCCTGGACGCCTGGCGGCTCTGCCGACGCCGGACGCGATTTTTCCCTGGTTCATTGCCCGAGAATTGCCTGCTGGCGTGGCGGGATTCGTGGTGGCCGGTATCTTTGCAGCCGCGCAATCCACCATTTCAACCAGCATGAACAGCGTCGCGACGGTGATCACGGTCGACGTGTTCCACCGTTTTCGCGGAAAAGGGACGGAGGCAGCCGATATGAGGCTTGCCCGTTGGTTGACGATTTTGGCCGGAGTGGCAGGCGTCGGGGCGGCCTACTTGCTCGCGACGTTGAGATTGGAATCGATGTTCGACACGTTCCTCAAGGTAGTGGGCCTCACCGGCAGCGCGCTGGCCGGAGTGTTCATTCTCGGAATCTTTACCCGCCGGGCGACCTCAATCGGGGCGATTTCCGGGGCGATTTCCGGGGTGCTTGGGCTCTATGTGGTGCAGTCTTGGACCTCGCTCAGTTTCTTCCTCTACGCTCCGATTGGCATGCTTACTTGCATCATCGTCGGTTTCAGCGTGAGTGTGTTGAGCGGCCCTCAAAAGGACCCGTTGGAAGGCCTCACGTATTACACGATCAAGCGGGAAAACTGATCCATGTCTATCTATGAAAAATGTCTTTTACCATCTGCAGCTGGGAATCGCACTGATGTTGTCTACTGGACTGTCCGCTGAATCGTTGTCGTTAAAATGGAGCGAACTTCCGCCTCTGCCGCCTTCGCCGGGGCAGACGCTCCAAGCCGGCCTCGCCGGACCGTATGCGGGAGTGCACAACGACGCGTTGCTCGTCGCTGGAGGTGCCAATTTTCCCGGAAAACCGCCTTGGGCGGGCGGCATTAAGTCGTGGTGGGCTGATATCCTCGTGTTCACAAAAAGAGCCGGTGGCGGCTACGAATGGATTACCGATGTGAAATTCAAACTGCCGCGCGCGATGGGTTACGGCGTGAGTTTTAACACACCCGAAGGAGTCGTGTGCGTGGGCGGAGCGGACAACGACCTGTGTTATCGAGATGTTTTTATGCTTTCATGGAATCCGCAGAAACGCGCGATTGCGACGGTTGCGCTGCCCGCATTGCCCAAGCCGCTCGGCTTTATGGGCGGCGCGATGATTGGCAGCACAATCTACGTCGCCGGTGGCCAACTCATGGTGAAAGATCCAAAATTTGCGCCATGCCTGTGGGCGTTGGATTTGTCGAAGCGAGGCACGACCGGTTTCGGGTGGGAGGAATTGCCGGCGTTTCCGGGCCCTGGCCGTATCATTCCGGTTGTCGCCGCGCAATCGGACGGGACGAACGACTGCCTCTACGTTTTCAGCGGTCGTTTGCCAAAGGCCGGCGCTGCCGCCGAGTTGCTGACCGACGGCTACGCCTACAATCCTGTTACCAAAACATGGAAAGTGCTCGCGAACCCGACGGGTGCGATGAATGCCGGCCCGACGGGTGCGTGCGTCATGGGGGCAACCGCAGCCGTCGAAGGCAGCGAAGAAATTCTCCTGATGGGCGGAGATCGCGGGAAGCTCTTCAGTGTGCTCGAAGCCCACGATCTTAAGGTGGTCGCGCTAAAAGAACAGCTCGCCATGCCCGGCGCGGAAAGTGTTTCGCTGCAAAAGCAGATCGACGCCGAGTTGCAGGCGAAAATTGAAATCTACGAGAGTCATCCGGGGTTTGTCCGCGAGATCCTCGCTTACAACACACGCACCGATTCGTGGCGCGTCGTAGGCCAAATGCCGACATCTAGCCCGGTTACCACGCTGGCGATCAAATGGGGCGATGCTTGGATTATTCCGACCGGCGAGGAAAAGCCCGGCATCCGCACGACCCGCGTGCATCGGCTAGTGGTAAAGCAGGCCAAGTAGAGCCTGTCCCGAGTTCGCAACTTGTTGGTGATGATTGACTCGTGAGTAACAATCTTGGCCGTAATACAGGTTCCGTAGTCTGGTTGCGATGACAAAAAGGGGAGCCGTCGGAGAAGCAATTGCGATTCAGAGCTGGCTGCGTCCAGCCCCGCAAGCAACCTGCGACCGCCGAAGGGGCGATGACGTGGAAACGGATCTAGATGTCAACTATCGTTCCCAATAAAATTTACACTTTCGCGGATTTCACATGGAAAAGAGGGCGGGAAATTGAAAGCTGTGAAGTGACTATTTCCCGCAACTCTCAAGTGCGTAGAGTCTTGAGTATTCAGAACGTATCCTGAAATCCAATGCATGTTTTAATAGTGCGATGCTCTATCAGGCGCCACCGGCTCATTGATCGCTTTGTAGGGAGCAATCACCGGAAGCGGATCATTTCGCACCTACTTCACTGGGGTTTCCTGGTTGCCAAGTCCGCTCATAGTCAGAAGAGGCGGCATCGCTCGAAACGCTTGCTCAATTGCTTCGATGTCCCGGTGGGTGTACTCGCCGTGGACGTCACTGGCGTAACCGACGTGCTCCCGACCTACTTCTTCGGAAACGCCCGCGTTGGCGGCGATCGAGATGTGGGAGTGTCGAAGCGAATGAAAGCCAAGGTCGAAGAACTGTCGCTTGGCCCCAACGCTCGAATCGTCATTGAAGGTGACTCCTGCCGATTTTAGGAGCTCTCGGAACGTAAGAAAGGCCGTACTTTCCGTGTGAATTCTTGCCGTGGAGCGATGGTGTAGCTTCGGCATCCCGTCGATCGGTCTGCTGACGCGGGCCGGGGGTCTGCGGAGTCTTGGTCGGTGCCATCACGATGCAGTTGATCTTGAGCTGTTGCAGCCGCCGGTGCAGGCCGTACCCCGCCGGCCCGGCCTCGTAAACCACGTGCAAGGTGCCGCCCTCGCCCCCGAGTCAGCGCCACCTTTTCGAGCGCGTGCAGATCGCTCGAGATCGTCCCGTACACCTGACCTCACCCAAGCGGTTTCCTTCGGCCACCGCGACCACAGTCGTATCTTTGTGGACATCCATGCCCACGTATTTATTCAACGTCTTCATGTGCTTGTCTCCGTTTTTGGTCGTTTTGGTTGTTGTTCACCCTTCAGCCCCGCCCATGCGGCTCTGCTCTTCACCGAGTAATCCGCGTCCAGGGGTCAAGCACACTTTAATTTCCGGTTGCTCTAGCACGGGCGCAGACGCCCGTCGCTGACCAGCGGCGGTAGCCGTGTATACTCTCATGAACCGTGCAGCGTTGAAAAACCAACATCTTGTAAGTAACTAGATAGGGCTTCAATAATGACTCTTCGATCTTCCCTTCGTTTGGTTCACAGCCTGATTCTGTTTGTCTTGGCGTTCCTGACTGGCGAGGCCTACGCGTCGGGCATGGAGACTGTGAAAACCGCCCCTGACAAGAAAGGCTTTGTCCTCCATCCGTCCGGTGATCGCTACATTCCCTGGGGCCACAACTACGCCTCGGTGGACATCATGGAACGTCTGGCCAATGACCCAGCCCGTGTCGAGCGGGAGTTTGGCGAGATGAAGGCCGCGGGCACCAACGTTGCTCGAATCCACCCTGAGATGTCCCGTATCCTGCTGGGTCCGGGCACGGCCGATCAGCACGCGCTCGAGCAACTCGGAAAGATCCTCAAGATCGCCGAGAACTCGGGCATCCATCTCAAGATCACCGGCCTGGCTTGCTACAAGATCAAGGATCGCATGGCGTGGTATGATTCGATGGATGAGCAGGATCGCTGGAAAACGCAGGCCTTCTTCTGGGAAACCATCGCCCGCACGTGTGCCGAGAGTCCGGCCGTCTTCGCCTATGATCTGGTCAACGAGCCTGCCGCAGTCGGAAAGGGTGCTGACGGGTGGTACACTGGCAGGATGGGCGATGTGGAATTCTGCCAGCGGCTCAGCCTGAATCCCGGCACGCGCAACGGCGATGACGTCTTCCGCGAGTGGACGAAGCGCATGGTCGCCGCCATTCGTACGCACGACCAGACGCACCTGATAACGATGGGGATGCTTCCTTTCCCCGGCGCGTACAAGGTTGCTGCCGAGCAGCTCGATTTTGTCTCGCCGCACCTTTATCCCAAGGCTGGCAAGGTCGACGACGAGATCAAGCTCCTCAAGCAGTTCGCCTGGGGTAAACCCATCGTCATCGGCGAAACCTTCCCCCTGAACTGTGGCGCGGACGACGAGCGAGAATTCCTCCTCAAGAGCCGCGACTTTGCCCACGGCTGGATGGGCCACTGGCCGGATGAACCCCCTGCCAAACTGGCCGAGCTGAAAGAGACCGGCAAGGCCACGATCCCCAACGCGATCTGGCTTTCCTGGGTAGAACTTTTTCAAGAAATTGGCCCGCTGATGACAGGCGGGAAGCCCCGCTGAAGCGCGGCCGCGCCTTCTCGCTACCCGCGTGGACCGACCTATCAGTTTACCGATGAAAGCCAGAAAGTCAGGAATTGAACGGCTCACAAACCGGCTGCAGGCGACGCCGGGATCGGGCCTCGTTTGAGCATCGAACGCCATCGGCCCGGCGTGCCTGTGCCGGCAAGGACGGCCTTGCGCACATCAAGTTCACGTTCTACCGTACGATCATGACGCCAAAGCAGAAGACGCTTCAAGCTCTCGGAGCGCTTCCGGAGGATGCTTCCTACGAGGAACTCCAGGAGGAAGTTAGGATTCTTGCCGCCATCGAAGAAAGGGAAGCTGATATTCGGGAAGGTCGCTTGGTTTCGCATGACGAAGTGAATCGCCGTTTGGCTCAATGGACTTCAATTTTGGACGGAGCGGGCGATTACCGACCTGGCGGAAATTGTTCAACAACGGAAACGGAGAGCCAATCAACGCGCCCAGCCAGTGGCGCTTCGCGACGCGGCTTAACTCAACCGTTAGCGTGAAGCACAGCCTTTCCGGCATTTCCGACCTGCTTCACGCGATTTATTCCAAGCATCGCCGGAGGCATTGCGAGAATCCGGATTCGAAGCAGATGTGTTGCATGTGGTCCACAGACGATCCGCCGGACATTATTGAAGGCACAGAACCCATCTGCGACATTGAGGACGCATTCGGTATTCAGATCAGTGACGACGAAGCCTTGGAGATTTATGACATGTACTTGGATCAAGCAGCCCGGAAAATTCGTGAAATAGAACAAGGAAAACCTAAGCAAATCGTCCAGCCAAGCCCGCTACGCGGCCTGGCTGACGATTGACGTTCGGTCAAGGACATGAAGTATGGCCGAATACGGTGAATGGAATCGCAAAGGCGCAACTCTCGGTGATATAACGGCTCAAAGGGAGTACGGACTGAGCCGGGATTTCATTGTGAAAGGCATCCGAGCCGGGAAGCTTGAATTCCGCGAGGGAGCTATATGTGGCAACCCCTATTTGCGACTCTTGAGGAGCCAACTTGAGCTGTACATCGCCGACCATCATGGCTCAAGCAATTTAGCGAGCAGCAAGACCCAGGCGGAGTTGCGTAAGATAAAGAAGGAGATTGCAGCGCTTAAGAAGAAACTCACCGAACTTCAGGTCCGAAAGGCTGAAATTGAGCAAACTGTTGGAGAATAGCGGACCGAACCACTCGGTCGAGGCGAACCGCCGCCCCGCCCGAGGCTCGGAGCCAAGTCCGACCGTGCTTCTCCATCCCAGCTTATCACCGGGCGGTGGTCGCCCACCTGTGGCGATCGGCAAATCCTGCCTTCGGGCTACAACGATCCACCTTTTCAGTGTGAGTCTTCTCGGTCGTGAGCATGACACTCCTTTGCTGGAGTTGCCGTGAGTCAGATCGCAACCCACGAACCGAACCAGCCGTTCCGGCAAACATCGGCTGCACCCACGCCCCTGACGCGGAGCGTTGGCCGAACCGAAACTTGGCAACTTGACCGAAACGGGTGGATTCCTATCTTTGAGCCATTGACCGCCACTGCGATGTTGGATTTGAAACAGCGATTGGCCCGATTGACGGAGACCGAACGTCGTGCGGCGGCAGCTTATCTCCTTCGCTTCAAGCATGCATCTTCTGCTGGTCGTCGGGAGATGTCCCGATGGATGAAAGAGATGGACGCCGGAAAGAAGACGCGACTCAGCGATTTCCCCAAGAGTCGTCATGGCTGCACGGACCGCATAAGAGCCCGTCTTGTCCGGGAAAGCTGTGGCCTTTCTTTCGACACTTACGATGCGAAATCAGCGTAGATTGATCGACCGGTTGTTTCGCCTCGCTGAATGTCCGCATCAGCTCGGCGACTACTCGTCATTGGATGAATGTGGTCGGCACGTCCAGCACCTCGAAGCGGGTCTGAGTGTCAGGCAGAAGAATTTATGAAAACCCAAGTTGAGTTTCGCTCCTCAAAGTTCCCGCCCTACGAGGGTGAGGAAGAGGAGATCAATCCCGGGATCTGGGGTAAGCGGCTCACCGAATACCTCGCGCAGAAATTTAGGGAGGGCGGCATCGAGACCAAAGAGATGGCGATCGAAGATTGGGGCTGCTACCTCCCCGTTCAGACTGAAGGGTTCAGTTTGGCGCTGTGCTGCGGGCACCAAAACGGCGACGATGATCAGTTTCTTGTGTTCACCGAGCCGAGCACCCCGAAGGTGAAGAAGTGGTTTCGGACCATCGATGCCACACCACACCTCTCTCGCCTGCTGGATGCGCTCCGCCAGATCTTGGAATCTGATCCCGAGATACGGGAAATTGTGTGGAGCGACACCCGAAAAGCCTAACCTCTCGTGAAGTAGGCTGCGAGCGGGGGAGGCAGTCGCAGGGAAGGGGCTGATACGAGCTGCCTACATGACCAGCCAGTGCAGCGACGGGCGCAAGCGCCCGTCGCTGACCAGAAATCGGCTAGCCGAAAAACATGAAGCCACGTGAAATTTTCCGCCAGTATGTTGACGAACGCAAAACCGCGGTACCTCCAGGCTATAAGGTTGATCTTGTCAGTGATCTTACACGTTACACTCCAATTGCCGCGGCTCTTGATGGCATCGTTACTTTTTCGGAGCTTCCCAATTCTTCGGTTGATGACGCGATCACCGCACAGATCGATTACTTCCGTGGACTCGGTCTGCCGTTCGAGTGGAAGGTGTACGATTTCGATACCCCCTCGGATTTGTCTGAGCGTCTAACAGCGCGAGGGTTTGAGCGGGGAGATAATGAAGGTTTTTTGGTCTATGATGTGAAAGCACATGCCACGAGCGACCGTAAAAGCTCAATTAGGATTGAGCGTATCATTATGCCTGAAGGTCTTCATCAGGTTGTCGCCATCCAAGAGGAAGTTTGGGGCAGATCGTTTCCTTGGCTTGAATCATCCCTTCTCGCCTCCCTCTCCCGATCAGCTGTTTTTTGTGCTTACCTCGGAGAAGCTCCCGTTGGAACCGGCTGGATCGAGTTTCCCGAAGACACTGCTTTTGCCGAGTTGCATGGTGGAGCAGTATTGCCTGCCGAGCGGAGCGATGGAATCTACTCCGCTTTGTTTGACATCAGGGTTTCGGAGGCGAAGCGCCGAGGTTTCGACTTTCTCGCCGTCGACGCAGCACCGATGAGTCGGCCAATATTACTCAAGAAGGGCTTTACGTATATATGTGATACGATTCCATTCCGGAAAAAGGGCTGACGAAGCAGTGGAGCCGGCGATCTGCATTGCCATGGATCATTCTCAGAGCCGCGTGACTTGCTCGAATGCCGTTCATGAATCAAAACACTGGAGAGAATGAACCAGGAAAAAATGCGAACCCAAGCCTCGAGGCCTCGATGGGCATTGACCGTGGACAAAATAACATGAACGCCACCGGTGACCTTGAGGGCGGGAGGGGAAAACGGACGCGACGCTTCGTGCGGCTGTTGGTCTGTCTGATCCTCGGGCCGGCGGCTGGGTCCGTGGCCGGGGCGACCGAAGGGGTCGTTCTGTTGCACGGTCTTTGCCGGACCACGAAAAGCATGGAGAAGATGGAAGCGGCGCTCAGCGCGACGGGCTTTGTGGTGGAGAACATCGGTTACGATTCGCGTCATCATTCCATCGCGGCCTTGAGTGAACAGGTGATGAGCGACGTCGCCTCCCGTGCGCGTCTGCGCGAGTGTTCGAAGATCCACTTTGTGACGCATTCGCTGGGCGGTCTGCTCGTTCGCAATTACCTCAAGCGGCATGACTTCGAGCGTCTGGGTCGGGTCGTGATGCTTGCCCCGCCGAATCAGGGCAGCGAAGTCGTTGATAAAATCGGCTCGTGGTATCTGTTCAGGAAAATCAACGGTCCCGCTGGATCCGAGTTGGGCACGGCTGACGAATCGACGCCGAACCAACTGGGTCCCGTTGGATTCGAATGCGGCGTGATCGCTGGTGATCGATCAATCAACTGGATCAACAGCCTGATGATCGCAGGCAAGGACGACGGGAAAGTCTCGATTGAGCGGACGAAGGTCGAGGGAATGAAGGATCACCGCGTCCTTCATGTGTCGCATCCCTTCATCATGGAGGACCACGAAGCGATCCAGACCACGATCCGATTTCTGCGCCATGGGAACTTTAGAGAGATGGGCGAGGACTTGCGCCGGTTTCACTCCCTTGGTGCGAGCGGGAAGCCGGTTTGGAACCACGACACGTGAAGGGGAAAGATTCTGCTTGTGTTCAAACGATCGTTTCAAACGTTCGTTTGAATGGAGACAGTGGACGTAGCCTCGGCGGATGCGGCGTTGGCGAGATGAGCGACGCAGACGCGGCTCTTGGACGCGGCGGAGCGGCAGTTTGCCGATCGGGAGTTTGAAGGCGCCTCGCTGCGGCAGATTACATCCGAAGGCGGGGTCAATCTGGCGGCGGCGAACTATCACTTTGGTGACAAGGAGTCGCTTTTCGCGGCGGTCTTTGTCCGTCGATTGCGTGCGATCAACCGGGACCGCCTGGACCGATTGGAAGCCCTGGAGCGGACGGGGTGCCTGCCGTCGGTGGCCGATTTGGTTCAGGTAGTGATTGGTCCGATGCGGGAACTCTGGCTTGGCACGGCGGATGGCAGCCCGCACCCCTTCCTGCGCTGCATGGCGAGGACCCTTTTGGATCCGCAACCTTTCATGCGGCGTTTGGTGCAGACCGAATTTGCGCCCGATTGCGGACGGTGTCGTCGGAGCCGATTTCGCCGCCGCCCCTGACGCCGGCGGCCAAGCCGTTTGCCAAGGCGATAGGGGCGAGCGGACTGATCGAGGCGCGGCGTGAGAACACGCTCTTGGGGGTGCCGGTGGCGGGCTTGGTCAAGACGGTGCGGGTCTCGGTCTGGGAACGCGTGGAGAAAGGGGCGGCGCTGCTGGAGCTGGACGATCGTGAAGTACGGGCGACGCTCGCAACGCAACGCGCCCAGGTGGCCACGGCGCAAGCGCAGCGCGATGCCGCGCGCGCGGTGCTTGGCCAGTCCGAAACGCTGCTCGAACGCCTGACCGTGCGCGCGCCGATCTCGGGAACGATCCTGCAGGTGAATGTGCGGGCGGGCGAATACGTCTCAACCCCGTCGTCGGCGTCGCCGGTGGTCTTGGGCGACATCGATGAAATTCAGGTCCGGGCGGACGTCGACGAGCAGGTCGCTCCGAGGGTGCGCATCGGCGCGAAGGCGGTGGGTTACCTGAAGGGTGGCAGCGCCCGACCGATCGCGATGGAGTTTGTGCGCATCGAACCCTTCGTCATCCCGAAACGGAGCCTGACCGGGGCGAGAACGGAACGTGTTGATACCCGTGTCCTGCAGGTGATCTACCGTTTTCCCAATGAAGCGGGACGGTCGGCCTATGTGGGGCAGCAGCTCGACCTCTACATTGAGGAGTGATGCTCGGTTCGATGGTGCCTGGAAGGCCGCCTGGGCCAGGCGACGAAGGCGAACGAAGGCGCTGCGCGCGGACCGATCACTCCGACGGATGTCTTCCCGGGCTCAATTCAGGACCCTTTGCACGGCCTCGCCGAGGGCTCGCTTGGAGTAGGGCTTCTGCAGGAAGTATTGGGGACGTTCGGCGACGCCTTCGTTCATGACCTGTTCCTCCGGGTGGCCGCTGACCAGGATGACGGGGATTCCCTGCTTCAGTTCACGGAGGGCGGTCAGGGTTTCCCAGCCGTTCATTTCCGGCATGGTCACATCGCAGACCACACAGTCGATCTGGTCCGCGCGTTGCCTGAAGAGCCTGACTGCCTCAGAACCAGTGGCCGCCGCGAGGACGGTATGGCCGGATTGGGAGAGGGCGAGCGTCGTGAAGCCGCGGACGCCGGGTTCGTCCTCGACGACAAGAATGGTCGCCTTGCGAGAAGATTGAGACGGAGACGCGGACGTGACGCTCCTTGGACGGGGTGTGGACTGTGAAAGCGGGAGATACGTCCGGAAGACGGTGCCGCGCCCCGGTTCGCTCTCGACGGTGATCGCGCCGTGGAGGGACCGGACGGTACCGAGAACGATGGACAGACCAAGACCTCGCCCGATGAACTTGGTCGAGTAAAACGGATCGAAGATTTTATCCATCGCGTCGGGTTTGATTCCGTCGCCTGTATCCGTGATCTCGAGGCAGGCATACTCGGGGGCTGACGGTTGCCACTCGACGGGAGCGCGATTGGCGGACGGGATTTGATCGGCTGGGACCTTTTGAATTGCGACCCGAATGACACCATTCCTCGGTGCGATGGCCTCGCAGGCGTTGATCACCAGCTTATTGATGATCCCCTGGATCTCCTTGGAGTTGGCGCTGATGGCCGGACCTGGGGACGGTAGAACGGACTCGACGACGATTTGTGGAGGTTGTCCCTCTTGAAGCCGACGGAGTGCCTCTTCGGCAACGTCGCTGAGATCCAGCGTTTCGACTGCGGCCCTCCGCTGTCCGAGATAGGTCAGCATCAGACCGCTCATTTCAGCGGCCTTGCGGGCGGCGTTCATGGCCTCGAACAGTCCTCTCGCGGCACCGCTGCCCGGCGGCAGATCGCCGGCCACAAGCTCAATGTTCCCCATGACTGCCTGGAGCTGATTATTGAAGTGGTGGGCGACGGCGCCAGCCATCCGGCTCAGGCTCTCTGATTTCTGATGGTGGAGATTGAGTTCGGCCAAGTGGTCCTTGTCGGCCTCGGCGAGCTTTTGGTCGGTGATATCCTGGATAGATCCGCGCAACTTCACCGGGCTGCCGTTCTCCATCAGTACGGACCCTTGAATGCGGACCCAGAGGGATCGACCTTTGGCCGTGATGGAAGGGACCTCGAGGTCCAAGGAGGTGCCGTGCTCGCGTGCGCGGCGGATGGCGGATTCGACCAGCATGCGCGCCTCCGGAGGATAAAATCGAATCGCCTCGTCGTAGGCGAGGATCCCGGATGGATCGATCTCGTGGATATGGCAGGTTTCGAGGGACCAGTGGAACTTCAGCGTTCGCAGGTCCAGTTCCCACGCGCCTATCCTGGCGATGGCTCCGATTCGCTGCAGCAGATCCTCGCTCTGCCGCAGGGCCTCCTCGGCCTGTTTGCGTTCAGAGATGTCCTCGCAGATGGCTGCAGTACGGTAGGCCAGGCCATCGTCCCCGCGGATGAATGACGCGTTGAGACGGACCCAAACGGTGGAACCGTCTTTGCGCACGTACCGCTTTTCGTTCCGATAGTCCGGGGTCTCCCCTCGCGCGGCCCGACTGAAAATCTCCCAATCCCTCAGCCGGTCATCCGGGTGCGTCAGCGTGCAGATTTCCATTCCATCCAACTCCTCGTTCGAGTAGCCGGTGATTTCACTGAATTTTTGGTTGTTGCGGAGGATTCGTCCGTTGCGCGGATCGACCTGGATCAGTCCGACGGAGGCAACCTCGAAGAAGGCACGGAACTCCATTTCACTTTCCTGGGGAGTGTCTGCTCGCTCCGGAGGGTCGTTCGCGTGGGCAACCGTTGGAGTTGAAGGCGCGGCTTCCATGTCAAGCGGTGGTGATGAACGGCGCGGATGATTTCGGTGTCTTGGAGGAGCCGGGCCGGCCTTGATCGCGTAAGTTGGGATCCGAACTTTCACAGGTGGCGCCAAACCACGAAGTGAAACCTTCGCCTGACTGAATTTCCTGACAGCTCGGGATTCAGGACTTTACTAATGCCGATCGATTGAGAAGGTCAAGCTTCAAGCGGATCGCTATGGGTGGGCTTTAAGACATCAAGAGAGTGTCCGCCAACCGCGATCCGAAGCGCAGATTCGGAGGGCAATCAGGTGGAGCGGGCTCGACAGGGGAAATGGGTACGCTTTGTTTTGGGGTCGAGTTTACCATGTCACCCCGTTCCCGCCGGTGTTTTCTTCAGTCCTGCCTTTTGGCGACTCCGCTCGCCTTTGTTGGAGTCCGGTCCGCCGTGGCGGCGGCTCGCCCCGCCGTTCCGAAACGTAATCTGGCCTTGGGATTGGATAACTTTGCGGTTCGGGCGATGGGATGGAAGGCACCGGAGTTGATCGATTATGCCGCCTCGCTGGGACTGGATGTGCTGTTGATTTCCGACCTCGAGGCGTTTGGCCCCCTTGAACCGGCGGCTCTGCGTGAGGTGCGGCGTCGGGCGCAGGATCAAGGGATTGGGCTGTATGCAGGAAGCTGGAGCATTTGTCCGACCTCACCCGCCTTCAAGCCGACCTGGGGTACGGCGGAGGAGCATCTCCGGCTGGGGTTGCGCGTGGCTTCGGCCGTGGGCTCGCCAATCATTCGGGTGGTTCTGGGAACGCGCGATGACCGGAAGAGTCCCGGAGGCATCGCGGCGCGGGTGGCGGATACGCTGGCGGTTTTGAAGGCGTGCCGCTCGCAGGCGCTGGATTCCGGGGTGAAGATCGCGATCGAGAATCACGCCGGGGATCTGCATTCGTGGGAACTGCGCGCCCTGATCGAGGAAGCCGGCACGGATTATGTGGGGGCAAATTTTGACACGGGTAACGCTGCCTGGACCTTGGAGGATCCGCTTGACGCGCTGGAGCGGCTGGGTCCGGTGACGCTTTGTTCGAGCCTGCGCGACGTCATGGTATGGCCGATACCGGAGGGGGCCGCGATCCAGTGGACGGCTGCGGGGGAAGGGTTGATTGACTGGAACGCGCTGGCGGACCGGTGGACCCGGCTTTGTCCCGGTGTCCCAATCATCATCGAAACCATCTCCGGCTTTGCGCGGACCTTCGCCTACCGCACGGATGAGTTCTGGCGGTACTATGACCGGCGGCTGGACGTGCTCGCGCGATTTGAAAGTCTGGCGAACCGCGGCCGAACCCTGCCGGGCTTCACCGCCCCGCCGGGTGCGGAGGGCAAGCCGGTCACCCAAGCTCACCAGAGGGCCGAGTTGGAACGTTCGCTGACCTTCCTGCGCGAGAAAATTGGCCTCGGACTGAAGGACGTGGACGGCACGGCCGGGCCCCGCCGGAAGTCCGCGTGACGCATTCCCCATGAAAATGGATCCGAGGCCGGGCGGGCTGAAGTCGGCGATCGGTGCGAGGGCGATGCGTGGCCCGATTAATTTTTGTCCCTCAACCCCTTCCCACCCCCCATGAAGCGTCGCGATTTCCTTCAGTCCACCTTGGCAGCCGGAGCATTGGCCACGTTGCCGCGGGTGGCGCGTGCGGCGGATCCTTCCGGCCGGCGGTTTCGAACGGTGCTCATCGGCTGCGGGTGGTGGGGCAACGTGATTCTGCGGGAAGCGATGGCCAGCCGGGCGTGTGAGATCGTGGCGCTGTGCGATGTCGATCAGCGCCAGTTTGAAGGTACGCTTGCGGCGGTGCGGGACGGCACGGGCGACACGCCGCGTCTCTTCAAAGACTACCGGGAATTGCTCGATCAGATGAAGCCGGAGATCGCGATCATCGGGACGCCGGACCACTGGCACGCCTTGCCGATGATCGCTGCGGTCCGCGCGGGGGCGCATGTCTACGTCGAGAAGCCGATCTCTCACACGGTCTGTGAAGGTCGGGCGATGGTGAATGCGGCCAAGGCGTCGGGGAAGGTGGTGCAAGTCGGCACCCACCGGCGGGTTTCGCCCCACAATGTCAGTGCGCGCGATTTTCTCCGGGCAGGTGGTGCCGGCGAGATCGGTATGATCCGCTGTTTCGTCAATTCGGGCGGCGGCCCGGACCGAGTGCTCCCGACGCAGGAGGTACCCAAGGAGCTCGACTGGGACCTGTGGTGCGGCCCGGCCCCGCTCCGCCCCTACAACGGTGGCGACCCTCGCGACCGCCGGGGGGCGTGGAGCGGCGCGATTCATCCGCGCGGCTTTCGCAACTACCTCGACTACGCGAATGGCACCCTGGGGGACTGGGGTATTCACTGGTTGGATCAAGTGCTCTGGATCATGGACGAGCGCCACCCGCGGACCATCTTCTCCGCGGCCGGCCGGCCGATCGCCGGGCCGGCGGTGCTGACGGCGGCGGAGCAGACCGCCGACGCTCCGGATCACCAGCTGGCGACCTTCCAGTTTGACCGTTTCAACGTTCAGTGGGAGCACCGGCGGTTCGGTGGGAATGCCGCGGAAAAAGGGGAGAGTGTTGGCTGCTATTTTTATGGGACCAAGGGGATCTTCCATCTGGGCTGGCGGCAGGGCTGGACGTTTTACCCCGTGGACGCCAAGGCCCCGCCGGTGTCCGAGGCACCCCAATTGGGAGAGCCGGACTCGCAGAACGTGAAGGAATTGTGGACGGACTTCCTCCAGGCGATTCGCACGGGAACGAAACCGGCCTGCGACATTGCCGAGATCCAGCTCGCGACGAATCTTGCGCTGCTCGGCATGCTGGCGTGGCGACGCGGGCGCAGTCTCGAGTGGGACGGGGTGAATGAGAAGATCATCGGGGATGACGCCGCCAATGCGTTGCTGTCCCGGCCCTATCGCAAGGGTTGGGAATACCCGAAGGCTTAAGCGAGGCGGCGCGATGGCGGTCAGGATCGGGTTCGACAAGCGCCCGACCGCCGCCCAACCTGTTTTCCCCCATTCCTTTCTCCATGAAGATCACCCGCCTCCGTTTCCTCGTCTGTTTTGCCCTGCTCTTTTCCGTCGCGCGCGCCGCGGCGGCCAATGCCGGTCCGACCTTGGGCCTTCAGTCCTGGACGTGCCGCAACATGACCTTCGATGAGGTCGTCGCGTTTGCGAAGAAGCATGGCATCAAGAATCTGCAGCTCATCGGCGCCCACCTTGATCCGAATGGTTCGAAGGAGGAAACACTCCGCAAGAAGGCGATTCTCGATCAGAACGGGCTGGTAGCCTATACCATTGGCGTCAACAAGACGACCCTGGACAAGGAAACGAACCGGAAGCTCTTCGAGTTCGCGAAGTTGATGGGAATGAAAATGCTCGTGGTGGAACCGCGCGACATGGCCGAATGGGACAACCTTGAGGCCTTGGTCAAGGAGTACGACATCAAGCTCGCGATTCACAACCACGGCACGGGCACGGTCTATGGTGATCCGGCGACCGTCAAGGCGGTCCTGGCCAAGCGTGATCGCCGAATCGGCGTCTGTTTGGACGTGGGTTGGGTGACCGCGGCCGGGTTTGACGCGGCGGCCGTGTATCGTGGTTATGGTGACCGGGTGTTCGACATGCATTTCAAGGACAAGACGATGCAGACGGTCGACGGAAAGATCGTCGCGATCGATACGGAAATCGGCAAGGGCAAGTCAAACTACGACGGCCTCTTCGCCGAGATCAAGAAGTCGGGCTGGAGCGGAGTGATGGCGATCGAAACCGACAGCAAGGCCTTCGCCTCGGACCCCAACCAGCTCGTCTCTGAAGCGAAAGTGTATTTCGCGAAGAAGACGAAATAGGCTGAGTCGTACCGGCGCGACCGCGGAACGAACCCCAGGGTCGATTGTTTTGGGAGGGCGGAGCGGAGAGAGCAGCGAGGCTGCGGCGGAGCACGGGGGCGAACGGGCTCGATGATGGCCAAACCCCGAGAACAGCCGGCCATCAAATCGCCCGTCCGCCCCCGTGCTCCGCCTCCGCCAAGACAAGGTGCATGCACGAGTGACACGCGTCGCGGAAGCGGAATCCCGAGTACAACGAAAACCTGCAAGTAACCTATTAGGTTACTTCTCTTGCCGATCATCGCAGGGATGGGATTGAGGAGGTGAGCAACGACAGGCAGGCACCCGGCTTGGCGCTCCCACAGTTGTCCCGCGATCGGTCCGGATCAGCCTCTCTTTGGCGGAGCGATGCGAGGTCTGGGGGTGGAGGCACCTTGTTGGCTGGTTTTTGTCTTTCGGAGAATTGCCAACACGAAGCCGCAACCCCCGGATCTCGCATCGCGGTGTTCGTGTTCTGGGGTCAACGACGGTCTGGGCCCCTCCAGGCGGAGGCGGGACCGGGTGGTCCCGTCGCGGCCTCCGCGAGGCCACCTACAACGGACGGGGTCGAGCTGCACGATTTGTGGAAGGTGCAGGTCGGGAGAACCACGTCGCGGCCTCGGCGAGGACAGCGACAACGGTTGGGGTGGGGTCACTGCGTCAGGACCATGTCGTCAGCGGTCCAGTGCTTGCGGTCGGGACCGGCGGAACGGACATCCATGCGGATTCCGCTTTCCGCATGGAAGAAGAACGGCGTGCCCCACCGGTCACAGAGTTCGCCTTGGGCGTTGAGCGCCGGATGGTCGGCGGGCAGAATCGAAAGGCGAAGCCGGTTGCGGCCGAGCAGGGAGGCGGTGATTTCGGCGTTGGTTCCGGTCGGGTTGCCGGTGGCCGGGAAGTTGGAACGAAAGGTGTCGATCAATGTGGAGACGATCTTCAGGTCCGTATGGATTTCACCCGCGGGCGCGTTCAATTCGTCGGCCAAGGTTGAGCGCGGCGCGACCTGATGAGCATCGCCGGATTCCTGCGGGGATGACGTCGTTTCCGGCAAGCGGGGTGGAGGTGGCACCCGGGCAGAGACGGACTGATCCCGGGTTGCGGATGCGCCGGGCCAAGAGAGCCAGATCAACCCGACGAGGCCGGCGGCGGTGACGAGGTAGATCCAGGCCGGTTTCATGGTCGGTGAGCGAGGGATTGGCCGCGTCCGGCCGAAACCGGTGTGCGGCCCCGGACGCTGGACCGCACGGGCTGGGTGGGATGGCGAGGGAGTCGCGCGAAGATCCGCATCCGGGTCAGGCGAGGAAGCCCAGATTTGATTTGGCGAAACGCCCGATGTTCGGGAAGGCGACCGGCAGATTCGTTTCGCTGACTCCAAACCACCGGGCGAGCGTCGCGCCGTACTCATCGACGCTGGTGGACGGAATCCAGCGGCCGAGGCCCGTGTCGTCGGCGCCGTTGACAACCGGGCTGGGCATCCGGCCGTAGATGTCGCCGCCCCTGACGGCACCCCCGAGGACCAGGTGGTGGCCGCCCCAGCCATGATCGGAGCCGTCTCCGTTCGACGTGAACGTGCGCCCGAAGTCCGAGGCCGTGAACGTGGTCACCTGATTGGCGCAGCCCAGTTCGATGGTTGCGTTGTAGAAGGCGTTCATTGCCTGGCTGACCTGCTGGAGGAGTCCCGCGTGCGCGCCGAGGCTGACATCGGCGTCGACCTGATCGGCATGGGTGTCGAATCCGCCGATCCGGGCGAAGAAGACCTGGCGCTTTAGTTTGAGGGTGCCGGCGGCGGAGATGAGGTAGGCGATCGACTTGAGCTGGTTGCCGAGCGTGGTGTTGGGAAACGTGGTGCCCAAGGTTGACGTGGTGCCAAGTGCGGAGGCGAGGGCATCGCTGTTGCCGATCGCGTTGCTGGAGAGGGTGCCGAAGGCGGCGCCGAACAGATTGGCCTGCGGGCTGGCGAAGAGATCCTTCTGCGCCTGATACCGGTTGGGATTGTTGCCGCCGTTGATCCGGGCGAAGGCGACGGGCCCGCCCTTGGGCGATGCAGCGCTGGCTGGCTGCACGGAGAGCTGCGAGATAAGATTGCCGACCTGAAAGGAGTTCACGCCATTGAGCGTCATCGACATGGAGACCGCGTTGTTGGTGTTGAGGGCGTTCACCAAGTCGGCCATGCGCCCGCCCCAGCCGGTCCTGAAAGGCTGATCCGGGATGCTGCTCTGCCATTGGGCCTGCTGATCGTTGTGGGAGAACAACTGCGGGGGGAGTTTGACGCTTTGGGCGCGGTACTGGGCCTGTGTGGTCGGCTCGACGAGGGTACCGACGTTGGCGAGGAGCGCCAATTTGCCGCCATCGAAGAGATTCTTCAATTCGCCGGTCGACGGGTGAAGGCCGAAGACGCGGCCGTCGGACGTCCTCGGCTGGATTGGCAGCAGGGACGACTGAGGCAGCGCGAGCGCGGTGCGGGCGCTGGCGTAGGCCGCGTAACCGGAGGAATCATACGGAATGATCAGATTGGAGGAGTCATTGCCACCGTTGAGAAAGATGCAGACGAGCGCCCGGTAGTCGGAGGCCACGTCGGCCGCGGTGCCGGGAAGTTGTGAACCGGAAGGGATGCTGGCGGCGGCGGCGGTGGCGCGGAGGGCTGAGAGTGCGGAAATCATCCCGGTCGCGCCGACGGCGGCGCAGCATTGACCGATGAACTGACGGCGGGGGAGGACATTCATGGCGAGGGAAAAGCTTGCGAGAACGAGTGATGGGAAGGGGCGGGGGAGCGGATCACCGCTGGGTGGAACCGTCGGGACTGGTTGCGATCAGCAGGATCGCGGTTTGAACCCGTTCGTTGGGAGGGGTGGCCGCGGCGAGCGATCCGAGCGAAGCGGTGACCCGGGCGCGGGTGGCCTGGGAAAGTTGCCCGCCGGACATGACCAGGGAGAGGTGGTCAAGGAGTGTCGCCGGGTTGCCCACGAGTGCTTGTTCGGCGCCGAGATTGAGCGTGAAGACAAATTGTCCGTTCGGGCCGGCACCGGCGGTCGCGAAGATGAGATTTCCGAGGAAGTTGGGCACGAGGATGGCAGAGGTGTCGTCCGTAATCTGGAATTCCGGGGAGACGAGACCGGCGGCCGCCAAGGCTCCCGGTTGCACATAGCCGGGTTCGAAGAAGTTGAATACGCTCGGTGACTGCTGGGGTGCCTGGTAGAGATTGGCGTAGGCCGTGACGACCGCGTTGCGTCCGCTGAGCGTCGTCGCTCCGAAAGTCCGCAGGAGAGCGGTGTAGCGGAGCAGAGGCTCTTTTAGCTTGCCGAATCCAGGAAAGGCGGCGGCTGTGGCCGATCTCGCCTCGTAGTCCGTGAGAAGGGCCCTGACGACAGCACCGAGGTCCCCGCGAACGCCGCTGCCATTGTTGATGAACTTTTGGGCGACGCGATGGACGTAGCCGGGGCTTGGATTGGCTGTGACGAGGCGCTGGATCAGCTGGCGGCAGATGAAGGGAGGGGTGTTCTCGTGGTTGAAAAGGGCATCGAGGGTCCGCTTCAAGTCCTCGGTCCCACCGAGATTGGCCGGAATGACGAGATTGTTGATGATGGTTTTCGATCCGGACTCGTGGAACGTCGGATAAAGCATCATCGGGTCGATGTTGTTCATCGGGCCCCGGCGAAAGTTGGGATTGGGTGCGGTGGAGAAGAATCCCCATCCGGTGAAGACCTTGGCGGTTTCCGTGATCGTGGACTGGTTGTAGGTCGGAATCGGCAGACCGGCGGCGTCGAGTTTGAGAGTGCCGTCAGGCTGGAGCTGTACCAGTCCGACGGTGAACAACTGCATGATTTCGCGGGCGAAGTTCTCGTCCGGGTTGGTCCCGAGGAGCGGGTCCGCCCTGGCATTGCGCAGCGACGAGAGATAGCTGCCCATGATCGGGTTCAGCGTGACCTGTTCAAGCAGGGTGCGGAAGTTGCCGAAGGCGTTTTTTGCGAGCAGATCCCAGTAGTTGGCGGCCCCTTCGGTCTGGCCGGCGTTGAGGCCGTTGTCTCCGATGACGAGGATTTGGCTGAGGGCAAAGGCCACCCGCTGGCGGAGTTGGTCGTTGGCGAAAGGGATGACCCGGAACCAGGCGCGCTGCTTGAACGGTTGGAAGTTGTCGAATTCGCGCAGGTCGGGATTGACGGTGCGCTGGTAAGCGAACTCCTCCAGCTCGGCGGCACGGAAGTCAGTGGGGGGAACGGCGAACTGGGCGGTGATCCACGCATCGACGGAGGTGTTCACCAGCGCGTCGATCTCGCTGCGCTTCGGACCGAAGGTCGCTTGGGTGAGCAGGCGGGCGGCGTCGGTGGCGGTCATCGCGGACGTCGAAACCGCCGGAGGTGCGGCCGGGGCGACAAAGGCCTGCGAACCCGCGGCGCTGAGGAACGAGCCCCGGAGTTCACCCGCGGGGTAGTTGGCCGTGTCGATGCCAACATAAATCCGGCCGGATTTGAGCGCGTCGAGGATCTGGGCCGCCGAGTAGGTGCCGGTCGACTGGATGTCCCACTGGACACCCGTGACCTGACCGAGGGGCAGGTTGAGCACGTAGTCGCCCGCGGAGGTGCTGTCGCCGAGAAAGAGGTGGGCTCCCGCCTGCCCTGAGCCCAGGTTGGAGAATGACACATTGACGGTGGCGAGCGTTCCGTCGGCGCTCAATACGATGCTGGCGAGACCGCTGCCGACCTGCCCGTTCGTGCCGCTTGCGGGCCTGAGGTTGGAAACGTAGAGCGTGCCCGGACTATTGGCGATCGCGACGCTGGCGGACGTGGTTGGACCGAGGACGTAACCGGTTCCGGCGAGGAGCGTGAGGATGACGGTCTCGGTGCCCTCGGAGCTCGTATCCACGTACGGACTGACCTGCACGGTGACGCTGCTGGCGCCGGCCGGGAACGAGACGGAGCCGTTCAAGGCGAGATAGTCGATGCCGTTGGTCGCGCTGCCGCTGACACCGTATGAAACCGAAAGGGCGCTGACGGTGTCGCCGCTGCGGGTGAGGGTGAATTCCCCGGGGCCTGCACCGGACTCGTCGGTGGTGGCTTTTGAAGCTGCGATCGAGAGGGTGGGGGTGCCGGTCGGGGTCAGGTCGTAGATTTCGACGAGGCTGACGCCGCTGGTATTGTTTACCCCGCTCACCTGCACCGTGTAGGAACCTGGTTGAAAATCCATCAGCACGGCCGCGTCCTTGCTGCCCTCCGCGAGGGCGAACGCTCCGACCTGGGTTGACGCGGCGCTGAGCGTGCTGGCGGTGCTCGCGCTGCCAACGGGCGTGCCCCAGTTGTCGTTGCTTGCGATGGTGAGTCCGGCGCCGTCCTTTACGACCAAGGCGGGGTCGGAGAGGACACCGGCGACACTGAACCCGGCCAGCGTGGGGCCGACGGCGCGGACGAGCAGACGTCGTGGGCCCGACCCTGGGCTGACGACCAGACCAGGGATGAGTTGATTGGCTCCGATGCCGACCACGGCCCGGGTCGAGAGATTGGTCAGACGCGGACTGTTGGATCCGACCTCGTAGATCTCCACGAGGGCGATACCGGTGGTGGTGCCGACACCGCTGACCTGGACGGTGTAGCCGCCAGGTGCGAGGGTGGTGACCAACGCGGCGTCCTTGGAGTTCGTTGGCAACGGGAACGCTCCGACCGAAGTGAACGTGGCGGCATCGACGGCCGCCCAGTTGTCATTGGATTGGAGCAACGTGCTTCCGGAAAAAAGTTCGAGTCGCGGGTCGGCGAGTGCGCCGGCGACACCGAAAGGCGCCAGTGCAGGACCGATGCCGCGAATCAGCACCGTTTTGTTGGCACCGGGGGCGATGGTGAAACCGCAGAAGAGGATGTTGCCGCCGGTGCCGACATCGGCGCGGCTGGCCAGGTTGATCAGACGCACGTCCTGGGCGAAGACTGAGGCTGCGAGCAGTCCGGTGAGGGCGGACAAGGCGAGGTGGAGCAAACGCAGAGGATTCATGCGTGGAAGTGGTAGTTCCGGGAGTACGACCCCGGGGTGGATCAGGCGCGAAGCGAAGCGGGACGTCGAGGAAGGGGAGGTGCGAGGTGAACCGCACGGAAACCGTCCGAGGAAGCTCTCGAGCGGCGCCATAAGCTAAACTTAGGGAGGAGAACAGGCGAGCTGCTTGTGGAGAAGACGTCTCCAAGGTCGATGGCGTTACACACAATTTGTTGGGGCCGGGCGGGTGCCCAGGGTCTTTCGTTTTGGGCGGTCGGAGCGTAAAGAGCAGCGAGGCTGCGGCGGCACACGGGGGCGAACGGGCTCGATGATGGCCAAACCCCGAGAACAGCCGGCCATCAAATCGCCCGTCCGCCCCCGTGCTCCGCCGCAGCCAAGACAAGGTGCATGCAAGAGTGACACGCGTCGCGGAAGCGGAATCCCGTGGCCAACGAAAACCGGGAAGTAACCTATTGGGTTACTTCCCCTGGCCGATCACTGGAGGGGCAGAAGAGGATTTGGAGGTGAGCAACGACAGGCAGGCATCCGGCTTGGCGGAGAATTTCTCGCGGACGACGGGCCAAGGGATGTCGGGATGGTAGGTGGCGATCAGGTGCAAGCACACGCTGCGCAAGGTGGCGAGGTTGGCCAAGGCGTTGGGCTCGACCGCGCAGGCTTTGAGCTGCCAGCGCTGGATGAGTCCGAGTCCGGGCGGGGTCCGCGGCGTCTCGACTCGCGGGTTGCGAAATAGGAGCGGATCCCGTCCGCTGATCGTGATGACTTTAACCTTGGTGATTCTGGCGGCGGGAATGGGCAGCCGCTATGGTGGCTTGAAGCAACTCGATGGGGTGGGGCCCTCGGGGGAGACGGTTTTGGATTATGCGGTTTACGACGCCCGGAGGGCCGGATTTGACCGCGTGCTCTTTGTCATCCGGCGCGACTTTGAGGATGTGTTTCGTGCGCAGATCGGTGCGCGTTACACGCGGGAGCTGACGGTCGATTATGCCTTTCAGTCGATCGATGCACTGCCGGCCGGGCGGGTGGCTCCGCCGGGGCGGGTCAAACCCTGGGGAACAGGACACGCGCTCTGGTGCGCCCGCGAGGCGCTGGACGGACCCTTTGCGGTGATCAACGCCGACGACTTTTATGGCCGGGATTCGTTTGCGCGCCTGGCCGATTTTTTGCGTGGTGCCGGTGGTCGCGAGGCCGGGCACTTTGCGATGGTGGGTTTCCGCCTGGCCAACACCCTTTCGGAGCACGGCGCGGTTTCGCGGGGCCTCTGCACGGTGGCGGAAGGACGCCTGCGGCAGGTGACGGAGCAAACAGGCATTCTGGCGCAGGAGGTGGGCGCTGGTCGCCGGTTTTCGGGCGACGAGAGGGTCTCGATGAACTGCTGGGGCTTTACACCGTCGCTCTTCAGCGCACTGGATCGACGATTTCAGGCCTTTCTTGCGGCGCGGGGGGACGACCTCAAGGCAGAGTACTACCTGCCCGAGGCGGTCTCGGGGATGATCGCGGACGGCGAGGCGATGGTGGACGTGCTGGAGACGACGGCGGCGTGGTTTGGGGTAACTTACCGGGACGACAAACCGCGGGTTGAAGCAGCTCTGCGGGCACTGATTGCGTTGGGTGAGTATCCGGCGTCACTGGGCGAATGAAGAAATTCCCGCTAAACACAGCGTCATAAACAATTAGACACGTCAATTTTGGTTCCTCGCTACTTTCAGTGGGTAAACGAGGCGGCGATGCAAGGACCACGAGGGGCATTGCGCGTGGAAAGGAGCCCCAGCAAGTTCCCCGTGCCCAGCCCTGCGCAGGCTCGCACCCCAAAAGACTCCCACAGTTGTCCCAGGATTGGTCCGGATCAGCCTCCCTTTGGCGGAGTGATGCGAGGTCTGGGGGTGGAGGCGCCTTGTTGGCTGGATTGTTGCCTTGGTTGAGAATTGCCAACTCGAAGCCGCAACCCCCGGATCTCGCATCGCGGGGTTCGAGCTCTGGCCTCAACGACGTCCTGAAACCGCCCTCTTCGCGGAGGCGGGACTGGATGGTCCCGTCGCGGCCTCGCCGAGGCCACCTACAACCGAGCCGGCTTGCAGTCCGGGTTGTCGGCCACGCATTCCCTACGCTCCGATCCATTGAAAACAGCGAAGAACCTCAATTTTGGAGGGCGCTCCGTCGGCACCGAGCGCGCGGGTCTGCGGCATCGAAAGCGAGTCGTCCCGGCGGCTTGGTTCGCTGCACGTCCCCGCGGTGCCGATGGCGCGTCGCTCCAAGTAAGAACGTCATTTTTGACCAATCTCTTGCGACGCCGGGTTTAGAAGCGAGGAGGCGCTTGGACGGCGGGCCGAGCGTCGTGGTGGTTTGGCGAGGAGAAAATTCAAGAGACGGGCTGCTAATGCCGATCCCTGTCGGAAGGCAGGTGGGCGGCGGCTTGACTGCCGGTTGCCTGCGATGAGGGATTGGCAGCGACCGTTCGGAGGTTCAACATCCGGTTTTTCCCGCCATGATCGCCCATAGCCTTGAGTCGCAGCAGCGTGAACGCATCCCCACCACGATTTTCGGCAGTGCCGATGAAGCCTGCGCCCGATTGGGGGCGGAAATCGGGAACCTGATTCGGCGGAATACTGACGCGGGTCGCATGAGCGTCCTCGGACTCGCGACCGGCTCAACGCCGGTGCGGTTGTACCGCCAACTGATCCGGCTTCATCGGGAGGAAGGGCTGAGTTTCAAGCGGGTGATGACATTCAATCTCGATGAATACTACGGCCTGCCGCGGACGCATCCGGAGAGTTACTGGCGGTTCATGCATGAGCAGCTTTTCAACCAGATTGATATCCTGCCGGAGAACGTGCATGTGCCGGATGGGATGGTGCCGCGGGCGGACGTCTTCGCGGCCTGCCGGCGTTATGAGGAGAGAATTCGGGAGGTGGGCGGATTGGATCTGCAGATCCTCGGGATCGGCCGAACCGGGCACATCGGTTTCAATGAACCCGGCTCCACGCGGGAGTCGCGCACGCGGTTGGTCACGCTTGATGGACTGACCCGACGTGATGCCGCGCGTGATTTTCTGGGGGAGGCGAACGTGCCTCGTCACGCGATCACGATGGGAGTGGGCACGATTCTCGATGCGCGCGCCATTGTGCTGCTGGCCTGGGGCGAGGCCAAGGCCGGGGTGATTGCGCAGGCCGTGGAGAAGGTGCCGACGGAAGTCCTGCCGGCGAGTTTCCTCCAAGGGCATGCGCAGATTCGTTTCTCCATTGATTGGGCGGCGGCCTCGGCGTTGACGCGGGTGCGGCACCCTTGGCTGGTGGGTTCCGTCGACTGGACGCCGGCCCTGGTGCGCCAGGCGGTCGTCTGGCTGTCTCAGCAAGTGGAGAAACCCGTCCTGAAGCTGCTGGACGAGCATTATAGTGAACACGGCATGGCGGATCTGCTGACGGAGCGTGGACCGGCCTATGGACTGAACATCGAGATTTTCAACGAGCTGCAGCATACGATCACCGGCTGGCCGGGCGGGAAGCCCAACGCGGATGATTCGTGCCGTCCGGAACGCGCGACCCCACATCCGAAGCGCGTGGTGGTATTCAGTCCGGAACCCTCCCACGACGTGCTCGGCATGGGCGGGACGCTGCGGCGATTGGTGGAGCAGGGTCATGACGTCACCGTGATTTATCAGACTTCGGGAAGCCTCGCGCTCCCGGATGAGGAGGCGTTGATGGCAGTGGACCTGGTGGGGGAACTTGCGAGTGCCTTTGAATTGTCGGCCGGACCGGCGGCGATGTTTGCCAAGGAAGTGGGAAACCAACTTCTGGCGAAGTCCGCGTTTGAAGGTGACACGCCGCAGATTCGACGACTGAAAGGGCTGCTCCGGCGCGGTGAGGCCCGGGCCTCGCTCAAAACCTGCGGGGTTTCTCCGGCGCAGGCGCGATTCGCCGACCTTGGGTTCTATGAACGCGGACGGTATCGGCAATTTGGACCTGACGAGACCGATCTCGAAGCGATGGTCGCGGTCTTGCGCGACCTCCGGCCTCACCAGATTTTCGCCACGGGCGATCGCGACGATCCCTCATCGATCACGGCGGTTTGTTTTGAACTGGTGAAACGGGCGTGCGCGAAGGTCGCGGGCGACGCGTGGTTCGCCGATTGCCGGATCTGGCTGTACCGGGGAGTGGAAACGCCTTGGGACGCTTCGGAGATCGACATGGCGGTGCCCTTCAGCCCACGCGAGCTGGCGCAGAAGACCCAGGCGATCTTCCATCATCAAAGTCAGCGCAGTCAGACGCCCGTGGCCACCGGCCTGCGTGAGCCCTGGCAGCAGGCGGAACAGCACAACCGGGCGCTCGCTGCGTTGTATGACCGGCTCGGGTTGGCCAATTACGAGGCCATCGAGGGATTTCAGCGCTGGCGGCCGCAGCCGGTGTAGGCGGGCTCGCCGAGCCCGCGGGACTTCGCTGCGTCCCTGGCACCCACCCTCAGAGCTCGATCGTACGACCCTCGATGGCGGATTGTTCCGCGGCGATGACCACCCGGAGGCTGTTGATGGCGCTCTCGAGGTGTTCGGTGAGATCGAGGTTTTCGGTGATGGCGCGCAGGAAAAACGCCTGTTCCCGACGGCAGAGTTCGTCGTGACTCGGCTCGTCCGACACATCGATCCACTCATCGGCCCGGGCGAAGGTTCCATCCGGTCGCAGGTCAGAGTGGTGACGCAGGAGCGATTCGGTCCGGCTGTGGGAACTGACATCGGCCGAACGTCCGACGCTGGCGGCTTCGCGGGCGACGATGCTGACACAGCCGCGCGGTCCGACGACGTCTTTCACGAAAAACGCGGTCTCGCTCATCATCGGACCCCAACCGGCCTCGTACCAGCCGACCGAGCCGTCATCGAAGGTTACCTGGAGGTGCCCGTAGTTGACCCGACCCGCCGGCAGAGCGTCGGTCAGGCGGGCGCGCAATCCGCTCACGCGGACTGGCCGAGCCTGGGTCATCCGGCACATCACATCGATGTAGTGGACGCCGCAATCGACGATCGGTGACAGCGAGGACAGGAGATTGCGGTGGGTTTCCCAATTGGCACCCGAACTTTGCTGGTTCAGGTTCATGCGCATGATCAGGGGTTTTCCCAGCGTCCGCGCGAGTTCGACAAAACGCAGCCAGGACGGATGGACCTGGAGGATGTAGCCGACGACGAGTTTCCGACCCAGCCGCCTGGCGGTGTCGACCACCCGCTGGCACTCCTCGACGGTTTCGGCGACGGGCTTTTCCAAAAAGACATCTGCGCCCGCCTCGAGGGCCGCGATTGCGTAGGCGGCGTGGGTGTCAGGATACGTGCTGATGCAGACCGCATCTGGACGCGTCTCGGTGAGGGCCGCGGCGTAGTCGGAAAATTCAGCGTAAACGCCGCCCAGAGCGGCGTTGAGCACACCCCGCGAGGCTGCGCCTCGACTGACGAGACCGACGATCTCAAAGGCTTCGCTCAGGTGGTGATAGGCGTGGGCATGGGATGTGCCCATGTGACCGCAGCCAACAACAAGAACGCGGATTCGTTTGCTCATGGAGAAAGGGAGAGGCTGATAAGGAGGTTGAAAACACGGCGTCCTCAACGAGGCCGCCGCCACCCGGCAGGCCGATCAGTGGGGGGTGGCTGCGGACTTGGCTTCCACCGGACCGTGGGAAGGTGGTCGGAAGAAGAACATCAGAAGGAGAATCCCGACGATCGCGACCACGGTTGGAACGACGAAGAGTTTCTGGAAGTCGACGACGCCGCCGGCGGGCGTGAAAGCGGCGACCAAGCGGGGAAAGAGCTGGCTGGCCACCACCATGCCGAGGCCGAGAATCAGGAGGTTGGCCGCGCCTTGGGCGCTGGCGCGCACATCCTTCGGGAAGACTGCGTCGACAAAGATATAGACCGTCGCGAAGAAGAAGGCGTAGCAGACGCCATGAAGAACCTGCACGGCGATGATCAGCGAGGTCATGCCGGAATCCGCAAACAGCGCAAACACTCCATAACGAATGGCGTGCCCGAGGATGCCGCAGATCATCGTCCATTTCCAGCCGAGGCGCGTCAGCACCGCTCCGAGCACCAGCATGGTGACGATTTCCGCGACCTGTCCCAGGCTGCTGACGACCATGGTCATCTTTGCGGAGATGCCGACGTGGGTGAGGAAACCGTCGATCACGACGAAGTAGCCGTTGTGAATCACCGCATCGAGGAAGGTGACGAGAAAGAGAATCGCGACAAATGGCTGCCGAAGCAGTTTGGCTGCGCGCAGCCAGGCGAATCGGTCAAGGCCGACCGCGTCCTTCCGGGGAGGCGTGTGGGGCAGGGAGAGGCTGTAGGCAGCGAGGGCGAAGGAAAGGACCCCGGCGATGATGAAGACCCAGCGGGTCTCATTCGCGTCGGCTTGGTCGCCGAGCAGGAAGATAAAGGGCCAGCTGACGACAATCCATCCGACGGTCCCGCCCATGCGAACGAATCCGAAGTCTCTCGCGGGATCTTTGAGATTGGCGAACGCGAGGGAGTTGGTCACCGACAGGGTCGGCACGTAGAGCAGACCGTAGATCAGGAACAGTGCGAAAAAGGCGGGAAAGGATTGGGCGAACGACGTGGCGATCAGGGCGACGCCCCCGACGAGATGACTGAAAGCGAGGAAGCGTTCGGCCGAAAAATTGCGATCGGCGAACTGGTTGCTGAAAAACAGCCCGATGAGCGAGGCGATGCCGAAAACGCTCCCCACCCACGCCTGTTGCCCGGCGGTGAACCCGAGCATGCCCATGTAGGGAAAGATCTTGATCTGCCAGGCCCCCCAGATGGCGATCTCAAGCAGCATCATGAGGAACAATCGGTTGCGGATGGACATAGTCATCGATGGACGAAGAGCAGGGAAGCCGGGTGAGGGGAGGGAGTTCCCCGATAAGCCAGCGGATCCGCGGCCCCACGGCAACTCCCTGTTTTGTGAATTGTTGCCCCCGGGGCCCACGCATCCGGCGGTGGGGCGGGGCGCCGCGCATCTTCTCGAGAAGGCGCGAGATTGATCAGGGACCGGACAGGCGTGCGGGCAAAGAGGAGTCCGGTTGTGAAAGATATCTTCAGACGCCTCCTGCTCCGACCAAACCGTGGCGTGGACAGACCGACTCCGGAGACCGGCCGGCTTCTGACTGCAAAGCCTCGGCGGTCTGGCGAGAGGGTCCCTGCCCTTCATCGTAGGCAATGCACCTCTCCGGTTGGTTTCGGTCGGGTTGACCGAACCCCCATTTCCCTCCTCCCCTGTGTTTCCCATGCGTTTCGGTTGCGTCCGGTTGTCGGGCCGTGGTGGCCCGATCGATGTCGTTCCTGCCCTTAGCGGGCTCGTGCTCGGATGAAAACCCGTCCGAACCGACTGCGCGCGGGCATCATCGGGATTTCCGGGTATGGTCGTATCCACGTGCAACTCGCGCGTGAATGGGAGGACCGGGGGGAGATCAGGCTTTCGGTCGCGGTCGTGATCAACCCCGCCGATGAGGAGGAGAATGTGCGCCAACTGAGGGCGGGAGGCTGTCAGGTGTATGGGAGTTATGAGGACATGCTCGGCACGGAGGCCGGGAACCTGGACCTCTGCCTGATCCCGACCGGCATCGCCTGGCACAGCCGGATGACGCTGGCCGCACTTCGCGCCGGAGCGCACGTCCTGGTGGAGAAGCCGTTGAGCAGCTCGACCACGGAGGTTGAGGAAATGATGCGGGTGGCCGCTTGCACGGAGCGCTCTGTCGCGGTCGGATTTCAGGACATTTACGAGCCGGTTGCGCAGGAGTTGAAGCGACTGCTTGTGGCTGGAGCCATTGGCCGGCTGCGGTCGGTGCGCTTTCTCGGTCTCTGGCCGCGACCCTGCTCGTACTACACCCGCAACGGCTGGGCCGGTCGTCTCCGCTCCGGGGATGTGCCCGGGCTTGATTCGCCGCTCAACAACGCCTTCGCGCACGACGTACGGCCTCTTTCACGAGGCCGCCGCCAGTCAGCTGTTGGGTTAGGTGGAGCTGGAGGATGAGACTCGCTGGGCGGACGTTGTCGCTGCGCCGGTCTATCGGCGTTGGGGGCGCTTCAGGAGTGACCAGGTGCCCGCGAATGCCGATGGGACCTCGACCTCGGAGCATCTTCGTGAGGTCTTTCGGCTCGAGTGAGACAAGGTCGTTCCGGTCCGGCGCGGCTCGCGCATGGGGTTCAAGGCGTGACTTGCACGGTGAACGTCCTGGTCGAGCTGAGCACTCCATCGGAGATCATGACGGTGATCAGCGCAGTGCCAGTCCGACCGCGGGACGGAATCATCGCGATGGCGCGCTGCAGGCCGTTCGCTCCAAGACGGATTGAGGAGTTCGCGATCAGCAACGGATTGGAGGAGGTTGCGGTGATGGCAAGACTGCTGGCGGAGGTCTCGGCGTCACCGGCGGTGAAAGGCTGGCCCGCGAGGAAGTTCGACCGGGTCGTCAGATTGGTCAGCCCTTCGATCCAAGGCACGGTGTTCGCGGTGAGCACGGTCAGTGTGATCTGCAGGTTCGTTGTTTTGACGCCGTCGTTCACGGACAGCGTGATCAAGGTTGTGCCCGACGCGCCTGGGTTGAGCAGGGCGTTCAGCGTTCGGCTGTGTGCAGCGCCTCCGAGAATCAGGGAGGAGGAGCGCAGCAGGCTTGCATTGCTCGACGTGGCCGTGACCTTGAGCAAGTCGAGCGGCGTGTCGCTGTCGTCGATCGTGAACGGTGCCTGAACGAGACCGTTGACGCTGGTGGACAGGTTGGAAACCCCAGAGATCACGGGCGGTGCGGTGAACGGAATGACCGTCAGAGAAAAAGCGGTCGTGGTGCTGAGCACGCCATCGAAAACGGTGAGGGAAATGAGCGTGGTCCCGGTCGCTGAGGCGTTTGGGGTGACGCTGACGGTGCGGTTGGCGCCGCTGCCGCCGAAGACGATCGCGGAGTAGGGCACCAGAGCGGTGTTGGAGGAGGTGCCGCTTACGACCAGACGCGACGCGGCGGTTTGCGTATCGCTGATGGTGAACGCGATCGGCCCGGTGGAGGCGGGCGACTCCACGGTGCGTGAGGCGAGAGGGGTGACGCTGGGTGGGAGATTTTCCGGAGTGACGGACAGGACGAATGCCCTGGAGGTGGAAAGCGCCCCGTCGGAAACCCGGACGGTGATGGTGGCCGAGCCGGACAAGGTTCCGACCGGGGTGATGGTGACAGTGCGGTTGGCGCCGCTGCCGCTGAAAATGATCGCGGAGTTGGGCACCAGAGCGGTGTTGGAGGAGGTGCCGCTAACGACCAGACGTGACGCCGCGGTTTGCGTATCGCCGATGGTGAACGGGATCGGCCCGGTGGAGGCGGGCGACTCCACCGTGCGTGACGCGATCGCGGTGACAGTCGGCGCGAGATTCAGCGGGGTGACGGTGAGCGCGAACGTGGTGCTGGTGGAGAGGCCTCCGTCGGAGACCCGGATGGTCACGGTCGTCGTGCCGGACAAGGTTCCGGGAGGCGTGACGGTGATCGTGCGACTGGTGCCGTTGCCGCCAAGGACGATCGCGGAGGCGGGGACCAGGGACAGATTCGACGACGTGGCGGTGACGGTCAGGCTTGAGGCCGGCGTGGCCGAGTCACTGATGGTGAATGGAATCGCGCCAGTTGAGCTCTGGGCTTCGACGCTGCGATTGACCACGCTGGAGACCGTGGGTGCCATGTTGGCTTCCACCTGAAGCTGGGCCCGGGTCCGTGCGGTCACAGAACCCGTGTACGCCGAAAAGAACGTTCCACTGTAAGCACGTATCCGATACGAGTAATCCGTGGAATCGGCGAGGTTGGAGTCGGTGTAGGAGGTGACGTTGGAAACGGTCGAGGCGACCTGGGAAAAGGAGCCTCCGTTTGCGGCCCGCTCGATGAGGAAACCGGTTTCGTTGCTGGAGTTGTCCGTCCAGGTCAGCAGGAGTTGCGCCCCATTCCCGGCAGGCGGCAGCAGACAACCCAAGATGCAAACCAACACCACCCGAAACCTGCCCAATCGAATCGGCCAGGATGCTCCCGACTTCAGGCCATGGATCGCACGAGCGACCCTGGCAGGGGCTGTGCGCCCAAAGTTATTCTGCCGTTGAGCGAGATCAGCCGAAACGTTCGGGAATATCATGTCAGTTTTCGATCGGTGATGGTGGATGAAGGGTTGAGAGTTGTGAGCTGGAAGGAACCCACGTGGATGAAATGGACCACGGCTTACTGCCGTGCTGGGGAGGCTCAGTTCAAACGCGAAGTTTTCCCGGGTTTGATTTTACCCGTTTTTAGCAAATGCCTTCACGCCTGCGACCCCCACCGGTTGGCTTCAGGCGTGAACCAGATGGGTCGGGAGGGGACTTCCAGATTGCCTAAAGCTCTTGGAGGAATGGGCGATGAAGCCCTGTCGCACCAAGCATGATTTCACTTTCGCAAGAGACCACCGAACCCCTCGCGGTAAATCGCAGATCCTCCGAGCGTTCGGACGCCGTGAAGCGCTCGGAGCAACCGGAGCCGGATGCGGCCTGACCCTGTCGTTCTCGAACCGCTTGAGCGCCCATTGTTGCCTCGCCAGCAAGCCTTCCGCCTGCGCGTGAGAGTCTCCCTCGGTCTGAGATGAATCCAATCCCCCCCTTCATCGAGGCCCTGGGGATTGACGGTCCATGGACCTATCTCGCACTCTTTTTCGGGGCATCGCTGTTCATGATCTGGCGGTTGGAAGTGATGGGCACGCGCGGACTTGAAGGCACCGCGTTGGGGACGGTGATCATGCCCTTCTGTTCGGGATTGGGCAACCTGCTCTTTGTGGTCATCGTGCACCAGCGGGGCCTGCCGGGTGCGGAGATTGCGACCAACGCCTTGGTCAACAATGTGACCAACCTCACGCTGTTGATCGGACTGCCGGCGGTTCTCTTCGGACTGTCGCTGGATCCGGCGGTGTCAGCCGCGGCTCGCAGCGGAAAGAAACGCCGCCCGTCGGCCGGGGCGGCGACGGCGCGACGGTTGAACCGCCTCTCGCTGGTGCTCAC
>Ga0163144_10002517_pt1 | contig 42224 bp, 25 predicted proteins | sample OliLak19BULKMAT1_FD_123175 | JGI IMG/M metagenome (GOLD analysis project Ga0163144, IMG submission 123175) | Freshwater microbial mat bacterial communities from Lake Vanda, McMurdo Dry Valleys, Antarctica - Oligotrophic Lake LV.19.BULKMAT1 | ecosystem: Environmental > Aquatic > Freshwater >...
CGACGGTGTATTTGATGAGCATGGCGTCCATCTGCCGTTTCATGCCCGGCCCGGGCGAGCGGGTCGGCACCAGTTCCACCCATTGCGTAATGCGGATGTCGCCCATGCGCATGACGTTTATGTGCCCCGAGCGCGGCTTGCCGGACGTAGTTTTGGGCAGCGGCGCGTTCATTTTCTCCATCGCCCCGCCCATGCCGGGAAACGTCACATTGGCGTCGATCTTGAAAGTGGGATAATGACTGAGGTGCAGTGCCTGGCCCATTTCGGATTGGACCTGAATGAAGAAATTCCCCGTCGGCTGAAAACGAATGCGCTGCGTGGGGTCGACGGGCAACTCCGCCTCCACGATTACTGCCTTTTCGTCTTCAACCTTTACCCGCACCGGTTGTACAGGTTGATCCCCGCCCCAGCCCGCCGAAACAAAAGCAACCAACAGGCAAAGTGGGAAAAACCGACGAAGTTGCATGGAGAAAGCGCCGCCGCTGCATTTCGACATGGTAAAAACTCCTCGGGCGTCTGTTATTCGCGTCCGAATGACAAGATCGGGAGAAAGGCGTTGGCTATTCCAAACTAACCGTCCCCAAGTATAGACGATGATGGGGCAGGTTTTGGACGTGCGATTTGTCTTGGAAAATATATCAATCCCGCGCGCCCTTGTACAGTTGCTTACCTAAAACCGGGTCTCGGGCCGTGAATAGGCCCTTCTCGCGGTCGCGCAGGAGACAGCGCGCGTACATCTCCACTTTCGCGTCCAGATCGTCGGCGTGATGCACGATGATCACTTCCGGGCGCATGGGCAGCCGTTTCGACCCCCACTCAGGATGATTGAGATGGCTCACGATGAGATGCTCTAATAGCCGCACATGCTCCGGATTCACATCCCCCAGTTGCCGGGCCGTGTCGCGAACAAGATCGCGCCCCAACAACAAATGCCCGAGCAAATGCCCGTCGACCGTGCGATCGGGCTTCACGAGATTTTCATCGAACTCTTGGCAGCGTCCGATATCGTGCAGAATCGCGCCTGCGATGACCAGATCGCGGTTTAGCGGCGGATCCAATTCATCGTAGTGTGCGGCATACTTGTCCGCCAAGTGGATGCATGTGTGCGTGACGGAAAGCACATGTTCAAGCAATCCCCCCGCGAACGGAAAAAAATGCTTGGTCGTCGCGGGCAGTTGCTTGAGTTGCCGACTATTGCGTTCCAGGAGCGTCAGCACAAGCCGGCGCAACGGGATGTCCTCTATGTGCGTTTCCGCCAGCGACCAAAGTTCTTGGTACATCTCGTCCGCGTTGAACCGAGAATGCTCGACGAAATCCAGCGGCTCGAAACCGTCTTTGCGGTCGTCCTCGGTCACGGCGCGGATGTTGTGGATTTCCAATTGCGGGCCGTAGGTCGCGTGCTCCTGGTATTGGCCGCGTATCTTGAAGAAGCCTCCCTCGCTCCATTCCCGCTCGCAGGGCGCGTACCAGGGCGTATCGTTCCAGACCATGGCGGCGGCGGCGCGGCTATCGTCTTGGAAGCGACAGGTGAAGAACGGCTTGCCGTCGCGGGTCGCGCCGGGCTTCTTCTCAGCCAAGAAAGCGAAGAAGTCTCCACCCTGCCCCGCAGTCAGGTCGCGAAGCCGAACCAACGTCGGTTTTGGTTTCGCCATGATGCTCGCACGTAGGATCCATGTGCCCTGGGTTCGCCGCAAACCTACCTCTACGATCCGGCGCTGACGGTGAGAATGGTCGTCTTGGTGATCCCCGTGTTGGAACGGATCTGGATGGGAAATCGTCCATATTCGAGGACGCGCCCCTTCCACATGACCATGCTGCTGCCGACGTCGCCCATTCCAAGGGCGACCGGTTGGATAACCTTGCCTTCCAACCGTTCGAGTCCCTTGGGCATGCTTAGCTCAAGCGCCTGTCCCTCCGCGGGGTCGGCGACGAGGGCGGAGATCGTAAAAGTCTTGCCGATGTCGAAGGAACCACCCAGGTCGACATTGAAATCCCCACTCGGCCCCAGCGGCAACGCGACTCCCAGGCCGTAGCCATAGGCAAGTTCGCGCTTTCCGCCTGGGCGAATTTCCTTCGGATCCCAGAAAAAGCCGATCAAGGTGCTGAAGCCGCCTTTCTGGACGGTGAGATCCCATAGATCGCGCCGCCCGAGATTGCTGGTCAAGACGACCCGATCCGGCCTTTCCACGCCGCTTCCCAGTCCGAAGGTCACATGCGCGACTTTGCCCGGATTCTTGAGGTCAGGCTGTTGCAGGACTTGCACATAAGGCGGCACGTCGCGATCTTTAAGTTCCAGACCCTCCAACAGCTTTCCCGGCTGGGTCGGCGCCGCGAACTTGCACTGGCGGCTCGTGCCCAAGTAACTGTCGATCGTCGTGCGCAAACCAATTGTGGACGAATTCTTGCCCTTGTTTTCGATGGTATAGCGGACGATGACGCAATCCATCTTGCGCTTGCGATCTTCCGGCGTTCCTTTGCTCGCGGTCAACTCGACTTCCTGCGTGATGCGAATGTCGCCTTTGGACCAGACGTTCATGTAACCCGTCCGCGGCTTGGTGCCGCGCTTGGGCAGGGCGCCGTTGGTGACCTCGAATCGGCCGCCCACGGCGCCGGGCTGCGTCGGCATGCCGTCGATCTTGAGCGTGGGAAAATGCCCCAAGTGCAGGCGTTGGCCGGAGGTCTCCATGATGTTCATCGAAAAGGTCGCGCCGACGGCGCGCAGCTGAAGCCGCTGCGTTGGATCGAGCGGGCCCTCGACCTCTATGCGCTCGTCCTTGATCGTTTCGACTTTGACTTTGACCGGCGATTTGGCGTCCTGGCCCAATCCCTGTTCCGATCCACCCAGCGCCAGCGCTCCCGCGACCGCACAGAGCCAGCCGGCGCGGAAGGAATGAAAACAAGTCATGAACGCCTCCGGAATGCAATTTCGTCCAGTTCGGCCCGCGTGTTCGAGCCTCATAAATGACGATTCAAGCCCAGATTGTCGACAGGTCACCAACCTTAATTTGTAACCGCTCTCGGGCGGCAGGGCCAAACGAAAAGATTTTTCGCGTCATTTTTCCCAAGAATCGGCCAACTCCAACAGGCGCGCCACTGGAACCTCGAATCCGGGCAACAAGAGGCTGCTGTACATTTCTTTTTCCCGCACGAGGACGCGCCGACTCCGCTTGCCCGCTCGGCTGTAAACCGTCAGTTGCCGATCGAACCGGTCGAAAATCCAGTATTCCTTGACGCCCGCCGCCAGATACTCATCGCGCTTTTCCAGATAGTCGCGCCGCCACGATCGCTTTCCTTCGGAAACGAATTCGACGACAATCGTCGGGATCTCCTTTTTCGCCGGCAATCGGCCCAGTCCAATCCATAAGACGCGATCCGCGCGGCGTCGCGCTTTCTTCAGAAAAACGGTTTGCTCGGGCAGTGTCTTGTCGAGCACGCCGCCTTGCGGATGCTCGCGTTGATAGAGCCTTAGTAAGAATCCTAATTCTTCATTGGGATCCCGTTCTGTTTCCAGAGGAGACGGACTCACCACCAGCACTCCGTGAATCAATTCATAACGCCAGCCTTCTTCAAAATCCGCTTGATCGAACTCGCGCGGCGACAACCCGATCCCGGAGGAGCCAGGTCCGAGTATTGCAATCGAAGTTACGCGTGCCGCATCCAACACCCTACACCCCTCCCCAAAACCATGCCGCTTGCGGCTTAGCGCCTAGCGTCGCGGCGCGATCAACCCCTCCGTCGGGCTGCTTGCCTGCGCGTAAAGCTTCCTCGGAATTCGGCCGGCCAAATACGCCAGCCGCCCGGCCTCGCAGGCGTATTTCATCGCGTACGCCATGGGCAACGGATGTTGAGCGTGGGCGATGGCGGTATTGAGCAAGACGCCGTCGCAGCCGAGTTCCATAGCGAAACTGACGTCGCTAGCGGTGCCGACGCCGGCGTCGACAATGACGGGATAATCCGGATCGCCGTCCTTCAAGTACTCGAGAATGATCCGCAAATTGTTCGGATTCAAGATGCCCTGGCCGCTGCCGATCGGACTGCCCGCAGGCATCACGCTCGCCGCCCCGGCGTCTTTGAGACGCTTGGCCAGGATCGGATCATCGCTCGTGTAAACAAGGACCGTGAACCCTTCCTTCACCAGTTGCTCGGTCGCCTTGAGCGTGTCGATCGGATCGGGAAGGAGCGTTTTGGGGTCGCCCAGGCATTCGAGCTTCACCCACTCGGCGCCCGGATTGTCCAAACCGGAGAGCAGTTCGCGCGCCAAGCGGGCATGCCGCACCGCGTCCTCGGCCGAGAAACAGCCTGCGGTGTTGGGCAGGATGGTGAGCTTTTTCAAGTCGAGATAATCGAGGATATTGCGGCCTTCCTTGTCGACGAGGCGTTCCCGGCGCACGGCGACCGTCGTGACCTCGCAATCGCTGGCGTCGAGACAGGCGCGCATCAGATCGTGGCTGGGGTATTTGCCGGTTCCCGTGATGAGCCGGCTGCGAAAGCGAAACTTGCCGATGACCAGGGGTTTGTCGTCGATGCCGCGTTCCTGACCGGATCCCCCGCCGACAAGCGTGACAATCTCGACGGCCTCGCCGCCTTGTAACAGGCAGTCGCCGTGATTGGCGCGCGGCACGACTTGACCGTTGATTTCGACGGCCACGCGCTGCCGATCCATGCCCATGCCTTCCAGCAATTGCGCGAGGGTACAGGTCGCGGGGAGTCGTTTGGATTCGCCGTTAAGGGTAATGTCCATGCGCTGTCTCGTAGGACAGGCTTCCAGCCTGTCTGGAATGTCCGTTGCGTACGCCGTCGAATGTTCGCAAAGGAATCGCGGGACAGGCTGGAAGCCTGTCCTACGGGATACCTTCAATTTATCTCATTGGGGGGGTGTTTCAATGCGAACGTGAAATCGTAGGACGGGCTTCCAGCCTGTCCGGATGGCGCAATGTCTTTCGCATGGAACGGGCGGACATACGGACAGGCTGGAAGCCTGTCCTACGGGGTCATTTTCCGGCGGCTTTTTTGCGTGCGGCGGCGGCCTTCATGGCCTCATCGCCGCGGCCGCCGGGCATGTTATGGATGATGCCGCGGGCAATGTACTTTTCCTCAAAGCCTGCGACCGACCAGTTCACGTCGTTTTCCATGTCGTGGCATTGCTGACACAGCTTCCACTCAATCAGGTTCATGCGGCGTTTGAAGAGCCCTTCCTTTGCCGCGTCGGGTGTCTTCGGATCCAATTCCGCATCGGTGGGCCGCCATTGATTGATGAAAGGATACATCTTTTCGTCGTTGGGATTGGCGACATGCTTGCTCGCGGGGCCGTGACAGTTCTCGCAACCGACGTCGCGCAGCTTAAAATCATGTTCGGCGATTTGTTTTGCGCCTTTCACTTTGGCGTCCGCGAACCCCGTCTTGGACTGGAAACCGACCGTATGGCAGACGATGCACTCGGGATCGAACTGTCGGCCGGTGGGGAATTTCGCGTCTTCCAGCGTCTTGTAAGCGTGGGCGTGGTGCGATCCGCTCCAAACTTTGTGCGCCTGGCGGTGGCAGCCTTTGCAACGATCCGACCCGACATAGAAAGCGTCAGGATGCTGCACCTGCGTCGAATGCGTGCCGCGCGGGCTATAGCGCGGCGAAAGATAGTTCTCCTTTTGCAACTCGTCGGAATAATCCTGCATCACTTTCAACACGGGGTTGATCTTCTCGTTGCCTTCCTTGGGCTCGAACTCCGGGCCGATGGGAACCAGTTGATACCGCATCTCCAGAGTCTTCTCTTTGCGGAACATGCCGAGCACGCCGACGTTCTTGCCCTTGTGGCCCAGCGTGATGAGTTGCGTGTGAATCCCTTCTACCTGCGTGGGGTTGCCGCGCGGGTCGCTGAATTCGTCCAGGCAGACCGCAGCATGCAGCAACGGAGCCTGCCCCGCGCGAAACAGCTTGTACGCTTCGACGATGTACTGGTTGGCTTCCTGTTCGCTGCCGTGAAACAACAGGACGCCAAAATTGGTTTTGCCGTCTTTTAGTTCCTTGAGACCGCGGGCCAGGGCTTTCAGCGGATCGGCGAAGGTGACATCCTTCTTGTCGCCCGCGGGGATCTGATCGGCGATTTGTTTGGCGACGGTCGGTCCGACGATGCTGACGACGCCGACTTTGTAGACGCCGGCTTCGATGATCTCGCTCTGGCGCACGTTCATCTTATGCCAAAGGCCGCCGGGTTCGGTGTTGCCGAGATTGGTGGCGACGACGCGCGGGATGGGATGATCGAGGGAGTGCTGCCCCAGCGCGGTCGAGAGCGGCATGAGGAATTCATTCTTGCCCAAACCGATGGCGCCGTAGCGCATTGCTTCCAGAGATTTCATGCCCGCGCGATATTTCAAGATCGCCTGCGAACCTTGCGTCTGGGAAAGGTCGCCGAGGTCGAGGGCGACAAGATTCCAGCCCTTTTCCTTCAAGGAGTGGAGAAAATTGAAGCGGCGGGCCAATCCGCCGTACTGTGGCGAGGAGCAGCCACACGGTTGAAGGTAGCCGATGGCTTGGCCCGAGAATACCAGGGCAAGGTCGGGTTTGCGCGGCCACTTCTGGAAGGGATTGGGCACGGGAACCCCGGGGACTACTTCGTCATCCTTGGCGAAGCCGTTTTGGGCGGCGTCGCGAAAGAGCAATTTGCCGCCAAACCAAAGGACTGCGGCGGCGACCGCGAGCCCCCCCAGAATGCCGACGACCCTGGCTCCGTTGCGGGGAGCGCCCAACGGCGCGGGGTTCAGCGGGACGGAAGCGTCCGCCTGGCGCGAACTCGGATTGGGGAGGTTTTCACCGGATTCCATGACGCTCCTCGACTCGATTAGCCGCACCTTCAACATCCTGTTTGGCCGTGAACTTATTCGCGACCGCAAACCCCAACATCCTGTATTTAGCCCATCCGGTCAACCCGCGTTAAACGGCAACACAATCACGAGATGGGGGCGAGGGCGACGATTATCGGCCGGTATGCTTCGCGGTGCCGACCACGGGAACGCGGATGAGCCTGGTCGGCGTGCCCTGGAGACGGAGGTAAACGGCGCTCTTTTCGGGGAATGGGCCGACGAGAGCATCGGGCGGGACGCTCACCTCAAGCAGCCATTTGTTGCGCCGATCCGTCGACTCCTTGTCGAGGTGAGTCAATTTGATATTTAACTCGGTCGGGTCATGGCGTTCGTAGGTGAGCTTGGCCTTGGCGTCGCTCCAAAGAATGACTTTTCGGCCGCTTCCGCGTGCGGGGTCGAAGGTGCCGAGATCGACTCTGCCGCGGTCCCTCTCCTCGCCGATGACGATGTCGCTGCGAACGACGCCCGTGACGTGGGGGCCATTGTCGAGCGGTTCGTCGTCCACGGTGACGCCGATGGGATGCGAGAACGGGCCCAGGTCGTGGAGGTGGATTTTGCCGTCCACTTCCCTCCGCTCAAAAACCTTTGGCGTCAGCGCCCAGGCGAACAAGATGTCGCTGGTGTATTTTTCCTCTTCGAGAATCCGCTCTTGCAATGCCTTTATCTCTTTGGCGTCAAGGGCGCGCTTGGAAACCTGGAACAAAGGCGGGATGTCGGTGAACTCGATTTTCGGATCCTTCCGCGTGGCGGACCAGACGTAGATCGTATTGCCGACGGCGCTGTCGCCGACGCCGATGTCGCCCAGTTCGATGCGGTGGGGATGGAATTGCACCGGGCCGGCGATGCGCGCGATCACCTCTAGTTCCAGGAACAATCGCTCCTTCGTATTTCCCTTGGGCTGCGCCCAGAGGCGTGGCAACAAACGCTGAAACTCACCCGGACTGCCCTTGCCGTCCCAGGTGAGACGGATCACGCCTTTGCAACGCGGCGGCAACGTCAAGCTGGTTTGCGTCGGTTGGGCCGCGGAGGGAGTCTTGCTGGTATCCTCCTCGCGAATCAGGCCGACCCAGGAGGCCGCCTCCGCCGGCAGGTCGACGGCCGGTTCCGTCTTGCGCAGTTCGGTCCAGCGATCCCAACTCGCCGCGGGCGTTAACGTCGCGAGGATGCTGGAGCAGGCGCAATTCACCTGGAAGAGTCCGATTTCGCCTTCTTGATCCGAGGGGTTTTCAAAGGGGAAATCGTAATGGCCATGCTGCCCCTTCTCGTACTCGCGCGCGTAGTTTTTCCATTCGGGATGCCAAACGGCGCGCGTGACGGGGAAGCGGCAAACGACCGGGGCCTTCTCCTTGGCCGCTTCGGGGCCGGGCTTCGGAATGCGCGTGCGCCAGTTCGGCATTTGCTGCGTCAGCCACGCCAACCCGCCGATGATAAGGATGAGCAGTGCCAGCGCGAACAAGTAACGATTGCTGGATTTCGGAGCGGGTGCATCCATGAGTTCAAGGGTGTTTGACTTAATTAGGTGGGCACCGGTTTTTTACCGGTGCGCGTCGGGGAGTTTCGGCTTGGTGGTTGTCGGTTATATCTTGGCGCCTCGCGTGCCGGTAACATACCGGCTTCACTCGTGCCGGTAACATACCGGCACCACAGGACGTTACCGCCTGTGTTTCAGTTTATCCCGAAGGAGGGCAGCCTTTTCGTAGTCCTCGTCGGCGACGGCGCGTTCCAACTGTTCCTGAAGGGTCGCGCCGATGTCGTACTCGCTGCGGAGCGAGGTTTCCACCTTGCGCAAATGCTGCACCATGCCGTCTTCCTCCATCTGTTCTTCCATTTCGAATTCCGCGAAGAAATCTCTTAGCCCATCCAGACCTTGGCGAATCTCGTCGATGGCGGATTCCGGGTTTTCCTTCTCCACCTGATACGCGGCCGCGGCCTGGGTCCGCTGGAACAACACGAAGCCCCGATATTGCTCATGCGCCTGGGCATAATCTTCGCTGGGTGAATGCTCCTTGACGAAATCCATGAACGCCAACGTGTGATCAGCGTCGGCCATGGCCCGCGAATACTGCCGCAGCGCCAACCAACAGATGCGGCGGTGGTAAAACTGGAGAAACTCGCGGTCCGCTTCTTGCGCCTGCTCCTCGCTCATCGTCGTCCTCTGGGCAAGTTGGGCCTGCTCCCGCAAATAGGACAAATAGGTGTCATGCCCGTGCGGTTGCGCGCCGTCCGGCCGTCCTTGCGTTTCCAGTTGCAGCACGCCCAAGTCGGCGCGCATCTGGATGACCTGCCGGCCGTCCCGCGCCTGGACCATGCGGGCCTGGACGATGCCCGGTTTGAAATCCCAGCCTCGCAGGATGTAATCGATGTCCTGATTCACTACGCGACTCCCCCTTCGATGGATCGGCGAAAGCCTTCAAAATATCTTACGCGATCCCCAGGGTGCATTCGGACACATTGTGAGTAGCAATCAATTCCGCGTGGGTTCCAACACGCGCACTGCATTTGTCGCCACGGTTTCCACCAACGGCCGAGCGGCGCGAAGCGCGTCGACCTCGGCTCGCACCGCGTCGAAAGTGCTCACGGTGAAGCGATTCGGATCCTGACCACCGGCCAACGCAAAGCGGATGAACTTGGCGGCGGCGGGAATCGAAGCCGGGTTTTTCGCCGCGGCGAATGCATGCACCGACGCGCAGTCGAAGAGCAATTCGGTCGTGACTTCGCCCGTCGCCAATGCAAGGGCATACGCGTCTTCAATATAGTCGACCGCTTTTTGTTGGAAATCGTGTTTTTGGCCTTGCGGCGCCAGCAGGGCCTTTTTGAGAAAAAGTTTCGCGAGATTGTGGGAGACGGCACGCAGCTTGGGATTCTCGTTGCGCGCCGCGAGCAATTTTTTCTCGGACAATGCGAAACTCACAGGGGGCCCCTCAAAGTAAAGTGCCCCCAGATTGTTTAGAACCTCCGCGGTTTCCAAGCCGTCGCCCAACGCCGCTTCATATAGAGGCCGAGCCGCCAACGGTTCGCGAAGTTTCTGAAAACAATAGGCGCGCCAGGCTTTGCAGACGCCATCCGGTCTGAGCTTGTCCGCCTGAAGGAAATCCGCGTTCGCCGAGTGGAAATCTTTTAGCCGAACATAGGCTTTGCCTCGCAAAAGCAACGCGTCGACATTTTTGGGTTCGCGATGCAGCGCCTGATTGAGGAAATGTTTGGCTTGGTCGAAATTTCCGCTCGCAAAGGCGTCCTTCCCGGTTTGGAACAAATCCTGGGTCGTTTGCTCGCGAAATTGGAAGGCGACGAAGACGGTGAAGGCGGCCAAAAGAAAAAGGGAGGCGAACGCGATTTTCGGCCTTCTCGCCAAGTATCGCGCCGCGCGGCGCCGCCAAGGCAGCGGACGATTGAGCCGGTCGACGATTTCTTGGGCCGACGCGGGCCGGGCCGCGGGGTCGATCGCGAGGCATTGATCGATGGCGAGCGCCAGGTTCGCATCCAGCGTTGGGCAAACTTTACGCAGCGATGGGGCGCCTTGCCGATGTCGCTCGGTCAACAAGGCGCCCAAATCGGACGCCCGCACTTTAGATGGGAACTGCCCGAATGGATGCTTGCCGGACGCGAGTTCGTAAAGGACCACGCCAAGCGAAAACAGATCGGCGCGCGCGTCCAATGCGGCTGCGGGGGTTTGACCGGGCCAAGTTGCCTCGATCTGCTCCGGCGCCATATAAAGCGGCGTTCCGCCCAGACGATTGTCCGCGCGGTGTTGTACATGGGCGGAAAGGTTAAAGTCCAAAAGCAACGGCATCCCGTCGGACCGCAGAAGGATATTTGAGGGCTTGATGTCGCGATGATGCACGCCTTTGGCGTGCAGGAAGGCGAGCGCGCGTGCGATTTGCAGCGTGAGGCGGCGGACCACGTCCGCGAAATCGGCCTCGCGTGGCGGCGAGTCGCTTGCCGGCTCGTTGGCCTGGGGTGCGAAGGGGTCCTGGCAGGCGTCGAAAAAGTGCCGTCCTCGGAGCGTTTCCTTCCTCGAACGAACCTCCGCGAGGCGATAGAGCACCGTGAACAGCGTGGCGCTGCCGCGATACGGCATGCAGACGATCCACAATTCGGTCGCGTCATCCCACTGAACGGAATGGGCCGATACGATGGCTTCATGATCCAGTGGTCCCAGCATAGCGGCTTCGGCGTTGCCGATGAGGGAAACCTTGAGGGCCACCAATCGACCGCCCAGCGCGGTTTCGGTGGCCTGGTAAACTCGGGAGAACGCTCCTCGCCCCAGTTCGCGAATCAGCTGAAAGCCGGCGATTTCCGCGCCGGTCTTGGGCCAATGCGGCTCATCGGCCTCGGGCATGACTTCGGAATTCACATCCAAATATTGATGCAGGCGGAGGAGGCGGGCGAGCGAGCTATGGACGTCCGGGAAACGCGCGCAGAACGAGTGAGGTTCGGGCGCGTGTCCCTTATTTTCCAGCTGGCAATATTCATCGTAGGCATCATCCATGAGTTTGCCGAGCCGTTCCGACTTCGTCGCGGAATCGGCGGGGACAATTACGCTCCGGCCTCGCGCGAAGTAGTCGAGTAGTCCCGAATCATCTGGCGCGTTCATAAGGGAATTCCAGGGAGGTTTTTCTTGATGACGCGACGCACCGTGCGCAGGCTGATGCCCAATTCGTCGGCAATCGAATCGCTCGTCTTGCCGTCGCGCACCCGAGACAAGATGTGCCGATGCACCAAGGGCTGGTTGTCGAGCAACAAATCCCATTCCTCGCGTCCCATCACCACCTCGCTCGGCGTCGGCGTGTTCGCGTGGAGGTTCTCGAGGAGGGCGGCATTCTGCTCCAGCGGTCTCTCGCGATTGATGTCGCGGCTTTGCCTCAGCATTCGGGCGCGAACTGTTTCCACTACCTTATTGCGCGCGAGCTTGCCCAGAAAAGCGATGAGATCTTCGGGGCTTTTGAATTCGACGCCCGCGGGAACGTCCGCGAAGAAGGAAGCCCAGACGTCTTGGACAAAGTCCAGGGAATCAAATTTCGAACGCAAGCGCTGGTGGAGTCGACGCCGCACCGCGATCCGGATATACGGACCATATTGTTGGAGAAAAGCCTCGATGGATTGTCGGCAACCGGCCTGCACGCGCTGCATCAGCGCGGCGAATTCGTCACGCTCTTCGTGGATGGGAGGATCCGGCACGGCGGAGCCAAAACTCGAGTTGGACACGATTGCCTCGGAACCGGGTTACGCTGGGATCCATCCTCGGAACGGATTCGTTGTCAAGAACGCAAAATCCGCGTTGGTGGGACTCCTAATTTGTAAACCATGAAGCGTCCGGTTGCAAGATAGACAGCGTCCGCTTTCGCCAACTTCGCGAGATTCCACCCCAAAGACGATAGGCCAAGTTCGGGGACGCACGTCCGCCCTTACATCGAGCATAAAAGCCTGGAAGTTAGGCTGGCAGCGCCATCTTGGCGTTGGATGTTTCCATTCTACTCCGCCAAAACTCTTTTATTGCAAGCCAGTTGCGCCACAACTATGCCGCGCGCAGTCGCGCGGCACACTTATTGCTTGGTTCGTCCGCTCGTAATCGGCCTTCGCGCTCCTTCTCTCCCAGGACTGCGGCGGGCTTTCAAATCCTTGCATTTGAGGATCCCGTGGAAAATCTGGGAGAGTCCGTCTGTCCGTACTGCGGCGTCGGTTGTCGCCTAAGCTTCGAAGGAAGCGGAGGCGCCATCACTCGCGTACGGGCGGTGGAAGCCGCGCCTGCCAACCTTGGGCGTATGTGCGCCAAAGGTGCGTTATTGGCACCCACCGTCGCGACTGCGGACCGGATGGTCCGGCCCCTGTTCCGCCAGGATCGGCGCACTCAATTCGAGGCTACCGACTGGGAAAGCGCGCTCTCTTATACGACCGAGATCTTTCGCAACATCATCAACACCCACGGCCCCGACGCCGTCGCCTTTTACGGTAGCGGTCAACTCGACACCGAGACCGTCTATGTCGTCAACAAGCTTTTCAAGGGTTGGCTTGGGTGCAACAACACGGATTCCAATAGCCGACTCTGCATGGCGGCCGCGGTCGCCGGGTATCGCACCAGTCTGGGCAGCGATGGTCCGCCCTGCTGTTACGACGACATCGAACTCGCGGATCTGATTTTCATCATCGGCAGCAATACGGCCGAAGCGCATCCGGTCACCTTCGACCGCATCCTCGCCAGCAAAAAGCGAAATCCCCGCCAACGCATCGTCGTCATCGATCCGCGCTGGACAGCGACCGCGGAGGCAGCCGACTTGTATCTCCCCGTCGCGCCGGGAAGCGACATTGCCTTATTGAACTCCTTGGGTCGCCTTCTGATCGCCGACGCCCGCTTGGACGAGCCGTTCGTTTCCGGCCACACGCGCAGCTTCGAGGAGTATCGTTCGTTTCTCTTCGAGCAGGATCTGAACGAACTGATCGAACAAACCGGCCTGGAATCGCAAATCGTTCACACGCTTGCGAATTGGCTGGGAGAAGCGCGGGGTTTTTTGAGCCTTTACTGCATGGGTCTCAACCAGAGCACCGTGGGGATGCTCAAGAACAACGCGCTCATCAATCTCCACTTGCTGTTAGGACAGATCGGCAAGCCAGGAGCGGGGCCGTTCTCGCTTACGGGGCAACCCAACGCCATGGGCGGGCGGGAAGCGGGACTGCTTTCGCACCAGCTTCCCGGCTATCGCTCCGTCGATGAGGAGCAACACCGCACTCTCGTGGAGGACTACTGGGGTTGCCCGCGCGGCGCCATCCACGACAAGCCCGGATTGACGGCAGTGGAGATGTTTCGGGCCCTGGAAAAGGGCACTCTCAAGGCCATCTGGATCGCGGGCACGAATCCCGCCGTGAGCTTGCCGGATCTGCATCATGTGCGCCGCGCGTTCGAGAAGGCGCAGCTCGTGGTCGTGCAAGACGCCTATCATCCGACCGAAACCACGCGTTTCGCGGATGTTGTTTTGCCGGCGGCTCAGTGGTGCGAAAAGGAATGGACCAGCACCAACAGTGAACGCATGGTGTCGTATAGCGCGCCGCTCATGCCACCTCCGGGTGACGCGTTGCCGGACTGGGAGATCATTTGCCGCTTTGCAAGGAAGCTGGGTTTTCGAGGATTCAATTTCACCACGGCGGCGGAGGTTTGGGATGAGTTCGCGCCGCTGACCTCGGGGCGTCCCTGCGACATGGCGGGAATGACCAGTGAGCGCCTGCGGCGAGAGACGAGCCTTCAATGGCCCTGTCCCACGACGGACCATCCGGGCACGAAACGGCGTTACCTCGACCAAGAATTTCCCACGCCCGACGGCCGGGCGGTGTTTCGCGTCTGCGATCATCGTGAGCCGCGCGAGATGCCCGATCACGAGTTTCCCTTCGTACTGACCACGGGACGGCTCTACGCCCATTGGCACACGCTGACACGCACGGCGAAGTCGGACAAGTTGATGAAGCGAGAGCCGGGGCCGTTCGTCGAGATGGCGCCCGAGGATGCGGCGGATTTGCACATCGAGGCGGGCGATCAAGTGCGCCTTTCCAGTCGGCGCGGCACCATTCAACTGCCGGTGCGATTTCGGCCCGGCATGTCGGTGGGCATGGTCTTCGTTCCCTTTCATTGGGGCGATCTCTTTGGCGAAGGCAATGCCGCCAACTATTTGACGATCAGCGCCATCGGCCGGGTCGCCAAGCAACCCGAACTCAAATTCTGCGCCGTCAGCGTGGAGAAAGTAACCGTTTCTCGGCAACGGCGCATTCCGCTCGCCGCGCTCGGCGAGGCAACCTAACGCCCAAACCGTGCCGCTGGGTCAACAACCTTCCACCCTCTTCCAAGGATCCCGCGATGAATGACGAAGTATTGGAACGCGGCCAACGCCTGCGCGTCCTACTGCTAAGCACCATTGCCTTCACGCTGATGTTCAACGTCTGGCTCATGCTCGGCGTCTTGAGCATTCCGCTAGGCCAAGCCGGGCTGACGGATATTCAGCTCGAATGGCTCATGGCGACGGCCATCCTTTCCGGCGCCTTGCTTCGTCTGAACTTTGGCATTTGGGCCGATCGTTTTGGCGGGCGCAACACCTTCATCGTGCTGCTCCTCGTCTCCGCGATTCCCACCTACCTGTTCAGTCAGGCGACGTCCTTTCCCATGCTGCTCGCTTGCGCGTTTCTTTTCGGGTTGGCGGGCAATTCGTTCTCCGCGGGAATCGCGTGGAATTCGGCCTGGTTTCCGAAAGAGCAGCAAGGCACGGCGTTGGGCGTGTTCGGAGCGGGCAACGTCGGCGCTTCCGGGACGAAGTTGCTTGTCATGTTCACGCCGGGATTGCTGACGCTGATCCCGGCATCGGGATATCTTGGCGGAATCATCCCAGGCGGTTGGCGATTCTTGCCGGCGGTTTATTCCGTCCTGCTGGTAGCGATGGCGGCGGCGATTTGGTTGTACTGTCCCGCCCAAGATAAAAAGCCCGGCGCCGGCCGACCCCTCAAAGACACGCTGCTGCCTCTGCGCCATGTCCGCGTGTGGCGGCTGAGCCTCTATTATGTCGTCGTGTTCGGCGCCTATGTCGCCCTCTCCGCGTATCTGCCGAAGTACTACATCGACGTGTATGGCTGCTCTCTGGCCACGGCCGCGATGCTCACCGCGTTGTTCATTTTCCCCGCCAGTCTTCTGCGTCCGGTGGGAGGTTGGCTTTCCGATCTCTTCGGTCCGCGCATCGTCACGTATTCGGTTTTCTCGGTCATGGCTGCGGCGCTCGCGCTGCTCTGCATCCCCAACGGTTCGTACTTTGGCTTTGCCTATGCGCTGGACATCGTCACGTTCACCTTTCTTCTCTGTGTGGTCGCCTGCGGCATGGGCATCGGCAAAGCCTCGGTTTACAAGTACATCCCTCAGTATTTCCCCAAGGACGTGGGCGCCGTCGGCGGTCTCGTCGGCTTGCTCGGCGCCCTGGGCGGGTTCTTCCTACCGCCGCTGTTCGGCTGGCTTGGCCGCTCGACCGGCTCGCCCCAAATGGCTTTCGTCGCCCTGTTCGCACTGACGCTTTGGAGCCTGGTCTGGCTGCATTTGGCCGTCGTGCGCATCCGCGCCGCCGAAAGAGCGGCCCTCCCAACGCTCGAACCCGCAACGACCACGTAGGACAAGACGCCAGCTTGTCCCCCCGTAGGACAGGCTTCCAGCCTGTCCGATTATTGCCAAACCAATGTGCCATGCGGAGCAAGCTGGCAGCTTGCTCTACGAATCGGAAACGGACTCACGCGGAAACTCTGAGGATCCCACCCATGATGAAACCTCCTGGACGCCCTGCGGTGGTTGTCGTCGGTACCGGCATGGCTGGCGGCAAAATCGTCGAGGAATTGGTGATGCGCTCGCCGCAGGGCTTTTCCATTCGCATGTTCGGGGCCGAGCCGGGCGGCACCTATAACCGCATCTTGCTTTCCAATGTGCTCGCCGGCACCGCCGACCCCGCGCGCCTGTGGACCCAGCCTTTGGAATGGTACGAGAACAACGGCGTCGGCGTGCATGTCGGCGTCATGGCCGGCGTGATCGATCGCGAGCAGCGTGTCGTCCGCAGCCCGGACGGCAAGGTCAGCGAACCGTACGACATTTTGATCCTCGCGACGGGATCGAAACCCTTCGTGCCGCCGTTGCCGGGCAAAGACCTGAAAGGCGTCTTCGTGTTTCGCACGTTGACGGACTGTGCCGCCATCGGCGCCTTCGCGAAAGAGTGCGTCAAGGCGGTGGTTCTCGGCGGAGGTTTGCTCGGCCTGGAAGCGGCGCGCGGCTTGCAAAGCCATGGCCTGGAAGTCACGGTCGTCGAGCAGGCGGCGCATCTAATGCCGCAACAACTCGACGCCATGGCCGGCGAACTGCTACGCCGCAAGCTAGAAGCGTTGGGTCTGCGAGTCCACACCGCGGCAGGCGTGCAAGAGATTTTTGGCGACGAGGGCGAGGTAAGCGGCGTGCGGCTCTCGGACGGATCCACGCTGGACGCGGATTTGGTCATCATCAGCTGCGGCATTCGGCCCAATGTCGAGGAGGCGAAGGCGGCCGGCCTCGCCGTCGGACGAGCCATCGTCGTCGACGATCAATTGCGCACCAGCGACCCGGCCATCTTCGCCGTCGGGGAATGCACCGAACACCAGGGACAACTTGTCGGTTTAGTCGAGCCCGTTTTCGAGCAGGCGCGCGTGTTGGCCGATGTGCTCAGTGGCACCGACACGACGGCGCGTTACAAGGGTTGGCAAAGCGCGACCACGCTCAAAGTGATGGGTGTCGATCTTGTCTCCATGGGATTCTTCCAGGGCGACGGCGCCTGCGAAGTCGTGAGCCAACTCGACCCGCAAAAGGGAGTTTACAAAAAGCTCGTTCTCAAGGATCGCCGACTCGTGGGCGCCATACTTTTGGGCCTCCCCGATGTGGGTCAATACTATCAACGCTTGTTTCGCGGCGGGGAAGAGATTGACATTACCTCCCTGGAGTTGCTCGAAGGCCCCAACACGCGCGACCAACTTCTGGGCGGCGACGGCGATCTTAAAATGCTCGCCGACGACACGCAGATTTGCAATTGCAACACCGTCTGCAAGGGAACGATCGCCGCGTCCATCCAAAGCGGAAACTGTTCGCTTCCCGCGCTCGGCGCCGCGACCCGCGCCGGGACGGGGTGCGGATCCTGCCAACCCTTGCTCGCGCAACTTCTAACCGCCTACGGCAAGCCGCCGGCCGCGCCCGTCAAGAACAAGGTCGAGGTTCTCAAAGACGAGATGAACGGCTTGGACGCCCTGCCCGAGTTATTCGCGCTTGCGGAGGGCAATCGCTGGGCCGACATGACCGAAGCCGAGAAGCAGCGCGCGAAATGGTACGGCCTTTTCTATCGCCAGGCCACTCCGGGCAACTTCATGCTCCGCGTGCGCCTGGAAGCGGGGCAGACCAACGCGCGGCAGTTTCGCGTGCTCGCCGATTTGTCGGATCAATACGGCAAGGGATTCATGGACATCACCACGCGCCAACAAGTGCAATTGCGCTGGTTCACCCTCGCCGATGTCCCCGATATTTTTCGCCGGCTGGAAGAGGTGGGCCTTACCACCAAACAGACCGGGATGGACAACATCCGCGGCATTTGCGGCTGCCCGGTCGCGGGACTTTCGCAGCACGAACTTCTCGACGCCTCGTCAGTTATCCGGGAGTTCAACGAACTCATCCTCGACAATCGGGAGTTCACGAACCTGCCGCGCAAGTTCAACGTCACCATCACCGGCTGTCTGGAAAACTGCTGCCACACGGAGACGCAGGATGTCGCCCTCGTGCCCGCTATTCGAGAACTCGACGGCGCCCAGGTCAACGGCTTCAACGTCTTCGTCGGCGGTAAACAGGGTTCGGGGGGGTATCGCCCCGCGTCGCCGCTCGACGTTTTCGTCCGGCCGGAGGACGCCGCCGGACTGTGCGCGGAAGTGACGGGCATCTTCCGGGACCATGGATCGCGGGCCACGCGCAACAAGGCGCGACTTGCATTCCTCATTGACGCGAAGGGCGTCGGTTGGTTTCGCTCCGAATTGGAGAAGCGGTGGGGCGACAAGCTCCTCAAGGCGGGTCAGGACATGCGCAAGAAGCACCATGTCGACCACCTGGGCATTCATCCGCAGAAGCACCGAGTCACGGACGAGAGTCCCCAAAAGTATTACGCGGGTTTTCTGGTTCCCGTGGGCCGCATCACCACCGACCAGATGCGGCAAACGGCCGACATCGCCGAGCGATATGGCGACGGCGACATTCGTATTACCGTGGCCCAGAATCTCATCATCACCAACGTCCCCGAGGAGCGGATCGGCGCGCTGAGCGAGGAGCCGCTTTTCAAGGAGTTGCCGATCGACCCGTCGCCCGTACTCCGCGGCCTCGTCTCTTGCACGGGCACGGACTACTGCGGCATGGCGCTGATCGACACCAAGAGCTACGCCATCGAAGTAGCTCGCGAACTGGAGCGGCGCACCGAGGGCAAGAAAGTCAAACCGTTGACGATGCATTGGTCCGGCTGTCCCGCGGGCTGCGGATTGCACCAGGTCGCCACCATCGGCATGCAAGGCTGTCGGTCACGGGTGAATGGGCAGGTGGTCGATGCCGCGCATGTGTGCGTCAACGGGAAGTCGGGGCCGAACCCCGTGCAGGCGACGGATCTGATGTACGATTTGCCGGTGGAGAAGCTGGCGGACGCGCTGGAGTCGTTGGTTTTATACTTGCCGCGCTAATGAATGGAGCCCGCGAAACCGAGGGGGCGTCGCGGGCTCTTTTTTTGCATCCCGGTGTTTGCGCACCGGGTCTGGTTGGGGGAGTGCTACTTTTCCGTTTTCTCGGGGCCGATGAGTTTCTCGAGCAAGCGGGGCAATTCCGTGCCGCGAGCCCGTAAGGAGACGACCCGTCCGTCGCGGTCCACCAGTATCGCCTGTGGAATCGAGAACACGCCGTAGTAGTCGGTCAAACTATCTTTGCCTCCTCCCGGCGTCTCAAAGAGGCTGACCCAGGGCAGCTTTTCCTTTTCCATAAATGTCTTGGCGACCTCGGCCGTGGAATCGAGGCTGATGCCGACGATTTCGAAACCGCGGTCGTGATAGGTTTCGTACATCTTCTTCATGCCCGGCAACTCCGCGCGGCACGGGCCGCACCAGGTCGCCCAGAAATCGACGAGGACGACCTTGCCCTTGTAATCGGCCCAGTCGAGCGGCTTGCCGTCGACCTTGACGCCCTTGATCTGAATGGGATTGCCGACCAGATCCACACGGCGGCCGGCGCCTTCCAACATGACCGCCATGCGGCTGATCTTGGGATCCGTCGATTGGGCAAGCGCCTTGGCGAACTCGCGATAGACGTCCGCCGCCACTTTGGGATCGCCGCGCTGCTCCAGGCTCATGGCGACGCGCATCGCAAGTTGCGTTTCCGTTTGCGTGATGTCTTTGCCGACCGTCGCGAGATGTTTGCGGAATTCGCCAAGCACCTCGGCCTGTTCCTCCGGCGGAAGCGCGAACATCTTCGCGACCTTGCCTTGCAATATGTCCAACTTGCCGGCTTCGTTGACCGCGAGCAGATACTCGCCCGTGTCGCCTGCTTTGTAGGAGGTGACGATGAGCCGATACTCGCCGGCCTGGTCCTTGGGCACGGTAAACACGATGCGGGAATTGAGCGAGCCGCCCCCGGCGCCGTCGTCGTCCTGGGCGAGCCTTTTCTTGTCGCTGTTTTCCAGGCGCAAGTAGGTGTCGAACTTCTTGCTGGAAAGGTCGATGCGATACGTCTTGCCCGCCTCCAGCTTCACCGTGTGAACCTTGGCGTGGCTCTTGTTGAGGACGGCGTCGAGTTCGTCTTTCTCGGTCAGTTCGTCCTTGACCTCGATGACCGGCTTTTTGGCGTCCCCTGCCTGCGCCCAGGTGGGGGCCAGCAGTAAGAGGGACATGAGAATCCAAAGTCTCTTCATGAGTGTATCCTCCCCTAAGAAATGATTTTCGCCGCGGACCGGCGATGGTCGTAGAGAGATCTGACCGTATTAGACTATGGAAGGGAGGGCGGAATTCATGGCATTTCGGAAAGGGCAAGACCAGCGCGAACCTGCGCCGCCGAGAGCAAGACGGTTTGTTCGTCCTGATAGAGCGGCGTCGGGATATGGGGCTCCAGAAGATGCCAGAGCCTGCCGCGGGCGCCCCAGGTCTCCAGCAGAAAGTAATCGGTCTGGTAGTCGTCAAGCACGCGCGTGAGGCGCTGCCGCCATTCGGGGCCGAGTTGGGGGATGAAATGGCTGTCTTCGATGAGCGTGGGTGGAAAGAAAAAGCCGCGCGTATCCATGTAGACGAGGCCCTTTTCACGCAACCTCCAACCGACGTAGGCGCCGTAGTCGGGCGGGCTGAAGTAGTTGCCGTGATAGCCGTGGCGGTCCGCGTGTTCCAGGGCGGCGACGGGCCAATCGCTTGCCGTTTGCATCGGCATTGCGCGCGACAGGGCGGGAACGAGAGACACGCAAAGGAGCAGCAACAGGGCCAATCCCAGCCAACGGCGCTGCACGGTGAGCAAGGGGCTGTTGAGCGCCGAATTAGAGCGCCGATCCAACTTTAGCAGGGACGCGACCCACCAGCGGCGCCGATTCGTAAGTGCCGCCTGGGCGAACATTTCCTTGAGTTGCGGCACGCCGAGGCAGAGCATGACGAGCAACCAATCCATCAACCCTCGAGCGGCAAGATTGGCCAAAAGCGCCGTGCCCGCCAGCAACGCCAATTCCCACATGCGGTAATGCCGGAACCGCAATACCACCGACAACGCCACCAAAGCGGCAAACAAGTATACGAACGCGACGCTGAAGGGCGGCGTACCGAGGAACTGATAAAGCGGCGTCATCTCCGCGAAGATGCGCATGATGGGATGCGCCAAGTCCGGATTGAACGTATAGCGAAGACGCTCCAGCGGATCGGGGCAAACGAAAGACGCCGCCAGCGCCAGGCCGCCGACGATGGTTACACGTTTGAGGGCGGCGCGATCCAGCGGCGCATTCCAGCGCAGCAAGCGGTTGATCCACTCCCAGCCGATGGCGCCGGCGAGCAGTCCCTGCCCGGTGATGACGCCGGGATGCATGTTCCCCCAAAGGAGCATCACGAGGATCGACCACCAAGGCAATGGCTTTCGACCTGTGCAATGATCGTGGAGCAAGCCGGCCATCAGCAGCAGGCCGATGGTCGTGATGTAGAGCGGGCGCAGGTTCCAGGCCGGTGTGAGGACGAAGACCGCGAGAGCGAGACTTAGAAAGATTCCATGCCATTTGACGCCGCCGGCCTTCAGACGCCAGGCGACCAGACAGAGCGGCGTGAAGATCACCAGCACTTTGAGAAACTTGAGCCCGCCGATTCCGAAGGTCGACCAGGTGAGGTAGAGAATGACCTCGTAGAGCCATTCGAAGTCATGCAGCGGCGTGCCGTGGATGGTGTAGGAAAAGGTATCACTGATGCGGAGCGTGCCGGTCTGGACGATGAGCTCCCCGGTGCGAACTTGCCAGGCCCAATCGAGGTCGGCGAAGACGGCGCAATAGCTGACCAAAATCAGCGCGACGGCCAGGAGGGTGAACGCATTGGGCCAGCGGAGGGTGCGTTTGGATATCATGGGGACTATCGAGGGGATAAACGGAAGTCGTCGGAGTCCGCGGCGCTAGCAAGGGCGAGACGCGGAAGGTGTATCACTACGGCTCGCCCTTGCTAGCGCTGCGGGCTCGCTGGGTAAGGGGCTACGCGTTTTCTTGGCGCATGCCTAGCATGCTGAGGAAGAAGCTGCCGTAAATCGTCTGCATGCCGAGGACCATGAAGAGGAAGCCCCACAAGGCGTAGCGGAGCGTCTCCTGCACAACGAGCGGCCCCATGCTTTGCCCGATCCAGGCGCTGAAGAGATAGACATTCAGTCCGATGCCCAAAGCCAGGAGGAAGAAGCCCCAGATCAGGCCGCGTTCAAGGTTCAGATGTTTGAAGATGTCCTTCGAGAATGTCTGTTTGGGCAAGATGCCGCTGGTCCAGCCGTGGATGCGTGCGAAGGCCCAGAGCCAAAGTGTTTGGTAGCCCAGAATGGCGAAGAGGCAACCAAGCAACATGGTGTGTACGTCGAGTTGCACGCTGCCGATCATGCGCGGGCCGGGGGTGAGCCAGGCCATGGCGCCCAAGCCCGTTGCGAGCAGCAACGTCGAGGGAATCAGGTAAAGCCAAAGGGGGCACATCAGCAGGAGGAAACGTAGATGACGCCAGCCGTCGCGGAAGCTGCGCAAATGCGGCGGGCGGTCGCGGCCGTCGGGGCTGAGCGTGGTGGGAACCTCGCTGATCTTTTGCCGATGCAGCGAAGCCTTGACGACCATCTCACTTGCGAACTCCATGCCCGAGGTGACGAGGTCGAGCTTCAGGTACGATTCCTTGCGGAAGCCGCGCAGGCCGCAGTGGGCGTCCGAGATCGGGGTGCGGAAAAAGAGATTCAAGATGCCGGTGAGAACAGGATTGCCGACGTAGCGATGCAGCCAGGGCATGGCGCCGGGTTTGATGCCGCCCTGGAAGCGGTTGCCCATGACGAGTTCGTCGCCGTCTCGGAGCCGAGTGATGAACGGTTCCAGCTGGGTGAAGTCGTAAGAATCGTCGGCATCACCCATGATGACGAATCTGCCCTGGGCGGCGGCGATCCCCCCTTGCAGGGCGCTGCCGTAGCCCTTGCGGGACACGGGCACGACACGGGCGCCGTGGGAGAGAGCGAGTTCTTGCGAGCCGTCGGTGCTGCCATTGTCCGCGATGACGACCTCGCCGCGAACGCCGAGGCGCTCCATGGCGCCTTTGGCCTTGTCGATGCAAACGCCGACGGTGCGCGCCTCGTTGAGGCACGGCATGACGACGGAGACCTCGATGTCCGCTGGTTCGCTTGAGGAGGCAGACGGCACGGCGAGTGTGAGGAGCATGAGACTCTCGAAAAAAAGAACGTACCAGAACGCACGCGCAAGCGTGCGCAGGCCCATCGATCGTCCACACGCTTGCGCGTGTGTTCTGGGGCGCGCAAACATAGGTCACGCTTTTGGGGGATGCAAATAGCGGTGTCGTTTCGTACACTTTCGCTGTTAGCACGACGCGCGAGCGAGTGACGACACTTGCTTGCGCGTCGTGCTAACAGGAACAAAAGGATCCCCAATCATGCGAAAAATCCTTGTGCCCGTCTTGTTCTTACTGTTTGCCACCCTCGTCAATGCCGGCGGCGACAACAAAGCCGATCTCAAAATGATGGAGGGAACCTGGAAAGCCGTCATGGAAGAGGCCGACGGTAAGCCGGCCGGCGAAGCGGAGAAGGGCGCGCCTTTCAAGCTCGTCGTCAAGGACGGCAAGTTCACGGTCTACTTCGACGACAAGAAGCTCACGGCCGGCGCCATCAAGCTCGACGCCGCCAAGAAGCCCAAGGAAATTGATGCCGAGCAAGGCGAGGGCCCGTTCAAGGGGATGGTGCAAAAAGGGCTGTACGAGTTCAAAGGCACGGAAATGCGCGTCATCTTCGCGGAGCCCGGCAAGGACCGCCCGACGACCTTCAAAACGCGCGAAGGCGAGGTGCTGCTGCATTACGCGCGCTTTGTCGAAAAGAAGAAATAAGCGCGCTACCAGAACGCACGCGCAAGCGTGCAATACAATTCGCGACGTTCTTCACACGCTTGCGCGGGTGTTCCGGTTAAGCAAACGTCTTTTCGACGGTCTAGAAAGCATGGGATACCGCAGCCTGCAAGAATGCGTCCGCGACCTGGAGCGCACAGGACAACTCGTTCGCATCGACGTCGAGATCGACCCGTATCTGGAAGCGGCCGAGATTCAACGGCGCGTCTACCTCGCCGGCGGCCCCGCGCTCCTGTTTACGCGCGTGAAGGGCTGCCGTTTCCCGATGGCGTCGAACCTGTTCGGCACTCTGGAGCGCACCCGCTTCCTCTTTCGCGACATGCTGGAAACCGTCCGGCATCTCGTGGAACTCAAGGTCGATCCCGCCAACTTCTGGAAAAACCCCTGGCGCTATCGCGACGTGCCGCGCGGCCTGTGGCATCTCCGTCCGAAATGGGTGCGCACCGGCCCGATCCTCGATCACGAAACCACCGTCTCCCAACTGCCCCAGCTGGTTTGTTGGCCACGCGACGGCGGCGGCTTCGTCACGTTGCCCCAGGTCTACACTGAAGACGTCAACCGCCCCGGCTGGCGCAACTCCAACCTCGGCATGTATCGCGTGCAATTGACGGGCAACGAGTACGCGCCCGATCGCCAGGTCGGCCTGCATTACCAGATTCATCGCGGCATCGGCGTCCATCATGCGGCCGCTATTCGAAAAGGCGTCCCCTTCCGCGTCAACATCTTCGTGGGCGGCCCGCCGGTGATGCCGCTCGCCGCCGTCATGCCTTTGCCCGAGGGATTGCCCGAACTCGCCTTCGCGGGAGCATTGGGCGGACGACGCATCCGTTTGATCGATCAGGGCCAATCCCGGCTTCCCCTCTTCGCGGACGCCGATTTTTGCATCAGCGGCATCGTCGACCCCCAGAAGCAGCTCCCCGAGGGACCGTTCGGCGATCACCTCGGCTACTACAGCTTGCGACATCCCTTTCCCGTTTTGAATGTCGACAAGGTCTATCATCGCAAGGACGCGATTTGGCCCTTCACCGTCGTCGGTCGTCCGCCGCAGGAGGACACCAGCTTCGGCGCGATCATTCACGAATTGACGGGGCCGATCATCCCCACCGTTGTTCACGGCATCCATGCGGTCAACGCCGTCGACGCGGCCGGCGTGCATCCCTTGCTGCTCGCCATCGGCAGCGAGCGTTATGTGCCCTACGAATCGCGGCGTCGGCCTCAAGAACTGCTGACCTGCGCAAACGCGGTGCTGGGTCAGGGGCAGCTTTCCCTCGCGAAGTACTTGCTCATCGTCGCGAAAGAAGACAACCCCGAACTCGACATTCACGACATCCCCGCCTTCTTTCGCCATTTGCTTGAGCGCGTCGACTGGACGCATGATCTACATTTTCAGACACGCACCACGATGGACACGCTCGATTACTCCGGCTCGGGAATTAACGAGGGATCGAAGGTGGTGATCGCCGCGGTGGGGCCGGCGCGGCGCGCATTGCCGACCGAATTGGCGACGGGAGGCGACCTGCCCGCTGGCTTCCGCGAGCCTCGCATCGTGATGCCGGGCGTCTTGGCGATTCAGGCGCCGCGTCATGATCTCGTCGAGCGCGGAGGCCTCGAACCCGGGATAGAGCGATTTTGCGCGGAAATCTCTCCGTCTCACGCCGTCAACCGATTTCCGCTTGTGGTTTTGGTCGAAGACAGCGACTTCACGGCGCGAACGCTCAATAACTTTCTCTGGACCGTATTCACGCGCTCGAACCCCGCCGCGGATATTCACGGCATCGGCGCCTTCGTCGAGCACAAACACTGGGGCTGCACGGGCAGCCTCGTGATCGACGCCCGGCTTAAGGCGCATCACGCGCCGCCGCTGGTCGAGGATCCACAGGTGAGCAAACGTGTCGACGCACTCGCGGCGCCGGGCGGACCGCTGCACGGCATCCTTTGATGCGGCAGGTTCAACTCGCCTCTTCGCGCGCCTTCCGCGCCTTGCGGGCGTCGATGAACGACTTCACGCACAAAGCTAAAAACACGCCGCACAGTCCGCCCATAATCAGTTGGCCGACTACGGGAAGGGTCATCGTCCCCGCCAACGCCTCGGGAATTGCCATGACAAGTGGGACAACGCATCCAATCAGCCCCAGCATCGCCGCGACATGCATGGCGTGTTTGCGTGCTTTGTCACCCCTAAGGGCAACGATGCCCAGAATAATCAGCCCGATGCCGAAAACGGAGGGGATGAATGCCGTTACGGGATTGCCCGCAGTAGACATTCCGTAAAGCACCCCGCTCAGGACAATCAGCAACGCTCCAAAACCCATCGTAATCGGCGCCACGTTTCTCTCTCCGGTTGAAATTCGCTTCTTCTCTCCTCTATTCTTAAGAAGAGAAACGAATCCTGCCAGCGGAATTTTCGAGTGGTGATGCGAAATCCATACTTAAATCGCGTACGCTTCAGACTCCAGTCGCTTACGCTCCTGGCTCGCGGGAGTGCGACGGAACAACCGGAATTGAGGAACAATTATGCAAGCGAATCCGCAGCATGAGATCATGGGGCTCATCTCCGGTTATTGGATCAGCCAGGCGGTCCATGTGGCGGCGAAGCTGAGCTTGCCGGACTGGATACTGGCGGGCAAGACGACGAGCGCCCAGCTGGCGGAGGCGACGGGAACGGACGCGCCGTCGCTCTATCGGTTGCTGCGCGCCCTGGCGAGCGTGGGCGTGTTCGCGGAGGAGGGGCACGATCACTGGACGCTCACCCCGCTCGCGGAAACGCTGCTGGAGAAGCCGGGCTCGCAAAAAGCGGTTGCCTTAATGATGGGCGGCGAACACTTCGCATCCTGGGGCGAACTGCATTACAGCATTCAATCCGGCAAGCCCGCCTTCGACAAACTTTATGGCAAACCCGTTTTCACTTATCTTGCCGAGCATCCCGACGAAGCCCAAAACTTCGACGCCGCCATGGTCGGCGTCCACGGCGCCGAAACCGCGGCCATGCTCGACGCCTACGATTTCTCCGACATCGGCCTCTTGGTCGACGTGGGCGGCGGCAACGGTTCGCTGCTGATGGCGACGCTGCAGCGCTATCCCTTGTTGCGCGGCATTTTGTTCGACATGCCGCAGACGGCCGAGCGCGCCCGCCGCGGGTTCGCTAACTCCGGAATGATGGCGCGCTGTTCCGCCCTGGGAGGCAGCTTCTTCGAGTTCGTGCCTCCCGGCGGCGACGCCTACTTGATGCGCCACATCATCCACGACTGGACCGACGAGCAATCGATCACGATCCTCGGGAATTGCCGTAAAGCCATCAAGCCCGAGGGCCGCGTCTTGCTGGTCGAAGCCGTCATCCCGCCCGGCAACGAGCGCTCCTGGTCCAAATTTCTCGACCTAAACATGATGGTGATCCCCGGCGGCATGGAGCGCACGGAGGAGCAATTCAAGAGCCTGTTCGAGCGTTCCGGTTTCCGCTTGAACCGCATCGTCCCCACCGGCACCGAGGTAAGCGTGATCGAGGCGCTACCCGTGTAAGGGAAAGCCCAGGGACGGCCGTCCCTGGGCTTTCCTAGCCAACACTACTCTTTTCGTCCCCTGGAGGTCTTCGTGTCGCGACCATTGCCTCTTTTCATCGCTTCGTGCCTCGTTTTCGTCTCGACTACCCACGCTCAGGAGGGTGACTTCACGAAGGCCGCCCAGGCTTTTCGCCAGGGCACGCCCGTCCCCGCCCTCAACGACACCACCGTCGTCGCCGAGGCCGAGGAATTCAAAGTGCTCTCTCCCGGCTGGCAGGCGAAACCGTTCGGCACGAATTATTACGCGGCCACCTTCGCCAACTCGTTCTTGAGCCGCAAGGCGTATCTGGGAGCGCCGGAGGACGGCACGGCGACGTTGGCTTCCATCCAGGTGAAGGTTCCCAAGGCGGGCAAGTACCTCGCGTTGGTGCGCTATGAAGCCGCTTATCGATTCGAGACGCGCTTCACTTTGATGGTGGAACAGAAGGGGGCGAAAAAACTCGAACGCCTGTACGGTTCGACGGACAACCTGCGCATCTGGGCGTTTCGCGAAAAGCTCAAGAAGGAGGTCGCCTGGCCGTGGGGCGCCGTCGAAAACGTGGTTTGGGAAGGTCATGACGCACTGGTGGATCTTGACGCCGGCGTCGCCACGCTCACGCTCAAAGCGGAAAAACAACCTGGGCAGGCGGCGCGGCGCAACGTCGATCTCGTCATGCTCACCAGCGATCTGGATCAAGTAAAGATGCGCATCGAGAAGGAGAACTTCCTGCCCCTGGACGGCATGCTCACTCAGGCGGGCGACGTATTTCTGAAAGTGCATAACCACGCCGATGGCGGCGATCTGAAACTCACCGTTCCCAACGGCACCGAGCATTCGCCCTATTGGGTGCATCTGCGCACCTGGAAGCCCCTCGCCCTCGCAGCCAAGCCCGGCGAAACGTCCGCATGGATCGAGGTCGGCAGCGTGCTCGATACGCTGAGCGACGGGCAATGGACCATTCAACCGGCGGGCAAGGGCAAGTTCCATTTCGACCTGGAATTCGGCGTCAAGGACGCCGGCGGCAAGATCGCGTCGATTCGCCAATTCAAGAATCTGCGCGAAGGGATCACGCTGGCTTACGACGCCGATACGCGCTACAGCCGCCGCATCCGTGCGCAAGACGACGTGCTGTACGATCTGGTTGCGTACCTCAGAAAGCATCCCGTCAAAGGGACGGCGCCGAAACAGACCTTGATCTACGGCTACACCTTTCCGCCCAAGCCAGGCGATGGGAAGTACACGGCCGCCTTGGATGAGTTTGTCAAGCTGATTGGCGCCACGGCGCTGGGCAAGAACCAAGTCGAGGATCAGGAAGCGGGCGGGCCGGCGCGCGGTTACATCGATGTGCGCGGCGTGCCAACGGCGAAGCTGGAGGATTATTGCAAGAAGCTGCAAGCGGAAAAGAAAGCGGACCGCGTCGCCGTCGTCAGCCTGGGCGACGAGATTGGTCTTCCCAATCCGCCCGCCACGGACCATACGGTGTTTCGCGTATTTCTCAAAAGCCGAGGCTTGAAACCCGAACAGGTCGATCCGAGTGCGAAGGGCGACTGGGACAAGATCGCCTACAATCCCAAACTCGACCCGGCTCGGCCCGAGTTGTTCTATTACTCGAAAATCTATGCTTATCGCTTCGGCATTCAGTCGCTCAAGGAACGCACGGACATACTCAAAAGATATTTGCCCAACGCGGGCATAGGGGCCAACTTTTCGCCGCACCATGGCCATCTCTATCTGGGCGATACGCATCACTGGATCAGCGTCTTCCGCGAAGGCGGCATGACGCTGCCTTGGGGCGAGGATTACATTTGGCAGGTCCCCGTCGGCAGCCAGCAGATGAACTTTATCATGCTCGATATGTTCCGCTGCGCCATCAAGACGAAGCCGGACGCGAAGATCCACTACTACGTAATGCCGCATACGCCGGGCAACACGCCCAAGAGTTGGCGGCGGCAGTTCTACGGCGACCTCGCCCATGGCGCCAAGCAACTCAATCTCTTCGAGTTCCGCCCGGTGCAGACCGCGTACACGGAGAACCACACGAGCGACCCGGCCATGTATCAGGAGATTCGCAAGAGCTTCCATGAACTCAGCGCCTTCGAGGACATCATCCAGGAAGGGACGTTGCCTTTGACCGATACCGCGATCTGGTGCAGCGAGACGGCCGACGTCTGGGACAACCATAAAGCCCCGTTCGACGCGGCCAAGCGCACCCTTTACATCATGCTCCGGCAGATGCAGCGCCCCGTCGACTTCGTCCTCGACGGCGACGATCTGAAGCCGTACCAGACCGTGGTCTTGTGCGATACGAACGTCAGTCGCGCGGGCTCGAAGGCGCTTGTCGACTTCGTCAAAAACGGCGGCAACTTGCTGGCGACCGCGGGCGCGGGCATGTTCGATGAGTTCAATCGGCCCAACGAAATACTGCGAACCCTTTTGGGCGTGGCCGAGTCGCATTTGGAGGTCGATCCGAACCCCGTCAAAATGGAGAAGCAGGATCTGCCCTTCGCCAAGCCGCTCGACATGTTGACGATGCCGGAGGAAGGCGGGTTGCGCAAGTTCCCGATTTTCGGCGCCCGCGACCGCGTGAAACTGACGAAGGACGCGCACGCCGTCGGCATGGGCTTGTCCTACCGTGACGAAGGCAAAGGCAAGGCATGGTATTGCGCGTTTCTGCCCGGCCTCAGCTACTTCCACCCCGCTCTGCCGATGCGTCCGGTCGACCGCGGTTCCAGCGACGACAGCATGGCGCACTTCCTTCCGACCGAGTTCCTCTTTCCTCTGGCCCAGCGGCTGAACACTCACATTCCGCCCCGCGCGGAGCGCATCGTAATGCAACCGCAACTGGTCGATCACACGCTTATCCGGAGCAAGAAAGGCGCGGTCATCGCGATGTCGGCTTGGGAGCCGGGCGTGCTAAAGGCAACAAGAGTGGTTGTTCCCAACTCGCTGCATTTACCAATGGGAAGCGTCACCCTCGCCAGCGGCAGACCGGTGCGTCTGGAGAAGACCGCGGACGCGACGATTGCGATCTTCGATCTTGAGGTGGCCGATGCTTTGATTTTCCGGGGGAGGTAGGTGCTGAGGACAACCCCATTCGCAACTAGCGAGTACGCTGGCGCTTCGTGGTGCCGGTTTTCTACCGGCACGATTCCGACCCCGCACCGGTAACAAACCGGTGCCCACATCGTTCAGTGAGGGTGACGGTTCGCACAACGCGGTTGCTTTGGACAATGGTTCAGCCTTTGGCGCCCGATGATGCCGCGGGAGAGGAGCAGCCTGGCTTGCCTCCAGGGAGCGTGCCGCCCCCCCCCGCCGGACGCATGTGCGTGGAGCGCACCGCATGACGATATCTCTCCCCCAGTTGGACGGAACCCAAGCCGGCGCGTTTCGGCGGCTGTACGACTGCCCGCCGCAGTTTCGCGATGAAATGATCGACTCGGAAGGGGGCCTGCGCCCGCGTTGGCGGACGTTTCTTGGGGCGCTCGACGAACTTGGCTTCCCGGAGGTCACGCGCCGCTGGGAAGACGCCCGACAGCTCATCCACGAACACGGCGTGACCTACAACGTCTACGGCGACCCGCATGGCCTGGGCCGACCGTGGGTTCTAGATCCCATCCCGCTCTTGATCTCGGCGGAAGAGTCGGACGCGCTGAGGGCCGGCCTCGTGCAACGAGCGCGGCTGATGGAAGCGATCTTGGCCGACCTTTACGGCCCGCAAACCCTGCTGCACCGGGGTCTTTTACCGCCGGAATTGGTCTTCGAGCACCCGGCGGTGGAAGTCGGTGTGGATGTTGCAGTGGTATCGTGAGACGCGGCGCCCCCATGCTTTTGCGGTGTCGTGGAATGTGCGATGACAATGCGAGGGATCCGCAAAAGCATGCCACACCGGATTGCGCGGCGGACGCAATTGTATAGAATGACCACATGAATCCAATTCACAAACAAATTCTCGCCATTGTCGGTCGGCCGGGGTATCAGCCGCTCAAGCCGAAAATGTTTTATCGGAAGCTCGCGATCCCCGGGGTCGACTATGAGGAGTTCAAGGAGGGGCTCAAAGATCTGCTGCGCAAAAAGCAGATTCATCTGAGCAAAAGCCATTCGATCTTGCCGGTGCCGGCGGTGCAGCAGCACGCGCTGACGGGGACGTTTCGCAAGACGACGAGCGGTCATGGCTTCGTCAGGCCGCCGGGCGTCGAAAAGGCGGGGGAAATCTACATCCCCGAGGAGCGGATCGGCGACGCGGTGACGGGCGATATCGTGCAGGTCAAAATTACGCGCCAAACGCCCAAGGGGCCGCGCGGCGAGATCCTGAGCGTTATCGAGAGGGTGACGCGGCAATTCGTCGGCACGTATTTCATTCGAGATGACCAGGCGTATGTGCGCGTCGACGGCGCGGTATTCGCGCATAGCGTCTACGTCGGCGATCCGGGCGTCAAGGGAGCGAAGCACGACGACAAGGTCGTCCTGGAGATGATTCGCTTTCCGTCGTCGGAGGATCGGGGCGAGGGGGTCATCACGGAGGTGCTGGGCAGGCGCGGGCAGCCGGGCGTCGATACGCTGTCGATCATTCGCGCGCTGGGGTTGCCGGAGGAATTCGCGGAGGACACGCTCCACGAGGCACGCTTGGCGGCCGCGGAGTTCAGCGAGGAGAATCTGCAGGGGCGCGAAGACTTGACCGGTTGGACGACGATCACCATTGATCCGGTGGACGCCAAGGATTTCGACGACGCGATTTCGCTAAGCCAGGATCCCAAGAGCAAACATTGGCAGTTGGGGGTGCACATCGCGGACGTCGGGCATTTCGCCGTACCGGGCGGGGCGCTGGATCGCGAGGCGCGCAAGCGCGGCACCAGCGTCTACTTGCCGCAAAAAGTGATTCCGATGTTCCCCGAGATCGTGTCGAACGGGCTGGCGAGCTTGCAGCAGGGCAGGGTGCGGTTCGTCAAAAGCGTCCTGCTCGATCTGACGCCGCAGGGGCAGATCGCGCATGTACGCTTCACGAACTCGGCCATCCGCGTGAAGCGGCGCTTCGCGTATGAACAGGTGATGGAGCTATTGGGCGAGGATAAGGCCGTCGAGGAACCCAAGGCGACGGCGGAGGAGCCGAGCAAGCCCGTGAAGCCGACCCGTGCGCGCAAGGGAGCAAAAGCGAAGAGCGGCGGAGACGAGGAACATTCCGTTCAGGCGCTCTATCCGAGGCCGAAAAAGACGGGGCGGAAAGCGAAGAGTGCCGAGGACGCGCCGCCCGTCGCTGCATCTGACGCGGACGTTGCCCCCACGCCGTCGCCCGAGCCGGTCGTGGAGAATAGGAAGCCGGCGCAGCAAGTGACGCCGCCGGCCAATCTCAATATCGAACCGGAGATCGTCGAGTTGGTGCATCGCATGCGCGACCTCGCGTTGATCTTGCACAAGCGGCGCGTCAAGCGCGGGGCGCTGGAACTCAACATGCCGCAGGTGGTGCTGGAGTACGACGAAAACGGGCGCGTCGTCGGCGGGCATTTTTACAAGCACGACATCAGCCATCAGATGATCGAAGAGTTCATGTTAATGGCGAACGAGGCGGTCGCGGCGCATCTAGATAGCAAGGACATTTATTTGTTGCGGCGGGTGCATCCGGCGCCGGACCCGGCCAAGCTAAAGTCGTTCGCGGGGTTCGCGGGCATCTTGGGCTACAAGACCAAGGGCGAGGTCGACCGCTATAGTCTCCAGCGGATCTTGCAACAATCCGCGAAGCAGCCGGAGGTGCATGCGGTGCATTACGCGCTACTCCGCAGTTTGAAACAGGCGCATTACAGTCCGGAAAAAGAGGAGCATTACGCCCTGGCGAGCGAAAACTATTGTCATTTCACGTCGCCGATTCGGCGTTATCCGGATCTGGTCGTGCATCGGCTGTTGGATCAGGTGATCAAACGCGGCCGGGCGGGAAGCAGCTATGATGAGTTGCTCGCGACCGGGGAACATTGCAGCAAGATGGAACGCCGAGCGGAGATGGCGGAGCGTGAGCTCGTGAAGCTCAGGCTGCTCACGTACATGAGCACGAAGTTGGGGATGGAGATGGAGGTGGTGATAACGGGCGTGGCGGACTACGGCTTTTTCGGCCAGGCCCAGACGTTGCCGGTCGAGGGCATGGTTCACGTCAGCACCCTGCCGGACGATTATTATAATTTCGACGAGGATTCGCACAGCCTGGTGGGGCAGCGCACGGGCCGACGCTTTCGCCTGGGCGACAAGGTGAACGCGCAGGTGGTCCGCGTCGATTTGCAGCGGCGGCAACTCGATTTTCGCATCGTGGGCACGAATCCGAGGCAGGAGCAACGCACCGAAAAACGCGAAGAAAAGCCGCGCAAGGACGGCAGGAGCAAGGAAGGCAAAAGCAAAAGCCGCCAAGGCAAACAGCGGCGATAGATCGATCAGTTTTGGCTACCCCGAAGGGGTTTCGTCGCATAGCCCAGGGTCGCGATAGCGCACCCTGGGTATTGGTCCGGCAAGAAACGATCTACCCCGAAGGGGGTTGTTTCATCATTGAACCAACCCCTTCGGGGTAGCCGCCTCGGCACGCGACACCACCCCAGGGTGCGCTATCGCGACACCACCCCAGGGTGCGCTATCGCGACCCTGGGCTATGAGACCAAAACCCCCTTCGGGGTAAAATCCTTTCTGGGTCACTGGCCTTTGGGGTAAATGGCCCTTCGGCGCAACTGGCTTATTTGCCTGCCGCCACTTCCAAACGATACACAAACGCCCCCAACAACTGGCCTCGCTGCGCACTATGGCAATCCAAACACACATTCGCGGCCCGAAGCGAGCCGACCATGCGGATCATTTCGGGGGCGTAGTCGACGTGCAGATCCTCGCCCTTTTTGAGATGGTCCAACCCAAGCTTCTCGAACGCCGTCAACGGGCGCGTCTTCGCCTTGTGCAATTCGCTCATGCGCGGCAAATGCCGTGAGACATACGCGACGGGTTCCTCGTGCTTGAGGATGCTGACGAGTTCCAGCGTCGTCACCTGCCATCGCTGGGCCTCTTCCAGCGCGGGCATCTTTTGGAAATGATGGGGCACGAAGCCCAGCACCTGGGATCGACTTTTGACGATGCCGAGCATGCTGGGTTCGATGAAGTCGACCACGCCCTTGTGGTGCAGAGTCCAGAGTTGGGCCTTCGGCGCCTTCGCTTCGAGATCATCGCGCTGCTCGACGGAAAGCGGCGTGCGCTCGCGCAAGAAGTCTTCGGCGCTCAATGGGTGGGCGCCGGATGTGGGGAGTGGGATCGGGGCGTCCTTGGGAAGCAGCAGGCTGTGTTTGGTGGTGCGAGGCATTCGTGCGCTGCCCAAGCCGGGGCTGCTTGCGAAGTCATTGGCAGTCTCGCTGTGTAATTCTTCAAGTGCTTGGCGATGCCGCCACATGTCATTTCGTTCCGAGTTTGCGATCCGGAGTGCCATTTGCCATAGATGCTCTTCCGAAAAAAGCGGGACGGAATCGCTTGGTTCCGGTTTGCGTTCATAGCTGAGCCGCTCTTCCATCGAGGCCACCGGCAAGGCCTTGCGGATCTCGACCATCTCTTGTTCGTGCTGCCATGCTTCGCGAAAGAAGAAGCCGTAAACAGTGAGCGCCGCAAGAGCGACCACGCCGCGATAATGCCACTTGTTCTCGGTGAAGAAGAAAGCGACCAGGAGCGCCGCTGACGTAAGGAGAACGAATCGCCCAAGAAACATGTTTCCCAAAAAGAGAATTGGCCCAATAAGAACGAACCCGAAAACGGCACACACGCCAGCATGGGCCGCGTTGCGGGTGCAAAGAAACACGATGAACAGATAGACGCCGGAGAAGATGAGCACGCCTTGCATAAGACACCGCCTTTGAAATGAGAAGAAGAAGAAGAAGAAGAAGAAGAACTGATGCCTTCATTGGAACAGTCCGGCGGGCCCGGCACAAGATCGCGATGACGCGAAATGTGGTTTGCAGACATGTCCATTTAGCGGTTGCGATATGCTGGAGAAGGCGGCCGGGCATTCGATAATTTGCGGGGAGCCCGCGGCGCTAGCAAGGGCGAACCCGCGTTTGCGGTAGATCAATGCCCCCTCGCCCTTGCTAGCGCTGCGGACTCGGGGGTCGAATACCCCGCGTTCTTTCTCTGCGTCCTCCGTACTCGGCGGTGAATCGTCTGGAGATTCGACATGGCAAGTTTGAACGAACTGATCGAGGCGTTAGCGCGGCCCGAAGCGTATCCGGTCGCGGCCGACGATATCAGCGTTCAGCAGACGCACATCTCGGTCGTGTTCCTGGCCGGCGACGTGGTGTACAAGATCAAGAAGCCGGTTCGCCTCGGGTTTCTCGATTTCAGCACGCTCGAAAAACGCAAGCATTATTGCGAGGAAGAGGTGCATCTCAATCGCCGCTTGGCGCCGGACGTCTATCTCGGCATCGTGCCGATTGTCGCTGGCAAGGAGGGACTGACGTTCGAAGGGATGGGGACGGCGGTCGAATGGGCCGTCAAGATGCGCCGATTGCCCGAGGAAGCGACTCTGGAAAGCCGACTCCAACGCGGCGACGTATCACCCGATGAATTACGTTCTCTCGCGAAAAGTCTGGCGCGATTTCATGCGCAGGCGCGGACGAGTGAAGAGATCGCATCGTTCGGCTCCTTCGAGTCGGTGGCAAAAAACGTGCGTGAGAACTTCGAGCAGACGCGAGAGAAGATCGGCGTCACGGTCAGCGACCCCGTCTGGCATACGACGCGCGATCTCGCCGAACGGACATTGCGCGAACAGGAAGGACGCATCCACGCGCGGATGCGGCGACAGATGCCGCGCGACACGCACGGCGACCTGCGGCTGGAGCATGTCTATCACTTTCCGCAAGCCGCGCCGCCGGGCGATTGGGTCATCATCGATTGCATCGAGTTCAACGAGCGGTTTCGGTACGCGGATCCGGCGGCGGACATGGCGTTTCTGTGCATGGATTTGATCTTCGCCGGGCGGCGCGATTTGGCGGACGATTTCGCGCGGGCATATTTCGAGGCGAGCGGCGATGCGGACGGCGACAACCTGTTGCCGCTGTATATCTCGTATCGGGCGGCGGTGCGGGCGAAGGTCGAGGGGATCAAGCACGTCGAGAAAGAAGTGCCGGCCGCGGAAAAGGCCGTCATCCTAGCCGAAGCGAAGGCGCATTGGCTCCTGGCGCGAGATGCCCTGCTCGAACCGCAACGGCGGGCGGCGCTGGTCGCGGTGTGCGGGCTGCCGGGGACGGGGAAGTCGACGTTGAGCGCGACACTCGCGCAACGAGGCGGGTTTCAGTGGCTGCGTTCCGATGTGATCCGCAAGGAACTGCCGGGAGCGAAAGAGGCGAAGGATCTTTACCAAGCGGAATGGACGGAGAAGACGTATCACGAATTGATACGCCGCGCGGATGGACACTTTTTCAACGGGGCAAGCGTGTTGGTGGACGCGAATCTGCGTCTTGGTTGGCAACGGGCGTTATTGCGCGATTTGGCAAGGCGATGGCATGTGCCGATTCTTTTCTTGGAATGCCGGGCGTCGACGGAGGCGGTGCGCGGACGCTTGACGCAACGGCGCGGGGATGTGTCGGACGCGGATTGGGCGGTGTATCAGGAAGCGGCACGCGAGTGGGAGGCGGAGCCGGCCGGGGCGGACTGGGTCGTGCTCAACGCCGATAGGGAGCGCGACGAGATTGTGGAGGAGGCATGGCAGGCGATGGAAAGCCCAGGGACGGCCGTCCCTGGGCTTTCCGCCGTCCCCGGGCTTTCCAATATCACGTCATCCACTCCGCGCGCGTGCGCCGAGCCTGAATAAGTTCGGCGCCAAAAAAGAAGATCTGCGCGGAATAGTAAACCCAGACAAGCAGGACGACAAGAGACGCGGCCGCGCCGTATGCCGACGCCGTGCTCGAATAGGCGAGATAAAGGCCGATGACGGTTTTGCCGACCGTGAAGAGCAGCGCGGAGACCATGGAGCCGTAGAGTACGTATTTCCAGGGGATGCGTCGGCCAGACATGAAGCGGTAGACCAGGGCGAAGAATAGCGTGAGCAGTAATAGGGAGACGCCGGCCTCGGCCCAGCGCCAGATAGTGTGGGTGCCCGGAAGCGTTTCTTCCCAAAAGTCGATGAGGATGGGCAGCGCCGTGCTGACGGCGAGGGAAAAAAGGAGAAGCAGGGCGACCGTGAACACCATGACGATGGCCAGGAGGTAATTGAAGAGCGTGCCGATCAGACCGCTAGGCGCGACGTTTTCCAAGCGCCAGATGACCAGCAGACAACGGCGGACATGCAGGAAGGCGCCCAAAGCCCCGAAAACCAGCGTGACGATGCCGACCACGGCTGCGAGCCAACCGGTGCTGGGTCGCATCGCCTGATTCATGAGCATCATCACTTCGTCGGCGCCGCGCTCACCGACGACGTCATTCAGATGAGCGCGCACGCGCTCTTGAGCAGCCGTCTCGCCGAAAAGCAGCCCCGCGATGGTGACGGCCAGGATCAACAGCGGCGCCGTGGAAAAGAGGGCATAGTAGGCAAGCGCCGCCCCCATCTGCGCGCCGCCGTTGGCGCCGAATTGCTGGGCGGCGCGGTAGAGGATGCGGAGTCGAGTGACAAAGGGCATGGGAAGAATCCTGCCGGGGCTGGGGCGTTGTTGGACGAGTCGTTCCAGGCAGGCGCTCAAGGCCGGCCCAGCGGCGTGTAACGTGAGGAGATTGTACCGTGTTTGGCGGGTCTTGAATATTTCGTCTTGACGTTTGTAGATATTGCCGTTATCAACCCGCCGCTTAACTGTCCAAAACTTGAATGAAAAGAAAGACTGAGCGCTGACCGGTCGGGCCGGGACCTCGGGGGAGGTTCAGGCAAGGGAGCCGGGCGGCGGCGCATGCTCCGCATGCCTTTCGGGAAGGAAGCGTCGGCGAGGGGAAATGCCCCTTGATTCGGCGTTTCGGCAATCCTGGAAGGCCCCACGGAAAAGGAGGTCTGGGGTGGTCAGGACAATCGCTCGTACACCGGTTCGCGTAGCTTGGGTCGTGGGGACGGCCCTGGTGATGCTGTTTAGCTTCGCGGAACCTAGCGCGGCCCAAGTGGAAGGGCCGAAGCCTCGCGTCCGATCGCTCCTCAAGGCGGGCATCGACAGCAACAAGCGAGGCGACTTCGAGGCCGCCTCGAAATACTACGAAATGGTCGAGTCCGGCAAAGCCGACTTGAACCCCACCGAGCAAAAGGATTTCCGAGTGCTGGTGGAACAGAACAACGTCGCCGTCCAGGGAAGGCGCGACGGCACGGTGCAAATTCAGATGTCTCTGAACTATCTGGAGAAAGGAGATACGGATCAAGCCGCCAAGCTGTTGCGGCAGGTCGGCACCAATCCGTACCTCTCCTACCCGGACAAGGAGTCGCTGCGGACGCTCAACGACCGTCTGCGGGTCGCCAGCGCGCGAACCGTCAGCCAGGCCAAGATGATGAGCGAACCGGTGAACAAGGACATGAAGTCCCTGCTCACCGCGGCTCGCGGCGCCTTGGCGCGGGGCGAATTGGAGATGGCCGAGGCGTTGTGTTTCCAGGCGGACAAGGTCGGCTACACGATCCCCACGATCTTCCATCCCTGGAGCGATACGCCGGCCAAAGTGCGACGGGACATTCAGACCTCCCGCGCCAAGCTGGCTCAGCCTCCCGCTCCCGAGAATCCGCTGGTCGCCCAAGAAAAGAGGGAGGCCGGCCCGTTCGCGTTCGTCAAGGGATTTTTTGGCATGAAGGAAACCGCGCCGGCGCCGCGCGTCGAGCCCAAGGGCCCCGGCGTGGTCGCCAAGGGCGCCGACAAGCCCGCGCCAAAGAGACCCGAGGACATCCATCACGCGACGGCCTATCCCCCCAGGGACGTTGCTACACCCGGCAAGGACTTTACGCCTCCCAAGACGACGGACATCGTCACGACCTCCGTGGGGGGCGCCGCCGACAAGACGCGTGCCATTCAACTCATCAACGACGGCTACGCCGCCTTGGATCGCGGCGATACCGCATCCGCGCAAAAGCTGGCCTTGCAAGCCAAGGGGCTGCGTCCCGACCTCGCCTGGTGGGAGCGCAACCCCGATCGCTTGCTCACGGACATCGAACGCCGCACCGGGCGACCGGGCATCGCGGCGGCGCCCGGCAAGGGAACTCCCGCCGAGGCCCGCGTCATGCTCAAGGATGCCCGCGTGTTCCTAAATCAGAACCGTTTCGAGGACGCGGAAAAGCTCGTCGTGCAAGCCGCCGGCATCACCAGCACCCGCTGGGGCCTGTTTGAGGACAATCCGGACAAGGTTCGCGGCGACATCTTGAAAGCCAAGTCGCGCCGCGATCGCGACGAAGCCGGCAAACTCCTCGTCGAAGCACGCACGCTGTATCAGTCCGGCAATTATCACGAAGCCAAAGCCAAAGCCTGGCAGGCCCAAAAACTGCACGGCCCCTATAGCATCTGGGATCTGGGCGATCGTCCCCAGAAGCTCCTGGAAGAGATCCATCGCGCGGAAGTCAAGTTCGGTCCCAATCCCGTGCCCAGGGTCGAACCCGGCAGTTCCTTGCTGCGTCCGAACCCGACGGCGCCGACGGTCGCGAAGAACGGCGGGACCGGTTTGCCGGCGAGCGTCGCCTCGATCAATCGGCAGAAAGCGGTCATCATGCTATCGGAGGCACGGATGCTTCAGAAGCGAGGCCATCTCGCCCTGGCGCGGGACAAGGCCGTCGAAGCGAAGAAGCTGGGCGTCATTTTCAGTCCCGACGAAGACAATCCGGATGCCGCCCTGTGGAGCCTCAACGCTCTGTGCGATGCCAACGTGCAAGCGTACATGAAGCGAGCCATCGACACGGTCATGCACAATCCGACCGACGGCGAGCGTTTCAAGAAGGCGCAGTCGGATCTGGAATCGGCCAAGCAACTGGCCCTGTCGTTCCGCCACGATATGGCCCCGGTCGAGCAGAAGATGCTCTGGCTGCGTCAGACGGCCCTCGCGAGTGGAGCGGCGCCGCTGGGTCCGACGCCGGTTGCCGGAACGGAACCGGCCCCCACGGGCATGGTTGCCGCGGGCAAGGATCTGCTTGACAAAGCACGGTTTGAAATACGGCAGGGCAACACGCTGGTTTCCCGGCGCTTGGCCGAGCAAGCCTACAATCCCGCTTACGGCGTCCAGGACGAGGCCCTGATGGTGCTGCGTTCCATCGACGCCGAGGAAGGCAACCAAGTTCGCCTGGGCGCCGAACGCAACGCCCGCGCCGGCATCGACGCCTTCGTCCGCAAGGACTATCGCACGGCCAGCTCGGTGTTGGCGGCAATCGACATGCGTCTTCTGCCGCCCGAGTTGTACGGCCGGGTGCGGGAGGTTTTGCGGGCGCCGGAAATGATCGGCGGGGGGGCGACGGCCGTCGTGGCCGGCACGGATACCAAGGCGCCGGGCAAGGACGTCGTGCCCGTCAGTGCGACGGACATCCGCGACGCGTCCGAGGACAAGTTCCGAGCGATGGAGAAGATCCAGTTCCAACAGATGCGGGAACGCACGCTCGTCACCCTGTCCAACGCGCATGACCTCATGACGCGCGGCATGGGAGACAAGGCGCTGTACCTGCTCAACGATCAGTTGGGACAGCTCAAGACCGCGCCGGTGGAGCCGGAGTTGGTCGCGCCGCTGAAACGGCAGATCGACTTCCGCATTCAACAGTACCGCACGCTTCAGGCGCAACAGGCCATCGAGGGCCAAACGCGCATCGTGCAGGCGACCAATCCCGAGCGTGAGCGGAACAAGGCCATCGCCAAGCATCAGGAAAAGGCGAAGGAAAAACTCGATCAGTATCGCGCCTTGATGAAGGAAGGCCGATACAAGGACGCCCAAACCGCCGCCCTGCAAGCGCAGGAGTTGGATCCGGACAACGTCGCGGCAAATGCCGCGGTGCAAATCTCCGAGACGCGGAGAAACATCAATGACTGGGATAGGGCAAAAAAGAAGAACGAGGCTGGATTCCTTGATGAACTCAGCAACAACTACGGCGACTGGGCGACCTCGGGCAAGCCTTACGTCCTGAACAAGGAGGCGCTCGAACGTTCCAAGAAGCGCGGCTACGGCGGCGGCCTCGCCACCATGGGGAAGACCGGCTTTCAAAAGGCCGTCGAGGAAAAGATGCACCATCCGGTGAACGTGAAGTTCGTGAACACGCCGCTTTCCCAGGTGCTTGAAGTCCTCAAGACCGAGGCGGGCGGGGTGAACATGGTCCCGGACCGCAAGGCTCTTTTGGATGAAAGCGTCAGCCTGGATCAGCCGATCAGCGAAAGCTTTGAGAATCTGTCGCTGAAGTCGGCACTCAACATCATCCTAACCCAGGCGAAGCTGACCTATGTGATCAAGGACGACTACATCTCGATCACGACGCCGAGCCAGGCGAAGGGGAGAATGAAGCAAGTGGTGCATCCGGTGGCCGACCTGGTCATCCCTGTGGAGAACCACCCGACCAATTCGGTGAACAACATGCAGGACGCGCTGATGCGTCACATTTCGAGCCAATCGGGAGTGATGTTCCAATCGCCCTCGCCCTTCACGCCGCCGGCGGGTCTGCCCCCGGGCACGCCCGCGTCGAGCTATTCCAGCGGCCTGGGCAGCGCCTTCGCGTCCGGCGGTCCGCCCTCTCCGGGGGCGGGCGGCTTCAACGTCAACAAGTCCAATGCCAATACCATCGAAGAC
>Ga0163144_10002518_pt1 | contig 42221 bp, 13 predicted proteins | sample OliLak19BULKMAT1_FD_123175 | JGI IMG/M metagenome (GOLD analysis project Ga0163144, IMG submission 123175) | Freshwater microbial mat bacterial communities from Lake Vanda, McMurdo Dry Valleys, Antarctica - Oligotrophic Lake LV.19.BULKMAT1 | ecosystem: Environmental > Aquatic > Freshwater >...
CGTTCCAGACTGGCCTGAGAAACCTGAATAAGCCGAGAACCCGCTGGTTCCTGACGTTCCAGATGTCCCGCTGGTTCCTGACGTTCCTGACGTTCCTGACGTTCCTGACGTTCCTGACGTTCCGCTAAAGGCGCTAAATCCGCTCGTTCCAGACTGGCCTGAATAACCAGAAAATCCTGACGTTCCAATTCCTGAGAACCCGCTGAATCCCGACTCGCCGCTAAATCCTGAGAAGCCGCTGACGCCTGATTCAGAACTGAAACCAGAAACGCCGGAAATTCCGCTAAAGGCGCTCGTTCCAGATGTACCGCTCGTTCCAGACGTTCCTGAATAACCAGAAAATCCTGACGTTCCAATTCCTGAGAACCCGCTGAATCCCGACTCGCCGCTAAATCCTGAGAATCCGCTGACGCCTGATTCAGAACTGAAACCAGAAACGCCGGAAATTCCGCTGAAGCCTGAGAAACCAGAGAATCCAGAAGACCCGCCGCCTATTCCGCCGCCTGTAAATCTAGCTCTTGTTCGTACGGTACTCGGCATGGAGGGGTTACCTCCTTACTTTTAGCGAAATCGTAGAAAATCCTGAAAAGCCTGATGTTCCGTTCGCGCCAGAAGGGCCTGAAGGCCCAGATGCGCCAGCCGGGCCAATGGTTCCAGAATATCCGCTAAACCCTGATACGCCTACGCCTCCAGCCAACAAGAATCGGATCTGCCCAATTACTGGATCTTTCTTTGTTACAATACCGACCCATTGATTGAACGATGCTCCAATTAAAAAAGTTCCGTTGGTCGATAAATAAACTTTATCGCCTTCGGCTGTTGCGGTTGAAGTATTTAGGTCAGAAACAAGCCGGGAAGTATAGGCTGTTCCATCCGAATTGTTTGGCAAATCGGCATCAATAACAAACATGGCCGGCTTGGTAATATCATTGGACTGAGCCAAATTAACCAAGTACCGGCCTGTAATAAGGTCATATCCCGAGATGTAAAGCAACCGACCGCGCGCAATCAAGCCGCCGGTCGTATTTCTAACGTCTATAGCAACCCCGTCGCTTTGGGGTAATCTCTGGATGAAAATGGACATTTATCCGTCTCGTTGGATGGAAAACAAACAGCTATTCTAGCTATACGAGACGGAGTCCGTTCGATCCTTGTTAGACTTGAACAAGAACGACGTTTGATTTAACTGGTTCGCCTTCTGAACTGCCATCAAATGGCGTTACAATGGCATACCATTTCTGACCCGGCTTTAGATTTCCGCGAGGAATTTGCTTGGCGTTGTCAAAGTCTGTCTTGCGGGCATCGTTGGAAAACCATGCAATTCTGCTTTGATCGGCATCATTATCAATATCGACAAATTTATAGGACAAAAGCAAAGTACTTGCGGCTGATGGTTTCGTTGGCAATATCGAGACGTCAGTAACAATTGGCGCTGAGCTTTCGATAACAATAATGTCTGAGGTAATTGTCGTTCCAAAATCTCGTCCATCGGACGGAATAACCTCTGCCCTGATCGACTTTCCTGCCGCGATAAATTTATTGCCTTCTTCGTCTTCTTCGTCAGGAGACAAGGTATTTTCAGATCCCGTTTTAACTGCAAGCTCGTTAACATAGAAGGTATAGATGCTATTCAGGGCCTCGTCGCCGTCCAAGTCATTGAATTCGAACGATACCGTTATTGAATCTTTTGAAGTAAACTTCAACGGATCGTCCGCATTGCTTGACTTTAGCTGAACATTTTGAGCAGCCGGCGGAACGTTCGTAACCGTAATTGGATGAGAAACAGCCAAAGGCCCGTATGCCGTCCCGTCGCTCGGACGAACGGTAAAGAACCATTCCTGTCCGCGCGTAATTAGACTGTCTTTGCTGGCATCGCCGCGCCGCGCAATGAGATCTTGATTCGAAACCGACTTCTTGTTGTTTAATTCCGGAACCGGAGCGCCATTGCGGAACCAGATGATCTGCGTCTGGTCCTTATCTTCGTTATCGCCGTCTGCATCGACAAAAGTATAGTTAGCTTCAATCGGCCCGCCCGGAACAACAGGCGAAGGAGAAATGAATAGATTGGTAGCCAGCGGCGGTCGATTTGGCTTGAGTCCATCTAATGCTTGACTTTCTCCGTACATATAAGCAAAGCTGTCAAGAACGCCGGTATCCAAAGTAGGATTAGTAATTTTCAGGCCAACCTTGAAATTGGCTGGATTCTGAATTTCAACTCCGACTTTATCTGTTTGAGCGAGCCTCTTACTAAATACGACCTTGCCTTCTTCAGCTACCGCTATGAAATCAGAAGGTAATGCTTCTTGTTCATTAACAAAGATACGCGCAATCGCGTCTTGCGACCATGGCCCTGACTTAGCTTTATAAATACGGAAGTCTTTGCTTTCCATTGAATCCCGGAAAACTACTCCATTGATAAGCGGCGCATCTCTCTGGATCGCTACGATAGTCCCGCGCTCTTGAATGCCCGGCTGATTGACGGAAATAAAATCCCTGTCAAATTCATAGCTGTCGCCATGAACAAGTCCGACCTCGACCGTTGATCCGCTCGGCAAGCGCTCGTTTGTTACTGCTGCCAATTCGGTTACTTGTCCGCTAACAGTTTGCGGATAAGTAAAGAGGTATTGAACATTTGGTCTGATATACTCGATGGTTGCCGATGTTAAGACCGGAGAATCAAAAGTCTTGCTTGAAAGAACAACCGTATATTCAACGATCTTTGCTTTTACCGGAGTTCCTAAAGTAAAGCTGGTTGTTGCCGGGCCTGCCTGATTGGCCGCATTGATTTCAATACCCAAATCGAAGTAGTTGTAGCCATCTATGCTGTAGCGAGCGGTCAAAGTTGCCGTATTGCCAGTAATCATATTGTCAACAACAAACTTAAGCGATGAGACTGCCCCATTGATTTCATGCCTTGCTGTTATCGATCCAGAGCCAATGCTCGACGGAGCGGACGTTTTGATGCGATCAATGATAAAGCTGACATATTCCGGTCGATCTAACGAAAAGCTATTGCCGCCCGTTTCAGAAGAAATCAATTCAAGATCTGCGACGTCGGTTCGCGCTTTTCGAGCCGCCAAGCTCAATGGATTAGTTACGACGACCGTTGTAATGAAAACCGGGAAGCGTAAAGGTCCATCAACTAGATTAACTTCCTCTGCAACGTCGGAGGCAGAGCTTGAAGAACCGCTGTCTTGGTTATCGCTGGCGCTGACCATGATATTTGTCGGCGGGAGAAGAGGGAGCGCCGGCGGGTCAATGACGCGGAAAGATGCGCCCGTAATCAATGAGTCGAAATGAGGGCTTGCGCCAAATGGAATCTCTTCCTTTAGCTTATCGATCTTTTCTGAAACCGTAACGATGTCAGTTGGCTCGGTTGTCAATCGCTGAACATCCGGCATTGACGAAACATCGCTGTAAAAACGTACATTTCCAGAGCGGCCTTGCTGAGCGCTTGGCGGATTAAAAGAGAATGTCCCTGATGAAAGATCTTTATCTCTAACATTTGCGGCTGCGGCGTCTGAGTCTGTTTGACCAAAGAAGAATGGGTCATTAACGCTTACTTCAATAGCAACGCTGTAGAGATCTCGACTCTCTCCGACTTCCATCTCTTGATTGTCAAACTTACTGGTCGACTTTTTGAGCGTATCCGTACTGAGAACCTTTTCGTCTCCCTTAACGAAGTTCAACAAGTTCTGAACTTCGTTGACAAAGTCTTCGGAGCGACCTAGTAAAATTGTAGCCGCTTGACCATCTGTCAATGTCATATCTTGCGAAGAGAACAAGACCGGCAAGATGGAAATAGATGGCGGAGGATTACGAGCAGCCGTTGACGCGGCTCCCGTCTCGGACTCAACAGCTTCCTCAACTGTCGCTTTTGCCTTTTGGTCTTTGGCAATGAATAGAAGTCCTCTGACCTTGAAATTAGTTCCATCTGGAGCTGCGTCTCCGCTGGCATCCGTCGCCGTTACTGTAATTGAAGCGGTTTCTCTGCCATCTGCCTTAATTTTTTCGGGGGAGGTTTTGACTTCCATCTTGAGCCAGCCGGCCTCATGACCAGATCCCTGTCCGCCCATGGCGTAGATAAAATCGTCTACGCCGTCATTCGCGGATGTGCAGCCAAGGCTTGTCCTGAAGATCGTCATCTTAGACAACCCGCTGGTAAATGTATCAGTTCCAGTATCTACTTTTTCAGTCGCGCCAAGGAAGTCCGAATCGTCATTGCTTCCGCCTACCAAATATAAGTCTGTTCCAATCAACCCCTGTCCGGCCTTCATTCGAGGAGCGTCAGGTTCAAGGACTGTAGTTGAATGGACATTAGTCAAGACGTTGAATTCTTCAAACGAACTATTGATGCCGGTATTAAATCCGTTGAATATCTTTATCTTTGATATTCCATCGTAATAACAATTTGCCGCCAGTCGATTGTTTGGCAAACCTGCGTTATCAACAGTTCCAGTTCCGGAACTATGAGAAAAGGCTAAGGCTGTTTCCAACAGGAATGATCCGTCATTATATGAAAGGTAGCGAATTGTCTCTTCTGAGATTGTTCCGCGATCAATCGTTACAAAACCAGTTGTTGGGAATTGCTGGCCAGAGGAGACGGAGAGAAAGAACTCTCCGGCCGTAGCAGCAACTGGTAGCGTTGTTGCCCCAGCGCCCGAAACGATGGCGTCTTCGAGAGTCCAAGTATCTAATAATGTATCATAACGCAAAACGCCTGAATTAAATACTTTCGGACTCTCTTTGAATTTTACGCCTCCATAGAAGAGCCAAATATCAGTTCCTACAGCAGCGGCAGTTCCGAAGGCAACAGGGAACGGCAACGAGGAAAGCGTTGTCCATGTATCGCCGACTGGATCGTATTTCTCCAAAACGTTGGTCGCGCGATTCGGATCAAATGTATAGCCGCCAATAATGTATATTTCATTTGAAATGACAGCAGTACATCCAAATCCGCGTCCGATAGACATATCAGTCTTTGCTGTCCATTCATTGGCCGTCTGATCGTATTCTTCGCATACCTTGCTAAAATTACCGTTGAATCCGCCAATCGAATATACTTTGTTCATTACTGAAGCGCTGAATGATCCGGATCGTCCGGTTAGCATTGGCGCAACAGTCTCCCATGAATCTCCGACTGGATCATAACGTTCAACAGCCTTTAGAAAAACGCCCTCGCCGCCAGAAACGGTCAAGGTCATACTCGTAACAGCGAGACGCTTAGCTGTTCCAAGTTTGTCAAATGTACTGTAGGCGACTACGGTAATACTGTCTTTTTGAGTATCAGCAATTGGCTCTAGACGAACTGAGGCAACAGACATTTCAGTCAAGCTGCCGTCTTCAAGACGCACGAATTGCTTCTCTACGATGCCGGTATCTTCAAACAGGGCTACGCCATTTAATGGAGTAATTGCTTCTTCTAAACTGGCGATGTCTTTAACTTCTTCGGTTGCGCTACCTTTGCCAACTAGAAAATGAATGATCGTTCCTTCTGGAACTGGAGCGCCAGAGAAAGTAAAGCCAGCAAAAAACTTAACGACAGTCCGGCCGTCAGGCGGGATTGCCGTAACCCTATCATCGCCGATTTGCGCCCAAATACTCATTGTTGTAATGGCTCTATAAGCTCTACGAAACATGGCGGAGAGTTTAAGACCAGAGACCCACCGCCGCCAGCAAACCCAACTGATCTTCCATTGATTTCAACCGACGTAACAACAGAAACAATGATTGATAATCCCGTTTGAGGAGCCACGAATTGGCTCGTTCTATAAAACAAATTGTCTATAAAGTCTGTTTCTAAAAGTTTATCTGATGGATTTGGAACTCGCGCATTGACGCTGATTTCAAATTTCGCCTTGCCGTTCTCTACGCGCGCTTTGACGGTTCCAGCCTTGCCATTAGGGCCAGTCATATTGGTCTTGATACGAATGCTTTTAAGCGCTGCGTAAAATTCGTCTCCAGATAATGGGTTCTGCATCTCATCGCCGTTGTTCTCAACTCGCAACATCATTGTTACAAGCCGTCCGTCTTCAATGCCATTTGGCGGAACATTGCCGCCGGCTGCAACGATATTATCAACAAATTCCTGCCCGGAGCCTTCTCCGCCAATATCTTCGTCTGGATGAGCCAATACTTCCCATTTAGAGACCGACTCTCCGTCTGAGAATATTTCTTCTTTATAGAAATTTAACGGATCTTGGTTTCTCAAGAATATTCGATTAACAGTACTAAGGTCTGTCCCACCAAGCGTAACTACTCCGAATCCATCTCCTGTCATTCCATTCGCTTGAACCGATACATGTATTTCATAATCTCGCCCGTCGCTGACGTCCTCGCCCGGTCCCCAAAATATGTTCTTTGCGATTCCGCCTTTTGTTCCCGACTTGACTCCAAGTCCTGAAACATCATCCCTGCTTTGCAATGGGAAGCTAGGCCCATCTTTGCAAAGCGGCCTGATGCTCCAAGTAGTTACTACTCCATCTGCAACTGGAACCTTTTCTTCTTGAGGATGACTAAACGGAGCCAAATAGACAAATGCAATTTGCTCTTTTTGATCTACGTTATCCAATGCAAATGGGGTCAATGTCAGATCGACGTTCAAGATAGGCTCATAATGTATTTCTAACTCAACATTGCGAACAAATCCTCTGAATGTCCCTTCTGCCTTAAGAATAATATCCCCCGGTATGTTGCTGGGCGGCAAAATTAACGGAAGAAGACTGCGCGTAGTCATCTCGCCAGTTGGCTGTCCAGAGCGGTCGATTTCTTCATCCTCGACATCAGTTAATGTCAGCGTCGCCTCTGTCGTATTGGTTTGAGGGAGTTTAACCAACGACGTAGGCTCTCCGGTACTTTTGTCTAAAAGGCTCAACTTAACAGTCAACGGTTCGCCCAACGGTTCATTCCTGAAGGAGGATTCAATCAAGGCAAAGAATGGATCTCCGCTCAAAACATAAACTCCGGGGAATTGTTGAGTGTCATATTCAAATAACTGACATGGATCAACTGGACTGATGCCTTCGGCAAGTTTCCAAACGCGACGATCAGCCTTTTGTTCTGGCTCATTCTTGATCGCAAGCTCAAACGGATTGATGAACTCGATCTGAATTTCCCTAGTTTTAATCCTTGCAATGGTTGCGCCAGTCGTTCTATTTTTGACTGATAATGAAGCCAATAATATAATTCTGGCTTTCTGGATTCTATTCAAGATATTTGTAAAAGGCGTTACTTCGACAGTTGCTATAATCGAATTTTGATTCAAGGAGGAAACATGGCCGAATTGAATTGCGGTATCAGGATCAATGACGTCATCTTGATTTACCGATACAATTTGTCGATTTGTTTCCTCAAATTCGTAGGTCAAGAAGCTCTCTGATGAGCCGGAATCCAAAAACTCTACGGTCGATACAATCTTAACTACATCTCCGAAATAGAATGTCGATCCAGTAAAGGCAGGGCCTTCTGGATTTTTCCAAACAATCCTATTTGAAACGCTATTAATGTTTTCGACTCCGATATTCATAATCGGATCTGGAGCAAAGAATACTGTCGCTGTTTCGCTTGGCTTCGGAGGCCGGCCAAGGACCAATGGCTTAACCGGAGTTGATGCGTTCTCTACTTCGTCCAGAGAAATGATGACGTAAAAATGAGGCTGGCCATTTGTCAAGAACCGATGAATGAATGAATTTCCGATTCCGTCAAACAATAAAGTTCCGTCGTAATTTCGACCCTTGTCATCAGTCGCAATCGGAAATTTGCCTTCGTCATAGAATACTTTAAAGCGCTTTGATGCTACGTCTGCGGCAACCCATGATAATTTAATTTCTCCGTTACTCTCCTCAATCGTAACTAATGGAGGCAATGGCGGAGTTACATCAAATCCTATAATTGGAACATCGGCAGGCGGCTCCAGTTGCTCCCAAGGACGCGGCGTTTCTGGAATTTTAACGGATGTTTTAGGAGAATTCTCCGGGATCGATTTTACGCCGGTAGCGTTCTCTGTAAATATTCGATAGTAATACGTCAAGCCATTCGGGAAGTAATACGATCCGCCGAAATCATCAAAGTACGAAACCGTTGCTGTTGAAACATTAGACAATAGGACTGTTCCGTCAGCAGGGGATTCGGGGAAGCGATCATCCCTGCGAACGAGCGTTATATTCGAATAATTAAATCCGGCCGGATTAAGCCAACTGACCTTTACCTTGCGGTAGCCATAATCGTCATCGCCGTTTTCAAGCGGCGTTCCAGCGTTGTCAGTCTTGATCGCCGTACTGACCAAGTTGGCAACTGCGAACGGAGGCCGATTGCTTGCTGGAGGATTGACAACCAGAGTAAAATCGTCTTTGGCCGGCGAGTAATATGTTGTTTCATCAAAGACAACATATGAAAATACGCTATAATGATAAACAACATTCGGAGTTAATGGAGATATCGAACCGTCGTCTACAAACTGCTGGCCCAATCCTTCAAAGACAACAACGCCATCAGAAACATCGACCGGAGCTGATCCAGCTTTACGAATAATCCTGACGCCATCAAAATGAAGACCGTTGCTTTCAGAACCTTGAATTCCGATGGTTAGCTTACCAACGCGCCGTCCTCTGAATTTAATCAATGAATAAGTAGCGGTAGATCCAGCCGGGAGAGATGCGTCTATGTCGGCGATGAAATCTTTCAAAAAGTCATAGCGTAAATTGTCGCGGTCGTTCCATGTCATGCTACCAGACTGGTCTACGACTAGCGTAATGACAAAGTCTCCGAAGTTAATTGCGACCGTATTGCCTTCGACAATAACTCTTTCAAGCTCGGTCTCGCCGACATCGGTCTCGTTAAATTCTGCATCTGTATTGTCAGAAACTACTTGAATTGTTCCGGCAGCGACTTTGGCAGTCTGTTCATCAACATCGATGGCGTTGTTTGAAATGCTGAAGGTTCGATATGAAAACTTACGAGTTGGATTTGCGCTCCAGCTCGATCCGCTATCCGTACTTAATAACAGCTCTTCTCCGCCAGATGAAGTTGATACATAGCGCCAAGCAACATGATTATTTTCGTCGCCGTTTTCAACTCGTAGAACAATAGCGACAACATTTGGTACGTAGCCAACTGTTCTGAAATTAACAAAGCCGCTAATGGTAATCTCAGACAACAGCTTAAAATCTGAAATCAATGGGCTTCCAGTCGGATTGCCCAAAATATCGAGATCATAAACTTCAATGATTACATTTATGTCGCTCGTTGCGGTTGTATCGGCAACGACTGGCTCTAGGTAGACGGAAACCTTGTCCAGCCGGCCGCTCGGGACGGCTAAAATTTGACCGCGCCGCGCCGCGCCAAAGACGGATTCGCGAGTTGTTAGAATGTTTGTTTTAAGAAAGGCCATCTCTTATCTCTACTGTACAAAAACTAAATCATTGGCAAGGGCTACAGATTTAGGCCCAGATACTATTATAAACTTCTGAATGGCAGTAATGTCGGAAATTATGGTCGGGGTCCATGTTTGATTCGTTAAAGTATATACTGTTCCCTTGTTTCCAACGACGTAGAGAGATGTCGTGTTGCCGTCCGTATAGACAAACATGTCGTTAATTGAGATTGTATCGTAGCCCGTTGTTTCGATTTTTTCAATATGGAATCCCGGCGTTGCAGACCTTGCTGATCCATCATCGTTGTAAACGCCTTTGTTGGTTCCGACGAATAGCTTTTTGGCAAAATAAGCCATGGTCAAAACAGTCGTACCCTTTTCGAAGTCGAAAACATGAGTCCATGTCTTTCCATCGCTTGAAATGAATATTCCTCTGCCTATGCCCGCGTAGGCAATTCCGTCTCCTACTACGATTGTATTGCAGGCTTCAGTAACAAAGACTTCGTCAATTGTATCTTTCTCAACAAATGAACATCTAAACCAGATCGAATAAGGCGGAGTTTGGTTGTTTCCATCAGAATAGTAAATGCCGTCATCGGCTCCGGAAACTAATACGTTATTAAGCGAATTGAGAACCAGCAAGGACGACGGCAATCCGTTGCCTATGTTCTTCTCGAAAGTAATACCAAGATCTTCAGTACTGTAAATTCCATCGTCGGTAACGGCCCAGACATCTCCTTGGAAGAACTTCAAGTCCCGAACTGCATTTCTCGGCAATCCAATGTCAAATGTTCTGTCAATAGCGAACGCGGCCGTTGGGTCAAGAACAAAGACTCCGCTTTCTGTTCCAATCCAAAGATCTCCAGAGACTTCAAGAGCAGACAATGGCAATAATGCCCGCGTTCCGATGGAAGGTTGCTCAGATTCCGGCGCGTAATCTATTCCAGAATTGAATCGATCAAACTCTCTTCTGCCCATGATGTAAAATTCGGCATTGGATAAGAAGCTGTTAAAGCTGCGGTCAACCAAACTTTCCCGAGAGCAGTAATATTGATTGCGTTCAATCCCTCGTTCAAGGAAGTTATGCTCAATACTTAGGCCCATTTGCAAAATATTTCCTGCATAATCTCGGCCCATTGACAACGGAAGCCCATTCTCCTGTTCAAACCTGTCTTCTAGCTCCGAATGGAAGAATTCTCCCTCGTTCTTAAGCGATGTTCCAGCGATTGAGGCGGTTACGATATCCGTCTTTGTCAAGTCTTCATTAAATGTAATCTGACCAGCTCTTGAGTTTAAAAGCATCGTATCGTCTGGTTGAATCTTGCCATTAACGAATACGGTAATCGCGGCATTTGGATTATTTCTGTACCATGGGCCATTGACGAGCTGATAGAGTCCGTAATTTGTGGTTGCCTTGACTACGTCATTAGCGAAACGCTTAACTTCGAAGACAACTTGACCCAGCTTAATATCGTATCTGAAGCCGCCTCTAACCTCAACGTCATTGACTAGGATCGTCGGGACTGTCCCGACGAACTCTGCCAAGATAATGGTATCAAACTCGGGACCAACGGCGATAAGCGTATTGTCATAGCCGACAATTATGTCGGACCCAATGACTTCCGCCATTTGAACATTATTCTCGGTCGGATGTCGATTCTTTTCAAAATCAACTAAGAAGAAATCGACTCCATTGCGCGTCGCATATAGGCCGGTTGAAGAAACAACAAACAGGTCGAGCGGCGCGCGAGCAACAAGCTTGGCATCAGGATCTATGAAATTGAAAGTCCCAACCTTGCTCCAAGTCAATCCGCCATTTTCGCTACGATACAGGTCTTTCCCTGCATTGAGGAAGAGGAGCGTAACGACCTTCTCTATGTTGAAGACGTCTTCAAATATCTTTCCGTCTGTATTAAGCTGCGTCCAAACGTCGCCGTTTTGAGAGGCCGTCGTATAGAATATGCCAATTTCGGTTCCAGCAAACATGTTCGTATCATATGCCTGTAGATCGAATGTTTCCGTCGTTCCAGATCCGATCAAGCCGCCTTGGAACCATGTCAATTGGTCATGAATATCTGAGGTAATTTCGTAAACGCCCAAATCTGTTGCGGCATAAAGCGTCCCGTTACTGCTTTCCGCAATACGATGAACTACTCCAACAGCTTCGAGTCCTTTGGTCTTTACAAATGTTCCTCCGTCTTCGCTGGCATAGACGTTGTTCCTTGAAACCAGTAGGAGTAATCCCGTGGAGTCTTTCAAGAATTGTTTGACAGGACCATCAATTGAATTCAAACCAAATTGATCTTGCAGCGAATTCTTTTCGGTCTCAGTCTCAGCGCCTTCCAGCGTCCATTTTTCCGTCGTTCTTGAATAGATTTCGCGTCCTTGCTGACCGCCTTCGGAAACAAGAACAACTCCGCCATCCGCTTTTGCTACAGCGCCGACGCGAGTTCGATTCAACGACCCCGTTAAGGTCCATGTTCCGGCAAAGATATCAAAAATTTCCGATGTTACGTCAGGCGTCGGGAATATATCCAGCGGCGGTTTGAACAATCCGTTATAGGAGGATATTCCAGTCAAGCCGGCAGATACAAGGACTTCGCTATCATTCATAAGAGTACATGAATGATAGTGCCTCTCGATATTCATGTCGGCCGCAGGAGTCCAAGTATTTGTCAAGATGTCGAATATTTCTGTCTTTGCAACCGGGACGGTGTCATCGGCATCAGGGGTGAATGTCGTTACATTAAAATGGACCATAATATAGAACGTTCCGCCAGTAACCAAAATGTTTCCATCTGGCAATCTTGTAGCGGAATGGTTGCGACGCTTCTGGAACATGTCGGCAACTCTGGTAAAAATTTGAGTTGTCGGGTCATAAATGAATGTATATGGGACTTCAAAGGAAGCTGCTAAATAGTCATTCAAAACAGCTCCGCCGGTAATGAGGATGTTCCCATTATCCAATTCCATCATATTTGGACCGGCAAGTTCCAGTTCGGAAGATCCATTCTTTACTCGTACGTAGCCATTGAATCGACCGGAGAATTTAGCAGCTTCTCTTGTCTTCGAAACAATGTCGTCCGGAGTTGCAGAAGAGAACTTTAAGCCAGAAGGGGGCTGGCTTCGATAATCAATCGTAACTTCTGTTTCTTCGCCTTCTCCAGTAAACGCTGCGAATCCGGTTGTTTTTAATAAACCGGCGCTGGTTGCAATCAAAAGTCCGCCATCTTCAAACTGATAAAGAGCGTATAGCGTCGTCGCTGTTCCAACGATACCCTCGTCAGCTTGATAGACATACTTGCTATCGGTCGTCAAGGTCTGGAAGATCGGAATGGCGCGTTCCTTGACTCGTCCTTCATGAGAAATAGGAGCGAGCTGCGCTTTTAGGAACCGGCCCTTACTGAATGTAGACCCATCGATTGCTCCAACCTTAGCCGGCGGAAGCTCTCCTTGGACTTCTTCTTTATTCAAAACTTCCAATGCGACGGTTGATGTTTTTGGTATCTCTTTATCGAAAACAATTGTTTTGTTGACTCGATCAACAAAATGAGTCTCGCTGGGTCTTTCTCCGTCAACCAATACGAAGATGACGTCGTCTTCTTCAAACGTTCCAGTCGTCAAGGTAAATAACTTATTATTCCTTGTTTCGAAATCGCTAAGAACTATGTTCGGACTGAGGCTGATTTGACGAGATCCCGGAAGAGTTCCAAAATCAGGAACAACAGGATCAATAACGACCTTAACAACGTCGTCGATATCCAGCGCTTCTCCGAATCTAATAGTCTGCAAAGCTTCATCAACAGACGGAGAGGTCGTAATCGAAACGTCGTTTAATAAAATGTCAAAACCGCGATAGCCCAAATCAATCTTGGCTGGAACGTAGTATGAAGTTCCGCTGCCGTCCAAAGTTACGACATCGTTAGCATTCAACTGCTCTGCGAAGATAACTGCGTTCCTGTTTTCGTCGATTGAGAATTCGATAGTCGGAACGCTTCCATTGATAAGAACTTGAAAGTCTCCAGCGTAAGGCAAGCCGCTTACGATAGATGTCGGGCTGATGATGTATGTAAAGCCGGCGTCGTAGGTAATCTCTTTCCCTGTCTTATCCGTAATGAGATTGTCATAGTACGTTTGAGAGGCCGCATTGATGCTAGATCCAGTAAAGTCGAAATCAGCAAGATCCGAAGCGTCGATCATTGCCAAAAGCGGAACCGCCTCAACCGTAATTCTATTCGACGGAGCCAGAGTATGTTTATGCGTAAGCAGTCGCGCCGTCGTTTCATCTTCGATGGTCGCGCTCAACTTGTCAAGAAGACGCTGTTGATTGACGATCTCTGAAATGTTACATCCGACAGGCGTCGAAGAATTCATCTTTAATGTTGCAAGAAGAACAGTCGAAGGAGGTTGAAGCGCTCCGGTATCTATAATAACTTCAGCATTATCTCGAACAGCGGTAACGATGTAGTAATACGTAAGTCCGTTAATTAAATTCAAATCCGAGTATGACAAGATTGTCGGCGGAACGCTTTCAATCAATTGGAAGCCAGAGATAGAACTCGTACTGCGATAAATGTTGAAAGCAGTATGATCTGTAGCTGGATGCTCAGCGTCAGGAACAATTTGGTCCCAAGTCAGATCAATCGTTGAAACATTGAATGTCGCTACGAGATTTGTTGGTTGGTTCAAATCGTTCAAGCCGCAAGTTGGGGCGACTAAGATCGGGCCAGAGTAATTGCTTTCGTTCCCGCGCGTATCCGTTGCTTTGATGTAATAAACGTAAACCTGCCCATTGACCAATCCGATATCGAGGATCGACGTAGCGGTCCCGACGTCGCGAATGAGCGTTCCTAGCGATGGATGAGTAACTTTGATCGAAATGTTATCGTTCAATTTTGGTATGAACTGGAGCGGCGTCGCTAGAGTGACTTTTCCGGTAAATGAATCGAATGCAGAGATAGCTCTGCTTTGCCCAGCGCCAGTTCCAGTCGTAATGAACAAAACATTGCCAGTCATGTCCGGAAGATTTTCAAAGTCTTCCGAATAGATCTCTGTCAATGTTGGCGGCGTTGTAATCTGGCCAACCGCAATAGCTTTAGGTAAAACGTTTGTTTCGGTCAATTCGCGCGTCGTAACCGTCAATAGATTTTCGGCAATGGCTACGCGCTTGACAGTATAGAAGTCAAAGTCTTCTTCTTTGTTCGGCTCCCATCTCAATACGACTTGAAGATCTTCTGGAACTGCTTGAATATTTGATGGAATAACCGGAGGCGTAGTATCTGCGAGCGGCGTTACATTGCCGATAATTCCGGGAGTAGAAAGATTACCGTTGTCGTCCTTTGATCGAACTCTAACAGTCGCTTGTACTCCATTGGTCAAGCCGTTTAAGACGTATTTGTCAAGGTATGGAATCTCGATATCAGGTCCAGCATTTACGTTTAGAACATAACCAACAACATCGGCGCTTGAGCTATGCTTCCAAAATGCCGTAGCCTTCGTATCTCCTGCAATCAAGCGCAGGAAGCGCGGATCTGCCGGCGGAGAAATATCCAGCGTCGTACCCTTTAAGTAAAGGCCGGCGCTTTCATTACCAACTGCATCTATTGTCGTAATTCTAAAGACATAGACAACATCGTCTTGCAGCGTCTTAAGCAGTCCCAAGCTGTTCGCCGATATTTCGCGGTAGCTATTAACAGTCTTGGAAAGATTAAGTCCTACTGTCTTGATCGAATTGCTGGAGACGCCGTCCTTGAGGACGTAGATACGATATTCATTCTTTTGCCCGATAGCGCTGCCTGTTGGGGTCGGAGAGGCATTCCATCTCAATGTAATCGCATTAGCCAGCGAAGTTACAGCAGTCGTCGGAGAGCCTGTATCCAAAAGAGGATCTAGAGGAGATGCGCTTGCGTTTGGAGTTGCATCAGCCGATATGCCATCGCTAAGTATTGATCCTACGCTTTTAGCTTGTAATAAAACCCGGTAGCGAACTCCATTCGTCAAGCCCGTAATCTGCCAGTATAGAGTTGGTATATTCGTAAAAATAATCGGCAGTCCAAGATCAGATCCGTCAGGATTCAATGCTTTGACCGTCAAGTTGTAGACTGAGCCTGCTGTCGAACTCGGATTCCAAATAACGCTGATTGCGGTATTGCTTGGGAATAAACGAAGGCCGCTAGGTTCAGCCGGCTCAGTCAAATCAGGCGGAGTTGTCGTACTTGCCGTAACGAACCCGCTTATATTTCCTGAGACGTCAACTGCGTAGAGATTATAGATGTAGTCCGTATTTGCAGTCAGTCCGGTATCTTGATAAGGAAAACTTGGAGATATTCCATTTACGGTCGGCTCTGCAATTTTTACAAATGGGCCGTACGAGATCGAACGCCAAAGCTCATAATGATCGAAATCAGATTCGGAATTAGAATTCCAAAATAGATTGATTGTTTCGAAATCGACTGCCGTAGCGACAAATCCGCTTGGGGTCGCCGGCGGGACGATGTCAACAAAGGTCGCAGAGGCCAAATTAGAAGCTGGGCCTTGAGTTTCGATCTTCAATCCGCCGCTGGTATTGCCCATTTGGGATTGCATATAGACCGAAGTTTGAACATTGCTAAAGACGAGCTTTTTCTTGATGCTTAATGTTTTATGAACAACGCCGTTGATAAAGCCCACGCCGGGATGAACTTCGATTTCAATCGTTGAGGGGTTGGCGTCTTCTTCGACATGGCAGACGGTCCAGCCTGAAAATACGCCATCGCCGACGATTCTAGACAGCACAATAAGCTGATTGTCGGTAATGACAAAGCGCTCGCGGTCGAATCCCGCGCTGTAGAATTCGCCCTGTTTGAAATAGGGTAGTCCGTAATGGCTGGTTCTTAGCATTGTATTCTATTATAAGCTGAAACTATGCGTATGACCGGCAGCAGTTTGAACAACGCCATTGATGATCTCATGCTGATGTCCCGCGTTAACAGACGTTTTCCCATTAATAGCTGTCTGATCCAGAATTGACGAATCAAAGGTAATCGTATGGCTATGATTCTGGACCCGCTCCGTTGTAATCGTTCTGGTCGTCGCGCTGGTAACAATCTGGCCGCTGGTAGATGTCGGCTGACCCGCCAAATTGAAGCGGATGCTGGCATCGTTAGCCAACGAAGCCAATAGAGCAAATTCGTCAACTATCGGAACCTCTGTCGGACTCGAAATCAACTTGATTCCGACTCGTAGATTCGTTGTCTGATGCTCTGTTGGAACCTCAAATACCTTATCCGGCGAGATGATAAAGTAGTCAGCAAAGTCTGTCGAGTCTTGTCCGCAAATACCGAAAATAACATCCGTTACTGGCGGGTTGATACATCCATTGTAGGTCAATAGTCCGCGTCGGAGTTCGTCAGGCAAGGTAAAGTTCGTAGTAAAGTAATGAACTGCCTGAGAAGTTCTGAGACCGATATCGACTAGATGGAGAACCGGGCTAGATGAGCCTTGCTGCGTTACCTTCAACGTTACCCGGAACTGCAAGAACTGCCCGCGTACGCCTGTAATATCATTAGCCGCTGGATCAGTAAATTCCTTGCTCCATCCAGCGCTCGAAACTTGAGAGTTTGTATCGGCGCTGCGAACGGCAACCGTAATGCTTGTTCCTACCGGCGTTGTTGCATCCCAAGACAAATTAACCCATTGAACAAATGAATTTGTTCCATTGAAGATTTCTGAGTAGTAGATCGCTACTTCTTGCTCGATCTTATTTCCGCTCAAGAACGCCTCAGTCCCATCGAGGACGTAAACAACGCGCGAGTCTTCATTGACTTCAAGTAGTCTGTTTTTTCCGATCTTCAAACCCGGATCAGTTCCATCTCCGCCGCCCCCCCCTCCGCCGCCCCCTCCTCCGCCCCCGCTTAGATCGATACAAGGCGCGTAACAGGCGATCAGATTGCCTTCAGCATCCTTGATTTCGCTAATGTTGCCGGCCGCGTCCTTGAAGCGAACATAGGCGCAAAGCTTAGTATTAAGTAGCGCCGGGGCTGTAGAAGTCGAAGCAACCTTATTGTCTCTTAGAACTAGGATGTTTGTCGTTTCTGCTGAATTGCTCTTTTCAGGCGCAATGTCATGAACCGAATCCGAAACCGAGGCAATGAATTCCCATCGCTTCCCTGTAAAGGCATAGATATCGTCATCGACCAATGCGAACATCTTGCTGTAGAAGCGCAGCTTATTAACTGTCAATTTGGCTGTCTGGAAACTCTTGATGAAGATTTCTTCATCAAGAATGTAGCGCAGAACCTTGCCATGCGGCGAAGTTCCAGCGAACAAGATTCCATTGCTGTCTGTCGCCGTTGATGCGAGCGCCGTTACGGCATAGTCGCGGTCGGCATGAACAATGATCGGTTGTCCAGTTCCCGGATCATAACGGAAAATCTTTCCTGAGCGAGATCCGTTGAGGCCATGCGTATGTCCATTGAATGCCTGAATAACGCCGTTGATGACTTCATGAGAATGGCCATCTGCAACAGTCGTTGTTCCGTTAATCTCCGAAAGCGTTCCGGTTCCGCTTGGAACGGTAATGAAATGCTTATGCCCCTTCTTAGTCGTCGAAATGAGCTGGTCGCCAACGCTGATATTTTCGTTTGAGGTCGCCCAATAGAGCTTGCCTGCAAACGTTGCGAATGCATTGACTGAAGTCTCAAAAGTATCCTTGAAGAGTTGCATGGTTCCGAATTGGTCCAGCGTATAGATTTCGCCGCCCGGAGAGTATCCAAGATAAACCTGATTTGCGTAGACCCATGCAGACATAACGCGCTCGCCAACAGAAGTCGGAAGCTGAGTCAACGTTGTTCCATTCCATCTGAACGTCTTTCCGCCAGTTCCGGTTCCAACGATCAGGTCCTTGCCGTATGTAGCCATGGACAATACTTCGTCTTCTCCAGTATCAAAGAGAAGCGTAATCTCGGCCGTCTCTTGATCGAACTTATAAACGCGGCCCGGATTCTTTGTTCCCAACAATAAGGTTCCCAAATAATCATGGAAGACATTATTGATGATGTTTGGAGGCAGACTGGTTGTCGTTCCGCCAGCAACATTGTCGTCCGGCAGGTCGGCGACGTCGCCTGTTGTCGCCGTTGCGGAAGCTGGCAGCTCGAAAACGTAGTTTGTTTGGAATGGAATGAATGGAACATCTGTCGTTCCATCGCTGGTAAAATCCTGACGCGGACTGATCTGCATTTCCGTTACGCCAGTAACCGCGTCGGTTGCCTCAATTGCAAGAGTAAAGCTCGTCTTTGAATTGAGCTTTGTAATCGTCGCGCAACCTTCCGGCGGAGTAAAGTCGGTTGCAGCTTCATCGGAGATGTCGCAAATATCCGGCGCATGGAGAATATTGTAAACGCAACCATTTGTTCCTCTGGTTGCAACGTACAGCTTCTCTCGATTGGTCGAATCGGTAAATATCTCCATGTCGGATACGCGGAGGACAACCGGGACTGGCTCGAATGACCTTAGCCATTCAGGCAGACCGGCCGATCTTGAGTCATAAGCAACATAAATGATAGAGTCAACAAGCAGAGTAAAGTTGAGATAATCCTCGCTGATATCGGTCGCATCATCTTCAGACAACTTGATGATTTGAGCGTCGATGACGTCAAGCGGGAGTCCTGTAATTTCTTCTGTTGAATCCGCAAAGAACGTATCGCCGATAGCAACAGTAGACGCAAGGACGGCTGTCGTTGGCGTTGTAACGGCCGTAACTGATGGACCGTCAACTCCCGATAGCGGCTTGACAAATACAGCGTATTGAGTCGTCGAGTTATTAGCTGCGCCTAGAGCAAAGTTGGCCCCAAGGACGACAGATCCGGCCGGCAGGCGCTTGCGGAACAAGTTGTATTTACTCTTCTCTGTCTCAACTGTCGCTTGGGTCGTCGAATTGTTCTTCTTGTCAAAGTTGAAGTCATGAACTTTGCGCCATCCGTTCTGAACGCATACTTCAATGACGTCTGACGGAGTAAAGGGCTTATCAAAGATAATCCATGGAACATGAGGGTCTACCGTATATCCGTCCGACAATTGCTTGCCATTGACAGCGACAGTTACGAGCGCCTTGTTACAGCCGCCAGTTTTGATCGGGCCTCCAAGAATTCGGTAACGCTCATAGTCTCGAATGCGACCATCGCCAATAAGGCCATCTTGCAGGCCGTAGGTCGTAAAGCGGACCTCTCCAGCGCAGTCTGGATTAAGTTCAACCAATCCATTCGATGTAGCAAACCAGAGCGTTCCAGAGGAATCGACAGCGCCGCTATTGATTGCTCCTTGCCCGATGCCTGAAGCTGGCGGATAAGTCTTGAAACTGGACCCCTCAATACGAGTAAGTCCAAATCCCGTCCCGATGTATTTACGGTTTTGATTATCGATTGTAATGGACTTGACGTCGCGGCTAATCAATCCATTGTTCGTATTATAAACGACGCTATTTTCTGCCTTGAATTGAACAAGCCCTCGATCTGTTCCGATCCAAATGTTTCCGTTTGATTCTTGAGCAATGGATTGAATTCTATTTGAAGGCAATCCATCGGCAGTCGTATAGACGAGAATCTCGCCGAATCCTGTTTCTTCTACGACTTCAGCCTCTACTACCAACTCAGCGGTCGGGTCTCGGAACGGTCGTTTAATAACAGCTAGGCCCTTGTCGGTTCCGACGAATATAGCGCCTTTTAGAGCGCGAACAACGATGATCTTATTTGATGGCAGACCATCGTCGCGAGTAATATGCTGGAATTTCTCCTGAGTCGAAACAGTTGCCCCTTCGTCTAGAACAGCGTCAAGAGACTCAATGGTTTCTTCTGTAGCTGGATCGGTTTGATCTGGAGCTACTATTCTCTCCAATAGCATTAAGCCTTTGTCGGTTCCAGCCCAAACATCATCGTTTTCGTCAACAGTAATTGACGTAACGGAGTCAGCGATCAAATTGTTGCCAAGATTCGTATAGTTCAAGAATAGATCGTCGGCCAACTTTGGCTGAGCGCGACCTGCAAGGTATGCGCTGATGCATTCAGACGCCTTGTTGATATCGAACCGGCTGATTCCGTTTTCTGTTGCGAGCCATAGATGTCCGGATATATCCAATGCAAGATCGTATACAACATCATCGACTAATCCGGTTGTTGTATCCCATGCAAATTGCTGAATTGGCTCTCGCGCGCCGCAATAGAACATCTTGAATTCTTTCCATTGCGTCTTGGATTTGATAAATGAAGAGAGGCTTCCAAATTCGATTCTCTTTCCGGAGTCATCAGTAATGATGGCGGCTGGATTGCTTTGGAATGTTCGGAATTCATGGCGATGAAGAACAGAGAATCCCGGCGTCGGAGTCGAGTAAATTACGACTTCGTCCATGACTGCGTCAACTGATTGATTACCTTCGGGTTGGTAGTCTCCAAAGAAGAGTTGGTCATTCGCCGTTGGGTCCCAATCGAACGAACAGTCTCCAATTCTTGTCTGCGCCGGCTCTTTGCCGTTAACAAGAATGGTAAGGTTTGCGCATACGGATCGCGAGAATGTCTGGGTTGTACCGGCTCCGGAAACAAGCATCATAGTTCCGCCGATACCTGTAATAACAGCGGATGTTCCTGCATTAAAATTGGCATCAATGGAACGGAATACGCCGTTTAGATCGGTATCGATAAATGTAAATGTATCTCCGGAGTCCGTACTGTATGCGAATTTGTTGCTACCCCATGGAACCCAGAGAGTCGAAGACGTTGATCCGGCCGAGACGGAAAGCAAGTTTGGAATGACGAGATCAGGACCTAGCGTACTAATGTCAGTCCAAGTCGTTCCATCTGCCGTTCGTATCATCGCGCCTGAATTGCCGACTATATAGGTTGTATAAGCGCCGCCAATATGAGTCCGACTAATGGCGTTCCAATTAGTCGAAAGTAGATCGTCTGGAATATCTTCGGCTTCTGAATAAGTTACGCCGTCGTCGGTAGATAGATATACCTGACCGTCTCTACCAACTGCGATGACAGTTAAATTGCTCAATAAAGCAACTGATGTAAGATCGCTGTCCGCATCTACGGTCGCAGCGGTCCAAATAGTTCCGCCATTTGTAGAATACAAAATTGTTCCATCAGATCCAACCGCATATCCGATTGAAGCTGTTCTGAAGTAAATACTCTTCAGGTCTACCGTTACGCCGCTATCAACTACCGTCCAATCAGTTCCGCCATTGGTCGTAAATAGTACGGTTCCAAGTTCTCCGCAGGCAAAGCCTATTGATGAACTAAAGAAGTCAATGGAGTAAAGGTCGTATGTAATTCCTGTTATCAAGCGCGTCCATGTAGATCCGCCATCAGTCGTTTTGAAGATGGCTCCATTAGGTCCGCAAATGAATCCAATTGAGGCGCTGACGAAGACTATGCTATTGATCGATTGAACGCCAATATTTGTTGAATCCCAGATGGCTCGAATATGGACTGGATCTTCAGCAGCCCAAAGTTCCGGATCGCTGATGACGGTTTCATGAGACGTTCCATCGCTATCAACAATTCTAAACTTAAAGCTATTGCCTGAAATCTCTGGCTGCAAGCCGAGAACCATTGTATCTGGCGTCGTTGAATTCAAGTCAGCATTACCGAAGAAGATATGAGGATCTATGCTGGTTGACGCCCAATGAGGCCGGACGTACATATCAATCGCGCCGGACGTACGAATTAGCCGAGCGGTATCAATTGCAAAACCGCCTTTGAATCCATCTCCGCCCGTCTGCCCAAAGTCGAAACCATGTTCGCTATCCGGATTAAACAACGACCCTTGCGGCCTAACCGGAGCAGTAATGTAGAGGTCGGCAGCATGGAAGCCAGTTGCGTTATCTGGATCTCTAATGAATCCAGATAAGTCAAAAGGCCGGATTCTATTCTTGAATTCGTTTCCGCTAGTTTCATCTAACGGGAAATAACCGAGAACAGTCGTATCCATTGTTGAAGAAATAGAATCGTAGACCGTTCCGTAAATCGTCTGCCGTCGTCCGTCTTTGACGCCTTCCCAAACAATCGCGACATTGCCGTCCTGAGCAGGAGCGATAGCTGGATGAGTATTCTGCGTCAGATAGGTTTTAATTTTTACATCGAGGCCAATGCTTCCGCTCGAATCAAGTAGTCGATCTCCAGCAGCGTTCTTAACAATCTTTGCAAGGTAGAGTTCCTTGAATCCAGGGCGCGTCCGGTCGCTCTCGAAGACGATAATTGGCTCGTTATCTGCATCAACCGTAATTGATGGGTTACGAGACGAGTTGCGGGCATCGGCAACCCGCATTATGTTGCTTTGAGTTGAGCCGACCATTTCGCAAAGGTATATCTCTGGGTTTCCAAACTCATAGCTTTCCCATGCGATAAAGAATTTGGTCGTATCTGTTGCGGTAACAACTCCGTTGATCGCCTTACTTCCAGTAGAGACTTTTACCGGATTCGCTACTGTTAAACCAGATGGCGCTTCAAGTAGCGAAACGGAATAGACCTCGTACTGATTGTCAACATCGTCTTCATAAACAAGATTAACTGCTCCGCGCTTGTTCGAGGCCAGCTTTGGATTACGAGCATGCAAGGCGTTTGGCGTCAAAGTAGCAGGAGTAAAGTCTTGAGGCTCGTCAAGATTTGGCGTAACGATTTTATGGAAGATTTGCGCTCCCGTTGAATCGTTGCTTGAATCATGCCAAACCAGTAGAATATTTCCATTGCCCATTTCGACGATGTCCGCAGCTTTTGCGTCATGCGACGAATTTGTAATACGAAGCGTTGATGCAAAATTAGTTCCGGTTGCCGTTCCGCGCCGGATATAAATTTCAGAATTACCATGCTCGTTATTATCATAAACAACGTAGATGCTGCCGTTGGAATGATTGATAATGCGCGGATTTTCCGAATCGAATGGATTGTCAGAAACGCGGATGGCAGATCCCCATAGAGAATCGCCGCTAACTATGAGCCAATCAGATGGATCTAGCGCGCTGAGATCGTCAGATGTATCAAGCTCAAGCAGAACTTGGTCAATAACTTGTTTGATTGTATATTTGACCGAACCAGAGTTTAAGAAAATCTGAAGAATATCGCCCTCTTTAACGCCCTTGCTCTTGAATGAGGCGAGCGCAACGATGACTACATTCTTTGGAACTTTGGTAAAGTCAATGTTCGGCGCTGGCGGCAGGCCCAGCCCGATGCGAGCGTCCATCAAATTATTGGCTGGATCAAACTTCTTTGATCCCATCAATCCGCTTCCGCTGGTAATTTCTTTGCGGTTCAGTCTATTGTAGAAAACAGAAATACCTTCTTCTCCAGCTTCCTGCCAAACGGCATGAACAATTCCGGCTGCGTCCGTAAAGAGCGACGGCCTTTCTTGAGGAGCCGGCGTTCTTGCTGCGACGCTTAGCGAATTTGCCGAGAATAAAATCTGTTTGAAAGTTTGCTCGTTGTCTCCCTTGACATATACGCCAACAGCTTTGCCTCTGCCGATGATGCGAACAGTATAAAACTGGTCGGTCAAGTTTTGCGCTCCAAAGAGCTTGCCGTACTTTAGACGAACGCCTTTTTGGAAGAACTGAACAACTTCTTGATAGGTTCCGTCGTTGATGTAAATTCCGGGAGCAAACAAGTTGTCTTCTACTGGAATTTCTCCGCCCGTAGCGGCTGGAGTTTGTCCGCAATCAATAACGTTGGCATTACCTGCGATATAGGACGCCTTTGCATCGATAGTTCCGCCGCTGCCGTCGTCGAGGACCTTGACCTTGCATTCAACAGTCCATCCGGCCCGATTCTTGGCATTCTTTAACCATGAGTCAGATGGAAGGTCTTGTTTGTACTTATGGAATTTAGGCGAGACTTCTGCGGTCGTATCAACCGTCAATACGCCGGCCAATATATCTTCGCATTCGTCGCTGCAATTCTCATCCAAGCTCCAGCCATTTCCGTCAAGAGCTTGATTGAATGACGTTACGAAATCAAAAGGCGATGGCTTGCTGCTGATTAGGTACTGTAACCCGCTGTCGGTTGCGAGATACTTTCCGGTTGAATCAAAAATTGAGCCATTGCGATTAGGATCGATAATGACAGCGGATACGCTTGCCTTGGTAATAGCAAGAACGGAACGATGCTCCGGCTTCTGTCCTTCTTCGAAGCGGTAGATGGACGTAGAGCGATCTGGGTCAAGCGGATCAACGGCAACATAGAGAGCATTGTCGTAGTTCTGCATTCTTCCAACAGAAGCGTCTGCGAAGGAAATGGCCTGTTCAAGGATCAAATCTTCGGTATTTGCCGGCGGGAAAGCTCCAGTTGTCGTATATTTAAATGAATCCCAGCTTGAAGAAATATTCTGATTGCGGCCGGCAATGTCTCCGAATTCGATCAATTTCGTTGAAGTTGGTTGAGTAAACTTTCCGGTTGCGTTGATCGCGAGCTGACCGTCGATGTATAGGCGGAGATCTTCATGATTTCCGGTCAATCGATAGGTATGCATCTTGGTTCCGTCGATCTCAAATTCATAGGATTGATCGACGAGAAGCTGGACCTTATCAACGAAGACACGGAGATAACCGAAAGAAGTACCGTCGTAGAAACGAATGCCTTGGAACTGATCTGAAGTACAATCTGTTGGAGTATTAGGGAAGACGACTCCGGCTGCAACTGCTGAGTCTTTGTTCGCGGCAACTGTAGCGGCTTGTTGACTTACAACTTCTGCGGATTCTGCTTCTGCGGCATCAACGAGTTGTTGAATGGCGTTCTTTTGATCTGCCAAAGTTGCCAAAGCAGCCTGAACCTCGCGGTCGGTTGCGTTGGCTGGCAAAACTATTGTTGGCAAAGCAGCTACGGCATCAATTGCTTTTTGTAGCCTTGCTTCTAGCGTATCTAATAAAGCCATTTTAGACTGGTGTTCCTGATTGTAGACCCGGTCGCAGGTTTATATCCTCGTTCTCTGACTGTCCGCTTGCGCCAGATGATGCTGTATTTGCCGTTGTTGTCCCAACGGCTCCGGATGTACCGGATGATCCAGTTGTTCCTGAAACTCCAGAGCTTCCGGCGGTTCCCGACGTAGCTGCTGCTATCGTCTTAGCAAAACATTCTTCGTAAATACGGCGCGTATCTGTTACTGCCTGATTTGCCTTATCGTACTCTTCTCTAATCTTTACTTTACTATCTCTAGCCTTCTGTACGTTTCCTAGAAGTTTCTGACGTTTTGCTTCATAGTCCTTAATGCTTTGAGAGGCCGCTGAAACCCCAACGCTCAACCCAGCAGCAATGATTCTATCGATTTGAGCAATCTGATCCCTAAGTTCTTGGATCAATGCATCCCAAGGAATTGCGTCAGATAATAATGTCTCTCCTAGATCGTTAAACTTCTTTTCTGCTGCTTTCCATGCATTAAATTCAGCTTCGCAAATCATGTTCAATCCTTAGAAAGCAGTCGTTTCAGTTGGTTGCCCCGGAACCGCCTGTACAATAATGGCCTCAGGCGGCGCAGTAGGAGTTACTTTAAATCTGGTTTCAATCGTCCAGCCGTTGGCATTGGAAACAATTCCCCAAGCCGATCCAGCCATCGTAAATTTGGTCGTAAACCAGTCGCTCCATTCGCGACCGTCAAAAACTCGAACCGAAACAAAATATGTCAATCCGTCTTTAAGCTTTGCTCCGACCTGAACTGTTTCAGTTGGCCTGAAGATTACTCTTTTTACGCGCGCTTGAGCGCCAGCATTGCGCGTTCCGCTAATCTTGATTGTATCGCCCTTGTTGATCTCTATTCCTTGAATGAACTTCGACCTTGTTTGCGCGCCGGATTCGTAAGTAAAGCTAGAAATAACAGAGCTGTTTACGGAAAGACTAACAACAGGATTACCATTTGTCTCTGTAACATATACTAATTCTACATCATAAGTTCCTGATGGAAATGCGAATGTTGTCGTTGCCGTACCCGCAAGGCCTGCAAGCTTGATTCCGCCGGTTCCATCCAACAGGTATCCAGAGAATGTTCTGAATTCTCCGGCATTTAATGTTAGTTGGGAAACTGGCGTACAGAACAATTGCCGAAATTTACCCTTGGCTCCGGGATCAGCGGCGAGACCAACAATAGCAACAGTTGATCCATTGTCTATTTGGACTGCATTGAAAGTATGGGTAGCCGTACCGATTCCAGCTTGGGACGTAAACTGACCGATGCTTGTTCCATCGACAATTAATCTATACGTCGAACGCTTTGCCTCTTCCTTGATATAAGTTAGTTCGATATTATAAAAAGCCGACTGGCCAGCAAACTTGGCTCCAGCAGTTCCGGTTGTTGCCGTAGGCTGGAATAGTAATGTTTGCATATCTGGAGCAATTGTATACCCGCTCAAGTTCGTAAATGACGGCGCTCCGATAAGTACTTGTCGCTTGAAGTCTTCTGTAACATACTGAAAATTAGCTTCATCTGAATCAATAATTCCGCTATCGAATATTTCGTCTCCGGCAACCAATGTTCCATCGGATGCCGCAATTGAGATTACTCCGTCCTCTCCTCCGCAACTCAAAGCAAGGCCAGTTCCGGCCGAGGTCAAGCTCAAAGCTCTGATGTTCGTCAACGTCTTCTTTGTTCGGGCCGGCTTAGTTCCGATGACAACATGATACTTTTGTTGCGGTTGGGCATCATCGTCTTGATAGCTCCAAGAGATCGTAGGATTAGGGTCGTCTACCGCCTTCGGAAGAACGTCTCCATTAACAGCCAGCGAAGTCAAGTATGCTGGCGTATTGACAACCTTAACTATTGGCGAAGTTGCTAAAGGCCCGTTTTCATATCCGTCGTTTGGCAGAATAGTAAAATACCATTCTTCGTCAACTGATGTTACTGATGATGGAATAATTTTACTGTTCTTAAGCTCTACTTGCTCAATGTTATTTTTAAACCAGCTAATCGTTCCTTGTACCGAATCTTCATCCGGATCTGATAGAGCGAAAATTGCTTCTAAGTTATCTGACGTTCTCGGTTGACTTGGAAGAATAGCCAATGCGCTGGCGGTAGGTACTCGATTAAGAATCGTTACCGAGGCTGATTCATAAGTTAATACGCTATATTCGATACCGTCGCTTGGGCGAACAGTAAATTTCCATAGATCGCCGGGAGACGTCAAGTCGCTAGGAACCTGTATTAAATTTCTGAGAGAAGTAACTTCGGAGTAAGAGCCGCCAACCGGCTGACGGAACCAGCGGATCTGGCTATTATTCTCTACGTCTCCAATATCGTCTGAAAAGTCATAGCGCGCGAACAAATCGTCGCTGGTAAATGGAGCAGCAGGAACGATGGCTAGATTTGAAGCTGTTGGCGGGCTGTTTAATTGGAAATAGCCAATCGCCCATTCCGACTTGCCGTAGGCATCGTAAATTTGAACTTGATAGAAGTAGCGAATATTCGACTGTAAGCCGACAAGCGGCGGACATCCCGAGAATGCCGTTCCGTTCGAATTGAAACGGACTCCGTACGCTTCCGGTCCAGTTATTACGCCCGGATGCCAAATTGTTCCAACAAACGAATCTGTTCCTAGATCTAGGTCAGTATCAGCGACGCGGATTTCAAAGGAGACGAGCGGATCATTGTCAACGTCGGTATATAGCCAGTTAAAGAATGGATTAACGTTCCTGATGTTGAGCGGGTTGATTTTACTGTCTACCGTCAAGCTGGTAATAATGGGAGCGTTCTCGACCTTAAAGGTTGTCGTTGCTTGATTCGAATTCGAAATACCGTCTGAAGTAGTTATGCCAACCCATAGAGTTATATGAGGCTGTAGAGCCTGTCCAAATAAATTAAAATTGTATCGCGTTGAGGTTGCTGAGCCAGCAACTCTCAAAGAGTCCCATATAACTTGACTGAATAGAGCGTCTTTAGCAACCAGTACGCGGTATGAAGTCTGAGGTTGACCGTCTACGTCTGTATATGTCCAACTAATTGTTGGCGTCAAACTCGCGACATTGGCTCCGCCAGAAACCCCGTTAATCAATACGTTACTGATAACTGGCGCAGTATTGGTCCTAGCCGTTCCTGTAATAGATGTAATGACTCGCGCCGGATTCGCGCTAACGTCAAATGGGTCAACCTTTTCTCCGTCGCTGACTTCAATAGTCCAATAGTAGCTAAGCCCTAATGCGAGATACCCAGAAGGAACATTGTATTCAAAAGTTGTCGCAGCGTTGGTTGTAATAATTCCAGAGTTATGGTACTCACTGCCGCCGGGCGTAGATCCAAGTCTGATTCTGAATTGGAATTGAGGATCGGAATCTGCGTCTCCATAGGTCCAGACAATTTTTGGAGTTACTGATGTCCGGTTGTATGAGTCCGTAATTGGGCCGGCTCCGGAAATCGTCGGAGCATTATTTGAAAGAACAAGCGTCTGCGATGTTTCGGGCGGACCCGGAGTTGGATCGATCAAGAAGTCGATGTACGAGCCTGTATCGGCAGCGCTGAAGCTTACATCTCCAATCGCTCCCGTATTAATGCTCAAGTAAAATGGATCGCTGGTTAATCCGGTCTTGCCGGGGATCGGAGCGCCATTTATGCGCCATTGAATAGTCCTGACGCCGCCATCGACTACCGCGTATAGAGCAGTCTTATGGTTAACCGTCGAGGAGATATTAGGTTGGATATAATGAGCCATTTTTACTTAGTTTTAGAGCCAATCCTTAAAATGTACGATGCGCCGGGCGTCGAGCTGATTTCGAGGATTCCGTCTTTAACTTCTGCTTTGGCCGAGCCTCTGACGAATTTCTCAAAGACTGCCATCTCTTCTTCAGATACAAAGTTTTCTTCTACTTGCCATATTGATTCAGTGGCCTTGAAAACCCTTCCATCTGTCGTACTTACATAAGTTGTACTGCCAAGCTGTTCGAAGTCTGTAATGGCAGGCGTATTGATAATAGAGAAGACAGAAGAGTAATTGACCTGCCCAATTCCGCCCTTGTCATCCTGCGCCGTAATCCGCAGCTTGTAAGCGGCTCCGTCGTCCAGATTTGAAACATCGATAAACGTCCGATTGTTGCCCTCATTAAAGACGCCAATCTTCTCGTAAGTCGGATCTGCTGCTGCCGAGTTTCTTGTCATTTCCAAAATATAAAAAACCGTATCTCCATCAACATCTACCGGATTGGCTTCCAGCCATTCAACTTTCAATGACGTCGAAATTACGTCATTAAGCTTCGGGTAGATAAAGATCGGAGTAACGGGGACATGGTTGAGGATTGTAAATCCAAGCCCGCTGGCATTGACCGGCGACGTTCCTAATTGAAAATCTGAATCTGCAAACCCATCGTTGGCAATAACCCTGATTCCATAATCGTTGCCAGCCTTGATATTAGCCGTATCTAACGAATACGCTGACGTTGAAGCAGAGAATGGACCAGCAAGGTATTCCCAACCTTGATTGGCTGATCGACGGCTGGTAATCTCAATGTTGTATGTAATCGTATCGCCATCATCGTCTTGCGGACTAGCATGCATCCAAGAAACTGGAATGATTCCAGAGTAAGATGAAGCAGTTGGCGCAAGCAATGTCGGGCTATTGGGCTTAGTATTGATTGCGAAGAAAGTTTGTTCATAATCCGAGAAAGAAATGCCATCAGCTACCTTGATCCGCGCGAAGTAATAAGCGCCATGAGTTAATGCCGTTGGGGCGACAATTGGAGATCCCGTACTGCCATAGATGACGGTATTCGCGTTCGATGTTACGTCTCCTGTATCCCAAAGCAATGTTGCGAACGTATCGTTTGTTGCGACCTGAATTCTGTACTTGAGTTGGATATCTCCCGGCGTCGAATCGAAGAATGACCATGAAAATGTCGGCGTTGCAGTTCCTGCATCTCCCGGCGTCGGTCGGCCATCTACTTTAACGCTGAGAACCTTCGGCCGCGCATTGACCTTAAAGTTTCCAACTATCTCATCGCCGAACTCTACGCTGTCTCGAACCTTCAAGCCAACTTCAATCTCTCCGCCGTCAGGCATATCTGGCAGGTTGATCGTCGATGATGATGAAAAGACATTGCCTGTTGAAACAATTTCGAAGCGCTGCGTAATTACTTCTGAAGTTCCGGCCAAGAAATTGTCTGAGATAGCTTGAACAATGACTGTTAAGTTGTAAGCGCGCTGGGCCGCATCTTCTGTATCGTCAAACGTCCATGAGATCGCCATGCCGCTATCGGCAACAGTTGGAACATCTCCGAATAGAATTTCATTGCCATCGATTGTCAAAGTCGAAACAGATGGAAGCGTATTGATCTTGAATGTTTCGGTTGCGCCAGTCCATCCGCCGTCAGATAGTCCGTCTTGAACCTGAACTCGCCATGCGTATGTTACGCCGGCCGACAATGGGGTTCCGGCAAATGGAACCTTGAAGTCTTTAGTTCCAAACCCGGTTCCAGCGGCGACTAATCCAGAATCCCAAATGTTTGCAGAGAAACCAACGCCGGGAGTTGTTCCTACTTGAACGCGGTATAAATACGCCGGGCCATCCAAATCTGAAAATGTAAATGAGAATGCAACATTTTCGCTGTTCGGAATATTTGTTGGATTTACATCTCCATTAGTTCTTAGATTGATTGCAATCGGAACGCTATTGACCCGGAAATTGACTACATTCCATTCTGTATATTTGAAATACTGATCGCCAACCGTTCCTGAGCCAAGCTCTGAGAAAACGAGCGCGCGAACTCTCGCAGTATATTTGTTTCCGCCCTTAAGAACCGTAGATGGAATGTCAACGCGACCATTCGCGCCAGATTGAAGATTGATGTAGCGATCTGCTGGAACCGCTTCATCTTTGAGGTTGACAATCTCTTCGAAAACAACCGTTCCGGGCGGAAGAATTGATTGAGCTTCTGCCTTGACGAAAGTACCTTCGATGATTTGGATCTGATAACCAACCGCTACTCGAATGTATTGGTTGTCCGTAATTGGATACTTCCATTTGATGAAGCCGCCAACTACGCTAGGAAGAATGCCGTCAAAAATCTGGGAAGTAGAATAGTTTATCGATACATTAGTTAATGAAACGCCGGACAAAACCGGATATAGGCTTGCTGGAATGCTTTCGTAATTGTTGATATTTGCATCTATGAACTGAATGTCTGATGGCATGCCTATTCATCCGATTAGAACTGATTTACCTTCCATGTAGTTCCATCGGCGGATACCAAGAATTCTCCCCCGCCGCGAACCGTCGCATATAGAACCGCACCATCTGTACGAAGTCTTGTAATGGCCGAAGTTGTTGCGTAGGCGGTAGTTGTTGTTAATCCATCATACGCTAAAATACGACCTGTATCCAATCCGAGGTACAATATGTCATTATACGCCTGCATCGTTAAGACCTTGGCCCCAGCGATGCTAAAGACAAGCTTTGCGCGTCCGTCAAAGCTATAGATATAAGCTCCAACATCGGCATCGTACGTTGCAATGTAAAGGAAATTCTTTAATCTGCCCAAGGCTGACAATTCAGCTTCAGGCATGGTCGCGGCTCGTTTGACAAGAACTTTGTACTCGACTAGATTTCCCTTTGCGTCGAATGCAGCGTAAAGCTTATTGTTGAATACCTCGATATCGGTAACGTTTCCTTCGTCGCAGAGAACGCGGCTGACGATCTCGCAGTCGCAAACCTCGCTGACGTTTCCAGCATAATCCCTGTACTGAACAAATACTCTCTTGACGCCATCGGACTTTGGAAGATCCCAGAACTTATCATTCGTAAATGTATCGAAATCGCTCCAGCAATCTTCCTCTTCATTCCTGAATCTTACATCCTTAACTCCGGTCGTTGAGTCGAACGCAAATAGGGTCAACTTAACCTTTGTATTAGAAGCCAATGCAACGCCGTCATTGATGGATAGCGAACCTTCCGGCGGCAAGGTATCAATGATAAAGCTGCCTTGATGCTTAATCCTCAACGGACCAATTGCAACTGGCGTAGATCCAAGCCCTAATTCATCAACAGCAGACAGTCGAATGCCATAGTCATCGCCATCTGGAAAGTCAAAACAGTTGACATTAAATGTCGTCGTACCGTCCGGCAAGGCTTCCGCTCCGGGAATAACATTCCAATCCTTATTGGCCGAGTAATTATCTGTCATCTCAATCTGGAATGTTACCGACTGTCCGTCAATATCCTTAATAGCCGGCTCCTGCCAAACGACAGGCAGGCAATAATCGAACGTATCATTCGGTATTGGAGAGATGATCGCAGGCGGCGTTGGCGCATGATTAGCAATGGTAAATGGTTCGTTAGAGCGCGAGAAGTCAGAATACAAAAATCTTGAATCTCTAGCTCGGATTCGCAATCCGCCGTCTTCGGTAAATGGAATTTGATTGACATCAAAGTCGAAACTTGTTACTCCAACCGGCAGATCGGTTGCTAAAGTTTTCCAACCGCTGTCTAACGATAATGTTCTAGTAAATTGAAGTTCGTAGAAGATAGCGTCTCCGCAAGGATCTTGAGGGACGGCTTCCTTCCAAGTTACCTGAACTATGCCTGAGAGAACTGCGAAGTTGAGCGGGAAGGTCAATGTTGGCCGATATGGAATGAATTCGATTCCGTCTGGGCCGCAGAAGGCAGAGAATCCTGACCAGCCTACGCTACCAAAGAAGCCTAGAAAACCGTTTCGACCTGAAAATCCGGAGTAGTCGTAGTAGCCCGACCCCTGAGCATTAAAGAACTCAGAGGCGGCAATAGCTCCGAATGGAGTCGCGTAATTCTGTTCGCCAAATGCTGCCATAGTTAACCCAAGAACTGCGAAATTCTAATATCTTCGAATGTACCAACAATTGACAAGGCGTACGATATTTCAAGCAAACTATCAATTGGCGTCAATGTCGGCTTGTCTTCATAAGCCGCTGCGGTTACGAAAAGCTTTGAATCATGCGATACAAATACTTGATTCGGAATTTTACCAGCGTTTGCCTTGAGACTTCTTAAACCCAGCATCAAACTGGCCTTGCCGCCAAAAATAACAGCCGCGTCATCTGCCGCTGCTTCTTGATCTGTCGTACCTTCTAAAGCTCTTATGCATCCGGTAAACTTAGCAGGGTTCGATCCATCTTCTGGAACAATCCCCGTATAGCTAATGATTTCTTGACTCGTAATAGAGCTACCAAAATTATAACCGACTTTCTCAGGCGATCCAGAAACAGTTTTATTCATCGAGTTAAACTTGGTTATATAGCCAGAAGATGGGAATCCAGCAACGCTGTCTACTTCTATTTCCGTAGCTCCTGCTGTAGTCAAGGAAACAATATGAGTTTGAAAGAACTGGACGCGACCGCTTAAATTGATTGTCTCGCCGGACTTCATCTGACCGCAAAATTGAGAGATTAGGCCGTTGTTTGACAAGTCCCGGAAAATCTGTAGTTCGCGGGTCAATACGTCGAGCAAGCCTTGATCGCCGCTACCAATGCCATTGCCGACCAAAAATTTTTCAAGCGCTAAAATTTCGCGATGATGAATGTTGTAGTCGCGCGCATTGAAAATATTTGGGCTATTATCAACCTCATTAACTGTTTCGCGCTTGAGGCTCTTGGGCATGATATTTACTGGAAAGTATGCCATTAGACTGAATTCCTCTGTTGCGAAGACCGGACGGCGCTGACGAAGAAGGTCTTATAACCTACCGCTGCTTGATCTGACAAAGACTGATCGGTATCAGTAGTTATCTTGGTAAACAAGCGGCCGTCAGCCGTTTGAATCAAACCGATTGACTGAATCGATGTTGGCGGCGTCGTTGTTGGAGGTCCTACCGGAGTTGGAAGCGTCGTCGTTGTCGTTGGAGTTACAACCGGAGGCGTTTGTTGAACGATAATCTGCGCCGGGCCAACATTGTATGGCGGATTTAACATTACAACTTTTCTGGCTCCTACGCTCCCCGTTTCTGTATAGTAGAGTCGTCCCTGTCGATCAATCGTTATTTGAAGCGGAATATCGAGAGATGAATTTTTAACATACGACAGCGTCGATATGTTGCCTGTTGCGGCGTCAACGACGCGAATAGATCCGCCAGCTTCGCAAATGTAAACGTTATTGTCTTTATCCAAGCAAAAATCAATTGGCCCAATTGACGAGGCTGTTGCCGCTCCGGTTGAACTACTTGGAAAATTTATGCCGGTTCCAGCAATATGCGTCATCGCGCCAGTAGTAACGTTTAATTTAACAATATATGTACCAGCAGCTATGTTGGAATAACTCTTTGACAAAATGTAAATATCCCCGAATGAATCCGGCTTCATTATTGTCGGCGTAAAATTTGTCGCAGAAATATTCGCTGGCAATGAATAGGCAAGATTTCGAATAATGGGGGTTCCATCGTAATCGGAAACATATCTGATTCTTCGGTAATTTGGCTCAGAGAAATAGACCCTGTCCAGTCCAGCATTGTACGACAAGTCCAAAGGCGCAACGGGAAAAATTTTCGCATTTTGATTATCGGGAATTGCCGAAGAAGCTGGCGCGACCTGCCCGTTTCCTGCGATGATCTTTAATATTCCATCAGGCTCAACAAAAACTACATGCGAATGAACAGTCATAAATGTTCTGAACGTAGTTTGAGACATGGCCAATGATTTTAATCCATTAGGAATAATTGCATTAGATTTAGCAGGAGTAAAATCTCCAATACTACAGCATTGGCCATTTCCTGCAATATGGGTCATTGTCGCGTCTTTGTAGACGTAGGTCTTTGCGTTTTGAGATTCGCTGTCGGCATGTGTAGAAACTAATAATCGGCCTGCGCTCCCTGATTCTGTAGCAAATGGGTCTGCGTACATTACCTTCGGAAAACCAAATGGCGTAATATTGACGACATTGGCGGCAACCGCTGGCGCAGTAGGCGTCGTAGTTGTAGTCGTAGTTGTAGTCGTTGTAGTTGTAGGGGTCGTTGGGATCGTCGGTTCCGTAGACGCAGTTGGCTTCAGCGTCAAAGCCTGAATCGTATAGTTGATCGCCATTCGTCCTTGAAAAACCGGGATGTATGGCAATGTCCCCGTAATCCAATCCCCCGCAAGCCTGACTGTAGTAATAGGGGCGGAACTACTAACGACAACGCTTAGTCGTTCTACAAAATCCTCGGCCTCTGCCCATGTTAATTCTTTCAACGCTTGATATGTCGCATCCTGAGACCGAAGAATTAATTTACCGTCTGCTCTGGTTGCGAGAATTCCAACATTCGTTGCCGCAGTAGTAATTCGGTCATAATCGCCTTTCAAAGCAAGTTGAGACAAATCAAAGAACTCTGGGACCCTTCGGACTGCTCGCGCAATTTCAACGAACGTTCCTGCCAACTTGAAAGACGGGAAGCTTAAGAATTCGCGGAAGCGCCAACCCGGATAGCGACGATTGCAGACTTGGATGCCAATGGATGCATTGATACATTGATCGAGCTTATTTGATGTTCCAGTAAACGTACCGCTTAAAGCAGGAGTTCCAGCATGCCTTCCTGCGGTCGTTCCAAGATAGCCGCGCTCGCATCCAGTAAATTCGGTTGAAGTCTTTCCTGAGTATTTGATCCATTCTACGTACGACTGCTGGACAATAGTATTCGGCGTATCAATATCGTTAAGGATCGAAATAACCCCAGAGTCGGGGAATCCAATTGTTGATGAAACCTTGATGTTCTTATCAGATGAAACTGGAGCCTTGGCCAGGAAAGTAGCATGCGCTTTTTCGGGGAAGATGATCCGCTGTCCGTCTAGAGCCGTTCCAGAAGAAGTCAAAACGCCGCTGTCTGTAAAGACGTTCAATGCGTCAACGAGTTTGCGTATTGCGCCGATGATGTTTTTAGGATCGATCTTTCCGCTAATGATATCGTTTTCGTCAACCTCAGAAGCAAATTGCTCAATACCAAGGAAGCGTTCAATAGCAATCAACTCGTCAGTATGACGGTTGTAGTCATCAGCGGAAATTGGATTTGATCCGCCGGTAACGCCGGGAACGTTCTTCTTCTTAACGTTCGGCATTATAGACTTAGGATAATATGCCATTTACAACTCCTAACTGCATTCTTCTGTTCCGATTTTTGGAAGCGGAATCTGATTGAGACCTTTAATCAAAATTGCCTGATATGCCGCGTATGCCATATCTGTATCGTCTGTAAAGCTTAAGCTATTTACTTCTCTCGTTCTCATTTGGATCGTTCCGTCAGAGCGCAGTACGCAATCGATATGGGCAATCTTCTTTGCCGATGGGACTTTGTACATAAACGGAGAAAGCTGAATCGATGAGATACCTTTAAATACTAAATCGCCCGGCCCATGCCTTGTTGATGTTGTCCCCAATTGTTTGCGATGAACATTCAAGAGCCTGTTGTTTGGCGCGTCGATGCCGCTATAGAATAGAATCTCGACATTGGTTCCCATGCCAAAGATTCGACGTTTACGCTTCGTCTTGCCGCCTGTATTGATAATCGTATAGATTGGCAATGCTTCGGAATAAAGCGACGTAAAGCGGATGATCGGAGCGCTAGAGACTCCGGGCGCTGTTACTAACAATCCTCCAGTAAATATACCGACCTGACCATCTGGGTTCTGAACAACAATGTCATATGGATCATCGTCAACTTCCAACGCCGGAATAGTTACCGTAATACTGGAATTTGAAACGGCTGTTGGCGTCGCGCAAGTAAAGGTAAAATGACCAAAACAAACTATCGCGCCGGGAAGGAAGCCTGATCCAGTAATTGTCATCGTTGCTCCGCCAGTCGATACAGTAGCATCAGGCGTAACTGCCGTAATAACGGGAGGCGACGAATAGACATTAATAGTAAGATCGGAAACTGGAGCCGGCAAGGCTGGAACAAATGCTCCTTCGCCAACATCAAAATGGGCATCCGCATTTGTTGCAAAAATATTGACCGTATTTGCGCCGCGCGGAGCCTCAATGTCGATAGTTCCAGAAATGATTCCGGTTACCTGATCGACAATCAATGCGTCTACCAATGTATCGATTGCATTGAATACCAGACCGCCGACAGGAATATCGCTCGGATCTGCAACGCTTGCAGTAATATGATAGCCGGCCGGAATGCCGCCGCCTAAAGAAACTGGCGGATCAAATACTTCTCCTGCAACCCCGAATGTAAACAATGGGCTGGTAATGACCGGCGCTGGATAACTGATAATAAAGTCTACTACGGCATATCCAGTTCCCCAAACATTTGTCGCCTCAATTGTTGTATCAAAAAATCCAACGGCCGCAGGAGTTCCAGAGATTAATCCCGTTGTAGTATTGACTGTCAATCCGGGCGGAAGGCTTATCGCGTTGTAGCTCGTCGGACAATGACTTCCGGTAATTTGGTAAGTCATTGCAATACCGCGAATGCCGGAAGCTACATCATTCGGCGCGGCCATTCTTGGCACAAGAGTACTTGTAATGACCGGCGTAATTTCTGCGGCCGTCGCAACTAGCGTAATCGTTATCTTGGCTGTTCCTACTGGATCAGATGGAACAGCGCCGTACGCGCCAAAGTTATCTACCGTCAATGAGACAGTACTTGTCATCGGCAATAGATTAGCCGCAATGCTTGGCGTTCCAGAGATAACTCCGGTCGAAGCATTGATTGAAAGGCCAGTAGGTAAGCCAGTCGTAGTAGTTCCAAATCCAGCGACAGCGGGCGCAGCCGGCGTAACGAACGCATCAGCGGTAAACGTTTGCGGAGTATTAGTTGCTTCGCAATCAAAGCTGAAGCCAGCAACGCCATTGACCCATTCGAGATTAAGGGTACATGGATCATCTGGATCTGGATTAGTAAAGACTGACTGTCTGTAACCGACAATAATGTCGTACAAACCAGTTCCAGATCGGTTAACTGAGTTGGTTCCAGTAATTCGTAGCGACGGATGATGGAATGGACTAACAATGGCAGAACTATCATAGATGCCCGGCGTTCCGGTTGGCGTTCCTGATAGCAAAGCTGAAGGACCAGAACCGTCATTGTATGTCGTTACGGTCATACCCGGCGGCAGTAAAGTTCCGCTGAAGGTTGTCGGACATCCCTGATTTCCCTTTAAGCTAAAGCTTGCGCTCTCATCAATGTATATCTTGCCAAGATTTCCTCCCGGCATAACCGGCTGACGCTGGTCAAGAATCCTAATGCGGACCCCTCTGGCGTACGCTTCATTATGAGAATTGTATGCATTAATGCTAAAACCTAAAGTTGGATCTGAGCAGCTTAATTGAACAAACGGGCCGTCATCTACTAACTGAACCAATCCAGTTGGAGTCCCTGATATTGTTATTGATCTTGACGCTATATCAAAAGAGCTAATTGTTACGCCTTGAATAACTTGGTACTCGGTCATTGGAGTAACCGTCATATAAGAGGCGGCAGAGGCAGTAGGGAATCCAGTCGGCGGAGGAAATGCAATATCAGGAGCGGAAACAACAAGCGAGCTAAATTCCCCAACTTTCATTACGAATTCATAAATACCCGGTACGTTAATAATGCCGCTTACGCCATTGAACAATATAAACGGTAATGCCTCTTTGATTACAATCGATTGAACTGTATTTGTTCCAGTAGTATTTCCATCGCAAGTAACAAGTATGTTAAATTGATGACCAATAGATTGAAAATTTGGAGTACCGGAAATTGTACCGCCAGAAGCAGCAAGCCCTTGGAAAGGGAATCCTGAATTTATGCTAATAGCTGCATTATTGATCGGGGCTGAGTTACCCGGTCCAATAGTTACAGTATGACTGTATGATTCTCCCTTTCTAGCGGATGGCGGAGTATTTGTAACGACTGGAGTCGGCCGAGGACTTACCTTAAATACAATCAGAGGGTTACCTGAATTACTATTTATGTAGAAAGTATAATCGCCTTGAGTTGCAAATGTTCCATAGACAGAAACATAATTATTTCCGCTTCCGGCAACTCCGCACCAGCAAACGAAAATTCCAGTTGGCAGCGCGCTTCCTCCGAAACCAGTTACATTTCCGGGTTCAGATGAAACATGAACGTCATAACGAAACGCGAGTCCAGCAACTTGATCGACAGTTGATCCTTTTTCGATAGTACCAATGGTACTAGCTTTATGATCGCACCATTCGCAAAGATTTAAACCCATGTTATGAACCTATGCTCAAGTTTAATACGCCGGTCGCCGAATCCCCAAATTCGTCGATGACTGTAATGTTGATTGTTGCCGTTTCGGCCCGCCTTGGCGTACCGGAAATGGTTTTGCCCCATAGGGTCAATCCGCCCGGAATTCCGGTTGCGGTAATCGAGTCCGGCGCTCCAACAATAGGAATCTCAAACTGATATACTACTCCCGCTGTAGCGACTGAAGCCAAAGGCGTTCCGGTAATAGATGGCGTCGCTTCAGCAAAAATCGTAATGATTAGACTCAAACTCGCTGATTTTGCGCCAGAAGCAGCCTTAAGCGTAATTGTCGTTGTTCCGGTAGTAATCGGAGTTCCGCTAATAAATCCATCAGCTAAGGTCAATCCGCCCGGCAATGGAGTTGCTGATACCGTAACAATCGCTCTTGGATCAGAGATCAAAACTTCGTACAAAAAATCTCGATTGACCTTGCCATTAACTCTTGGCGGACTGAAGAAAATCAGATTAGAGGTATGAACTATTGGAGCCGGCGCAACAGTCTCGTCGTTAATTACTGTTACGTAGCCTTCGTTGGGCATTCCTGTAACATCATCAAGTTCAATGAAGTCCAGAGTATCCAGTTTATCTTCGTCAAAAATTGTTGTATCAATCAATCCGCTAAATCCAGTCGCGATATTTGTTGTTGACCAGCTTGACGGAAACTGAATTTGAGGATTTACCGTTACTGAGGTATCTTTGATTGCAATAACGCCGCTGGTAGTCAAGACATAGTCGTCGCGGATTTTCTTTAACTGTTCGGCTATCCGAACGAGAATACTGAGAATAGAGCAATCATCGTCTGGAGTTGGACCGCCCGGAACTGGAAGCCTCGGAACGCCAATGACCTTCTCAATGGCCCTGATTTCTTCGTCATGCCTATTAAAGTCAGTCGCGGAAAAAATATACTGGTTTCCGTCAACGTCGGCGGATTCCTGCTTAATGCGACTTGGCATTATTGATTCTGGAAAGTAGCTCATAATTTACCTATTCAGAGATAAGAGGCGCTCTTCCTATTAGAAGACTTGGCCTCTGATATCCTTGCCATGCGGAATCAGTCTCGCCGGGCCATCCAAATGATAGAACCCGTCGTCGCGAGGAACGTTGAATCGTCCTTCGAATACCGTTCCAGCAAATGCGGAGAAGGCTGTTGAATTTTGAGTTGCCCCGGCGACAATGTCGCCAATTGCCGTAGCCCCGGCTCCGCCAGAGAACCCAGAAACGGCCGCTACTCTTGTTTCTTGATTGAAGATCAATCTTGTTCCCCTGCTAATAATATCGAAGGTCGGCGGTCGGATAAGCGGAGTTGAAGATGTCAGGCGAACGTAAATGTCGCCTGATGGAGATACTGGCTTGTTGTTAAACGTCTCAAGAGGAATCCTTAGTTCCGAATCTCTGAAGAACTCGATCTTAAACGTTGGCAATGCGGCCTGAAGAACAATTTCTTTGCAAACAGGGAACCCGACTGTTGTTGCGTCCTGAACCTGAATACATATCTTCTTTTTCCCAGATCCGCTGCCGAGATCCCAAGGAATAACAGTCGTATCTAGATCAACGGTCGGCTTGAACGGCAACCAATCTCCGTACTCTTCTCCTTCATTAGAAACGCGGAAGAAAGTTGCGCCCGGAGAGCTAATTTGGAGACCAACTTGCGGAATGTTTGTTGCGAAGATTGGGAAGCCTCTAATCGGATCAACGATATTGAATGACGTTTGAACGAATGCTTCAACATTGGTCAAGATCGGGCCGCAGTATCCAACTGGGGCAGAGAGCTTGGCGCAGTATGCGCCCATAACCTCTTCTTTAACATCTTGCTCGTTAAATCGAGTATCATGCCATGCAACATAAATTCCATCTACTAGGTCGATATCTAAAGCTGGATGCAGCGATTCATGGTCAGTATTTCCAACCGTAATCGCCAAGTCTTCGCCGCCTTGAGCAGATGAGTTCCATGAATTTTCAGCAGCAATAAATGTTGACATGTAGACCCATGGATTATCAATACCGCGTCTGCGATCATGATAGACGGTTCTAACATTGCCGCGATGGTCAGTTGCGACGCGGGGGAAGAGAGAATCTCCTCGCGCCTGCGTAATGCGCGTATCGACGCCGCCTAATCCAGAGCTTTGCCATTCGCCGTTATTCTTCATCGCAGCCATGATCTCGTAGCTACCGAATCGGTTATCATGCCAAACGACGGTCGTTGCTCCAGATCCGCTTCCATTCCCTCCGCCGGCCTGAGATAGACGCGGCGCGATTGAAATGTCGGGCATCTGAGCCTGAGCGGGGCTGGCCGTCAACTGCTTTGCGGTAACGAACGTATTTCCGCCGCCGGTTGACCGGATATAGAAAATTTCCGATCCGCCGTCAATTGTATCGTCTGATTGATAGACAATATGAGCGTTGCCCATCTCGTCCATGGCAATGTTTGGGAATTGAGCCGTTTTGCCATTGTCGCCGGCCCTCGTCATTCGAACATCATTTCCGCCGCGAGCTGAAGTTGCCCATTGGCCGCAGAAGTAGCGACCGAGATAGACTTCATCTGTTCCTGTTCGGTTTGAATGATAGGCAAGCCAGATATTGTCTTTGCTATCTATTGCCAAACGCGGATGACCGCTATCTCCCTTGGACTTAGTCAATCTGAGAGGAGGCGTAGCGATCAGGTCGCCGAGCGCGCCGCCAACAACAACAACAACATCTGTATCTGTATCTGTATCTGTATCTGTATC
>Ga0163144_10002519_pt1 | contig 42218 bp, 33 predicted proteins | sample OliLak19BULKMAT1_FD_123175 | JGI IMG/M metagenome (GOLD analysis project Ga0163144, IMG submission 123175) | Freshwater microbial mat bacterial communities from Lake Vanda, McMurdo Dry Valleys, Antarctica - Oligotrophic Lake LV.19.BULKMAT1 | ecosystem: Environmental > Aquatic > Freshwater >...
CGCGCGCCAACGACGCACGGCCGCTGGATTGAAGTCGATTCCGAGGGCGGTCAACCCCTGCCGTTGCAGCCGTTGACCGATCGCGCTGCCGAAGCGACCGACACCGAAGATCAGAACGTCGAAGCTGCGTCCGCTGTGAACCTGGGCATCGCTCGGCTCACGCGGCGTGCCACGGCGCTCGAAGAGCCCGAGCACCGGTTCGCAGAATGCATAGAGCTGCTGCGAGTAGGTGATCATATCGGTCGAAACGGCGATGGTGATGAGCCCGACGAGAGTGACGAGACCGAGAGCATCGGCCCCGACGTGACCGAGCGCCACACCCATGCCGACGAAGATCAGGGAGAACTCACTGATTTGCGCAACGGTGAGTCCGGCGAGGAAGGCGGTGCGCTTGCGAAAGCCCATTGCGCCCATGATCGCCAGCACGATCAAAGGATTGCCGATGAGCACGAAGAGCGACAGCACGACGGCCGCAAGCCCCTGCGCGCCCAGCAGCTGCAGTTCGAGCTTCGCGCCGAGCGCGATGAAGAAGAATAGCAGCAGAAAGTCGCGCAGCGGCGCGAGTCGCGCGGCAATCGCCTCGCGGTAGCGCGTCGACGCGAGGGATACACCCGCCAGGAGCCCGCCGAGTTCCTTGCCGAGCCCGACCATGTCGCCGATCGCCGCGAACATCGTCGCCTGGGCGATCGCGAAACAAATCAACAACTCCGGCGCCAGCGCGAGTCGTTCGGTCAGCGGATCGGCGAGGTAGCGGACGAAGACGACGACCATGCCCAACATCAAGAGTCCGAAGGCGACGATGCGGACGATGTCGGCGCCGGCCGTATCGCTGGCCGAGCCGATACCTACCGCCGAAAGCACGATCATGGCGAGAACGACGATGAGGTCCTGCACGATCAGAAAGCCGAGCGCGACTTGCCCGTGCAGGGAGTCGATCTCGCGTTTGTCGGAGAGCAGCTTGACGATGATGATCGTGCTCGAGAACGTCAGTGCGACGGCGACGTACAAGCTGGTGATCGGGTTCAATCCCAGGAGGATCCCGAGGAAGAACCCGACGATCGAGGTAAATAGAACCTGCCCGAGTCCGGTGAGCAGCGAGACCGCACCCAGCGAACGGATGAGATTCACGTCGAGCTTGATCCCGACGAGGAACAGCAGCACCGCGATTCCGAGCTCGGAGAGGAGATCGATCGGATCGTTCGACTGGACGATATCCAGCCCGGAGGGTCCGGCGACGAGTCCGACCACGATGAAGCTGACGATCAGCGGCTGGCGCAGCAACAACCCGCCGAAGCCGATGAGAGCAGCGAGCGCCAGCAGCGCGGCGACTTCGTAGAAGACCGACTGCGCAACGAGACTCGTCATGATCGCCACTCGTTCTCAGCTCGGTGACGATGATCGCCGCAGTTCATACTGAGTACGGTGCGTACGGCGATGATGGAACCGAGCAGTCCCATGCCTTCAAGAGTCGGCGTACGGATGGTCTTGAGAACGTCGGCGGCGATGGGAAACTCGATCGCCAAGACGAGCCGCTGCGCAAGGCGGCGGCGAGCCGGGGTGACGTCGGCCGCGAGCATTCCGCGGAAGGCCGCGGCACCGAGCTCGCCGAGGCTCAACAATACCGCGCCAACGAGGATCACCGCACCGACACCTTCGATGAACACGATTGCGGCATTGAGCGCCAGTTCCATGGTCGAGTCCGTACCTCCTTACCGTCAACTCCTCACACTTCGGTTTCAGGTGCGAGGTTTTCTTCACTTCTGCCCGCCTTTGTGCGCCACCACAAATACGCGAATCAGGGCGTAGCGCTCCGCGCCGAGAATTCATGATCGACACCCACATTCGATCCATCGACGAATGACCCCATGCGGAGATCTCCCGTTCCTCGCCCAAGAACCAAGTCACCCTCACCGGCCTCGGGAAGTACGGCATGGTGCTCGCTGACAAGCGATGCGCAGCCAACCATTCCTCGATCTCGCTCAGAGTTGCCAAGCGCCTGTGGTACGACCGGATTGCGCCGACGGCGGCGAACAAATTGGGATTTCCGCTTCCGGGCTCCCTGAGCTCGCCGACGATTGGCGGAATTCGGAATCCGCATTTCTCAATTCTGGATAAGTTGGGAATTCAGAGTCGAATACACTGTTCAAGCATGTCACGCCCGGGTCTGCATGAAATTTGCGATCACCGGGGTTCGTAGATCTTGTCCACGGACCGAATGGAGACGGGAAGAATGAAACAGTCATTTCGCCTCGCGTTTGCAGGCCTTGTAGTTTGGAATCTCGGTACCGTACCGGTCGCAGCGCTGTGTGAGGGCGACTTCGACGGCGACCAGCAAGTTACAGTGAACGAGGTCATCGTTACCGTCGTCAATGCCTTGCAGGGGTGTCCGCCGGAACCGCCGACTCCGACGCCCACGCAGACGGCAACTCCCACGGCAACGGATACCGCCACCGCGTCACCGACGGACACCCCCACGGCAACACCGACGCCGAGCCCGACGTTCACCTCCACCGCGACGGCGACCGAAACGCCCACGCACACGGCGACACTCGCGCCGACATACACGTCCACTCCGCTTCCACGCTGCGGCGACGGCTTAGCCGACCCCGCGGAGGAGTGCGACGCCGCCGACTTGAACAACGCGAGCTGCGTGGACGTCACTGGCGACGAGTTCGGGCAGCTGGCGTGCATTGAAAGTTGCGAGTTCGATACCAGCGGCTGCGCCCCGGCGCGTTTCGCCGATAACCAGGACGGCACCATCACCGACTTCGCGAACCGTCTCGTCTGGGAAAAGAAATGCGCCGTATGCGCCGGCCTCCACGACGTCACGAACCGCTATCCGTGGCATGGCAGCTGTTCGACGAGCGCGATCCCCTGTCTCACCGATGCGGACTGTACGGCAACCGAGACCTGTTCGGCAGAGGACGACCAGGGAACCGATCTGAGCGCTTTCGAATGGGTTGCCGCCCTAAATGAAGCGGTATTTGCCAACTACGACGATTGGCGCGTACCGACGATCACCGAGTTGCAGACCCTACGCGATCTGAACACCTTCGACCCGGCGATCGATCCGATTTTCCAGCGAAGTGCGTGCGCCGACATCACGAATCTTGCCTGTAGCCGAACGTTCCCCTCGAATTACTGGTCGGCGACGACGTTGGCAAAAGACCCGGAGAGCGCCTGGGACCTGAACTTCGACGACGGCAGCGCGGACAGCAGCGCCAAAGGGGGAACGAACTACGTGCGTGCCGTCCGCAATCATCCATAGGCGCGAACATAGGCGCGAAGCCGCAAGCCGGCGCCGCTGGCCTTCTTCAGGGACCGGTGCCATAGGGGAATGGCGCGCCACGCGACCTAGCGCCCGGCGGCGCCCTTTGGCGAAGCGGTCTCAACCCGGAGTGATGCCATGACAAATGCCAAGCAAAAGAACATCGCCGACCTCGTATCGGATGCAATCGATACCGGCGCAAACTCGGTCGAGCAGGTCCACCGCGCCATCGCCGAGATGCCACTGTCGATCCTCGAAAGCATCGACATCCTCAAGGCGCCTGTCGATGAGGTGCGCAAGGTGCAGGACCAGTCGATCGGCGCGATCTACGACATGATCCGCAACGTCAACGCGGAAGTCGGAAAACTCGCCTCGAAGGCGCTCGACGGCGGCAAGTAAGCCGCGAATCCGCTACTGGCGGGACCGCACGTCCAATCGCGGTTCCGCCGGCGCGTCACCCCTTCACCGTGGCGAACGCCCAGTCCAACCAGGGCAGGAGCGCCTCGATGTCACGGCGCTCCACCGTCGCACCACCCCAGATACGCAGCCCCGGAGGCGCATCGCGGTAGGGGGCGATGTCATAGGCCACCGCATCCTTTTCGAGCGACGAGACCATCTTCTTTACGGCGGCCGCGCGCGCATCGGCTTCGATACCAACGAACCAGGGATCGACGATCGTAAGGCAGATCGACGTGCACGAGCGCGTGCGCGGGTCGCGGGCCAGGAAGTCCACCCAGGGCGTGCGCTCCACCCATTCGGCAATTGCTGCGAGGTTCGCTTCCGAGCGCGCGACCAACCCGCGAATGCCGCCAACCCCCTCGGCCCACGCCAACGCGTCGAGCACGTCCTCGACACACAACATCGACGGGGTGTTGATCGTCGCGCCGGCAAAGATCTCTTCGTCGAGCTTCCCCTTTTTCGTCAGCCGGAAGAGCTTCGGCATCGGCCACGTCGGGGTGTGCGTTTCCAACCGCTCGACCGCCCGCGGCGAGAGCGCGAGCATGCCGTGCCCGCCCTCCCCGCCGAGCACCTTCTGCCAACTCCAGGTGACGACGTCGAGCTTGTCCCACGGCAGGTCCATCGCGAACACCGCCGACGTCGCATCGCAGATCACGAGTCCCTTGCGGTCCGCCGCGATCCAGTTGCCATCGGGCACGCGCACTCCCGACGTCGTGCCGTTCCAGGTGAAGACGACGTCGTTGTCGAAATCGACCTGGGTCAAGTCCGGCAGGTCCCCGTAGTCGGCGCGCAGCACCCGCGCCGCGAGCGCGAGTTGCTTATTGGCGTCCGTGACCCACCCTTCGCCGAAGCTCTCCCAGGCGAGCATATCGACGCCGCGCGCGCCGAGCAGCGCCCACATCGCCAGCTCCATCGCACCGGTGTCCGAAGCGGCGACGATCCCCAGCCGCCAATCAGCGGGCATGCAAAGAACACGCTTCGAGCGCTCGATCACCGCGCCGAGCTTCTCCTTGCCGACCTTGGCGCGATGCGACCGACCGACAGCTGCGTCGGCCAATGCGTCGAGACTCCAACCCGGCCGCTTCGCGCACGGGCCGGATGAAAAATGGGGACGTACGGGCTTCTTCTCTGGTTTCACGCGAGAACTCCTTCAAACGAATTGGGACAAACGCTGCGGGGAATCTGGCGAGTTGCGTCGAGTATCACGGAGCACCACGGCGTCAACGGCCGCCGAGCGCCGCCGCAACAATGGCGCGAGCCTCGGCCTGGATCGCACGTAGGTGCTCCGTCCCCAAGAAACTCTCGGCGTAGATCTTGTAGACGTCCTCCGTACCCGACGGCCGCGCGGCGAACCAGCCGTTGGCAGCAACGACCTTGAGTCCGCCGATCGGCGCGCCGTTGCCCGGCGCGCGGGTGAGCCGCGCCGTGATCGGCTCGCCAGCCAACTCCGAAGCCGTGACGGCTTCCGGCGCCAGCGCCGCCAGCGCCTTCTTGCCTTCGGGGCTGACCGGCGCATCGATGCGCTCGTAGACCGGTGAACCGAGCCGCGCCTCGAGGTCGCGGTAGTGCTGGCCCGGGTCGCTGCCGGTCACCGCGGTAATCTCTGCCGCCAGCAGATCGAGCAGGATGCCGTCCTTGTCCGTTGTCCACACCGATCCGTCGCGGCGCAGGAACGAGGCACCGGCGCTCTCCTCGCCGCCGAAGCCGATCGTGCCAGCGAGCAACCCCGGCACGAACCACTTGAAACCGACCGGAACCTCGACCAGCGGCCGACCGAGTTCAGACGCCACCCGATCGATCATCGAACTCGAAACCAGGGTCTTGCCGATTCCGACCGTGCTCTGCCACGCCGGACGATGCGCGAACAGATGGGAAATGGCGACCGCAAGGTAGTGGTTGGGATTCATCAGCCCGGCCGTCGGCGTGACGATGCCGTGGCGGTCGGAGTCTGCGTCATTGCCGAAGGCGATCGCAAAGTCGTCTTTCAGCCGAATCAGGCTCGCCATGGCCCACGGCGACGAGCAGTCCATACGGATCTTGCCGTCCTTGTCGACCGTCATGAAGCCGAAGGTCGGATCGACGATGCGGTTGACGACCTCGAGGTCGAGGCCGTAACGCGCAGCGATCGGATCCCAGTAGTCGATGTTGGAGCCGCCCATGGGATCGACGCCGATGCGGACCTTGGCCTCGGCAACCGCTTTCAGGTCGACGGCGGAAGCCAGGTCGGCGACGTAGGGTGCGATGTAGTCATGGCGATGGATCGTGGCCGAAGCGAGCGCCCGCGAATACGGTATCCGGCGAACCGCGGAAAGGCCGGTTCGCAGCAACTCGTTGGCGCGGCTTTCGATCGCTGCAGTGATGTCCGTGTCGGCCGGTCCGCCGTTGGACGGGTTGTATTTGAATCCGCCGTCCTCCGGCGGGTTGTGCGAGGGGGTGATGACGACGCCATCGGCCAGACCCGCGGTGCGGCCGCGGTTGTGGGTCAGGATCGCATGCGAGATCACGGGAGTCGGCGTGGCGCCGCGTCCGGCTTGGATCATCGCATCGACGCCGTTGGCAGCGAGCACCTCGACCGTCGAGATGAAGGCAGGCTCGGAGAGCGCGTGCGTGTCGGTGCCGACGAACAGCGGCCCGCTGATGCCGGCGGCGGCGCGGTGTTCGCACACGGCTTGGGCGATGGCGAGCACATGAGCTTCGTTGAACGAGCCCGTGAGCGAAGAGCCGCGGTGTCCCGATGTGCCGAAGGCGACGCGTTGGGCGGGATCGTCGGCATCGGGCGCCTGCGCGAAATAGGCCGCGACCAGGCGCGGAATGTTGGCGAGGAGTTCGCGGGGAGCCGGCTTGCCGGCTAGCGGATGCGTGCCCATCCGTCGCTTTTACCGGATTCCGCCGCGCTTGCCACGGCAGCGCCGTTGCCGCACCTACGGATCGATCGAAAACGTACAGACGGTTCCTTTTGATGAGCTTTTTTGCTCGAATACCAACCAAGGTGGCGGTCGCCACGGAAAGGTTCGTGATTCGATCAAAACGGAGAAACTTCTCCTCGGGTCGTTGCTCGTTCTCGCGCTCTTCGGCGCGAGTTCCGTCGCCGCGCAGACATGCGAAGACTTCGACGAATGTACCGTAAGCGACACGTGCGCCGACGGCATGTGCGTCGGCTCCCCACGCAACAGCGGTACCTGCGACGACGGCAACGAGTGCACCGTCAACGATACCTGCGTCAGCGGCACCTGCCAGGGCACTCCGGCGCCCGGGGGGACGTCCTGCGGGGGTGGTTGCGGCAGCTGCCTCGCGGCAGGGCCAACGGCCATATGCCTCCTCGATTTCGCAAAGAACGGGCAGCCCTGCGACGATGACCTGCTCTGCACGACCAACGATCGCTGCCAATTCGGCGTGTGCTTCGGCGACTTCAAGTTCTGCCCCGACAGCGACGGCAACGCCTGCACATTCGACTTCTGCCACCCGCTCACCGGTGCCTGTACGGCTCTGGATTTTCCGCCCTGCTCCGAATGCGAAACCTGTGTCGATATGGGTGGCGGCGATTTCCGCTGCGACGCGTCCGGTAACGGCAACACTTGCGACGATTTCAATGAATGCACCGCCGACGGCACCTGTTCTGCCGGCGATTGCCTGGAAGGGCCGCCGATCGATCCGGGCGCTGCGACGCCTACTGCCACCGCAACCCGTTCGCCAACGCTGCCGGCCGCGACGACACCGACCGCGACTGTGCCGCCTTCGGGTTGCCCCGGCGACTGCAGCGGCGACGGCGACGTGACGGTCGATGAGATCATCTCCGGCGTCAACATCGCCCTGGGCAGCCTGCCGGTGTCCAACTGCACCGCGATGGACGACAACGCCGACGGGGACGTGACCGTCGACGAGATCCTCAAGGCGATCAACGGCGCGCTCAACGGCTGTCCGTAGACCGGCGCCCGTCAGATCGATGGCTTCGACCGACTTCGCGGGCAAGGTCGTCGTCATCACCGGCGCTGCCGGCGGCATCGGCTCCGCCCTTGCTCGTCGGTTCGCCGCAGCCGGGGCTCATCTCGGGCTCCTCGACCTCGACCGCGTCGGGGTCGAGGAGCTTGCCGCGCGCCTTGCCGCACCGGAACGCGGCGCGCTCGGTATCGCTTGCGACGTCACGTCGTTCGACGACTGTAGGGCAGCGATCGGTCGTGTCGCCGCTACCTACGGCGGCATCGACGTTCTCATCAACAACGCGGGGCGCACGCACATCAGCTTGTTCGCCGACACGTCGGTCGACGTGCTGCGTAAGGTGATGGACATCAACTTCTTCGGGGCGGTCCACTGTACCAAAGCCGCCCTGCCCGCTTTGATCGAGCGCCACGGTTCGATCACGGTACTGTCGAGCGTGGCGGGATTCGCGCCCCTCGCGGGTCGCGTCGGCTACGCCGCGAGCAAGCACGCGCTGCATGGTCTGTTCGAATCGCTGCGCGCCGAGGTGGAGCCGCACGGTGTGCACGTGATGATGGTGTGTCCGAGCTTCACCGAGACCGGCATCGGCCGCAACGCGCTCGGCGGCGACGGCGGCCGGCCAAGCGACGAACGCACGACGACGGGCAAAGCGGCAACTCCAGATTCGGTCGCCGACGCGATCTTCGTCGGTCTCGCCCGCAGGAAACGCCTGCTCGTCCTCTCTCCAGTTGGCAAGCTCTCGTGGTGGATCAGCCACCTCGCGCCGCGTCTCTACGAGCGACTCATGGTGCGTCAACTGCTGGCGCCGCAGCGGCGCAGCGATCGATCGAGAGACGACGACACGCCGCCCTGAAGACCCAACCAGCCCAGCGGAGCGCGCATCGACGATCGGTGCGGGATTCCCCGGGCCCACGCATCCGCGCGGGCAACGGAAGTTCGATAAGTTCAGCAGGCAGTTAGCTCGGCCTCGGGTAGCCGAGTTCCTTGTCGACCACGTTGCGCAGCGGCCGGCCCTCGCGGTAGCGGGCGAGGTTGTCTTCGAACAACTCCATCGCCAGCTCGAAGTAGCGGGGCGTATAGCCGGATATGTGCGGGGTCAGTACCAGGTTCTGGAGTGTCCAGAACGGATGATTCCCTGGCAGCGGCTCGGGGTCGAAAACGTCGAGCGCGGCGCCGGCGATACGGTTGGCACGGAGCGCGTCGACGAGCGCGGCATCGTCGACGACTTCGCCGCGCGCGACGTTGATCAGGAACGCATTCGGCTTCATCGCCGCGAGCGCCGCCGCGTCGATCATGCCGCGAGTCTCATTCGTCAACGGCATCGCCAGGACCACGAAGTCGGCCCAGGCGAGCAACTCGTGCAGAGCGCCCGGTCCGACCACCGCCTCCGCGCCCGCGACCGGTTGGCTCGGGTCGCGCCGCAGGACCCGCACGTTCTGTCCGAATGCGCGCGCGAGCGGGACGAGATGCGCGCCGATCGGGCCGGCGCCGAGCAGCGCGAGGTTGCTGCCGCGCAACTCGCGGACGCTGCTACCGTAGAGGATGACGCCGAAGCGATTCCACTCGCCGCGCGCCTGCAGCCGCAACGCCTCGTGGAAGTTGCGCGCGAGCACGAGCATCTGGCCGATCACGTGCTCGGGAATGCAGGTCGTATGCAACCCGGCGCCACTGCAGAGGACCACGTCACTCGCGCGCATTGCGGGGAACAGGTTCGCGTCGGCGCCGGCGTTCGCCGATTGCAGCCACCGCAGCCGCGGCGCGGCCGCGAAGTGCTCTTCAGGAAAGTGCCAGCCGAAAAAGGCCTCCGCGTCGGCCAACGCGGCCGGCAGCGCGACGGGGTCGTCTACCGGGACGATCTCCACGCCGGGGAAAAGCGCCTCGAGGCGCTGCTTTTCGGCGTCCGGCAGATTCCAGCGCAGTTCGTTGAGCTGAAAGTATGCGACGATCTTCATGTGCGGTTCCTAACCCGGATTGCGCGCCGATCCCAGCGGCGCGATGCGGGCGCCCAGCGGCATCCTCGCTCTGTTCGTGGCGAGCTTGTCGAAGCACGGACTCCTGCATTCAACAGCCCTTCGACAAGCTCAGGACAGGCCCTTCGACGGGCTCAGGGCGAACGGAGGGACGGGGGCTCGTGGTACCGGGGGTGTACATTTCCAATGTCCGTTCGTGCTGAGCTTGTCGAAGCACGTCCTGATGATGACCGCCGCTGCCTTGACCGCGGGCACCTTCTCGGGCACCCATCGACGAACCGCCATGCCGACGCACCCAGCCACGCCCCGCTTCACCCGCGTCGATTCCTTCGGGATCGTCGCCTTCGCCTACCTCGTCGCACTCGCCGTCGCGCTCTGGGTGTGGTCGCTGACCAGCTCGTGGGGTCCGCTGTGGTCGGTTGCCGCGGCCGACGTGGCAGCGACCTTCGTGATCTTCGGCTTCAGCATCAAGCTCGACAACGGCAGCATGTACGATCCGTACTGGAGCGTCGTGCCGCCATTGATCGCACTCGCGTGGATCGCCGGTGCCGAATCCACTGTCTCGACCACCCGTCAAGTCGTCGTCACCACCCTGGTTTTCGCCTGGGGTATCCGCCTCACCTACAACTGGGCGCGCGGCTGGCCGGGACTGCACCATGAAGACTGGCGCTACCTCGATCTCTATTCCCAGGCGCCGAAGTGGCTGATCAGCCTGTTGGGCATTCACCTGTTTCCGACGGTCATCGTGTTGCTCGGCTGCCTGGGGCTGCTGCCGGCATTGTCGTTCGGCGACAACCCCTGGAATTGGCTCGATAGCGTGGCATTGCTCGTCACCGGCGGGGCGATCCTCATCGAGACCGTCGCCGACGAGCAGATGCGGGTGTTCGCGCGCAACAAACGTCCCGGCGACATCATGACGACCGGCCTGTGGGCGTGGTCGCGCCATCCGAACTACTTCGGCGAACTGTCGTTTTGGTGCGGTCTGTTCCTCTTCGGCCTCGCCGCCGCGCCCGGGTTCTGGTGGAGCCTCATCGGCCCGTTGGCCATCGCGGCGATGTTCCGGTTCGCCAGCATCCCGATGCTCGACGAACGCAGCAAGCAGCGGCGGCCGGGCTACGCTGCCTACATGGCGGAAACCAATGCCATCATCCCGGGGCGTCGCCGCACGGGTAACCCTTGAACCGCAGCACTTTCGCACCTAGCGTAGCGGCCACATGCACCGACCACGAGTAGCGCTCTCCGGCTACGCGCGCTTCGCCTGGGGCGTACTCGCCTACACCCTGTTCGTCATCGTCTGGGGCGCGTTCGTGCGGGCGACGGGTTCCGGCGCCGGCTGCGGCAGCCACTGGCCGCTTTGCAACGGCGAAGTCATACCGCGCGAACCGGCAATGGCGACGCTGATCGAGTTCGGTCACCGTGCGACGAGCGGCATCGCACTGCTGCTGGTTGTCGCCCTGGTGATCGGCGCCTGGCGGCGCTTCCCGCCCGGCAGTCCGGTGCGCAAAGCGGCCGCATGGTCTGGCTTTCTGATTCTGACCGAAGCGCTGATCGGCGCCGGCTTGGTGTTGCTCGAGTACGTCGCCGACGACGCCCGCGTCGCCCGCGGCTGGTGGGTCGGCGGGCATCTGTTCAACACCTTTCTGCTGGTCGCCGCGTTGACGCTGGTTGCCTGGTTCGCTTCGGGAGGGACACCGCCGCGCTGGCGCCACAGCGGCACCGCAGGCTTCGCGCTCGGCGCGGCGATCGCGGGCGTGCTGGTGCTCGGCGTCAGCGGCGCTGTGACGGCGCTTGGCGATACCCTCTTTCCCGTGTCGACCCTGGCCGAGGGTAAGGCGCAGACCTTCTCCGATACGGCGCACGTGTTCGTGCGTCTGCGGATCTGGCACCCGACGCTGGCGCTCGCCGTCGGCGCATTGGTTGGCGCAGCTGCTTGGCTCGCCGTGCGCGCCCGTCCGGGCACAATCGTCCAGCAGCTGGCATGGGCGCTCGTGGGACTCTACGCCGTGCAACTGGCGGTGGGTGCGTTGAACGTGGTTCTCCTCGCGCCGGTGCCGATGCAACTCGTACACCTGCTGCTCTCCGACTTGCTCTGGATCAATCTCATTCTGCTCGGCTGCGCCACTACCAGCCCGCCGCCGGCGGGTGCGGCGCAGCCCGCTGCCACTGTAGAGGGGAACCGATGACGACACACCCTTCAACGAGCGTCACATCGTGCGCGACGGGCGTTCTGGCCCTCGTTTTGTTGGCAGGCTGTGCCGCGCAAACGCCTGCTCCTCCGGCGAATGCACCCAAGCCGTTCGCTGCGGCGGCACGAACGGCCGCCGACATCAACGCGGTCGTCGGAGCCGCCGACCGCAGCGAAGCGGATCGCGCCCTCGACTCGGGCCGTCGCCCAGCGGAGTTGCTGCAGTTTCTCGGCATTCAACCCGGAATGCGGGTTGCGGATCTCGGCGCCGGTACCGGCTACACCACCGAGTTGCTCGCCCGCGCAGTCGGTCCGACGGGAACGGTCTACGGGCAGAATACGCGCTTCATCCTCGAACGCTTCGCCGAGAAGCCGTGGAGCGAGCGATTGACGAAACCGGTGATGAGCAACGTCGTGCGCGTCGATCGTGAGTTCGACGACCCGCTGCCGCCGGAGGCACGCGACCTCGATGCGGTCGTGTTGGTCCTCTTCTACCACGACACCGTATGGATGAAGACGGACCGCGAGCGCATGAACCGGGCGATCTTCGCGGCGCTACGGCCCGGCGGAGTGTATGTCGTGATCGATCATAGCGCCCGGCCGGGCGACCGAGTCTCCCAAGCCGAGACGCTCCATCGCATCGAGGAGCACATCGTGCACGATGAACTCGCAGCAGCGGGATTCCGGTTTGCGCGGTCGGCAACGTTCCTGCGCAACCCGGAAGACACCCGGGACTGGAACGCCGCGCCGCGAGCGGCGGAGGAGCGCCGCCGCACGAGCGACCGCTTCGCTCTCCTCTTCCGCAAGCCCTGAGCCGCGCTGCGATTTACGCGCCCTTGAGGCTCTCGAGCATCTGCCGCATGTGTTCGTGGAGTAGGTTGATCGCCTTCAACGGGCGGATCATCACCTTGAAGTCGTCGATCTCGCCGGCGTCGTTCCAGTGAATCATGTCGACACCGTTGACGAGGATGCCGTCGACGTTCGCGGTGAACTCGAGCACCGCATCGCGCTCACCGACGACCTGACGAACGTAGGTGAAGCTGCCGTTGACGAGCACCTCGAAGGCGGCGGCCAAGTAGAGCTTGACGAGATCCCTGCCGCGCTGCGGGGTGTGCACGATCGGCGAGTGGAAGACGGCATCCGCAGCGAGCAATTGCTCGAGTCGGGCGATGTCGTGATCGGCGAGCATTGCGTGCCAGCGTTCGAGATTCGGATTGGTCATGGCGGGTCTCCTCACCCCTGTCGTCGATCGATCGCAGCCAGAACCATGGCTACGCCGAGCAACGCGAGCAGCTTGCGACGGATCGTGAACGCGCCTTGCGCGAAGAGGATCTTCATTGCAGTGCCATGCGTAGCCCCCGTGCTTCACCCGAAGCAACCGTCGGGCGTCGCCGTCGTGAGCGCCGCCGCCACTTCCGCCGCGACCCATTCATCGGCATCCGCCCGAGCCCGACCCAACGCAGCCATCGCATCTCTGCCGCCGAGACGTCCGAGTGCCCACGCCGCGTGGCCGCGGACGAGCGGCGACGGGTCGCCGGCGAGCGATCGGGCGAGCGGGGGGACGGCCTCCGGGTTGCCGGTGTTGCCGAGAACGACGGCCACATTGCGCGCCAGGCCTTCGCGCTGCGCGCGTTTCACCGCGCTGCCGCGATAACGTTCGCGGAAGCCCGCGTCGTCGAGGCCGAGCAGGTCGGGCAGATAGGGAGTCAGATGCTCGTCGGGCGGCGATGGCGGGCGCATCTTTTCGTTCCAGGGGCAGACCTCCTGGCAGATATCGCAGCCGAAGATCCAGTTACCGATGCCAGGGCGCATGTCGTACGGGATCGGGCCGCGGTGCTCGATCGTCCAGTACGAGATGCAGCGCCGGGCATCGAGTTCGTAGCCCGGGCGCAGCGCCTGGGTCGGGCACTTGTCGATACAGCTCACGCAGGTCCCGCAGCGATCGGCAACGGGAGCATCGGGGGCGAGTTGCGCCGTCGTCAGGATCTCGGCGAGGAAGAACCACGAACCGTGGGCTTGGTGGAGAATGTTCGTATTCTTCCCGAACCAGCCGACGCCGGCAGCTGCCGCCCAGTCGCGTTCGAGCACCGGGCCGGAGTCGACGTAGATGCGGTGGCCGACAGCGGCGATGAGCTCGCGCAGGCGCGCGGCGAGGCGCTTCAAGCGCTTGCGCAACACGTCGTGGTAGTCGCGCCCGAGCGCGTACGACGCGATGCGGCCGCGCAACTCGCGTTGCCAATCGACCGGAGGAATCGGCGGTGGCGCGTAGCGAATACCGAGCGAGATGACCGTACGCACCCGCGCCAGTAAGAGTTCGGGATCGAGGCGCTTGGCGGCACCATGGACGAGGTAGTCCATGCCCGCGGCGTTGCCGCGGGCGAGCCAGTCGCGGAGAAACTCCGCGTGGGCGGGAGGTCCGGCGGCGGCGAAGCCGCAGAGGTCGAACCCGAACTCGAGCGCCGCGGCGCGGATGACATTCTCGAGGTCCGGCATCGGCGCTCGGTCTAGCGCGCGGTGTCGGCGTTTGGAAGCAGGTGGTCGGGCGAGTCCGCGCGGAGACGGGAGCCAGGGCTGCGCAGTGCGGTCGCCACGAGCGGGCAATTTCGCTAAAGCAACGCGACTGCTGCGAACGTTGGAGGGTTCGACGGGATGGCAAAAGGGGGGACGCTTCGGTGCGATCGCGATGCGGCAATGCGAATGGCCGCGGGCGGCGTCGCAACGGTCGCACTCATCGCATGGTGGCTCACGCCCACGGGGGCGGATGCGGCGGCGCAACGATTCTTCCTCTGGGCGGGAGCAATCGTCGGCTTCGCCGCCGCGACCTGGCGTCCGCGCACGCGCGGACGCGCCGATGGCGTCACCGTCGCTGCCACACTCTTGATCGCGATCGCCTTGCTACCGCGGCTCATCGCCCTCGATGTAGTGCCCTTCGCGGTGACCTTCGACGAGGCTCTGCACCCGCTTTTCGGTCGCGATGTGCTGCGCACGAATCCCTGGAGCACGTTCGAAGCTGCCTCGTCATACTTCGCGACGCCACATCTCGATTTCGTCGTTCAGGGTTGGCCGACACTATTTCTTCCAGGCCTTCTCGGCGGACGATTCGCCTCGGTGACGCTCGCGCTCGTCTCGCTCGGAGCGACCTATGCTCTCGGCCGGCGCCTGTTCGGGCCGCGCGCCGCTCTCGCTGCACTGGTCGTGCTCTCGGTTTCGCATTGGCACGTGCTCTATTCGCGTCTCGCGCACCCCTACATGCAGCCGATGGCGCTGGTGCCGCTGGCGCTCCTCCTGGCCGTGCGCAGCGGTGGAGCGCGGCGCGATACCGACGCCCTCGCGGCCGGACTGCTGCTCGGCTTTAGCGTGCTCGTCTACACACCGGCGCGGATCGTCATTCCCATTCTCGGCGCCTGGTGGCTGCTGGCGTGGATCGGCGGGCGCGCACGTCCGCTCGCGGGTGTGCTCATCGCCGGTGGCGCGTTGCTCGGCGCCCTGCCCTACTTGCGCGCGCAGGGCGTGGGCGCGGTGCTGACTCGGTACCGCGAAGCTTCCGCGCCCACGGCCGGAGACGGCTTGACGGCGCTATGGCAGCAGACCGTCGCGGCAGGCTCCATCTACTTCAGCGGCGGCGCGTGGCTTGCGCCGCACGACCCCGTGTCGATGCCGCTGCTCGATATCACCTGCGCGATCCTCACCGTGATCGGACTCGGCCTTTGCCTGCGGAGACCGCTTGCGCCTGGGCCCTCTCTCGTGTTGCTTTGGGTCGGCGGAACGTTTGTTGCGGGTCAGGTGCTGACCGACCTGCCGATCGCCGCCTACCGTGCCGCGCCGCTATTGCCGGCGCTTGCGCTCGCGACGGGGTTCGCATTCGACCGCGTCCTCGGCTTGATTGCCGCCGGAGTGCGCGAACCGTGGCAGGTGAACTTCGTGGCGCTCGCGACCTACGTCGCCGTCGCCGCACCGTGGCATTTCACCGCCGGAGAGACCTACAGCGCAGGGCGCGCACACGACATGGTCACCGCGCTATCCCGCTTCGCCGCGAGCATGCCACCTACGGCACACTACTACATTGTCGCGCCCGAACGGGTCGCAGCAGATGAACGCTTTCGGCTGATCGCCGGAGACAACCTCGCCGAGGACGTCCCCTCGCCGATGGATCTGCTCGGCCACATCGATCCCGCGACCGACGCCGTCTTGGTTTGGCATTCGCAGTTCGCCGGCTTCGAGAGCGCGGTGCGGCGGTGCTACCCGCAAGCGGACGTGCGCGAGCGCGAGTTCCCGACGAGCCAAAGGATCCGTGGCGCATTCCTCTCCCAAGCGCTGCTGGCGCAGCAGCCGGGTTGCGCCACGCAGCCGGCTCACGGTCTCACCGCGCGCTACTATGCGACGGACGATTGGAGCGGACCGCCGATTCTCGAGCGTGTCGAAGACTGGCCCGCGCGCTGGGGAGACACGGTCGGAGGAGTTCGGTTCGGCAGCGTCGAGTGGACCGGCCGCCTGACGATTCCGGCGAACGACCGCTACCTTTTCTCGATGCCCGGGCGCCACGCAACAGACACGCTGGAGATCGGTACTGCACTCACGCTTAGAGGAGGCAGCCCAGAGACGGTCGAATTGCAACGCGGGAAAGTGCCGATTCGCCTGCGCTGCCACCCGCGACCGAAAGCGAATGCGATCTGCCTGGTGTTTTGGGAGCGCGCGCGCCAGGGGATCGCGGCGCTCGCGCCGAGATCGCTGCACCCCCATTGACTCCTTTGGCTCCTTATCCGAGCGTTCTCGCGAATCGAGTTGCCCAACGGAAATCTGCGTGGTTCTACGGGCGTAATCTTGCGAGCTTACTGTTTAGTGCCACATTTCATAGATAGGCCCATGGCCCCTGAACGACCCGCGCCCTTACGCAAACATCGACCATTCGGTTGATCTTGTTTTCGTATGGCGAGAAAACTCGACTCGTGAAGAAGATCATTTCCAAGCACGCTACGCTGGCCGCACGCGGTCGGGATTTAACGATCGCCGGTGTCGGCGCGTCGGCAGGTGCCCTTGATTCGTTCAAGAAGTTCTTCAGTACCATGCCGGTCGACAGCAGCGTCGCATTCGTATTGATCCAACATCTCGACCCGACACATGAAAGTCACGCCGCAGAGTTGGTGGGAGCCTACACGCGCATGCAGGTCACGCAGGTGGCCGACGGCATGCGGGTCGAGCCCAATTGCGTCTACATCATCCCACCGAACAAGTATTTGAGCATCCGCAGGGGAGTGCTCCACCTCAGCCCGCCCAGCGAACCGCGTAGCTTACGGATGGCGATCGACTTCTTCTTTCGCTCGTTGGCTGCCGATCGCAAGGAACGGGCGATCGGCGTCATTCTCTCCGGCACCGGTTCCGACGGCACTCTCGGGATGAAGGAGATCAAGGCGGCGGGCGGCCTGACGATGGCGCAAACGCCCGCGACGGCGCAGCACAGCGGGATGCCGAGTAGCGCGATCGCCAGCGGCAGTGTCGATTGCATCTTGCCGGTCGAGCAATTGGCCAAGCCACTAGTCGCCTTCGTGCAGCACCCCTATATCAGTCTGGCGGGCGACCACCCCGCGCCGGAGACGTTCCCCGACTCGCTCGCGAGCGTCGTAGCGCTGCTCCATATCCGAACCAAGTTCGATTTCAGCGGCTACAAGACCGGAACACTGCGACGGCGCATCGGACGGCGGATGAGTCTGCGGCAAATCGATCGGGCGGAGGCCTACATCGAGTTGTTGCGCAGCGACCCGGGCGAGTTGAACGCGCTACACCGAGACCTGCTGATCCATGTGACCAGCTTCTTCCGCGACCCTGCCGCCTGGAAGGTCCTACAGGAACGGGTGGTACGGCCGTTGGTCGCCGCTGCAGATCCGCTCGCGCCGTTGCGCGCATGGGTGCCGGCCTGTGCGACCGGTGAGGAAGCCTATTCGCTGACGATCCTTCTGCTCGAAGAGCTGCAGGCTGCGAAGAAGAGTTGCCCGCTGCAGGTATTTGCCTCCGACGTAGCCAGCGAAGGTCTGGAGGCAGCGCGCACGGGGATCTACCCCGAAGGCATCGCCGCACAGGTGAGCCCCGAGCGCTTGCAACAATTCTTCACCCGCGTCGACCGCAGCTATCAGGTACGCAAGGAGTTGCGTGACGTCTTGGTTTTTGCACCCCAGAATATCCTGAGCGACCCGCCGTTTTCGCGAATCGACTTGATCAGTTGCCGCAACCTGCTGATCTACCTCGAGCCAACCGTGCAACATCGCGTGGTCACCTTGTTACACTTTGCGTTGAACAGCGGTGGGCACCTATTTCTCGGCAGCGCCGAGGGCGTCGGCATGGACGACGATCTCTTCGAGCCATTGGCGAAGAAGTATCGCATCTACCGGCGGGTCGGACCTCCACGCGCCGACAGACTCGAGCTTCCACTCGCATCCGGGACCACCGCGACAGCCCTCCAAACGACGGTCGGGCAGCGCTTGAATCTCCGTGCCGGGAGATTGGCGAACCTGGCACAACAACTCCTGCTGGAACGTTATGCGCCCGCGTCGATGATCATCACCCGTGCCCACGAGATTCTGTACTATCACGGTCAAATCGACGAATACCTGGTTCATCCTTCCGGTGCACCGACACACGACGTGATCGCCAAGGTTCGCAGCGAGTTGCGCAGCAAACTGCGCGGCGCTCTCCATGAAGCGCTGCGCACGGATCGGGGGGTCGTCGTCGATCACGTCCCGCTTCGCACCGGCAAGGGTGGGGCTCACGTTCGCCTAGCGGTCGAGCCTCTCGACGCCACACGAGAGGTCGAGGGACTTTGGCTGGTTTCTTTCGAACTCGAGCGGGAAACGTCACCCTCGCCGCCGTTGCTTCCCGCCACCGCGGGCAATCCCATGGGCAATGACACCACCCAGGTACAGAAGCTCGAGGATGCACTGGGCGAGGCGCGAGAGGACCTGGAGCTCAGCATCGAGGATCTACGCGCAACCAACGAAGAGTTGCTCTCGGTCAACGAGGAATTGCAGTCGAGCAATGAGGAACTCGAAACCTCGCGCGAAGAACTGATGTCCCTCAACGAAGAACTCCAATCCAGCAACGAGGAGCTCGAGACCTCGAAATCAGAGCTGATGTCGCTCAACGAGGAGTTGAACACTTCCAACGCCGACCTCGCGAGCAAAGTCCTCGAACTCGAAGCCAGCAACAACGACCTCGACAACCTGTTGAGCAGCACCAACGTCGCAACCATCTTTCTCGACACCCAACAGCGCATCCGCCGCTTCACGCCCAACGCGACGCGACTTTTCAGTCTGATCAAGTCCGATATCGGGCGACCCATCGGCGACATTGCCCAGAAGTTCGTCGACCCCAGCCTGCTCACCGACGTCGCCGCGACTCTCCGCACGCCGACCTCGGCCACGAGCGAAATACAGACCCAGGACGGACAGTGGTTCCTGCGGCAGGTACTTCCCTACCGCACCTGCGATAATATCATCGAAGGTGTGGTCATTACCTTTTCTGATATTGCGGCGGAGGCTCTCCAAAAGGCGCGTCACTATGCCGAATCCATCGTCGACACCGTGCGTGAGCCTTTGCTCGTGCTCGACTCCGACTTGCGCGTGCGCTCGGCAAGTCGGTCTTTCTTTGAGTCCTTCAAATCATCACCCAAGGAAACCGTCGGAAAATTGGTATACGACCTCAATGAGGGCGAATGGGACATTCCAACGTTGCGTACGCTGCTCGGCCAGATCCTCCCGCGCGAACTCGCGATGAACGACCTGGAGATCCGGCATGATTTCAAGTCGATCGGTCCGCGCGTCATGCTCCTCAACGCCCGCGCCATTACGCGCGACGACGGTCGTCCCGAAATGATTCTCCTTGCCATCGACGACATCACCGAGCGCACTCGCGCACGCCAGCTTCTGCACGACAGCGAGTCGCTCAAGAAGCAGGAAGAACAGCTCCGCCAGCGCCAAGCCGAACTCGCACACGCGCTCCGGATCAGCACCATCGGCGAGATTGCGAGCAACCTCGCGCACGAACTCAACCAGCCGCTCTCCTCGATCGCCAATCGCGTCGAAGCGTGCATGGGATATGTGCGCGCGGGGATGATCGTACCCGCCAAGTTGCTCACTCTGCTCGAAGACGCATCCTCCGAAGCGCTGCGTGCGGGCAGCATCGTCGAGCACCTGCGCAGCTTCATTCAGGAGAAGGAAGCGCGCTTCGAAGCGGCGGACCTGCGTGAGATCGCACGCGGCATTCCCCGCTTGTTGGGGCGCGAGCTGCAGCAGGAGAAGGTCGATTTTCAACTCGACTCGGGCTCGAGTGCGTTGCCGATCCTTGCCGACCGCATTCAAATCGAGCAGATCATCGTCAACCTGGTGCAAAATTCGATCGATGCGATGCGCAGCCTGCCGAGTGAGCGGCGCACGCTTCGGTTGAGTACTCGAGCCGTCGATGGAATGGCCGAACTCATGGTGACGGACAGTGGTTCCGGTCTTCCTGCCGAAGCGACGAAAAAGCTGTTCGAGCCGTTTTTCACCACCAAACCGCACGGTTTGGGAATGGGGCTCGCCATCTCCCGTTCGATCATCGAGGCCCACGGTGGCCGGATCTGGGTTGTCTGCCCAACCGACGGACGTGCCGGAACGACGCTGAGCCTCAATCTACCCCTGAAGCCCCCGCATACAGCCAGGAAAAGGGTGTCCAAATGAATACCAGTACAACTGTATTCGTCGTCGACGACAACATCGGGGTTTGCAATTCGATCAGCGAGCTTCTCGAATCCGTGAACTTGGGGAGTAAGACCTATCAATCGAGCGATGAATTCCTCGCCGACTTCGATCCCTCACGCCCTGGCTGCCTCGTCCTCGACGTCCGTCTGCGTGCTGGCAAAAACGGCCTCGACTTGCAAGATGAGCTCCAGCGGCGCAATGCGACGATTCCCATCATCGTCCTGACCGGTCATGGCAACGTGCCAACTTCCGTACGCGCGCTGAAGGCCGGCGCCATCGACTTCCTGCAGAAACCCTGTCCGCCCAAGCTCCTGCTCGAGCGCATCCAAGCCGCGCTCGAAATCGACCAGCAGCAACGCGCGCTGGCCGGCGAGCATGCTGCCGTCATCGCACGCCTCGAGCACCTCACTCCGCGCGAGAACGAGGTGATGGAGATGTTGCTCACGGGCAAGACATCCAAGGAGATCGCGACGGCATTGGATCTCAGTGTCCGGACGGTCGAGGGACACCGGCGTATGGTGTTCATGAAGTTGGACGTCGCTTCGGCGGCGCAGCTCGTCCGCTCGGTATTGGACGCGCGCGGAACACCGCGACCCGGCTAAGCCGCACGCGGCGCGAATCAAGGCGCCAATATGCGGCGCGTTCCGGCCTCGAGATCGAGTTCCACTGCGTAGCCATCAGCCACGATCGTGGCCTGCTGGGTGTTGTACTGCGTCTGTGAAAACGGATTGTCGAAACGCAGGAAGTCGCTCTGGGAAATCGGGACACCGCCGACCGTGAACGGGCCCTCCCACCCGAACTCGACCAGGCCCTGGCTCGGCGACTCATACTCGACATCGAACTGGGTGTTGACGGCGGTGAGCGGTCCCTTGGGTGTCACGCCGACGCGGGCAGCCGCGATCGCCGCGTGGAAGGCGGCGAACGAGCCCCAGTCCTGTTCGCGGCCGCACTCGACGATCCAGACGTTGTTCGGGCCGCCATTGGCGCGCAAGTCGAACGGCTCGACCATGCCATTGGTCGCGTAGATCGCCGGATCGTAGGTGATCCACTCGACCGGGCGGTACGAATACAGCGCCACATAGCCGCCGCCGCGTTTGCCGATCGTCCACGTCCCCTCCGGCGTCGCCGGCACCTGGACGACTTCGTCGAAGTGGTCCTGCGGGAAGTAGGCGTGGGTATAGTTCTGGTAGCGGAAGAACGTGAACGGCGCCGGACTCGCTGCGGGATATTGCGGGACGTAGATGTGTACGCCGACGTTTTCGTGCTGCGCCGAGCGGGGCATCGACGCCTCACCGGTCCAATAGCTTCCGGTCTCCTCGTCGTCGCTCCAAACCGTCGACTGCAGTGGCGCCCGGAACGGATGGGTGGTGAACACGACGGCGTTCGCATCGATCGTCGCCTGCCAGGCGTGCACTTGGCTGGCGAAGGCGCCCTTGCGGTAGTCGAGGGCGCTCGAGAGCATGAAGTCCGGCGTTCGGTGGGTGTAGGTGTTCACCTCTTTGAGAACTGAGAAGGCGAGTTGGTTCGAGCGGCTCGCCGCCAAGCTCTGGGCGAGCGGGATGTTGCTGGCGAGCGGCTCCAAGTCGGCGGCGAACCCAGCAAACAATGCGGTGTCCCAGAGGTTGTAGCGGTTGAACACCTCGACCGTGGTCGGCACGAACTGCCACAGGAGCAGTCCGCTCATCCCCCACCAGACGTCGAGGTCGGCTTCGGTGAAGGTGAGCCCGAATGGTGCCTGCGGATTCGCCTCGACGGGCCCTTTTTCGTTGATCGGCAGGCTCATGCGCTCGCGGTCGGTGATCGTGTCCTTGCTCTTCGCGACTCGCAGGATCGCCTCGGGCATCCGGTAGTGGCGAGCGCGCGAGAGAAGAACCGCGTCGGGCGCGCCGCGCGACTGGTAGCCGTAGGTCGACTCATCGAACAATAGCTTGACGCCGTTCCACGTATCGTCGTGGAGCGACGTCATCTTGTCCTTTTTGTACGAACGTCCGTGAGTGGTGCCGAAGGCGCCGCGGTGGGTGTGCAGGGCGAGGTCGAATAGGAGGACATCGAGGACGGCGGCCGCCTTGGTACGGATCTCCTCTTCGTCTGCAAACTCGACCAGGGTGAGCAACGGGGTGAGGTCCTTTTGGTAGTAGACGTTGGAGTGCCACTCGAAGAAGCCCCAGCGGGCGCGGTGCTCGAACCAACGCAGCAGACTGGCACGCGCCTCTGCGCGGTGTTCGCTGCCGGGGCGTCCATCCGTGCTGAGCGGCCGGTCGGGGAATTCCTGGCCCATCAGGTACTGAATCGTCCAGTAGATCGCCTGGTGATTCTCTGTCCAGTAATAGCTGTCGTCGCGCAAGCCCTCGGGCGTCGGGTGGGTGTACCAGTACTTGAAGCGCGCCAGGGCGTCCTCGATACCCTGCCAGAGTGCGGCCGGCAGTGCCTCGTGCCCGCCGTAGCCGAGGAGCAGGTTGAGCATGTAAAGGGCGCGGAAGTCGCGCGTGTCTTGGAGCGTGTCCATGAACACGAAGCTGGCGTCGAAGGCATTCGCGGGGACGGCAGCGCGCGGCGCTGTGTAGGTCGGGTCGACACGCTCGCGTTCGAGATGGGCGATGAGATTGAGGCTATCGCTCGGGGAGAAAGCCTCGGTGGCGTAGCGGAGGTAATCGCCGCTGCGCTCGGTCATGTACGCGGCCGACACGAAGCCATCGGCCGATTCGGTACCGCTGTTGCCGCCGTCGTCGTCGCCGCAGGCGACGATGGCGAGTGCGAGGGAGAGAAGTACGACCGTCGCGCGAAGCGCAGTGCGGCGCTTCGGGATAAACGAGTTCTCTCGCTGACGTGCGCGGTGATGGGCGGCTCTCATGATGAAGCTCCTATTCAGGCGGCGCGGAAGGCTGGCCACTTTCGGTTCCGCATACACGGCCGGACCCCGTTTGGCGAGGGAATCTCCATCGTTCTCTTTGACTTCCAGTGGATTGACCCCAATAACCGCGACGACGCGAATTCGCACGAGGGGAAACATGAGGAGGAGAGAAAAATGAACAAGAGAACAATCGCACGGCTGGCAGGGGCGCTCGCCGTGGTCCTTTCGCCTGTGGCGGCATTCGGCCAGGCAGTCGTCATCACCGCGCCGCCCGCGCAGCCGGTGCCGACCTTGTCGATCGCGATGCTGGCAATGCTCGGCATCGGATTGGCGGCGATCGCAATCCTTGCATTGCGACGCGCGCCGGCGGGCGCCGCCACCACCATGGCGCTGATCAGCGCCGTCACGCTCAGCGCCATCGTCGGCCAGGCGGCGCCCAGTGACGTCATCGTCGAGAACGATGAGTGCCTGGTGCGCTTCGAACACGAATACAATGCCAACGACGGCCCACGGCTGCTCGTCAGCCTGTGTCCGAACCCGATCGAAGTGGTCGCGCTCGATCCCAACTGCGACGAGAACAACGAGTCGGTCGAGGGCGAGATCTTGGGTTCCGTAGTGGAACCGCTATGTACGGTCGGCACCATTCTGAGCTTCGAAGATAGTTGCCGCCTGCCCGACTGCAACAGTTGACGTCGACGTCACGTCGGCGTTGAGCGGCGGGCGGACGGGCATCGATAACGCCCGTCCGCCCGGCCCCGGCTGTGTTCGCCGGAGACGCCACCTGGGGCGTTGCCCGAGGCTTCCATGCTACCGCCCCTTTGGCGCTGAAAAGCATAAGAATCGTAGGCCTTCAGCCCATAGGATCGGTAGGCCGAATCGAACTGAGACACGACCCGCAGTCGTCGCCAGCTTGCCCGGCGCGCGGACGTTTACTAACGTTCGTTCGAATATCAGCCCGTGCTCTGGAGGACCGATGACGACCCCGCTTCGCAACCTGAAACTGCTCGACCTCTCCCGGCAGCTGCCCGGGCCGTTCTGCTCGATGATGCTCGCCGATCTCGGCGTCGACGTGCTCGTCGTCGCGTCGCCGAAAGACCCGATGGGCCTCGGCATGCCGATCGTGCAGCGCAACAAGCGCCACATGACCTTGAACCTCAAGGACGAGCGCGGGCTCGACATCTTCCGCAAGCTCGTCGCCGACGCCGACATCGTCCTCGAAGGCTTCCGCCCCGGCGTAACCACCCGTCTCGGCATCGACTACGACGCGGTCGCCGCGATCAACCCGCGGGCGATCTACTGCTCGATCTCCGGCTACGGCCAAGACGGTCCCTACCGCGACAAGGTCGGGCACGATCTGAACTACCTCGGGTATTCCGGCGTGCTCGGCGTCAGTGGCGCCGCCGGTGGTCCGCCGCAGGTCATGCCGGTGCAGGTCGCCGACATCGGCGGCGGCGCGCTCATGGCCGTCGTCGGCATCCTCGCCGCGCTCGCCGCGCGCGAACACACCGGACGCGGGCAGTTCGTCGACATCTCGATGATGGACGGCAGCGTGATCTGGAACGCCTTCCATCAACTCATGTTCTTCGTCACCGGCCAGGAGCCGGCGCGCGGCCGCACCCAGCTCACGGGCCACAACCCCTGCTACGCGGTCTACGAAACCAAGGACGGCAAGTACGTCACCGTCGGCGCGCTCGAGCCGCACTTCTGGGCCAACCTCTGCAACCACCTCGGCGTACCCGAACTGATCGCCGACCAGTTCGCCGAGGGCGCGCGCCGCGAGGAGATGTTCGCCATCCTGCGCGAGAAGTTCCTCGCCAAGACGCGTGACGAATGGGTCGCGGAATTCGAGCCGATCGACATCTGCTTCGGGCCGGTGAACTCGATCGAAGAAGCGTTTCACGACCCGCAGATCCAGGCGCGCAATCTGATCCATAAGATCGCCAACCTGACCCTGGTGGGCTCGCCGGTGAAGCTGTCCGACACGCCGACCGCGGTGCCGAGCGCACCGCCGAAGTTCGGCGAGCACACCGATGCGACGCTGCGCGGGCTCGGCATGGACCAGGCCGCCATCGACGCGCTGCGCGGCGACGGCGTGGTCTGAGTCGGCCCACCGAGATCTGCCCTTTTCATTCCCTGCAGTCGAACAACGCAGTGCTTGCGTCCGCTCCGGCGACGCCCTAGGAGAGCCAGCCATGGACTTCGGTTTCAGTGAAGAGCAGGACATGCTGCGCGAAAGCGCGCGCCATTTTCTCGAGAGCGAATGCCCGATGACGTACGTCCGCCAGATGATGGAGGACGAGACCGGCTACTCGGAAGACCAGTGGCGGAAGATGGCCGAACTCGGCTGGCTGGGCCTGATCTTCCCCGAACAGAACGGCGGCTCGGGTCTCAACATCGTCGACCTGACGGTCGTTCTCGAAGAGATGGGCCGCTGCGTCATGCCAGGCCCGTTCTTCGCGACGGTGCTGCTCGGTGGTTCGGCGATCGAGTTCGGCGGCTCGGATGCACAGAAGCAGAAGTACCTGCCGCGCATCATCGACGGCACGCTGAAGACCACCGTCGCCCACCTCGAGGAGAGCGCGCGGTGGGACACGGACGGCATCCAGCTTCCGGCAACGGCAAAGGGCGCCAGCTACTCGCTCACCGGCACCAAGCTCTTCGTCCCCGACGCGCACAACGCCAATCTTCTGGTGGTACCCGCGCGCACCAGCAGTGGCATTACCCTGTTTCTCGTCGACGCCAAAGCCGAAGGTGTCGCGATCCGCGTGCTGAAGACGCTCGACCAGACCAGGAAGCTGTGCGAGCTCCGCTTCGACGGCGTCGAGGTGTCAGCCGATGCCGTGTTGGGTGGAGTCGGCAATGGCTGGCCGATCCTCGATCGGGTGGTCGACCGGGCGAAAGTGGCGATGTCGGCCGAGATGTGCGGCGGCGCGCAGCGCGTGCTCGACATGAGCGTCGAGTACGCCAAGGTGCGTGAGCAGTTCGGCAAGCCGATCGGCAGCTTCCAGGCAATCCAGCACAAGTGCGCGAACATGCTCGTGCAGGTGGAGAGCGCGAAGTCGGCCACCTACTACGCCGCCTGGGCGGTAGCCAACGGCGTCGAAGAGGCCCATCTCGCCGCCTGCATGGCGAAGGCGTACTGCTCCGACGCCTACCGGTTCGTCAGTGGCGAGGGCATCCAGATCCACGGCGGCATCGGCTTCACCTGGGAGCACGACATGCATCTCTTCTTCAAGCGCGCCAAGGGCTCGGAGGTGACGTTCGGCGACGCCACCTGGAACCGCGAGTTGGTCGCGCAGATCGTCCTCGACGAGGCGTCCTGAGCGAGATCGGGGTTTGGCAGCCTATTGAACTCGTCAAACTTTCGTGGCCCGGAATCCCGCACCAAGCGTGGATTCACGCTCCGCGGGAATGACGGAATTCGGGGTGCGCATGGCTTTTCAACGTCGGGAATCCGGGTGCGAATCCTTTTCGCCCGTCACGCTCCGGCGTACGCTTGCGGCGATGGACCCTTCAGCGAGCGATCGCGCATATAGCACCGACCAGTGAGCGCCATTTCCAAACGTTTGGGCGAGGCGGCGTGGACACTCGCCGAGCAGGTCGACGCGCTGGCTTTTTCACCGCCGGTTGCTCACGTCTACAATCCGCTGGACTACGCGCGCCCAGCCCACCGGGTTTACCTGGAGCGTTACGGCGCAACCCGCAAACGGATCGTCTTTTTCGGGATGAACCCCGGGCCGTTCGGGATGATGCAGACGGGTGTGCCGTTCGGTGAAGTCGCCGCGGTGCGCGACTGGATGCAGATCAACGCAACCATTGAACGCCCGCGCAGCGAGCATCCGAAGCGACGCATCGAAGGATTCGCCTGCACGCGTTCGGAGGTCAGCGGGCGGCGCCTCTGGGCGCTCTTCGCCAGTCGCTTTACTAGCGCGGACGAGTTCTTCAACGCGCACTTCGTCGTCAATTACTGTCCGCTCGTCTTCCTCGAAGCATCGGGGCGCAACCGCACGCCCGACAAGCTTCCGGCTGCAGAGGCGGCGCCGCTCTACGCCGCCTGCGACGACCACTTGCGCGATGTGATCCGGGCGCTCGAGCCCGAGTGGGTGGTCGGCATCGGCGGCTTCGCAAAACAGCGGGCGCACGCGGTGCTCGGGGCTAGCGCCATCCGACTCGGCTGCGTGCTCCACCCGAGTCCGGCGAGCCCGGCGGCGAACCGCGACTGGGCCGGTACCGCGACACGGCAGCTGATCGACCAGGGAATCTGGTCGGAGTGACGTAACCGCTGCCTCGTGCGTTGCGTTCGTCACGCTCCAACCATTGCGCGGAACGGCGGCGAGACCAACTGCCAGCTCGGCCACAACTGAGGTGGGGCGCGAAATAGCGATAGGTCCGAATGTCGAATCGTAAGCAACTGTCGTATTATTCGATGAGCAACGCCCAGGATTCCCCTCTCCCACATTTTCGTGGGCGAGGGTGCAGGGTGAGGGTTCCTTCCGGAATGGCGTGTAACTTGCTGAAGATGCAACTCAATCTCGTCGTGAACCCTCACCCTGCGCCCTCCTCCTACGCAACGGCTTCAGCGGACGAGTCTCCCGCGGGAATGCGGGATAGGGGATTCCTTTGTTGGATCATTCTCTCGAGAACCGACATGCACGGTTGGGCCGGGGCACCTCCGCTCTAGTTGTCACTGCCGGGGAGAAAAGATTCTCGCTCAGGAATTGGTAGTCTTCCGAGCGACCGCCTTGCCTTGCTAGCAGCCGAGCACACTCCAGCCGAGCGAGCGTGCCGCCTGAGCCTGGCGGATGTCGTAGGTGAGGAAGGGCAACGCCCCGGCGCCGGCACGCTCCGCGGCCGCCAGGTGAAGCGCGTCGAGCGTGCGCACGTGCAGGGTCTCGGCGAGGTCGCCGGCACGCTCGCTGACCGTGGCGTCGACTTCGACCACGTGCATCCGCTCCCAATCGCTGCGAAAAATCTTCTTCACGCGGGCGCGCTCAGCGCCTGCGAGGAGCCGCGCGAGGTTGCGGACGACCTCTACCCAGGTGTGACGGGCGGTCACCCAGGCGAGATCTCCGAGCAGGATTTGCTCGCATCTCTCGCTCTCGTCTTCGGCGACGTAGCGCTTCAGTAGCGCGCTGGTGTCGACGTACAGACTCACTCGCCGCGGTCCTCGGCGAGAACATGGTCGATCCGCATGGTGGCGCGGGCTCGGCGCACGCTCCCGGGCGGGGTCGCGCTCGCCCGTGGCGGAGCGATCCAGCCCTGCGCAACGCCTTCGTCGAGGCGCAGCGCCCCCGGAATCGGGCCGAGGATCGCCTTCGGCACTCCCCGGTCGGTCACCCGGATCGCTTCCCCGCGCGCCGCGCGCTCGAGGTATTCCGAAAGGTGCTGTTTCAGCTCTCGCACGCCTACATCCATGTGTCCTCATTACTGATGCAATGAGGACACTTCAAGCTGTCGACGGATCTGAGCATCGGCCACTAAGCTCGTAATCGTAATCGTTGTCGTAATCGCAACCAGGTTGATCCCCCACAGCGGCGGCGCGACGCGGGTGCGCTCGGTTCAGGACGGGTTTGATTACGACAACGACAACGAAGGAACGGTCGCACTGCTGGGACGCACCGCTGGGACATCCATGATCGCCGCTGCCGTGAAACGGCAAGAACCGGGAAGCGGGTGCGCCACTCAGCGATAGCCCGCGGCGGGACGGGGCGCGGTTCCGCAAGCACTGTCGCACGCATGCAACGCGTCGCTGCGCCTCGGATCGCCAACGGCCCGTCTTGCCGGGGCCGGTTGCGCGGTCTGGTCTGGATCATGGCTGTCTCGGACCGTGTCGCTCGATCCCGATCTGGTCGCCGAGTTCGAGAAGAAGGGCGCCAAGCGCGGTCTCGGATACCAATTTCAGGAGCGTGAGTTGGGTTGCTGGTGACCCCTTTGAGATGCTAGGCCTGCCGCCCACACGTCAACAAGAGAGGAATTTATGTTCAATCGCCGTACGCTCGCAGCTATCGTCGGAGGGCTGGGTTCGGTCGCTCTGGCGGCCCAAGTCCATGCAGCTCCGGTCACGTCGACACCGCCGCTCCAGGTGGATGTCGGAAGTGGCATCATTTGCGCAGTGACAAACGTCGGCAAAAAGCCGATCGAAATCGTCCACCAGATCGTGGCCCCGAGCGGCGCCGTCGCCGACGAAGGAACACCCACCACCGTCGAACCCGGTGCCACCTACAGCTCCGGTGGTGTCGTTGCACCGGAAATAAACGGCTTCGTCTACTGTCGCGTCCCAGGCTTCAGCAGCAAGAAGATCCGCGTGACGACGTGCTTGAAGACAGTGGCAGACATCTTCAACGGCGTGGGTAGATGCTTGGACATGACCACGGCACCCTGAAGACGCCCGAGACGGAGGATCTTGCAGTCCCTGCGGGGACTGTACCCTCTCTCTACAACGATACGCCTCAGCTGCGGGCGATGACGCGCTCGTCCTCCGGGCTCATCGCTTTTTTGAAGCGGACATGCGCGCGACAGCGTTTCCCACGAGACTGCGTCGCCTGCGGGCCTGGCACGAATCGCGGCATCGCATGTGAGTCACGCGCGATGCCGCGTGTCCGTTCCGCGGATTCAACGTGCGGGCGAGTCCGGCGCGAACTCGAACATGTAGAGCAATGTACGCTGGAGCGGACTGAAGTTGTCGTCCGAGATCATGTAGATCATGACCCGGCCGTCATCGAGACGACGCGTGTCGAGTCCCTCCATGTTGTCCATGCTGTGGCCACGACCGAATTCGGCGACCACGGGTCCGTCGAGCGGCGCGCTGCCGATGATGGCGCTTGCGGGAATACGCCGTAGCCGGATGCGCAGATCGTAGATCGGCCGAAACCACCGCTCGAGCGTCAATACATCTCCCCCCGGCAAGACAGCGAGATCCGTCAGGCCCCAATGCTTCGGCAGATGAAGCGTCACCGGCCGATCGCCCTGCGCCGTTCGCAACCAGCCCACGACGTCACCCGCGGCGTTGCGCGTCGCTTCCGTAATCGCGAGCAAAGAGCCGTTCGGAAGGTACACCAGCCCCTCGATTCCGGCGTTGAAACTCGCAGCGGCGATGTTGTCGAAGGCGCGCTCGTGAATCGCCGTTGGCTTCGCAGTGCCGACTTCGTAACGATAGACGCGCTGCTGGCGCTCGAACGACACGAGCACGGTGTCCTCGACGCCATGGAGCCGTGCCAGTCCCTCGGCGTCACGGTAATCGCCGGAGATCTCCTTGCCGTTTGCATCGAGGATGTTGCGGAGCAAGCCGTTCGCAACTCCCGCCAGCTCGCCGTCGGCGTACGTCAATTCCGCTTCGACCCAGTAGCCGCGATCGGAGATCGCGAGGAACCGCTTGCCGTCGGGTGAAACCAGCATTCCCGACAAGCCGCCGAAGCGCCGATCCGACGACGCGAGCGCGACGCCGCCGCGATAGATCAGCTGCCCCACCCGCCTCGCGTCGGGCTGGCTGACAGCGAGCGCAACCGGCGTGCTGACGATCTCGATCGGGTCTGCAGACGCGTGGGACGCGAGTGCGGCCCACACCGCGAGAACCAACCCCGCGCAACAGACACGCGATTGCGACTTCCCATGGTCGAAACGGTGCATCAGAAGCACGTCTGTTGGTTTATTCGAAGCGAATCCGCGCTGCGACCTTCTCCGCCTTACGACCCATGAACTGAATGATTGGACCGGCGAGCCAGTGCTTGGCGCGAATCTTCGCCAAGACTTCCGCGATCTGCGCCGGCTCGGTGATCGAGGCGGCCGCACCTGCGATCGGGCCGTCGCCGAAATCGACCGTCACCCCCGGATCGCTCTGCAGATTGCGGTACCAATTCGCAACCGGTGCACTGGCGTGTTGCACGACGATCTCGTTCGGCGCCACGACGGCAAACCAGATCGTCACCGCGCGCGCCTGGCCCGACTTGCGCCCCTTGGTCGTCAGCGTGATCGTCTTACGCTTGGCGTACTTTGTTACGTCGGTCATCGGTTCCTCCCGCACGTTGGCATACGGCTGCCAACGGTAGAATCGAATTCGTCGAGCTCACCAGAGCATAGCCTCACCGCAGTGCAAGGCTCAGCCGTGCAGTGCCTCGATCCACGCGCGCCACGGGAGTCCGTCATCCGGGCGAAAAGGAAAATAGAAGGTCACGCGATCCAGATAGCCATCGTACTTGCGCCGCACCTTCGCCGCGATTTCATCGACCTTGCCGATCGTCGCATATGCGTCGAGCATGTCGTCGGTGATCTCGTTGGCCATGCCCTCCCAGTCGCCCTTTGCGGCGCGCTCATTGAGTCGGGCCGGGACGTCTTCCCAACCGTGCAACTCGAGCACCTTGCGGTAGGTGCGCGTCGACGCGTAGAAGGCGAGCTGCTGGCGCACAGGTGCCTTCGCCTTCTCGATCTCCTCGTCGTTGCGCCCGGTGATCACGAACGCCGATGTCGTCAGCTGGCATGCCGAGCGCGGCCTACCGCTCGTCGCCAGGCCGGCGTTGATCAACGGCAACGCGAACTCGTCCAGATATTTGATCGAATGCAGTGGATGGACATGGAAGCCGTCGCAGATCTCGCCGGCGAGACGACACATGTATTCATTCACCCCGGCGATGTAGATCGGCGGCCGCGGGAACGCGCTCGGCCCTGGATTGAAGAAGGGCGTCATCAAGGTGAAGTTATAGAACTTTCCCGCGAAGCTGGGCTTCGCTCCGTCCTGCCAGCAGTCCCACACCGCGTGGATCATCTGGATCATCTCGCGCAGCCGCGGACCGGGCTGGTCCCACTTGATCCCGAAGCGGCGCTCGTTGTGGCCTTTCACCTGGGTGCCGAGGCCGAGAATGAACCGACCCTTTGACATCGCTTGCAAGTCCCACGCGATTTGCGCGTGCACCAGCGGGCTGCGCGGGAAGGCAACGGCTATCGAAGTTCCGAGTTCGATGCGCTCGGTGTGCTCGGCCGCCAGCAGTAGCGGGAAGAACGGATCGTGACTGGTCTCGAACGACCAAAGCGCGGCGAAGCCCATCTCCTCAGCGGCTTTCGCGGCTGCGGGTACGTCCTGCAGTCGGGACACCATCACGCCCGTGTCGAGCTTCATCGCCATCCTCCTCGATTGGTCATGCCCCGAGTGGTTCCACCTCGACGCGCGCATCGTTGAAGCACGCCCCGTCACCGATGTCACCCAAGTCATCGGCGATCAACGCAGTCGCCGTCGCGCCGTTCAGCGTCGCCGACCGCCATATGCCCTTTGGCATCGACACCACTCCCGGGGCGACGTCGTCGGCAACGCGGGCACGGACTTCGACGCGACCGAGGTCGTTGTAGATTCGCACGGCGGCTCCGTCGACGATGCCACGCGCGGACGCATCTTCGGGATGTAGGGTGAGGCGCGGATCGGCGAGGTTGAACTCGCCCAGCGAGGAATTGATCAAGCGCTCGGACGCAGGCGTCAGCAGCACCAGTGGGTACGTGCTGGGCACTTCTTCGCGGAAGCAGATCGGGCCGAGGTCGGCGGGAGCGAGGTGGATCTTACCATCGGCAGTCCGCGGCCAGACCGTGCCGAATTGAACGACATCGTAGCTCCCCGCAAACGCCATTCGCAGCACGCGCTCGGAGCGTACCTCTTCTGCTCGCGCCACTCCGAGCGCGTCGGCCATCATCTCCTGCTCGGCGAACAGGTCCGCCGTTCCCAGGCCCATCCGTGCCGCGAGGTGACGAAAGAGAGTCGCATTGTCGACCGCCTCACCGACCGGGTCGATGAGCGCGCGCGAATACTGCAGGTAGACGTGACCGTACGACTTATGCAGCTCGTTCTGTTCGAAGATCGTCGTCGCCGGCAGGACGACGTCGGCGTAGAGCGCCGTGTCGGTCATCACCTGCTCGTGGACGACGGTGAACAGATCCTCGCGCGCCAGACCGGCGAGGACGCGGTTCTGATCGGGAGTGCTGGCGACCGGGTTGGCGTTGTAGACGAACAGGGCACGGATCGGCGGACTGGCGAGTTCGGTGAGCGCGCGGCCGAGTTGCGTCATGTTGACCGAACGTGCCGGGCAGGCGCGCAGGTCGGGCCGACCGAGGCGCTGCTTGTCGATGTCGAACCCGCCGCTCATGCTCATCGTGTAGCCGCCACCGCGGACGCCGAACTTGCCAGCGATCGCCGGCAGCGCGAGCACGGCGCGCACCGCGTTGCCGCCGTTGCGATTGCGTTCGAGGCCCCAGCCGCAGCGCACCACCGCCGGCGACGCGGCGGCGTACGCGGCTGCGAAGTTGCACAAATCGCGCACCGGCACAGCGGTGATCTCCTCGCAAACGGAAGGCGTGAAGCGCTCCGCCGCGGCGCGAAATGTCTCGAACCCGACGACATTGGCGGCGATGAACGACGCATCGCAGGCGCCCGACGCAATCAGCTGGCGCGCGACCGCGAGCGCGAGAACGACATCGGTTCCCGGACGCGGTTGCAGGTGGATATCGGCGATCCGCGCGGTCCTGGTGCGACGTGGATCGACGACGACGATCAGAGCGCCGGCGCGCTGCGCTTCCTGCACGTGGCGCAGGGTATGGATACTGGTCGCGGCGGGATTCACGCCCCACAGAACGATGCAGCGCGCGCGGCCGTAGTCTTCCGGCGGCACGCCCACCATGCCGCCGTAGAGCGCGCGGGCAACGGCGCCGGTCGGCGCCGCGCAGATGGTCTTCTCGAGTTGCGAGGCGCCGAGCAAGTGGAAGAAGCGCGCGTCGACGGCATCGTCGTTGAGCAAGCCGTTGGAGCCGCCGTAGTGGTACGGCAGAATCGCCTCGGCTCCCGACTCGCGGACGACCGTCGCCAACCGCGACGACACCAGGTCGAGCGCATCGTCCCACGAAATCCTCGCGAAGCGTCCCTCCCCTTTGGCACCGACGCGCCGCAGCGGATGTAACAGCCGTTCGGGCGCGTATACGCGTTCGGGGTAGCGCCGCACCTTGGCGCAGATGAATCCAGCGGTGTAGGGATTGCGGTGCGAACCGTCGACGTGGGTAACCCGACCGTCGGCGATCGTGACCGACAAACTGCAGGTGTCCGGGCAATCGAGCGGACAGACCGAATCGTAGATACCGTCGGCCGTTTCCATGTCGGCTCAGCTCTTCTTTCGTGCCAGGGTCAAACCGTCGGCGATCGGCAGCATGACGACCTCGACGCGAGCGTCGTGGGTGAGTGCGTCGTTGAGTTCGCGCAGGGCGACGGTGCTTGGGTCGGTCTTGGTCGCATCGGCTACGTTGCCGGACCACAGGACGTTGTCGAATAGGATGACCCCGTTCGGACGCAGGCGCGCGAGCAGCTCTTCGTAGTAGGCGGCGTAATTGGGCTTGTCCGCGTCGACGAACGCGAGGTCGATCGTCGGATCGGGCGGCAGGCTGCGTAGGGTCTCGAGGGCGGGTGCGATGCGCAGATCGATTCGGTCGGCGACTCCGGCCTTCTCCCAGAACCGGCGACCGATCGCGGTCCACTCGTCGCTGACGTCGCAGCAAAGGAGTCGCCCGTCGGCGGGGAGCCCCTTGGCGAGGCAGAGTGCGCTATAGCCGGTGAAGGTTCCCACCTCGACGAGCGAGCGCGCACGGAGGAGGCGGACGAGCATGGTCAGAAAGGCGCCCTGCTCTGCGGCGATCTGCATGACGCTGACACCGCCGAGCTCCCGGGTGACGCGGGCGAGGTCATCCAATACCGGGTCCTTGTCGCTGCGGTGGTCGACCAGGTACTCGTAGATCTGAGGCGTCAGGGCGGTGAACTTCTCGTGCATCGGATCTCCTTCCGGGCGTTGCCATCGAACGGACCCTATGATTACAACCGAACTGCGCGCCGCGCCATCCACCTGTTTCCAAGGAATTGAGTGCGGCGGCGAATTGGGAGGAAGCATGGCCGTCGCACGAGTGACTGAGATCCGCGCCTCATCGCCGGATGGCTTTCAGGAGGCCGTCAACGAGGGGCTACTGCGGGCGCGCAAGACCTTGCGCAACATCACCGGGCTCGAGATCACCAGCAAGCGCGTCAAAGTCGAGGCGGGCAAGCTGATCGAGTACCGGATCGACATGAAGATCGTCTTCGTTCTGGACTAAGCTGAGGAGTAAGCACATGGCCGTTGCCAGGCAGACACAGATCATCGGCGCATCGCCGCACAGTTGGGAAGACGCAGTCCGCAACGCCTTGGAGCGGGCGAACTTGACCCTGCGCAACATCACCGGGCTCGAGGTCATCAAGGAGAACGCAGCCGTCGACGAAGGCAAGGTCGCCGAGTACCGCTCGACGATTCTGGTCACGTTCGTCCTCGACGAGTAGGCGCTCGGCATTGGCGGGGCAGGGAGAACGAAGATGACCGAGTTGCGCCGGAGGATGTCGTCGCTGGACGCAGCGTTCCTCTATCTGGAGCGGCCGAACGCGTTGCTGCACGTTGCCGGCCTGTACACCTTCGACGAAGCGCTCCGCTTCGAGGCGTTCGTCGACGACGTCGAGCGTCGCCTGCCGCTCATCCCGCGCTACGTGCAGCGCGTCGTCACCGTCCCCTTCAACCTCGGCCACCCCACGTGGGAGCAGGACGGCGCGTTCGACATCCGCAACCATGTCCACCACCACCGACTCGCCCCGGGTCCCGAGGACCGCGCTCTCGCCGAGTTGTGCGCGCGGCTGTTCGCCGAGCCGCTCGACCGGTCGCGACCGCTATGGGAGATGCACTTCATCGAAGGATTCGGATCGGGCTGCGCGGTCTTCGCCAAGACGCACCATTGCATGATCGACGGGGCCAGCGGCGTGCAGCTCATCGACATTCTGATGGACCCGACGCCGAAGCCGCGGCGGGTGGAGAACACGGCGCTGCCGATCCCGTCGGCCGTGCCGAGCCCATTCGCACGTTCGCTCGAGGGCCTCGTTTCCGCGGTGCGCGAGCAGGTCGACGCGGGCCAGAAGGTTTGGCAGACGATCACCAACCCGCGGCGGATCCTCGACGACAGTCGCGACACGATCGAAGCTGCGGCCGTCGCCGCCCGCAAGTTTCTCGAAGGCGCGCCGAAGACGCCGTTCAACGGCCCGCTCGGGATCGGGCGAACGCTCGCATGGGCACCACTGTCGCTCAACGAAGTCAAATCGATCCGCAATCGACTCGGCGGCACGGTCAACGATGTCGTGCTGACGGTCCTCGCCGGCGGCCTCCGCAACTACCTGCGCACGCTGCGCTTCCCCATCGATGTGGAGGAGTTGAAGGTCGCCGTGCCGGTGAACGTGCGCGTCGCGAACGAGAAGGCCAATCTCGGCAACCGGGTGAGCATGATGCTGGCGCCGCTGCCGATCTCGATCGCAAATCCGGTGGAGCGGCTGCGCTGCGTGGCTGCGGCGATGGATCTGCTCAAGGAGAGCGGCCAAGCTGCTCAGATGGAGCGACTCGTCGGTCTATCCGACGTGATTCCGCCTGCGCTGCAGGCGCCACTCGCCCGCCTGCAACCGTCACAGTTGCCGGTCAATACCGTATGCACGAACGTTCCGGGCCCGCGGGTACTGCGCTACGTGCTCGGCAAGCAGGTGCGCACGATGGTGCCCGTCGTCCCGCTCGGCGCCGGCATCGGGCTCGCCTTCGCGATCATGAGCTACTCGGACCAGTTGACGCTCGGCATCACCGGCGACGCGGAGCTCGTGCCCGACGCGTGGAAAGTTGCCGACGCCATGCACGCAGCCTTCGAAGAACTCTGGGCAGCCACGGGATTGGAACGAGTCGCGCGCGACCGGCGGATCGGCTCGGCGCTCGACCGTCGCCGTCGCTTCGAGCGAGGCGAGAAGTCTACGAACGCCACTTCGCCGGAGGACGAGCCGCCGGCGCGCGCCTAGTGAACATTTGACCGTCGCTACCCGCGCTACTTGTCCGGATGAATCCGGGTGATCTTCGTTCCTTCAATCGCGATACCCGCCATCAGACCCTTCTGGGAAAAAATGTAGGCATAGACGCCGCTCTTCAGCGTCGTCGTGGTGAGCGACGTGGCCACCCCCTTGTCGACGATGACCAGGCTCGGTCCCGTGCCCACTTCCCATCCGTCGCTCTTATCGAGGTAGGCGAGCGACGCATCATCCATGAAAATCAGCACGTACCCGAAGGACTGCACCCCGGCCTGCATGCCGTACGAGGCAGCGAGCGACCGGTAGTACCCCGCGACCGTGTCGGCCTTACGCAGAACTCCGTCGCCGAAATGCCCGCCGACGATGAAGCCTCCCTTGAGGATCTCCGGGAACACGAGAATTCCCTTCGACGCATCGGCCAAGGTCTTCGCGCCGGGCTCTGATTCGTAGAGAGATTCGAGGGCGGCGCTTGCCTTGGCATCGATCTCGGATGCGCTGGCGGCGAGCGCCGGTGACGCCGCAGAAAGCGACGCCGATACGGTCATCATCAGGGCGATCACCAGTGGATTTCGACGATTCATGGGTTCCTCCTTGCACGGTCTCATGCGGTTGCGAGCTAGACCTGATCGTAGGCCGATATCGTGCGCCAAACCAGCTGGCAAAACGGCGCTCCTCGGGTGCCAGCTAGCGGGTCATCCCAGAGTGACGCGTACGCGGTGCGTCGCGCCGTCGTCCGCTAGCCCAATGCGCGGGTTCGCTTCCGGCAACGCCACGCCATCGAGCTCCAGGCGAGTGACGCCCCGGCAGACGCCGTGCGGGTTCTCGACCGAGATCTCGTAGCGTGCCGAGCGGTACTTGAAGACGATCTCGAAGCCAGGCCATGCACGCGGGATGCAAGGATCGATGCTCATCTTCGTCCCATGCACCCGCAAGCCGAGAATCGACTCGACTCCAGCACGGTACATCCAGGCGGACGAGCCCGTGTACCACGTCCATCCACCGCGGCCGACGTGCGGGCGCTCGGAGTAGACGTCGGCGGCGACGACGTACGGTTCCACCTTGTACCGATGCACGCCAGCGCGCGTACTGGTGTGATTGATCGGATTGATGAGGGCGAGCAGTTCCGCAGCCTTGTCGCCGTCGCCAAGCGCGGCGAAGGCGATCACCGACCAGAGCGCAGCGTGCGTGTATTGGCCGCCATTTTCGCGGATGCCGGGCGGATAGCCCTTGATATAGCCCGGATCGAGCGGGGTCCGATCGAACGGCGGGGTGAAGAGGACGACGACTCCGTCGTCACGACGCACGAGGTGCTCGTTCACGGCCGCCATCGCCTGCTCCGCGCGCGCTGGATCGGCAGCCCCGGAGATGACTGCCCAAGACTGGGCGATCGAGTCGATGCGGCACTCCTCGCTCGCGGCGGAGCCGAGCGGCGTTCCGTCGTCGAAATACCCGCGCCGGTACCACGCGCCATCCCACGCCTCGCGTTCGAGCGAGGCGGCCAACGCGGATGCACTCGACCGCCACATCCCCATGCGAGATGGATCGGGACGACCTTCCGCAAGGGGAGAAAAGAGCGTCAACGTGGCATGGAGGAACCAGCCGAGCCACACGCTCTCCCCCTTCCCTGCCTCGCCGACGCGATTCATGCCGTCGTTCCAGTCCCCGCCACCGATGAGCGGCAAACCATGCACGCCGACCTTAAGGCTGATGTCGAGGGCGCGCGCGCAATGCTCGAACAGCGTGCCTTGTTCCTCGGAGACCATCGGCTGAAAGAACGACTCGTGCTCGTCTTCGCCCAGTCGCTGTCCGTCGAGAAAGGGAATCTTCTCGTCGAGCACCGCGGTGTCGCCGGTAACTTCGACGTAGTGAGCAACGACATACGGCAACCAGATGCGGTCGTCGGACATTCGCGTGCGCACGCCCTGCCCGAGATTCGGTAGCCACCAATGCTGCACATCGCCCTCGACGAACTGGCGCGCGGCCGCGCGCAACAGGTGCTCTCGTGCGAGTTTGGGTCGCGTCAAAGTCAGCGCCATCACATCCTGCAACTGGTCGCGAAAGCCATACGCGCCACTCGCCTGATAGAAGGCCGAGCGCGCCCATACGCGGCAAGCGAGGGTTTGGTAGAGCATCCATTGGTTGATCAGAATATCCAGCGCTCGATCCGGCGTCCTCACCTGAACGACCCCGAGGACTTCGTCCCATTGCTGCGTCACCGAGCGCAGGACCTCGTCGAGGTCGGCGCGGCGGTAGCGATTGACGAGTTCGACCGCGTCGGCCTTCGTCGCCGCCTCGCCGAGAAAGAAAACGATCTCGGTAACCGCATTCGGCCTGAGTTCCAACTGCGTTTGGAGGGCCGCACACGGGTCGAGTCCCGCACCGACTCGATTCGAAAGGGTCGCGCCCCGCGCGAGCGCGGCTGGCTGAGCGAGCTTTCCATTGCGGCCGAGGAACTCGCTGCGGTCCGCCGTCCAAGCCACCTGCCTGCCAGCGAGATCGGCAAACGCGACGCGTCCACTGAACTCGTTCCTCCACGAATTCCACGCCAGCAGGGCTCCAGTCTCCGCGTCGATCTCCGTCACCACGAACGGTGCAGATGCACCTCGGGCGGAACCGAGGACCCACTCCACGTAGCTGGTAATGGTGAGGCGCCGAGTTCGACCGGAGTGATTCTCGATCGTCAACCGCGAGATTTTGATCGGATCCGCGAGTGGCACGTACTGCAATAGTTCGAGGGATACGCCTCGGGTGCTGTGGGAGAAGACGCTATAGCCCTGACCATGCCGGCAGCGCGAAGGTCCGGCATGCTCGTGGAGTGGTAACGCAGTGGGAAACCAAAGTGTACCGTCGTCCTCATCGCGAACGTAGAACACCTCCCCCGGGCGGTCGCTGACCGGGTCGTTCGACCACGGCGTCAGCTGGTTCTCGCGACTGTTTCCCGCCCAGGTATAGCCGCCACCTTCCGCGGACACCTGGAAGCCAAACGATGGGTTGGCAATGACGTTGACCCACGGCGCGGGAGTCCACTGTCCCTCGCCGAGATTCGTGACATACTCGCGCCCATCGCGGGCGAACCCGCCGAGGCCATTGAAGAACTCCAGTTCGGAGCGGGGCGAAGACCCGCTCGGCAACGCATTTACAGGCTGCGCGGTGCGCTCGCGCTCGCGCTTCGAGCGCCTTGCGCGCCGCTCGGTCTGGGCCGCAATGAGCGCTCCGGGCGTTCGTGGAGCGACCGCGAGCGCCGCCACTTCGTCCAGGTGCTTCAGTTGCTCGGCGAGGCTGCCGCGTCGGCTGACGAGCACCGCGCGCGCCACCGCCTGCAACAGAGTCCGCACTTCGATCGAAACCAGATCGGCGCGGATCACGAACACATTGCCGCGCCCGCCCGCGCCCACCGATTGCGACCGCGATTGGCTCGCCCGCACCAGCGTCTCGAGCGAAGTCTGCAGCTGCTGGGAGTAAGATGCCGATCTCTCGTTCACGATAACCAAGTCGACGGCGAGCAGCTTCATCCGCCAGTACTCGTGCGCGCGAAGCAGTTGGCGAACGATTGCCAACTCTTCGACGGCATCGATGCGAATCAGAACGATGGGCAGGTCGCCCGAGATTCCATGCGGCCAGAGTGTGGCGGGTCCCGCGACGTTGCGCTTGAGCATGTCGGACGCCGGCCGCAGGGTCGGGTCGGAGTAGAGCACGTGGTTGGCGAGGCGCTGGAAGAGATGAGCCTCTTCGGAACCGACGCCGAGATGATGCAGTTGCACCTGAGCCTGGGTCCAGGCGAGGGTCACGGCGCGATCGAACGCGGCTGGGTCATGGTGTTTGTCCACCAAGTCGAGCACGGCGCTGCGCGACGATGCCGCCAACGTCCAGAACGCCACCCGCGCCGTAGTGTGCGGCGGAATACGCACGCGTTGCCGAAGACTGAAGATCGGATCGAGTACGGTGCCTACCGTGTTCGCGAGCGGACGTCCGTCGACCACAGCGATCGGCGCATGGATCTCGCGTCCGCGCCCGAGAAAGCGCGCCCGATCGGTTTCGTATTGGACGTCTGCGGCACTCTCGCCCTCCACGACCGCGAGGTGGGCCGCCCAGACCTCCGCTTCCGTCGGCGAGCGGCGCCTCCGCGTTGCCAGGAGCGCCCGCTCCGCAGCGGCATACTCGGTCTGCACGAACAGCTTGGAGAACGCCGGATGGGAATCATCCGCGGCACGCGGCGCCAACACGACCTCGGCGTACGAGGTGAGCTCGATCTCCCGGACACGTGTGCCCAGGTTCGAAATCGATACGCGACGGACTTCTGCGTCGTCCTCAGCGGAAACCGCGACCTCGAGCGTCGTAAGCAGAGTTCCGTCACGCCGGACGATCTCGACGCGATCTTCGGCGAACTCCACTTCGTAGCTATCGGGCTCCACACCGGTCGGCTGAAAGCCGGCAGACCAGACGTCACCGTTGCTCGTATCGCGCAGGAAGACATACGCTCCCCAGGAATCGCAGGTCACGTCCTCGCGCCAGCGCGTCACGGCCACGTCCCGCCAACGACTGTAGCCGGAGCCGGCTGCAGTGACCATCACCGCGTAGCGACCGTTCGAGAGAAGGTGGGTTCGCGGAACGAACCAATGCGGGGAATAGAACCGGCGCAGGGTAGGTGGAGTCGAATCGAGGATGCTGGCTGCCGCCTTCACCTCCTCGGCGCGCGGCCGCGCAACCGCAACGCCCCGTGGCGTGCGCTCCTGCAGCAATAGCTCTGCTGCCTGCACCATCGGCTCCTCATGGAAGCGGGCACGCATGATGCCGTTATTGAGGGTGTTGGCAATCGCGACGAGCGTCATCCCTTGATGATGCGCCATATAGGCGCGAACGATCGCGACCTGCTTCCCCTCGGGCACGCGAGTGGGAGTGAAGTCCAAGGCCTCATAATAGCCGAACCGACCGCAGCCCCCGGCGCCAGCCAAGCGCGCG
>Ga0163144_10002520_pt1 | contig 42201 bp, 45 predicted proteins | sample OliLak19BULKMAT1_FD_123175 | JGI IMG/M metagenome (GOLD analysis project Ga0163144, IMG submission 123175) | Freshwater microbial mat bacterial communities from Lake Vanda, McMurdo Dry Valleys, Antarctica - Oligotrophic Lake LV.19.BULKMAT1 | ecosystem: Environmental > Aquatic > Freshwater >...
CCGAGGTCATGGAGCGTCTCTGGCACAATTGGGTTGGCTTCATGGTTAGGAGTCGTATGGTCAAAATCATCATAGATAGCTACGACATCAATATCTGGTTCAAACTGTCTGAATGTTTCAATTTCAACTGCACCAATCATGTTGGCAGGGTCAATCACTAACTTAAGTGGTCTGCCACCAAAACGATAAGCGGCTTTAAACTTAGACTGCCATTTCGTTAAAGGTGATTCATCTTCAATCACACCGATTGTTTCAGCATTTGAGAAAGTATGTTCGCCAACAATGCGCTTAAGTTCCTGTAACACATCCTTTGTCACTGGCTTGGCATCATCGATAGCGATTTTAAGGCCATTAAATTCTGATGGCATGTGTGAGGCGGTAATCATGACAGTCGCGTCGACATCTGTACTACCACAGACGTAGTACGTCATTGGTGTGGTAACCAAACCAAGATTAATCACATGTACTCCAGATTCAGTCAGTCCTTTAACCAAGGCATTCTTGAGTGGAATAGACGATGGGCGTATGTCGTACCCTACAGCTACTTTCTTCACTTTAAAGTGCACAGCTACCGCTCGACCAATTTTCTCAACCTCTTCATCAGTAATTTCCTCGGGATAGCGACCGCGGATATCATAGTTTCGGTAGATGCTCTCTAGGTGTGAAAATGCAGACATGGGTAGTTATTATGTGAGCATTCTAACCTATATAAAGCAATGGCGCATTCGCACAACCTGTCAGTTCATGTCTCAACGCATGCTAGAATTCCAACATATGTTATTTGTCTCAGTAGTGACCATTATTCAGAGCTTTTCTATCTCACTGGGTGTTGGCTCATCCACCTTAGCTATTCTTAACTTCTTCGCTGCAATTGCAGACGGAAAAATTGAACCAGCGGAACGGCGAATGATGGGTATTGTGTACATTATCCTACGTATCGCTATGGTGCTCATTCTCGGCTCTACCATGTACCTGCTCGCTACTGAGTTTGCGACTGGAGAGATATTCAATTTATCTGCCTTCGCACTTGGTCAACTAACGGTCATTGGTGTGCTTTATCTCAATGCAGTGTTAATGACGGCACATGTTGTACCGAGCGCTCTAGGGCCTTCTGTACAAGCCGGTAGTTGGTACACACTCGGTACGCTAAGTGCCTTAGTACCACTCAGTCTAACCAATTTCACCTACCTGCAGTTCATTCTCGGCTACCTCACATGGGTCGTACTCGCGACCATAATTGTGAATAGCACTATGCTTATCATGAAGTCAAAACATGCTTCAAAAGAACAAGCAAAAACCTCTGCCTAAGCAGAGGTTTTTGAAATCAAATTTCAATGTTACCCAACCTCACCAGGTTTTCGCAAGTAGATAATTGGAATCAAAACTAGCGTTATAACTACTGAGAACACGAGACCGAACATCACCGCGTAGGCGAGTGGTGCCCAAAGGTCACCAGCAAACGCAAGTGGAATCATACCAATGACTGTCGTAATTGTAGTAAGGAGAATTGGTCGCAGACGATTACCTGACACCTCTATGATGATTGATTTAATATCACGGTCAGGCTGCTGCTTACGTAGCTGATTAATCATATCGATAATCAGAATTGAGTTGTTTACCACAATACCTGAAAGCGCAATGAAACCCATCATTGAAGGGAAGGAGAGTGGATTTTGCGTAATTGCAAGGCCAGCGAAAATACCGATGAGTGAAAACGGTAGAATTGAGAGCACGTACTGCATGTGCAGGAATGAATTGAACTGGAGGGTGAGAATACCTACCATCAAAAGCACACCAATCACCAGCGCCATGAACATTTCACCAAAAGCTTGGTTTGATTCGTCAGTTTCACCGCCACCAGTGCTGATGACAACATCATCGGGAATGCTGAGTGTTTCATTAATCTTTGCAATAGCTTCTACTTGTACGTCACGGGCATTTGCTCCAGCTGCCACATCGGCGGTAATAGTAACAACACGCTTACCATCTTCATGATTAATAACCGTACTTGATTCACGCAAGGTTACCGAGACTAGTTCGCTGAGCGGTATTGGTCCAGTTTGCGTCGGGATAAGAATTCGCTCTAACGCATCGATAGACGACACAGAAGCATTGTCACTCGTCACGGTACTATCATTATTTAAGTTCAACCGAACGGTAATATCGATATCATCGGTAATCGTCGTAATCGATGTAGCTTCTGCTCCAAAGACTGCGGTGCGAGCGGTTTGCGAAACAATCAATGGGTTCAGACCGAGGGCTGCTGTTTTGGCCCGATCGAGCGTAAGTACGAACTCAGTGTTGTTGTTGTTGGTACTTGTTTCTACGTTAGTAGCACCGGGCAGGCTACGAAAGACCGCAGCTGCTTCATTTGCTAATCGGGTGAGCGTATCGAGGTCATCACCAAGGAATTTAACAATAATTGCGGCTCCAGTTGGCGGCCCATCACTCGGTTGTGTAACAGAAACATTGATGTCTCGTAAGACTTGGAACTTGACGCGGAGGTAGTCAACAATTTCAGTACTGGTCATAGCTCGGTCTGATTTCAGCGTGACAAAGATGTTGGCAAATTTTTCTCCTGAACCACCAGAACCAAACTGACTACCACTGCCAACCGTTACAGTGAATGATTCAATATCAGCCTCGTCGTAGAGCAGTTCTTCGACGCGACGCACTGCTACATCAGTAACCTCTTTTGTTGTACCTTCTGGCTGTTCAATTTCAACAATCACATAATCTACATCACTTTGTTCAAAGAATGTTACAGACACCAGTGATGCTTGCGGCAGAACAAACGATGCAAAAATAAATGGTACAACCGAAACGACTAGAATACTTACGACACGGGTAATAGATTTTGTAATGCGTGTCCAAAGTGTTTTTGGATTCCAACGATACAACCGCATAAGCACTAGATACACCAGTGGTGCTGCAATCAAACCGCCGAAAATGTTGACGGTTAGCGAAATAGCAAAGACCAATGCTGCGAACAAACCGGCTAGAAATGAACGTTGTTTATGTTCACTCTCGAGATATGGAGTGAGGTAACGTACATACATTGTTTCGAGCTTGTGCGCATAGGCGACTTGCTTTTGCTCGAACGGAGTGGCACTGCGACGCTTGAGAAAGATAGAGGCAAAGAGTGGCACAATCGCGAGGGCTACAAAGAGCGACGCAAAGAGCAAGAAGATAAGAGTAAATGGAATACTCGAAATAAATTGACCAATGACACCAGAAACAATAAACAATCCGGAGAACATCGCTACTGTTGTGAGTGTTCCGGAGGTTAAAGGTGCAGCATATTCTTTGATTGCAGAAAGCGCTGCAAACTTCTTATCGATGGTAGGATCATCCTTCATGCGACGGTTAATACCTTCAACCATCACAATGGCTGAGTCAACGAGGATACCAATACCCAAAATCAATGAAAAGAGACTGAGGAAGTTAATCGTATTACCAGAGAAATAGAGACCGATGAATCCAAATAAGAATGATAGTGGAATTGCTAGTCCAGCAAGTAATCCTTCGCGCCATCCAATTGCAACTACAAGAAGTAGAACAACTAATGCAACTGTTTGTAAACCAGAAGTAGTAAGGTTGACAAGATCTTTTTCAATCTGCTCACCTGAGTCCAGCACAGTGACGGTATCAATCCCATTCAATATGTTGTTCTCTGCCTTTAATTCTTCAACCCGAGCATTAACTGCATTGGCAATCAGAGTAATATCTCCACCAGACTGTTTATACACGTCAAATGTAATCGAATTTTCAGATGGGGTACCGTCGATGCTCAATCGAGCCAGTGTGGTAGCTGGAGCCAATCCATCCTCAACAGTAGCTATGTCTCGGATGTATACCGGTTGACCACCAACTGAGGCAATCGGAATTGATGGGACGATTTCAGCGGTGCTAATATCTCCCTCAAACGCGATGTTGTAAGCAACACCGTTCGTCGTTATCTGGCCAATTGGCAGAGTAAGGTTAGCGCTTCGAAGCGCTGAGACAACTTCACTCAGAGTGAGATTAAAGCGCAGAAGGGAAGTTTGATCAACAATAACTGATACTTCGCGTTCTCGAACACCTTGTGGTTCTACTCGTGACACCCCAGTAATTCGTTCCAGCTCACTTTCTACTTGTTCTGAGAGGGTATTGAATTCAAAATCGGTGTAGTCGGCCGATAGTGCTATAGTGAGAATTGGTTGATCAACAAAATCAACCTCTGTTACAAATGGATCTTCAGCATCATCCGGCAACTGTGGCGTAATGGCGTCAATTTCATCTTTGAGGCTTTGGATGCTCTTATCGAGGTCAGCGTCAGCATTGAATTCAACAGTGACTACTGACACTCCTTCACGCGACGAAGACGTAATATCTTTAACATTCTCGAGTGTTGAAAGACCGCGCTCGATTTCGTTCGTAATCAGCGTCTCAATATCTGCAGCCGGAGCACCTGGGAGAACCGTACTAACGACACCAACTGGAATAATAACTTCCGGTGAAGATTCTTTTGGAATCGCGATAATACTGTACGAACCAACTGCTACCAGCGTAACTAAGAACAAGTATGCGAACTTACTGTTCTTGATGAAAAAATCAAATCCCATACTTTATTGTGTTACCTCTACTGCGGTACCTACAACGAGTCCACGAGCATCGCGCACGAACGAATCATCAATACCAAGTCCGCTGGTAATTTCAACTGATCCGCCGCGAATAGTGCCGATAGTTACAGGACGTTCAACCAATTTTGCATCTTCAACAAGAAAGATTACGCCATTTTCTAGAGCAAACTTAACAGCTGTAATTGGAATAATCACCGCATCAACGGCTACTGATTCGAATGATGTGGTAATTGTCACAGTATCGCCGTTTTTTATTGCTTCTGATTCTGCAGCAATACGCACCTCGGTCTTGCGAGTAGTTGGGTCAACTGCTGGAGCAATCGCGGTAATCACACCTTCTATACTATTCTGTAGCATTAGGGTATTACCAACAGCGAGTGATTGTAATTCTTTATCACCAACATACGTGACAATTTCTAGCGAATCATTGTTTGCTACACGGGCAGCGGGTACTTGAGCACCGATAAAATCACCGAGTCGGATATCGAGGACGTTGATAGTTCCGGCAATTGGCGTACGAAGTACAGTTTTGGAAAGGTTAGACTGGGCAGCTTGGAGAGCTCCGAGCGCTTGCTTTACCTGGGCATCGGCAGCTGATGTTGTACCCCCAGAAGCGCTGATTTCAGCCCGAGTTTGTTGCTCCTTAGCATTGTTAACAGCCGTGAGTCCTGACTGTAGTGAGCTTCGAACACCAATTAATGAACCGCGAACAGTAGTAAAGTTTGTACTGAAGGTTTGTAGCTCTGTAGGAGTATAGCGACTGACGTCATCCTGATTATTAAAAATGGTGATGAAGGTATCGATGAGCGCAATTGTACGATTAACTGACACAATCGCTTCATCAACTTCGCCAGCGAGATTGCTAGTATTCATGAGACCGAGTCCAGCTTGCCACTCAGGCAAAATAGTCTGGAACGCAGTCCGTTCATTGTTGAGAAATGCAGTCTGTCCCTTTGCATCAATTCGTACGCCAGGCACCTTACTATCTGGGTTAGCATAAAATGTATCAACAGTATTTCGAATTGTTCCGTTTACGGTTGTGTAGGCTGAGGCGATAGCTGCCTTAAGATTGTCTTCTGCTGCAGAAAGGTTGTTCTGTGCCTCTGTGACACTAACGTCACTCTGGGCCGATGCCGCTAATGCAGCCTCGTACGAACCTTCAGCTTGTAGAACTGCCGCGCGTTCCGCTGCATTTTCAAGAGTGGCGATGACTGTACCAGCCGAAACTTGCTGTCCGAGCGTAACTGGCACACTGGTCACTCGGCCAGCTCGTTCAGTGGTAATAACCGCTTCAGTAAAAGCTCTGACAGTACCAACGAGGGTTACTTGTTCAGAACCAGCTTCAGCTCTTGCAGTAGTCATACTAACGGTAGGGAGACTCGTATCATCGGGAGTAACTTCGGTATCTGACCGCAACAGTACTACCGCAATAATAAGAAGCAGCGTAATAGTAATAGCGCTAATAATTCGGTTGGCTTTTATGAGTGAAAGGATTGAATTGAATGACATAACTGTATATTTAATCGTGTGACAGTACCATAAATACGGCTTTATGTCTATATTTTATAGAACGTCATCCACTAATACGTAGAAATGGACAGTGTGATACAATCTCACGCATATGTTTGGAAAAATGAAATCGTTTGCCATTAAAAAAGTTCTTGAGTCACAAATGAAGAACGTGCCGGCAGACCAGAAGCAAATGATTATGGAGATGCTTGAGAAAGACCCAGCCCTGTTTGAAAAGATTGCTAAGGAGATGCAAGCTGAACTCAAGACCAACGGCAACAATCAAATGAATGCTGCAATGAAAGTACTCCCAAAGTACCAGAAAGAAATCATGAAGGTAATGAGCCCCGAAATGAAGGAGAAGCTAGCCAAGATGCAAATGGGCGCCCAAGGACAATTTAACCCGGACGGCAGCATTCGTCGTTAATCAACAGGACTGCGTCAGAAATGGCGCAGTCTTCTGTACAATAGGTACATTATGGCAACTAAAAAAATCGTACTCATTTGTGGTAACCCAGACAAAGAAAGTTTCAGTGGAAGTATTCTAGACCGTTACCAAGCTGCAGCCGAAGATGCTGGGCACACTGTACGTCGCTTCAATCTCGGTGACATGCAGTTTGACCCAATCCTCCACCGTGGCTACAAGGAGATTCAGCACCTCGAACCAGACTTGATTGCACTCAAGGAGGCAATTTTAGACTGTAATCATCTCGTAATTGCCTATCCAAACTGGTGGTGCACCATGCCAGCTCTCCTCAAGGGTCTCTTTGATCGTTTCTGGTTACCTGGTTTTGCCTTTAATTTCAATAAACAAACGAAGAAAATCGAAAAGCACCTCACTGGACGTACTGCTCGCGTGTTTATCATATCTGGTCAACATAGCCCTTTCAGTGCTTGGTGGCAATTTGGTGATTACACCAACGAGATTCAATACGGGATTCTAGAGTTCGCCGGTATCAAGACCAGCATCACATCATTTGGTCCGTGCGAGAAAGTAAACGACACTTGTCGAACGAAGTGGATGAAAGACGTTGAAGCCCTCGGAAAAGTTGGAAGGTAGCCGTGGTAGTATAGCCAGATGTCAGTATCATTTGGACGTGAAGTCGCTAATGTCACACTTCGAGTCGTGGCCGTGGTTACAACAATTTTACTCATTGTTGTAGGGGTTGGGTGGTTATACGAGTCGGAGCTTACCATCAGTGACGGGAGCTGTAACATTGCCTTTCTTCCAATCGAAGGAGTTATTTTGCCGTTTAGCGGCCTGGCTGATGCACCACTCGTGGTAACGCCTGAAGATGTGGATGCCTTTATTGCCGCTGCCGAAGAAGAAGCTGGTATCGACGGTATTATTATTGAGATTAATTCTCCGGGTGGTACTCCAGTTGCTTCAGAACGTATTGCTGAACGCCTCTTCAACAGCTCACTGCCAGTGGTGGCTGTGGTCGGTGACGTAGCTGCTTCTGGCGGATACCTCGTGGCGTCAGCCGCCGACCATATTGTCGCCTCACCAATGTCTGACGTTGGTAGCATCGGAGTAAATATGTCGTACGTAGAGAACTCAAAGCAAAATGAAGAAGAAGGACTCACCTACGTCCAGCTAACCTCTGCTGAATTCAAAGACGCTGGTTCACCAGAACGAGCAATCACCGAAGAAGAGCGGGCCCTGTTCCAAGCTGACCTTGATATTGTGCACGACGCCTTTGTTTCACTCGTGGCCAAGTACCGCAATCTAGACGTTGCAACCGTCGACGCACTGGCCAATGGAGCGTCAATGCCCGGCTCTAGAGCTCTTGAGAGTAAGTTGATCGACTCCCTGGGTGGTTTCGCCGAAGCTCGCGGTGTCATCTCTGCCCTAATCAACAAGCCACTCGATGAAACCATAATCTGCGATTACACTTCTCCATCACTCTTAGACTTTTAGTTCTGACTGCAGTAAGAGTTGTGAAGCGAAATAACTAGTAAAATTAGGAATATTTGGTAGTGTAGAGCAACTATGAGTTTATCTGTCGGAATTGTTGGGTTGCCAAACGTAGGAAAATCAACATTATTTACTGCCCTCACGAAGCATGAGGTACTTATCGCTAACTACCCATTTGCCACTATCGATCCATCAGTAGGAGTTGTGGCTGTACCAGATAGTCGATTGGAAAGACTGGCAGCGGTGTCCAGTTCACAGAAAATTATTCCAGCCGCCATTGAATTCGTTGATATTGCTGGCTTGGTAAAAGGCGCGTCAGCTGGTGAGGGTCTGGGCAATAAGTTCCTCGCTAACATTCGCGAAACTGACATGATTGCTGAAGTAGTACGCATTTTTGAGGATGGTGACATTCACCACGTCACCGGTTCGATTGATCCACTCGGAGACATTGAAACTATCAACCTTGAGCTTATCTTGGCTGATGCCGAAACTGTCGCTAAGCGCACGAACACGATTGAACGAGAAGTAAAAAGCGGTAACAAGGATGCGATTGCGTTACAAGGTGTATTAAAGCGACTACTACCACACCTAGAAAGTGGGCAACTCGCTAATACACTCGAGATGACAGATGACGAACGCAAGCAAGTAAAAGGCCTCCATCTCCTCACGATGAAGCCGTTCCTGTATGTATGTAACCGGAAGCAAGACGCTTTTAATCTAGATGAACAAGATGATGAACGGTGGCAAGAACTGGTTGCGTTCTTTGAAGCTACTGGCTCGACGTACGTTGTGGTTGATGCCGGTATGGAACATGAACTTCGCGATTTGCATGTTGATGAAAAAAATGAGTTCCGTCGTGAATATGGTGCTCAGGACAGCGGAGTAGAATCTTTGATTCGTGGTTGCTACCGCCTACTCGGCCTCATGAGCTATTTCACGACCGGTCCAGAAGAAACTCGAGCATGGACAGTACCGATTGGTTCAACCGGGCCAGAGGCGGGAGCGGCTATTCATACTGATTTTAAGGATAAGTACATTCGGGCACAGGTTGTAACGTTTGATGACCTGGCGTCAACTGGTTCTAAGGCTGCTGCTCGTGATCAAGGAAAACTGCGCACCGAAGGAAAAGAGTACATAGTGCGGGATGGAGATGTGATTGAATTCATGCATTCGTAACGAGAGCGTCTGTTCTGTCTACGTCGTAAACAAAAATACCACTGTTAACAGTGGTATTTTTGCTATTTGGTAGGTATGTACTACTTCTTATCTAATTGGATTGGACTCACTATATTCGGGTCCCAATGAGCATTCACGGTGCCGTGTGCCTTCTCGTATTCAGCGAGCTGGTGAGTGACATACTGTTGCAGACGCTTAGCGTGTTCTGGTGAGAAAGAATAGACGGTGGCTTGGGCGCCTGAGGCCATCCCAAATACGAAGTATTCTTTTGTAAAAGCGATACTTACGCTTTCGCAGAGTAGTTTTGGTGCTTTTTTTAAATCTTCTGTTTTCATAGTCGTTGTATACTATCACGCATGAATGTAGTAAAGAAATTACTGCCACGGACGTGGCGAACAGAAGCAATGCATGAACGATATACAACCGAACGTGAACCCATCGTTGCAAACGGGAGTTGTCCACTCTGTGAGGCGCCTACCCTCAAATCATTTAACTACTGGAGAATTGTGAAAAACATCTACCCATATGATGCGGTAGCTGACGTCCACGATCTCTTACTTCCGCTTCGCCACACCACAAACGAACGAACCATAACCGAAGCCGAACGTGATGAACTGCTGACATTAAAAGAAAGTTGGCTTAATGAACACTACGCTCTGATTTTTGAAGCGCTGCCAAAGAATAAGTCGATTCCTGGGCACCATCACCTCCACTTAATCGTACCGAAGGTGGTTGATTAGATAGGAACCCTTTACAGACTTGAAATACGTACTACGATAAGGAGATTATGGAAAACAACACCGCTAAGCACTTTGTGCTTCAATTGGGCTCTTTAGTCAGTTTATACTTATCGCTCGGTTTTTTACTCACTATTTTATTCGGTGTAATTAATCTCATGTTTCCGGCAGCGACTGACACGCTCTGGGAGAGCGAGAGCGCTCGTGAATCAATCCGAGTTGGTATCGCTATCGTGATTGTTTTTTATCCAACCTACGTCATTCTTACTCGTAGCGTCAATCGGCTTCGCCGGAAACAAACTGATGGAAAGTATCTATCGCTTACTAAATGGCTTATTTACCTCTCACTCCTCGTCGGTGGAGGAGTGCTGCTCGGAGACTTGGTCGCAGTTATTATGGCCTTCCTCAATGGGGAGCTGACTGAACGATTCCTCCTCAAAGCAGCGGCTGTGCTCATTACCGTCGGACTAGCGTTCTTCTACTACGTACGAGATGCGCAAGGATACTGGCTGAAAGCAGAGCGTCACTCAATTTGGTTTGCAGTACTCACGACACTCGTCGTTTCTGCCGGACTTATCCTCGGAGCCATGAACATTGAATCACCACAAGAAGTACGCGAACAGCGAATTGACCAAATTCAAGTGCAAGACCTCCAAACCATTCAGTGGCAAATTCAAGACTATCTGGCTATTAACAGTGTGGTGCCAACATCACTCGACGATCTTAGTAACGGAACAAACATCCCAACTGCACCTGAGGGCCGAACCGCCTACCGTTACGAAACAACCGAAAAGGGATTTCTCTTATGCGCTACCTTTGCCACCGAAACGCCGGCCGATGAATTCTTTGGACTATCTCGTCCGATTATGGAAAAGGGGGTAATTGTGAATCCAGATAATTGGCAGCACGGAACTGGCGAAGTTTGCTTTGACCGAATCGTTAGCGCAAGTGAGTAAGCTGATTTGCCATGCATAAACGATTTGAGCACACTGACATAGAAAAAAGATGGCAAGAGAAATGGAAAGAGACTGGTATCTACAACGTTGACACACGTGACGAAAACAAAGACAAGGCTTACGTACTCGTTGAGTGGCCTTACCCATCTGGCAACCTCCACATTGGACACTGGTATGCCTTTGCTGTGCCTGATATATATGTGCGCTACCTCCGCATGACCGGAAAGCAGGTGTTGTACCCAATGGGTTTTGATGCGTTTGGTCTGCCGGCCGAGAATGCAGCTATCAAGCGCAACATAAATCCTAGAGAATGGACCGAGTCCAATATCGCCTACATGCGCAATCAGCTCGATAGTATGGGTGTTGCCTTTACGTGGAACAAAACCACTTCATCAACTGATCCGGAGTACTACAAATGGACGCAGTGGATGTTTACGCAGTTTTTTGAAAACAACATTGCGTACCGTGGAGAAGGAATAGTGAACTGGTGTCCAGGTTGTAATACCGTGATTGCCAATGAGCAAGTACTTGCAGATGGTACGTGTGAACGTTCGGGTGATGTAATTGAAAAGAAAAAGATGCCCCAGTGGATGCTACGAATCACTGACTTTGCCGATGCCCTCATCGACGATCTTGAACCACTAGAGTGGCCAGATTTTATTAAAGAAGCGCAACGGAATTGGATTGGCCGCTCGAAAGGGGCTGAGATAGATTTTGTAGTAAAAAACACTCACCCAAATAATACTGTTAACAGTACAATAATAGTATTTACCACACGGCCAGATACACTTTTTGGAGCTACGTATCTCGTGCTCGCCCCTGAACATGACCTCATCGAGAAATGGAAAGACACCATCACAAACTGGAACGAAGTATCTGCTTATATTCAAACGAGTAAGCAAAAAGATGAACAGGACCGACTCGACGCTACAAAAGAAAAGACAGGGGTACAGTTAGAAGGCGTTGACGCCATCAATCCAGCGAGTGGTGAAGAGATTCCCGTCTATGTCGCAGACTATGTGCTTGGTGGGTATGGTACTGGTGCCATTATGGCGGTACCTGCGCACGATGAGCGTGACAATGAATTTGCGAAGAAATTTAACTTACAAGTTAGAAAAGTTATCACACTTGAATCAATCCCAGTTCAACACAAATCTAAAGAACTAAATGAGAACGATACAGTAAGCGTAAGAGTATGGAGTGAAGTACTTTCACTACCAGGCTCCCTCATTAACTCAGACGAATTCAACGGAATGAGCTCAGAGGATGCCAAAGAAGCGATTGTCAAAAAAGTGGATGGGCGGATGACGAATACCTACCGTCTACGTGATTGGTCTATCGGGCGTCAGCGATATTGGGGTGTACCAATTCCGATTGTCTATGACCCAGAAGGGAAGGCTCACCCAATCCCACAAGAACACTTGCCATGGATACTTCCAGAAGATGTGGACTTTAGACCAACTGGTGAAGCCCCCCTCGCGAAATCAAAAGAGTTGGTAGCTCGAACTGAGAAAATCTTTGGCGCTGGCTGGCGACCGGAGGTTGAAACAATGGACACCTTCGTCGACTCTTCGTGGTACTTTTTACGCTACCTTGATAACAACAATACCGATACGTTCTCAGACATTAAGAACCAAAAAGACTGGATGCCAATTGATATGTACTTTGGTGGAGCAGAGCATACCACCATGCACCTTCTGTACTCACGATTTTGGCAGAAGGCCCTCCATAAACTCGGACTTGTTCTACAAAACGAACCCTACCAGCGACGTATCAACCGCAGTCTCATTATGGGACCGGACGGTCAGAAGATGAGTAAGAGTAAAGGAAACGTCGTGGACCCAGACGAACAGGTCGCGCGTGTGGGAGCAGATACAGTAAAGATGTACTTGGCCTTTATGGGGCCGTACGCGGAGACTGGAAGCTACCCCTTTGACCTTGGTGGCATCGCTGGTATCCGCCGCTTCTTAGAGCGAGTGAATGGCCTCAGAGAGCACGTGACCACAGATGAGCCTAAAGAAACACTCACACTACTCCATAAGACAATCAAAAAAGTCCGCGGTGACATCAGTGAATATAAGTTCAACACGGCAATCAGTGCGTTGATGATTTTTATTAATCACGCCGAGAAGTCTGGTTTGTCTCCGGCATCGTACCAAACGTACTTGGTACTACTTGCCCCATTTGCCCCACACTTAACGGAGGAATTGTGGCAGGAAGCAGGGGAGTCAGACAGTATTCACACTGTAACGTATCCGACTTTCGATGATGCCCTTACTATCGACGATGTCATAACTATCGGTGTGCAAATCAACGGGAAGGTGCGTGGAAGTGTCACTATTGCGCCTGATGCGCCCGAGCAGGTGGCTCTAGATAACGCTTATTTAGACGCTACGCTTGCAAACCGACTCAATGGTAAAACCATTGCAAAGGTCATTTATGTGCCGGGGAGGATTCTCAATCTTATCGTGCCGGAGTAAGGGGTGGATAAGGAGTTGACCAATTTGACAGCATATGTTATAAAGTTGGCCACGCATTGAAGTTTGACGAGACCAAACCTTCAAAATAATTATGATTTCATTTAAACCAAAACAAGTAACAAAGTCACTACTCGAAGTCCTTCCGGAACGAGCACGGGACGTCCTTGAAAAGCGCTACGGCCTTGGTAAAGACGGCGAAACCTACACGCTCGAATCGATTGGTCAATCGTATGGTATTACACGTGAACGAGTACGGCAGATTGAAAACTACGGTATTCAGTCAATACAAAAGTCTGAAGCGTATAAGAAGCAGTACGATCTCTTTATTGAGATGCAAAAGCTTATCGATCAACTTGGTGGCGGTGTAATCGCTGAACATGTATTCCTCGATGAACTCACTTCTGACCCAACCACTCGAAACCACCTCTACTTCCTCCTCATCGTCGGTGATCCGTTCTACAAGAGCAAAGAAAATCCGCAATACGCGCACCGCTGGTACACCGAACGAAAGGTAGCCGACAAGGTAGAAGGGGCACTCCGCGGCGTGCATAAAAGTCTCAATCGTGACGAATTGGTTACCGAATCAGAAATTATCAATCGATTCCGTACCGAACTTGCAGAAGTTGCAGCTGAGTACAATGAAGAAATACTGAAGCGATGGCTCAAGATGTCAAAGCAAATTGGCAGCAACCCACTCGGGGACTGGGGTCATGCAGACAGTCCAAACATTCGCATCAAAGGTATTCGTGACTACGCCTACCTCGCAGTAAAACGTCATGGTTCACCAATGCACTTCCGAGAAGTGGCTGAGGCAATCAATGAACTCTTCGGACACGAAGCGCACATTGCCACCACGCACAATGAACTCATTAAGGACGGACGTTTTGTACTCGTTGGTCGTGGACTCTACGCACTCACTGAGTGGGGATACACAGCCGGTGTTGTAAAAGATGTTCTCCGCCAAATTATTGCCACCGACGGACCGCTTTCGAAAGAAGAAATTATCGATAAGGTACGAAAGGAGCGATATGTGAAGGACAATACAATTCTCGTCAATCTCCAAGACCCTACTTTCTTTAAGAAACTAGCGAACGGGACATACACCCTCGCAAACTAACAACCCCCAAAACCGGCCGCACCTCGTGCGGCCGGTTTTGCTTTTGGTGTACAATGACCAGTACTAATCTATGTTTGGTACGATACTCCAATCGCTCGCTGTCCCGCTCGCTCTTCTGGTTGGCTTTGGGATGATGTATGTCTATTTCATCATTGTTGGCATCGATGCCAGTCGAGTACTCTCCTTTGCTGTTCTGTTCGCACCAATTTGGCTACCGTTTATATTGTTCGGATTAGCGTTTGAAAAATGGATGTATTTTGTACGAGCAAAATTTGTCTACGAGAATGGCCGGACCACCTTGCGAATTAAATTGCCACAAGACGTGTTTAAGTCGCCAGAGGCTATGGAGGCTGTACTAACCCAAGCTTACAACCCAAACTCTGTGTCGAACCTCATGGAGTCATACTTACAGGGAAAACACCCACTAATTCTAAGTCTGGAACTAGTGTCAGTGGGTGGAGAAGTACGTTTTTACATAAATTGTGCAAAACGAAAAGTTAAAAATGTAGTCGAAGCGCAGCTCTATGCCCACTACCCAGGGATTGAAGTGATAGAAGAACAAATAGACTACGCATCAGAAGTAAAATGGGATCCGGACAATATGGATTTAATGTCTTTTCACATCGGAAAGAAAGAAGACGAAGTGCTCCCAATCAAGACCTACATTGATTTAGGGTTGGATAGATTACCAAAAGAAGAAGAGAAACTAGACCCAATGTCACCCATTATCGAGCTCCTAAGTAAAATTAAGCCGCACGATCGGTTGTGGATTCAATTTCTTTTGAAGCCACACGCCAAAGAAGACAAGAGTACAGGCTCAATGTCAACCAAAGAGACCTGGGAAAAGGCCGCCGCGAAAAAAATAGATGAGATTATGAAGCGGGATAAGTCAAAAAAGAAAAAAACGGATGACGAAGAAGATGAAGGGCCGGCACGACTCACCACCGGTGAACGGAACATGATTGAAGCTATCGAGCGCAATACCAGTAAGTGGGCCTTCGAGACAGTGATTCGGGCGGTATACATAGCGACTGAGAAGGAAAAGTTTGACGGCGACATCATCTCTCCATTACTACGGTCTTGGTCAGTATTTGACATGATTGGTCGTAATAAAGTGGGCTTTCAATGGCGTACTGATTTCGATTATAACTTTATATCTGACCCGACTGGTTCTCGAAAAATAGCCTACAAGAAAAGTGAGTTGGAAGACTACAAAAAACGGTACTTCTACCGAGCTGACTACATGAAGGAGAAAGATAAACCCAAGGTTATGTCAGTCGAGGAAATCGCCACAATGTACCACATTCCAGGTAAGGTGGTCGTAACGCCAGGTTTAACCCGGGTTGAATCACTAAAACGAGAAGCGCCAGCAAACTTACCGACTGGTATCCCGCCTCATTTACAGTAACGTATGAACGATCTTCGCACCGAGCCCGGACTACATATCATCCATACCAATTTCAAAACCAATCCACGGCGCAATGTGTGGTGGATTTGGATTGTTTGTGGAGCAGTCGCACTCACAAGCGCTCTCTTGATGTATGTTAGCTGGCTCAACACTCCAGCGTTCAACACCACCCAAACATTCATCGTAGAAGAAGGACAATCAGCCAAAATGGTAGCAGATAGGTTGGAGGCGGAAGGATTGATTCGTTCTGGATTGTTGTTTTATATGATTCTGCTCATTCAACACGATCCGACTACAATTAAAGCGAGTACGTACGTGTTTGATACTCCACTATCAAGCACAGACATTGCCAATCGCCTGACGACAGGTGACTTTGATTCTGACTTGCTTCGGCTCACCCTTATTGAAGGTGAGCGGGCTGAGTTTGTTGCTGCACGAGCAGCAACAGTACTACCGGAGTTTGATGCAGGGACATTTTTAGAATTAGCACTCATCCATGAAGGCGAGCTCTTTCCTGATACGTACTTTGTACCAACCACGTATACCGCTCCGCAACTACTATCTCTCCTATTGGCTACCTTCGCAGAAAAAACAGAATCTATAGCAATGCAGCTTGATAGCCATCCGCTCGGACGAACTGGAGTGTTAACTGTAGCTTCTATTGTGGAGCGCGAAGCAAACACAGAGGAATCTATGCGCCTGGTAGCTGGTATTTTGCGTAATAGACTGGAACTTGGAATGCCGCTACAGACCGATGCTTCAATTGAATACGTTCTTGATACGCCCCTGAATGAACTCAAACCGGGTGAATTAGCTACCATCTTAGAAACACTTGATAGTCCATACAACACCTATCTCTATGCTGGACTACCACCAACTCCAATTGGTAATCCTGGACTTGAAGCCATCGTTGCTGTACTTGAGCCAATAGAATCTGGATACTTTTACTACATTACGGGTGACGACGGAGCGTTTTATTACGCCGAAACCTATGATGAACATCTCGATAACATCGCTCGGTACCTCAGATAGCGTTTGACAGTTTTTGTATTTCTCGTACGCTAGCTCACAGTCGTACAAAGAGAGAAAAGCATGCTCGAGCAAAATCTGACGAGGGAAGTCGAATTCATTCCACAACGAGTCGCTAAAGGGGTAGTGTTTCTCGACAGTCGCGACGCACTGTGGCGTACCAAAATTAATCAAACAACCTTGGAATGCGGGAAGCCAACATTCTGCATACTTGGACAACTGTTCGGTGTGTTCCTGAAGGTTCCATTTTATCGTAGTGAATACATCGAACACGGGTTTCTTGCCGCTGATGGACTCACCGACCATGTGCAGCACAGAGACTTGCGCAATCAATACAATCAACTACTTACAGCGGCTTGGCTCCAAGTCCTGTAACTTCAAGGCGTGCCACGGCACGCCTTTTCTTTTTTGCGTATGAATACTATGATGCACACATGAAACAAGGGAAGACAATCTTCGTCGGACTCTCTGGTGGTGTTGACTCATCCGTAGCAGCGCTCCGTCTAAAACAGCAAGGACACACTGTCGTGGGGGTCTTTATTAAAGTCTGGCACCCTGATTTTATGGTATGCAACTGGGAGCAGGAACGTCTTGATGCGATGCGTGTCGCTGCTCACCTTGAGATACCATTTTTGACCTGTGATGCCGAAGCTGCCTATCGTGACGAAGTGGCTTCATACTTTGTCAGTGAGTACCTGGCGGGCAGAACGCCAAATCCTGATGTGATGTGTAACCAACATGTGAAGTTCGGTCATTTTTTACAGTTTGCTAAAGAACGAGGGGCAGACTACATCGCAACCGGCCACTACGCGAGACGAGTCGATGGCGAGCACATTCCTGAATTACACCGCGGTATTGATACCAACAAGGATCAGTCGTACTTTCTTTGGACGCTGTCAAAGGAACAATTAGCCTACACACTCTTTCCGGTGGGCGACACACCAAAAGAACAGATTCGTCACGAAGCCATGAGGGCGAAGATTCCAGTAGCAGCAAAACGCGATAGTCAAGGTATATGTTTTCTTGGTCATGTCGATATCAAAGAATTTTTATCGCACTACACCACACTGGTAACTGGTCCCGTGTTAAATACTGACGGTGAAACCGTTGGCACTCACAGCGGTGCACTTATATATACACTCGGACAGCGACACGGCTTTTCATTATCCATTGAAGAATCCAAAACAGTTCCTCACTATGTTGTCGCCAAAGATGTAACGGCCAATACCATCACCGTCAGCAAAACACCGCCTCAAGAAACGAGTGAGCACAAACTATATCTCGTTAATACTGTCCTCCGAGAACCAATTACTACTGGCGACACATTGGATATACAAATTCGCTATCGACAGAAACCAATTACGGTCACCGTACAGAAACATTCCAGCACGGAAGTAACTCTGACCGTACCAGCCAGAACCGACATCGCTGCCAGTGGTCAATCCTGTGTACTATACCAAGGCACTCTATGCATCGGTGGTGGTATCATTCAGTGATGTCGTTTTTAGTCAGGAAGGCCGACGGTACCACCGAATACTTCAAAGTCGAAAAACTCCGCCGTTCACTACGGCGCGCTGGAGCCAGTCCTGAAGAAGTAAATGAGATTGTCGCTACAGTTGATAAGACGCTCTATGATGGGGTTGATACACAGGAGATTTATCGCCACGCCTTTTCACTCCTCCATCGAGCTACACCTCCGGCCGCGGCTCGCTACTCGCTTCGTCGTGCTCTTTTTAGCCTCGGACCAACAGGGTTTCCATTTGAGCTTTTTTTGGCCCGACTGTTTGCAGAGGCTGGGTACAAAACAGATACTGGATTACTGATAGAAGGGAAGTGCGCTACCCATGAGATTGATCTTGCTGCCTACAAGGACGACCACAGCTTCGTTGCCGAAGCAAAATTTCACGCACGACCGGGTATAAAATCTGACTTGCAGGTAGTCATGTACTCATACGCCCGTTTACTAGACCTTAAAGGCAAGAATATCTGCAACGAAGACGTGTGTGGCATTACCGAGTTTTGGGTTATTACGAACACAAAATTCACCTCAACGGCCGAGAATTACGCACAATGCGTCGGACTACCTTTACTGAGCTGGGACTACCCACGCAACAATAATCTTCACGACCGCATCCAACGCGCCGGGATCTACCCGATTACAGTCCTACAAAGTATTTCACAATCGCAAATTCAGACGTTGGTTTCTCGCGGAATCATCCTCTGCCGAGACGTGGTACAGAATCAACACGTCCTGCGACACCTCCACCTCTCAACCCGCAAGCACGAAGCACTATTAAACGAAGTAGCAGCAATTTGTAAGGTTATTATTTGATAGTTTTCGGCCAAAATGTCAAGCTTGGCATGGTTTTTTGCATGGTATACTTGGAAATTAGCATTTCAGAATTCAAATTAAGTTTCGTATGGCAGATGAAAAACAGCAGGATGGACAAAAGACAATCGTAGCCTTCGTTGTCGGTCTCCTTATTGGCGGTATGCTTGTGTGGGCGTTTTCAGGTCCAACCTCAGGCAATCCAGCCGCTCCAACAGATCAAGAATCAGATGAACAAACCTCTGAAACAGGTGACACAACTGACGAAGCAGCTGATAGTGATGCTGAAGACACAGCTTCAGAAACCCCAGTCCTCCAAGTTGGTAATGGCAATATCGTTGTCGATGATCAGCCAGCGAGTGCTACTATCGAACTAGCCAGCGCAACCTACCCAGTCAGTGAAGGATGGATTGGTGTTCGAGAGTTTGATAACGAACAATTAGGCTTTATCCTTGGTGTTGTTCGCTTCAGCGAATCGCAAGGTCTTGTCCCAAAAGATATTATCCTTCAGCGTCCAACAGTCGCTGGTCGGCAGTACGCAGTGGTTATTTTCACTGAAAACGGTGACTTTGACTTCAACCTTGCTAACGACGTACAAATTGACACTGTATTCGATACCTTCCAGGCTCAATAATTCAATAACGTGTTAAACCCCTCACTCGCGAAGTGAGGGGTTTTTCAATGCTATACTCCAGATATGTCAGACTATAAACGCTACAACCCTAACCGCAGCGCTGAATGGAACTACGGTGGTCCTAAATGGAAACTCTCTCGTTCAAAGATAGATTTCTTCTTTGAGTGTCCCCGTTGTTTCTATCTCGATAACAAACTCGGTACTAAACGCCCAGGGTTTCCAGCATTCAACCTCAACATTGCCGTTGACGAGTTGTTCAAAAAGGAATTTGATGTGCACCGCAAGGCGAAGACACCACATCCCATTATGACCAAATACGGTATAGAGGCAGTGCCGTTTGCGCACAAGGACCTCGATGCGTGGCGAGAAAATTTCGTTGGCATCATGCACACCGATACCAAGACTGGCCTATGCGTTAGCGGAGCAGTCGATGACGTGTGGCAGACACCGGACGGTACACTTATCATCGTAGATTACAAATCTACGTCCAAAGAAGGAAGGATTGATGCGCTCGGCGACAGTCCGTGGGAGCTACAGTACACCAGACAGCTTGGCGTGTACCGCTGGCTCTTAGAACAAAATGGCTTTACCGTTCAAGAAACTGGTTACCTCGTCTATGCCAACGCCGACAAATCACTTGATGCCTTTGATGACAGACTCGTGTTTGAAACCACGATCGTACCAGTTGCAACTGAATCGGACTGGATTCCAGATACACTTACAGCGATTAAAGCGTGTCTAGATTCAGATACTTTGCCGCAAACCGGAAAAAACTGTGAATATTGTCCGTATCGTGAAGCCGCTGGCAAGAAGCTGCAGGCTGTCCACTTCAAGAAGTCGTAACAACATGAAATCGTTTACTGAAACTGTTCGAATGGTTGTTCAGAACATCCCGAAAGGCTCAACCATGACATACAAAGATGTAGCAATCAAAGCCGGTCGTCCCCTAGCAGCGCGCGCAGTAGCGAACATTATGGCAAAGAACTTTGATGGCACCGTGCCGTGTCATCGCGTAATTAAAAGCGATGGATCACTCGGTGGGTACAACCGGGGCGGGGAAGTAATCAAGCGAAAATTACTTATGAGCGAGGGTGCTATAATCTAACTATATGGACTACCACCGCGATATTCAACAACATCAACAAAAACTGGCCTCTTTAGGTAAGGATATTAAGCTTATCAACGAAAGAATTCGTCATGCACACGATGAATATCACAGAGAGACGCAAAAGTTAAGAGAGAAGTCTGAATATGAAATTAAAAACTTAGAGCGTGAGTTAGAACGAAAGGAGAGCGAGGAAGAGCGAGAACAAAACGATATGAAAAACACCGAAGACCGACTGAAACGAGAAGAGAGCAAGAAGTAATACATATCGGCAACCACTATGTACTCCTATAAGCTAGAACAAGCCATCCGGGCCGCAACCATCCTCCATGAGAACCAACTCCGGCGAGGCATGGTTCCATTACCCTACATATCACACCTCATGGCTGTGGTGCTTATACTGAGGGACTACACAACCGATGAGAATACGCTCGTATCAGCCCTCCTACACGACACACTTGAAGATACTGATTATACCTACAATGAACTCGTGGAAGACTTTGGTGGTGAGGTAGCAAACATTGTAGCTACCCTTACTGAACCCAAAATGAACGGCGAGGAAAAGTTGTCGTGGCTATCTCGAAAAAAAGAATACGCTAAGCAGCTTAAACGCGGCAGCGAAGTAGCTGTTATGATTTCTGCCGCCGACAAGGCGCACAATTTCCGAACCACGGTGGAGGAATACCATGAATCCCCTGGTCGGTTTGTTGAAGATTTTGGCTCCAATATAGAAGAAAAGCTCGAAGCCTACCAAACGATTGCCAACACCATCAACAGCCGACTAAAAAGTGATATAGTACACGAGTTTAATCATACGTTTGAAGAATATAAGCAATTCCTTTTCAATGTCCAAGCCAGCCTCTCGAAAGAAGAACGAGTTTAAGTACCGTCCATCGACTAACCTACCCACACTACCGAGCCTGCCAACTGATTGGGACTTGAAGGCACTTTTTTATACCAGTGCGTCAGACCCAAAACTGGAAGCTGATGTTGCCCTAGCAGAATCCACCCTGCTCACGTTCGCAAAAAAATACGCCAAGAAAAATTTTACGAGCTCGCCAGATACGTTACTGTCTGCTCTTAAAGAATACGAGAAGTTGCTGCAGCTCGGCGAAAGTAAGCCAGCCTACTACCTGTCACTCCGACTGGCCCTTAATGTGAAGGATACCGAAGCAGAAGAAAAGCTAAACTTACTCGAACAACGTCTAACCAAGGCTGGCAATCAGCTTATTTTCTTTGACCTCGCGATTGGTAAAATCCCAAAAGCCATGCAGCAAACTATCCTCAAAGATAATCGTTTTGCTCCATACCACTACTATCTCCAAAACATCTTTGCTGCGTCCAAGCACTGGTTGAGTGAAGCGGAAGAGCGAATCATGAACCTGAAATCCATGACGGCGCGCGGCATGTGGATTAGTGGAACAGAAAAAATTCTCGGCGCCGCAACAGTAACGGTAGGGAAGGAGACGCTACCGCTCAATGGCGCTCTCATGGAGATGTTGGATGCGCCATGGGCGCGTCGACATGCCCTATGGAATGCCTGTGTGCCAGTCTTGGAGCAGATTGGACCAGTAGCTGAAAATGAACTGACCGCCGTCATTACAGACAAAAAAATCAATGATGAACTACGAGGGTATCAAAAACCCTATTCAGCGACTGCTCGCGGCTACCAAATCTCAGAAACGACTATCGAAACACTCGCTAACGTCATCGAAGAGCGAGGGTACGCACTATCGAAGAAGTACTTCAGCCTCAAGAAAAAATTGCTTGGCAAGGAACTTGGCTTTATTGATCGCAACCAAACGCTAGGTGACCTACCGTCTGTATCGTATGAAACAGCCATCAGTATCTGTCGTGATGCGTTCTATAGCTTTAATCCACTCTATGGCCAGCTGTTTGACGACATGATACAGAATCGCTGCATAGATGCATTTCCTAAGCCTGGGAAGGGTGGTGGCGCGTTCTGCGCGAGCTCTACTGGTGTGCCCACTGTCGTACTATTGAATCATGCTAATGATTTCGGTTCAGTCAGTACCTTAGCCCATGAAATGGGACATGCCATTCATGCCTACCGCAGCAAAGTCCAGTCAGTATTTTACGATGGACATTCAACGGCTACGGCTGAAACCGCTAGCACCTTCTTTGAAGCAGTGGTCGGCAATGCGCTTCTGGCTGCGCTACCTGACGACAAGAAGGCCATCATGCTCGACACCATCATCAGCGGTAAAATCGACACGATGATTATGTGTATCGCTCGCTTTAAAGCGGAGCTTGAAATTCACGAAACCATCAGAGCAAAAGGAGCCATGACCTGGCAAGACATGAGCGCCGTATTGGCAAAACACTTCAAAAAATTTGTCGGTCCGGCAATTACTGTCACGGACAATGACGGACTGTCAGTTATCTGTAAGACGCACTACCGACGCAACTTCTATCAATTTACATATTCATTTGGTCAAGCCGCTAGTAGCATTATGTGGTATCGCTATACCCAAGACCCGACATACGTCGCGCAGGTAGGTACCTTCCTGACTGCCGGTGATAAAGCTAGCGTTGAAAGCATCTTTAAGGAAATAGGTATCAATACCACCAGCGCAGCAGTGTTTGAGGAGGGTCTCAACATCCTCGAACAAGAAATCAAGGCATTCACAGCTTTAGCAAAAAAACTCACCTAGCAGAGCTGCCACCTGCTATAGTACTGGTATGAATTTTCTTTTCTGGGGTCTCACTATTAGCGTCATCGGTAAGATGTTTCTGGCGTCCGGCGTCCTGATTGCCCACAGCGGCATCGCGCACGAAATGCGGATTGATAGCGCAGTACTCAAAGGTTTCAAAATCGAACGGGTACTGACTATTATTGGTGTGGTCTTAATCATACTTGGCTACTTGATGGAGATATACTTCTACGGGTTTGCTACCACACTCCTTACCTGTACTGGAGCGGAATGTATGGCTAGTTTGCCAGCAGCAATCTCGCCATAAACCAGTTTTTTGCTATAGTGCTACAGACAAACCATTATTGTTAATGCATATTTAGTTATGACAGCAAACGACATTCGGAGGAAATATCTAGACTTTATGGCCAAACAAGGTCATGCGACTGTGCCGTCTGCTGCGCTCGTGCCTGAAAACGACCCAACCACACTTTTCACCGGTAGTGGTATGCAGCCACTCATTCCATACCTGATGGGTGAAGCGCATCCGAAGGGCGTTCGCATTGCTAACTCTCAGAAATGTTTTCGCTCTGGCGATATCGAAGAGGTGGGTGACAATCGCCACACGACGTTCTTCGAAATGCTCGGTAACTGGTCACTGGGTGATTATTTTAAACAAGACCAAATTCGTAATTTTTGGTACTTCTTGACCGAGGAGCTCGGACTGGATGCTAGTCGAATTTACGTTACCTGCTACATCGGCAATGCTGACGCTGAGATTCCAAAAGATACTGAAAGTGCCGACATCTGGACAGAATTATTTGCAGCGAAAGGCCTAGACACCAAACAAGTCGATATCGGTAGTGAAGAAAATGGGTATACGGTTGGTGATCAAGGTGGGCGAATTTTTTTCTACAGTGACAAAAACTGGTGGAGTCGCGCTGGCGGACCAAGCAAAATGCCAGCTGGAGAACCTGGTGGTCCTGATTCTGAAGTGTTTTATTTATTCCCTGACACAGTACACGATCCGAAGTGGGGAGAACAATGTCACCCTAACTGTGACTGTGGACGCTACATCGAGCTTGGTAACTCGGTATTTATGGAGTATGTCAAGACTGACACAGGTTTTGATAACCTACCGAACAAAAATGTTGACTACGGAGGTGGTCTGGAAAGAATCGCCGCTGCCGTACACAATAGCTCTGATGTATTTCCAACCAACCATGGTCCTATCCTAGAGTATTTTGAGAAACATTCAGGCAAAGTCTACGGTGTAGATGAAAAGTTCACTAAATCATTTCGAGTGATTGCCGACCACATGAAAGCAGCGGTGTTTCTTATTGCAGACGGTGTTGAACCTGGAAATGCCGACCAAGGCTATTTTGTACGCCGGCTCATCAGACGGTCTGTTCGTCATGCCGACATACTCGGTGTCGGTGAGAATACTTTTGCTAACGTCGTGCAGCCGATTGCAGAGATGTACCAAGATACCTACCCGTACCTCTTAGAGAAAGCCAGCGCCATAGCAACAATCATCGCCAGAGAAGAAGAACAGTTTCGTAAGACACTAGAATCAGGTTTGAAACAATTTAATAAAATTTCTTTACAGCTTCATGTCCACAGCAAAGAAGTTGATGGTCGTAAAATTATTGATGACACCAAACCACCAATTGGGATAAAGGCGATTAGCGCTCATAATGCCTTTGAACTATTTACCACTTACGGTTTCCCAATTGAACTAACCGAGGAAATCGCTACCGAAAAGGGCTTAGTCGTTGAACGGGCTGGCTTTGATGAGCTGATGCATATTCACCGTGAGAAATCACGCGCCGGAGCTGAGCAAAAGTTCAAAGGTGGGCTCGCTGACCACTCGGACAAAGTAGTGCAGTACCATACGGCAACGCACTTACTTTTGGCTGCGTTGCGGGCTATTCTCGGTAGTCATGTACACCAAGCTGGCTCAAATATTACCGGTGAACGCTTACGGTTTGACTTTACCCATCCCGAAAAGCTTGAAGCCCACACCATCACGGCACTTGAAGAATGGGTGAATCGAGCGTTAGCTATTGGCGGCTCTGTTACCATTGAAACCATGCCAAAGTCCCAGGCTGAAGCTGACCCAACGGTGGAAGGCAGTTTCTGGGATCGTTATCCAGATGAAGTGAAGGTGTATACCGTTAGCGGCAACGACGGTCGGGTATTTTCGCGTGAATTATGTGGCGGTCCACACGTGAACTCACTGGCTGATATTTCAGGCACGTTCAGTATCCAAAAAGAAGAATCGTCATCAGCAGGAGTCCGGCGCATCAAAGCAGTACTCACCTAACAGTGAGCACTATCCACGAGACAGTACGATTCTGAAGACACGAACCCGTATAATGAAACAATAATGCGCAGACTGTCTATCAGAAGCTCGGTAACTCGCTATGGAGTCGTGATTGATATTGGTTCAGGCAGCGTCCTGACGGCAATTGTCGCATCTTCTAGTGACAGTATGTATCCAACTGTCATCTGGGCGCATCGCGAGCGAGCACCGCTAAAACAGATTGATTCACTCCAAGAAAGTGCCAAAGGTATTATCACCGCCCTAGTGAATGCCTCGATGAAGCTCGATGGGGAAGGACGTGCAGCTCTCCGTGAAGTCAGCAATCGCGCATCACTAACCAGTACTCATGTCGCTATTTCTGCTCCGTGGTGCTATACAGTTTCAAAAACCATTTCTTATACACAAGAAGAAGCGTTCGAAGTAACCGATGATTTACTGTCTGAACTTATAGATACGGCTGAACGACAAGTATCAGAAGAACTACGGAATCATGCTGCAACCTCACAACTCGGCCTCACAGCGGTCACACGAGCTACAATGGATGTACTCACTAATGGCTATCGAGTAGCAGAGCCAGAACGCTCACAGGCACAATCATTGCTCATTTCTCAAGCCACAGTGATTGCACAGCAATATGTGGCAGACGCCGTAGCGGAAATGCACGATAAACTTTTTTCCCAGACAACCAAACAACAGTTGTCGTTTATGCTTGTCTTGTACTGCACCACGCGACAGTTACTGCCATATACCGACGATGTCTGTATTGTCGATGTTACGTACGAAGCTACCGAAATGGGTATTATTCGTGACGGGAGTTTACATTTTAGTACCCACACTTCGTTTGGACTGTACTCACTCGTTCGTGAGATTTCTGTGATTACCGGAAATCCACTACCACACGTCCTCACCCAACTCCGTGGTACCGATCCTGATTTTTTCTTAAAGAGCTTACCGGAATCTGTCAGAGCTGAGGTGGAAATCGTGCTGTCGGCCTATGTTGAAAAAGTAGCCGCTCTATTTCACGAAACCGGTGACACACTCTCTATCCCCAAAAAAGTTCTCCTACATATTGATCATGCGATTGAACCCTTCTTTACAACACTGATTGAACGAGCTGCCAAGAAGGCCACTAAAATCGATCACGCTGTAACTTCTGCTGCTATAGAAATTGGTCTAGACAAGGGTGTAGTTGGGTTTTTGCCAGCTACTGAGGAATATAAGAACGACACGGCATTAATTGTTCTGGCACAGTTTTTCCACAAACCTGAGCATTGTCTAGAGTTCAAGTACCTATAAGGCGCTATACTAGTAGTAACGTATGGCACAAAAATGGAATCTCCAGGATATTCGTCCGGCTCAGCCACGGACGAAGCGCGTACCTCCGCGCATGAGTCCACCCCCACAAGCAGCTGATGCTCCGGAATTACGTGAACGTCGAGAAGACATTCCTAGTGTCGTCATTACCGACGGAACCAAGCGCGACAAAAAACACCTTTACATTGTGATTGCTGTGTTCGTCTTGATTGTTGGTGGCGCAGTTAGTCTGAGCGCCCTCCTTGGTAAGACCGAACTAACCATTTATCCAGAGTTCCGAGATCCTAACATCAGCGCTGAATTTACTGCCTATCCAGACAAGCGGGAGGATGCACTTAGTTACGAAATCATCACGTTAGAAGAAACAAGCGAAAGCCAAGTCAAAGCATCAGGCCAAGTTACTGTAGAAGAGCAGGCGACTGGGATGATTGAGATTATCAAAACCACTCCTGGGGCAGAGCGTCTGATCAAGAATACTCGCTTCAAAGCTCCAAACGGACTCATTTACCGAATAGAAGAGTCAGTGGTTGTGCCAGGTTCAATAAACAATATCCCAGGCACCATCATGGCTAGCGCATTTGCTGACGATGTTGGAGAAGAGTACAACCTACCTGCTGACACGAGCTTTACTGTCCCCGGTTTTGAAGAAAACGGCTTTACGGACTTATTCAATGCTATCAAAGCAGTTAACCGCGCACCATTCACTGGTGGCTTCTCTGGGCCACAGTTTCAAATTGACGATAACGAACTTAGCACCGCCAGGCAAGCGCTTCAAATAAAACTTCGCGATGCACTCCTAACACGGATTGAGAGTGAGAAACCATCTGACTTTATTTTCTTCCCTGGAGCCATCAGCATCACCTATAACCAATTACCGGCGGTAGAGTACGGTAACGACCTCGTGACCATTCGTGAACAAGCAATCTTGCAGGTGCCATTATTTGCCAAGAGCCAATTCGGCAGCTTCCTCGCTGGCGAAGCAGTGGCAACCTACGATGGCGGGCCAGTACGTGTTGATGACCCTTCATTGCTGACATTTTCATATAGCAATCCGGCCATTAGCTCAATGGTGATAGCTAACGAGCCATCTCTTACCTTTACCCTTAACGGTCGACCCCTCCTTATCTGGGAATACGACTCACCAGCCTTAGCTCGTGACCTCGCCGGCCTGCCCAAGACAGCCATCAATAATGCTATCAGTGCCTATACCGGTATCGAAGGCGCTCGCGTTCGGATTACACCATTTTGGCAACGTAATTTTCCTGAAAATCCAGACGAAATCATCATTATTGAGTCACTTGAACAGCCTGAGTAAGCCACTTATGAACAGTACCTCGTGGCTAGCTGTTGACTGTTCTAAGGTTATTTGTTAGACTCAGCGTCGTTTAATGGATCAAGAGTTATCAATAGAAAAAGACGATCTCGTCTACGGAGTTGTGGAAGAGGCGCTACCAAATGCGCTGTTTCGCATCAAGCTCGAGGGCCAAGAACCCCTCTTGTTAGCGTACCTCTCTGGAAAGATGCGTAAGTTTCGAATTCGTGTCCTTGTTGGAGACAAAGTTGGTATGGTCATTGATCCGTATGGCGGAAAAGCCAGAATAACAAAGCGTTTGTAAGCATTTAGTAGTCGTAGTTATGAAAGTTCGATCATCAGTCAAAAAGATGAGTCCTGACGATATCATCGTCAAGCGTCGTGGAGTGGTCTACGTCATCAATAAGAAGAAACCTCGTCACAAGCAGCGACAAGGCTAATTTAGTATCAACATGAGAATTTCCGGTATCACAATCCCAGATGAGAAGCAGCTCTCGTACGCACTCACCGCCGTATACGGTATTGGTGTGCCTCGAGCAAAGTCTATTCTCGCCGAACTAAAGATTGCTCCAACCACCAAGGCCACTGAACTTTCAACCGACCAAGAAAATGCCATTCGAGAAAAAATCGAATCATTTCGTATTGAAGGTGAACTTAAACGAGAAATTGGTGGAAACATCAAACGACTTAAGGACATCAATTCATACCGTGGCTCTCGTCACGCCAAGCGCCTCCCGGTTCGCGGACAACGCACCAAGACAAACGCACGCACACTCAAAGGTGCGAAGAAAACTATGGGTAGCGGACGCCGTAAGCTCGAAAAGACTTAGTATTTATTATTATCTGATTTCATAATCATAACGACATATGGGTAAGAAACGAATTATGAAGAAGAGCGGCGGTTCAGATGTTTCAGGAACATCACGCGCCCTCAACCGAATTCCTAAGCGCAAACTTGCGTCTGGTCGCCTTAATATTATGGCTACCTTCAACAACACAATTGTTACCCTTACTGACCCAAAAGGGAACACCGTGATGGCTGCATCAAGTGGCGCACTTGGTTTTAAGGGTTCACGTAAGAGTACTCCGTTTGCGGCTGCAAAGGTGGGGGAAATTATCGGTGAGAAGGCGCAGCAGATGGGCATGAAGGATGCAGAGGTTATTATCCGTGGTGCTGGTCCAGGCCGCGAGTCAGCTCTCCGAGCATTTACTGGTAAGGGTATTGGCATCGCTCGCATTTCAGACGAGACACCAATTCCACACAACGGTCCGAAGCCAAAAAAGCCTCGACGTGTCTAGTCATCAGTATTACATATGAAAATCGGTCCTAAATTTAAAATCGCCAAGCGCCTCGGAGCACCAATCTTCGAAAAGACGCAATCACAGAAGTTCGAGCTTTCGCTTGCACGTGGTGGTCGCAAAACAAACAAGCGCCCTGGTCAAATGAGTGACTTTAAACGTCAGCTTATTGAAAAGCAAAAAATGCGCCTTAGCTACGGTCTTACCGAAAAGCAACTCCGACGCTACGTTGATGAATCAATTGAAAAGAGCTCGACTCCGGCAGCGGCTTTGATGATTCGCCTTGAAGCACGTCTCGATAACGTCGCGTACCGCCTCGGCCTCGCTAAGACACGACGTCTCGCTCGACAAATGGTCTCACATGGTCACATCTGCGTGAACGGCAAGAAGATGACCATTCCTTCATACCGCACAAAAGTCGGGGATATCCTTACCGTACGAGAAGGAAGTCGACAGACCGGTCTTTTTATAAATCTTGCTGAGAAGCATGAAATCACCGCTGTTCCAGGATGGCTTAGCTTTGACGCTAAGAAGTTAGAAGGAGAAATGAAGACAGAACCAGTATTCGATCAAACCGCAGCGATGTTTGATCCGGATCAGGTTATGGAGTTCTACAGCCGATAGGAAGAGAGGAAGAGGTATTAGAAAGCACTAATCATAGTACAAATATGTTAGAAACAAACGTCACTCTCCCATCAAAGCCACGAGTTGTATCTGAAGAAGGCAACCATGGTATCTTTGAAATCGATGGCCTTTACCCTGGGTACGGCCACACACTCGGCAACTCTCTTCGTCGCATCATTCTCTCATCACTTCCAGGCGCTGCAGTCACACAAGTAAAGATTGACGGTGTAGAGCACGAATTCTCAACCATGGCCGGCGTAAAAGAAGACGTCATCACCATGCTCCTTAACATCCGCCGCATTCGTCTTGCACTCCATAGTGACGAACCAATTACTATGACACTCAAGTCGAATGGCATTGGTCAGGTCACGGCTGGTGACATTTCTGCTCCATCACAGATTGAAATCCTCAACCCTGATGAGCACATTGCTGAAATCACCAGCAAGTCAACCAAGCTTGAAATTGAAATGCGCGTTGAACAAGGCCTCGGCTACGTCCCACGTGAAATTCACCAGAAAGACAAGGTAGAAATCGGTACGATTGCACTTGATGCAGTATTTACACCAATCCGACGAGCAAACTACGAAGTAGAAAACATGCGTGTTGGCGACCGAACCGACTACAACCGACTCCGTATCATTCTTGAAACTGATGGTACTTACAGCCCACGTGAAGCACTGGAGAAGTCAATTGAAATCATGATTCATCAACTTAAGTCAGTCATTGGATTCCAAGACCAGACTGTTGAAGCTCCAAAAGCAGCTCCTGAAGCAGCGAAGGAATCAAAGGATGAACCAGACCAAGAAGTCCTCAAGACTCGCATTGAAACCCTCGACCTTTCAAGCCGCACATTGCAGGCCCTCGAAGAAGCAAGCATCCGCACTGTTGGTGGCCTTGTGCGAAAGAAAAAAGATGATATTCTAGCGCTCGACGGCATTGGTCCAAAAGGACTAGAAGAAATCGTTGACCTCCTCACTAAACACAACCTTAGCCTTGCCGAATAAGAATTATGAGACACGCAAACAAAAACCGAACCCTCAGTCGAACACGTAGTCAGCGAACAGCGCTCCTCCGCGGTTTGGCAGTGTCTCTAATTCGAGACGGACAAATCAAGACGACGCTCGCTAAAGCAAAGGAGCTTCAGCCACGCATAGAACGTCTCGTGACGGTCGCCAAGAAGGACTCTATCCAATCTCGTCGACTCGTTGCCTCACGTCTTGGTGAACCAAGCGCAACTATCATCAAACGACTATTCTCAGATATTGCTCCGACATTTGCGGCTCGCAACGGTGGCTACACAAGAATTGTAAAGCTCGGACGTACCTCACCTGGTCGTGATGAGGCAATAATCGCATTCGTTGAATAACACATTTATGACTACTGAATCTAATACACACACTATTGATGCAACAGGGAAGCGCCTCGGAAAGGTAGCGACTGAGGCTGCGACTGTGCTCATGGGTAAGAATGACCCAAGCTACGCACGACACATCAAGTCAGATGTTATTGTAACCATCACGAATGTGAGTAAGCTTGATATTCCTGACAAGAAGCAGGGAGAAATCTACCAGAGCTACTCTGGTTACCCAGGCGGTCGAAAGGCTGAAACATTGTCACACCTCGCTACCCGTCTAGGCTACAAGGAGGTAGTAAAGCGTACTATCGGTGGCATGCTTCCAACGAACAAGCACAAGAAGCGTCTTTTGAATCAATTAATAATTTCTGAATAATATGGCAGCAGCAAAAACCGCAACCTACGTAGAGGGCATCGGACGTCGCAAAACCGCGACCGCCCGTGTGCGCCTCACCCCAGCAACCGAGACTGGCATCACTGTCAACGATCGTACGTTCGCTGAATACTTTAAGCACGCTGCTGCACAGCAAGACATTATGTCTGTTCTCGAAACCAAAGACGCTGGTATCGAAAACTACAAAATTACTGCCAAAGTAATGGGTGGTGGACTATCATCTCAAGCTGAAGCAATCCGACTTGGAATCGCTCGCGCCCTCGTAAAGGAAAAGGCCAATCGACGAACTGAACTCAAAGCCGCTGGCTTCCTCAAGCGTGACGCCCGCGCAGTGGAACGAAAGAAATTCGGTCTTCGCAAGGCTCGCAAACGACCAGCTTGGTCGAAACGTTAAGAAAAGTCCCGCTTGCGCGGGACTTTTTAGTTTATATGTATGACTATGTACACATTTGTTTTTTGTGGTACTTTTTACGCAGCAGTAACTAAAGGAAGGTTCTTAACATGAAAATACTTATCGTTGATGACGATGTGATGTGGCGCGTTACACTCACACTATTGCTTGAGACTATCAACCCAGAGTTTGAAATTACCCCCGCATCAGATGGTCTCTATGTCATGCAAAGCGACTGGACTACGATTTCAGCCTTTGACAGAATCATCAGCGATACCCGTATGCCAGGAGCGTCCGGCATTGAAGTCTTGCAGTACCTACAGGCACGCGGGTGGAAAAAGCCCTTCCTGTTGCTTAGCAGCGATTCGAAAAACGAGAAGGGTTTTGATCTCGAAAAAATTCCAACTATCTTTCCGTTTGCTCAATTTTGCATCAAAGATCGTGCAGAGGAAGCAGTGAGAGAGTTCCTAACGTAAGTACCAAACACATTGACCCGCAGCATCAGCTGCGGGTTTTTGACTCAGTCTGAATTTCGATTTATAATGCTGTCCGTATGGTGAATGAACACGATAAAAAAGATGATGACTTTGAAGTCACCAACGATACGGACCACGGACACGACGAAGAAGTCGAATTAACAGATATTGAAGAATCATCGGGCGGCAAGTTAAAGGCTATGCGCCAAAAACTGATGGCTGCAGAAGAAGCCAAACGAGACAGCTTAGAAGAACTACAGCGCACCAAGGCTGATTTCCTTAACGCTCGAAAACGACTCGAGGAAGAACGAATCCTAGACCGTACTCGCGCCAAGAAGCAGTTTATCGAAGACATCCTACCTCTATGCGACAGCTTCACTATGGCGATGAGTAATACTGAAGCCTGGGAAAAGGCTGACAAGGCCTGGAGAACGGGCGTGGAGGGCATATACGGCCAATTACAGCGCATCTTAGAGTCCTATGGCATTACGACCGTAAATCCTCTTGGTGAGGCATTTGACCCCTACCGACACGATGCAATCGGCACAAAGGTGGTCACAGACAAGAAGCAGCAAGACACCGTGGTGGCAGTACTGCAATACGGCTACGAACTGAAGAACGGAGACAAGACAGATATTATCCGTCCCGCTCGCGTCACCACCGGTAGCTACGAAGAAAAATCATAATTAGCGTTAGTTTTAAGTACATTTATTTATGGCAAAGATTCTAGGAATTGACTTAGGAACGACCAACTCAGCAATAGCGGTTATTGAAGCTGGTGAACCAACTATTATTGAAAACTCAGAAGGTGCTCGAACGACGCCGTCGATTGTTGCCATCTCAAAGACCAACGAACGATTGATTGGTCAGATCGCCAAACGACAGGCCGTTACCAACCCAACCAATACTATCTACGGCATCAAGCGCTTCATGGGCCATACCTTTGAAGAAGAGGTGGTACAGAAAGACAAAGAAATTGTCCCGTACGAAATCAAGAAGGGAAGCGATGGTGGTGCGGTTGTCGTTATGGATGGCAAGGAGTACCGCCCAGAAGAAGTATCAGCGATGATTCTCTCGAAGCTCAAAGCTGATGCTGAAGCGAAACTTGGTGAGAAGATTACCCAAGCGGTCATTACCGTACCGGCGTACTTCAACGACTCACAGCGTAAGGCGACCCAAGACGCCGGTCGCATAGCAGGACTAGAAGTAAAGCGTATTATTAATGAACCGACTGCCGCGGCTCTCGCGTATGGTTTTAATAAGAAGAAGGAGGAGAAGATTGTGGTGTACGACTTTGGTGGCGGTACGTTTGACATCACCGTACTTGAAGTTGGTGATGATGTAGTGGAAGTACAGTCAACTGACGGTGACGCCCATATGGGTGGACGCGACATTGACCAAAAAATTGTGCGCCACCTCATCGCAGAATTCAAAAAATCATCCGGTGTAGACCTCGGGAAGGACAAATTGGCTCTCCAACGTCTTGATGAGTCAGCCGAGAAAGCGAAGCATGAACTCTCTAGCACAAATGAAACTGACATCAATATTCCATTTATCTCACAAGGTACTGACGGTCCACTACACCTCGATATCAAATTGACCCGCGCCAAGCTCGAAGAGCTCGCTCATGAGTACGTCGATAAGTCTATCGAAATCACAAAGCGCGCACTCGAAGCGTCAGGTATCAAAAAAGAAGATATCGATGAGATTATTCTCGTTGGTGGCCAGACACGCATGCCAGCGATTCAAAACGCGGTAAAGGCACTCTTCGGTAAGGAGCCAAACCGAACCATCAACCCAGACGAAGTAGTTGCCCTTGGTGCCGCTATTCAAGCCGGCATCTTCCAAGGTGACGTAAAGGACATCACCCTTGTCGATGTTATTCCACTCTCCCTCGGTATCGAAACCATGGGTGGCGTCAACACCAAACTCATCGAAAAGAACACCCACATCCCAACCAAGAAACAACAAGTGTTCTCAACCGCTGCTGACAATCAAACCTCGACCGAAGTACACATTGTCCAAGGTGAGCGACCAATGGCAAACGACAACAAGTCGCTCGGACGCTTCGTGCTCGACGGTATTCCACCAGCACCACGCGGCGTACCACAAGTAGAGGTTACCTTTGACGTCGATAGTAACGGTGTGCTCAAAGTAACCGCCAAAGACAAGACAACTGGCAAGGAGCAATCTATCCGTATCGAAGCGAACTCTGGACTCTCAGAAGCCGATATTGAACGCATGAAGAAAGACGCGGAAGAGCACGCCACCGAAGATGAAAAGAAGAAGGCGCTCATCGAAATCAAAAACCAAGCCGAGCAAATGATCTACACCGCTGAGAAGGCAATGAAGGAACATGAGAAAGACATCCCAGCTGAAACAAAAACTGAAATCGAAGACAAGATTAAGGCTGTAAATGAAGCGAAAGGGAAGGATGATAAAGCGGCTATCGAGACTACCCTTGAAGCCCTCACCACCTCACTCTCTAAGATTGGTGAAATCATGCAAAAAGCCGCGGCTGAAGCCACGAAGGAAGCGAATACTGAAGCACCAAAGGATGGTGAAACCGTCCGTGATGCCGAAGTGACCAAGGAAGACAAACCGAAGGATTCGTAGTATTGTACGGCCACTTATTAGCCATTTAAGTAGGGGTAGGGAACTATGAAGGACTATTACCAAATTCTCGGCCTCGAACGTGGTGCAACCAAAGAGGAGGTGAAGAAAGCATTCCGCAAACTCGCCGCCAAGTACCACCCAGACAAGGCCTCTGGAGATGAAGAAAAATACAAAGAAGTTACCGAAGCGTATGCCGTCTTAGGTGACGATAAGCGTAAGGCTGAATTCGACGCCTACGGTCATGCCTTTAACGGTGCTGGTGGTGGCGCCGGCTTCGGTGGTGGATTCAACTGGGCCGACTTCCAACAGTCTGGTGGTTTCAACGGCCAAGGGTTTGAATTCGACATCAACGACCTCTTCCAGAACTTTGGCTTCGGTGGTGCGGGTCGCAACGCGCGTGGTCGCGACGTCTCTATCGACATCAACCTCACCTTCAAAGAGGCGGTGTTTGGTGCGACTCGTAAAGTCCTCCTCACCAAAACTAATACCTGCACCCACTGTTCAGGCACTGGCGGCAAAAAAGAAGCTGGTACCGAAACCTGCAACACATGCGGCGGCAATGGGAAGCTCCGCGAGACTCGCCAGAGCGTGATGGGAAGCTTCACCACTGTGCGTGAATGTTCGGTCTGTCATGGTACGGGTCAGATTCCCAAAGAACGCTGTGGCCACTGCGCTGGCGCCGGTGTCGCGAAGACCCAAGAAGAAATCGTCATCAACGTACCGGCAGGTATCCAGAATGGGGAAGTAATTCGGATGACTGGACGTGGCGAGGCTATGCCACACGGTGAACCCGGTGACCTCTACATCAAAGTGCATGTGGAAGCGCACAAGACCATCAAGCGCGACGGCACAACTCTCAGCACCACGCTACCGATTAAACTCACTGACGCCCTCCTCGGAAATACCTACTCAGTTGAAACGCTTGACGGTGACGTTGAAATCAAAATCCCAGCTGGCATCGGCCATGGCGAACTGCTCCGCATCAAGAATAAGGGTGTCCCTGTAAACGGTGCCCGCGGCGACTTCATGGTCAAAGTCTCCATCGAAACGCCAAAGAAACTCTCCCGAAAAGCTCAAAAGCTTGTTGAGGAATTGCGCGAGGAAGGCATTTAGTAACCACCCACACCTCCCAACTACTGCGTTATGGGCGCCCACGGTTTTTCTCCTCCGTACGCCAGAGTACGCCTACGAAAAATCGTTTGCCCATGCCTTGTATTTGGAACGTGTGGACGGTTACTTCATAAGAAGACGTAAATATTGAAAACATAAAGAGCCGAGACGCTGCGCGTCTCGGCTCTTTATGAACACCACACCAACTTTACTTTCCGAAGTACCATATAATTACCCTAATGGACTTTAGCTATATCCTAGAGATACTCTCTGAGCTTGCCTACCTCCTTATCGTCTTTGGTGTCATGTTGGTCTACGCTATCTTCAAAGGCCGGCAAGCGCTCATCAATCTCATCTTTGGACTTTACCTCGCGCTTCTCATCATGCTGGAGTTTCCATTTACCGAAGCGTGGTTCGGCAGTATGGAGGGTACCACTGCGGCAGCAGGGAAGCTAGCTCTCTTCGCCGCCTTTACTATCTTACTGACTTGGCTCTGCCATCGCGTCATGCCCGATGAGTTTCGCGAAAAAAAAGTCGAGTCGCTTGGCAAGAAGCTGGTACTTGCAGCTGCCGCCACTATTCTCGTGATGATTTTTAGTTTCAATGTTCTGCCGGTAACTGAATTCCTTACGCCAGGCACCCCAATCCAATCTCTATTTGGTACAACTGACTACTTTTTCTACTGGCTTATCGCTCCCATGGTGATTCTTTTCTTTATTTAGAACCTTAATTAGGTTCTGTCGAGTGTGGCACAAAGAGCGGCGTATTCATCCCACGCGACACCAAGTTCATCTGCAAGCATTCGCTCGATTTTTGTCGCGAACTGATGTTCTTTATAGTACGGTGCATCAGTACTATCACCAGGTTCACGGCCATGAGGATTAGTGACTTGCTCTAACTCAAAGTTCATATCAAAAGCATCTATCATCTCGTCTGTAATACCTCGATCTTGGCAAAGCGCTGCCTCAATCATTTCATGAATAACAACAAGCATCTCGTATTTCCAATTATTCATGTCTGAAACAGCAAATATGCGGTTTCCTGCATCATCTGTGTAGTAGTCCCCGACGGTATTGTAACGCTGGAGGTTGTCAGGAACTGTTTTTATGATGATTTTTTTCATGTTAAAAGTTTAGCATATACTTACGATGCGAAGGCCAAGAGAAAGGGTATACTATTTACAATTCATATAAAATATGATATAGTATTAACTAGGTGTTCTTTAACAGGACAACATCATAATTCAAACATAGGAGGCCCAAATGGCCGCACTGAGAGTCCCCCTAGCTTTGGGAATTCTACTTATTCTCGTCTGCCTTGCCTCTTGGACATTCCTTGGGGTATGGCAGACGCTGCTGATTGTCGCAATTTTTTGCTGGTCGGTAGGTATTCACTTTGATGCCTACCTCCTCAAGGAGCGCGAGAACAGTATACTTGTCATTACATCGGCCGCGTTCGGCACGGTAGTGGCAGGGGGCGCTGCAGTCTATATCGTCATCACCGGTGATATCACGACTCTATGGAGTAATCCACTGGCTGTCATCATCGGTCTCACGGTTGGTGTGGCAGAAGTGGTGTGGCTGCTTTTCTACTTTGAAGCACTGCGCGTTGCCTCGCAACGCAAAGACTTCGATGAAGAAGTGGCCGAAAATGCCACTGCTGCATTCTTCCAAATTGAAGCGCTGTTCGGAATTGGGATAGCGCTTTTGATTCCGATATTTCGCCACGAAGTTCCGACATCACTTTCGGTCATCGTCGGCGGATCTATCGTGGTCTTTGCAGCCTTTTGGTTAAACTTCAATGAAGACACCAAACGGTTGAACTGGCCTGTGGTCTGGCGGATGCTGGTGGCTACAGCCATCATCGCTGCGATTGCGCTCATGTTTGCCTATGCCACCGAAGACCTCGGCGGCGGATTCGCAGGTACGGCGTTTTGGATGGGGATGGGTATCTTCCTTGCTGGAAGCGCCATTCTTATTACCAATCGTCGCTATCAACGTGAGTTAAAGGACTATCTTGATACCCAAGCATCCCTCAAAGACACAGGACTCATTATCCTGAATGAAATCTTTGATCAAGCTGGGATTCTCATGTTCCAACTCGCTGCCATTCTTGGATCGACTGTGGTTGCCGTTCAAGCAGCCAAAGCCGTCCAGCCAGCTTTCATTCTCCTCATCGGAGTAGTGATTGCACTGGTTGCCAAGAATGACGAGGAAACTTCAACAGAAGGGAAGAGTGGTCGATTTTGGTCGACTACAAAAACCGTTCTGTGTGTTGTCCTCCTCTGCGTGGGTAGTGTACCGATTATGATGTCCTGAACTTTTCTTCCCGAGTGCGTAACACACACTCGGGAAGATTTTCATACTGTATACCGCCACGATTTTTGTTACAGTGTAGAGAGATTGTCCCACCATGAAAGATTCAAACGACAAACTAAATATATTTACCTCACTCGAGGACGCTATTACTGAAGCTAGACGGCGTAAAAGTGATCCGATCCTTGTGCAGGCAGTGCATGATTTTCTCGATGGTGACATTCCTGAGCATTTTTTACATCCCGAACCAATCCTCTATCTTGCACGACATGTCGCTACACCAAACTACGAAGCTCTACGATTTATCGAATTAACAAAGGATAAGGGTTTACCTATTGTCATCAGTCAAGATACTAAGGGGAAGTTTGTTTCGAACAATCCGCTCAAACGAACCCTAGGCAAGTTGCCAATAACCAAAGGATTCACGTCTGAAAAAGGTGAGATTGTTGAATATATAACAATCGTTGATTTCACTGAACATCAGGGCAAATCACTCCGTGAAGTAAATACCAAGCACAACGTACCGCTCGTTGAATACCATAACAGTCTCTTTCAACATATCTACCCTAACACCGTCACCATAACCGACGAAGCGGACTGGATTGACCGAAATCATCGAGACGATATTAAAAAGCAATACACGAAGATGCTCGCCCTTCTCGTTACGCACGGTGTCATGTTTGAATCGTACCCACCAGAGGAGACGCACTTTCTTGAAACAGTTGTAAAGCCATCGTTTGAAGAAATTGTGAATCAATTTGGTGTCGCTCCACTTATTGTGGAACACATTGATGAGCAACTTGAAACTACTAAGGACTGGAACGGTTACCCCAGCGTACTGTACAGATTAATCAAAGACGGCCTAGCAGGTTAGTGTGCATAATCAAACGCAACCACACTCAACAGTAGTGGTAGAATCATACTAATGAGTATTGTCCCGAAAATAATAGTTGGTGTACTTATATTTACAACTCTACTGACTGTTTCAGCGAGCTACTATAAATCTGTCGTTGCACATGATTTTAAGGTATATGGAGTCAACATAGAGCTAGATGAAAATTCATCATATGTTTGGTTTGTGTTTGACAATACAGAATATGAAATCGACGTACCGAGCAATGAACTCGATGCAATTCTCAATTCAATCTCTGAGGAAACTGGTGTACCAGCGAGCCAGTTCGACATATCATTTTTAGAATACATTGAATACTCCTACCAGGAAGCATTTATTGTGAAGGAGGAAAAAACGGGAGAGGACAGCACGGATATTTCAGAATAATTTTAAGTACTACATATATATCTATGCCAACTATTCAAAACGACAATCAATACTGGTCAATGACAGAGGGGGTGTTTAACTGCTTGATTGATTCTGTAAGAACAAAAGCCTTTAATAAAGCTATCAAAAAAACTGTCTCACCAGGTGACATAGTCGTAGACATGGGTACTGGCTCAGGAGTACTTGCAATGTTAGCAGCGCGGGCAGGCGCTTTAAAAGTCTATGCTGTTGAGATAGAGCCGAATAACGCGAAGACATTACGAGATACTTTTAATAAGAATGGATTGGGGGATGTAATTCAAGTAATCGAAGGCAGCATTCTTGATGTTGTACTACCAGAAAAAGTCGACGTTGTGATTGGAGAAATGATTGCTACAGCACTTATAGAAGAGCTTCAAGTTCAAGCAATGAACCACATTCATAAATCTTCTAAGAAGAACGTTAAAGTACTTCTGAATCAATACGATACATATGTTGACTTGGTCTTCAATAAGAATGATTACTACGGGCTAACATTTGAGATTCTTAGGTATGAATACCCAAATGAAGATGAATTAAAATCAGTTACATTTTCAAGCAAGCAACTTGTAGATCACTACGATTTTTCCAAGCAGGTAAAGAATCTTAAGGTGCGTAAAAAAGTGCCGCTCAAAATTTCTAAAAATGGTAAGATTAACGGTATCAGATTAAGCGGCAGGACAACTTTTTATGACGGCAGCACGCTAGCAGCGACATTCGCATATGACTATCCAATAATTCTGCCAATACCCGAGACCACTGTTAAGCGAGGGGAAACTTACAACATATCACTCGAGTACGTGGTCTGCGCCGGTCTTAACAATCTTAAATATTCCATACAAAAATGATTTTTCCTGAATCTATATTTTTCTGCGATGGTGAACCGGCTCTGTTTGGACTATTTGACTTGTCATACTTACCTCAACTTTTAGGATATTCATTTGTACCAAGCACCATTATTGCTCTAGGCGCTTCTTCGTATATTTTTTTAAAAGACAAGGGCTCGTTACGGTCTTTATTACTACTAATGACAGCGCTTAGTTTTTCTCTCTGGTCACTAAACGATACGGTGCAATGGATTACAGTACCTGCACATTTAAACTTTTTATCATGGCAGCTCTCAGCGCTATTCGAAATATCTGTATCACTTTTCTTACTATTATTTATTAGAACATTTTTACGAGAATCAAAAAAAATTACATTGAGTGACTCATTCATTGCTCTAGTATTTTTATCCCCCGTTCTACTTTTACTTCCAACAAAGATTAATGTGGGTGGTTTTGATACTATTACCTGCCAAGGGGTGGTAGGTCCTCTCATAGACTACGTCCATACTGTCAGTGCTATAGCAGCAATATTTATCCTATACGAAACTGTTCGAGTGTTCAGTAGTAAAAATTCTAGTTTTGACACTCGAAGTGCAAAAATTATTACTGGTATTGCAGCTTTTCTTTTCCTTGTCATATTCACTGGTGCCAATACTGTTGGTGAGACCACTAAAGAGTACGTTGTAGGTTTGGTTGGTCCAATCGGAATGAATCTTTTCCTTTTCTTCCTGATTTACGTAATTGTTAAATTCAAAACCTTTGACATTAAACTTGCAAGTGTCCAGGCCCTCGTAGCGGGACTAGTAATACTAATTGGATCACAATTTTTCTTCGCAGAAGCAGAAATAAATCGCATTCTTATTTCTATTACA
>Ga0163144_10002521_pt1 | contig 42170 bp, 82 predicted proteins | sample OliLak19BULKMAT1_FD_123175 | JGI IMG/M metagenome (GOLD analysis project Ga0163144, IMG submission 123175) | Freshwater microbial mat bacterial communities from Lake Vanda, McMurdo Dry Valleys, Antarctica - Oligotrophic Lake LV.19.BULKMAT1 | ecosystem: Environmental > Aquatic > Freshwater >...
ATAGGTAAGTAATATGGCTGAAGTTATAAAAGAAGCACCAAGTATAAAGCGAATGGTAATCTGTCTATCATGTGATAGAACCATTGGGTTTACTCAGGATGATGTTACCAGTATTGCGTACGAAGGATTTGGTGCTGCGCCAGATGATGCTATCATCTGCCCTGTTTGTGATAAAGAAATAAATATAGGTGGTTGGTCATGAACGAAGTAAATAAGTGGTATTTAGTTAAAGATTTAGCTCCTTATATTGCTACTGGCGATCTTGCAGAAGATATTAATGCATTATGTGAAAGATACTTTTCTCCTAAAGGTAAAGAATATCCAATACTTTGTATCGCTATCTATTCTGATAGACCTTTAATGAATCCTAAGATTTCTTCTGGCATTAGAGTGTCTATTAGTTATAAGCAGAAATCCAAAGATTGGTGGCAAAGCAATGGTGCATTCGTACCACTTCAACTTATTGGCGCTCTAAAAAGTTTGATTAACGAAGCTGTTTCAAAGATTAAAGAATGAAACTAGTAATTTCTAAAATTAAAAACGAAGATAAGATTAGGTTTGTTGCTGCAATTCGTCAGCTATACCCAAGCTACTCTTTAGACGATTCTTTTCTGATGGCACATAATCTTCCCTTCGCAGATGATAACTGCTACATAAAACCAGTGCTTGTCGAAAGCCTACTTGGTAGTGTAGCAGAATATTCTTATGAAGAAGAAAGCGAGCCTGTAACTGAAGATCAGGAACTCATTGAAGCTATGATGTGGTACAATGACCTACCTGCTGCGAAACGAGCTATGGTTGAAACCATCTGTAAAAGCAGGATGCCAAGAGCATGAAAGTAACTTGTATCAAGTGTAGTAACTTAGCTGTATAGTGAAATTGAACCTACTGATGAACAAGGCAGATTCTATCCATGCTGTGAGTACAATTATAATGAAGATGGTTATGACCCAGAAGCAAGTAGAATCATAAATGAATTGATTCGAAACTATAAGGATAATACAATGAGCAACGTTATTTACGTAAATTTTTCTGGACCTTTTCGTGGTCGATGTATTGAAACCACTGGTGAAGAGGTTAAGATAACTTCTGCGGTTGCCAGGTCAGCCGCTTTAGAAGCTCATATCGCTAAGATGCAGGCAGTAATTTCTACGCTTGATATTGATTTCAAGCATAGATTTATTACTATTACAGGTGTACGCCCTGATCGCGTATAATGTTTGAGTTTGATTAAATACACCATGCGTAAGTTTATTGTTTCTACTTTTACCGCCCTTGCTATTACTTTTATTTCATCCGTCTCTATTGCTGGTAGAGTTGAAGGACCAGCGGAGATTACTGATAGTATTTCTCCAGAGAGATTTAACAATCATGCTGCCAATCTAAAGGGTGGTGAGGTTACTGTTATTACTTTGAAGGGTGATGGAGGTAGTGATCTTGATTGCTTCTTGCTCAATAGCCTGAATGAGATTGTAACTTCAGATGTCAATAGTTCTGATACATGTACATTGACGATTACCCCTACGATAACTGGAAGGTATGATCTCAGAGTTTATAACGCTGGTTCGAAACGAAATACTTACGTTAGTAATATAAATTAAATCTGAGATTGAATAAAATGATTAAGAGGCTTGTTGAATCATCGTCTATCAAGACTGGATGTTACATTTCAATCAAGGAATTTGTTAATGGTTCTAAGCCTCTTATTGTGTATGGAATTGTTCAAGAAATCAATCAAGCGGGCTTCTGGGTATATAAATCGCTGTACGGTTATCACTAGGTTTCTTTTAGGGACCAATGGTATGTGGATCTTGTATTGGCTGAGTATAACGATTAATAGGAGTTCATATGGTTAAACCAGAAGATTTCGTAGGTATGAGTAAGTTATCGGCGCAGAACAAAGCAGAGCGCGCAAATCTAATCTTTCGCCTTATTCGCATTGATGATAAGCCTTACTTCGATTATCCAGAGGATAATCGTACAGATAGGGTATGTGTAGAGATTGATAAGGGCTTGATTACTAAGTCAACCTTTAACTGAAAGAAATAAAGATTACTGTTAAAGTAGTCTCTGATGGACCAGTACGCACTAAGAAACAAATATGTCATAAGTGTTGTTATGAGTTAGAGTATACTGGGGAAGATGTTAAAGAGCATAGTTCTACTGATTATACTGGTGGGCACGACACTTACTATATGATTACCTGTCCCAGAAATTCGTGTAACGAAAGAATATCCGTAAAGCGATTTTATAGCAGTTACTGATATAGTTGGTGTATGTCAACCTCTCCTAATATATTATTCAAAATTAAGTCTTTAATTAATCTCGCTTCATCTGCAAATGAGAATGAAGCGAGAGCAGCATTGGCAATGGCTGAAAAGCTAATTGCAAAACATTCTGTAACCGATGAAGAGCTTAAATCTTTACAAGATAAAAAAGAAGCTTATGGTGAGGATGAGAAGCTATTTTCTACAATCAAAATAATTGGTTGGAAGAATCAACTAGCTCTGGCAGTAGCCAAGAAATATGACTGTATGATTGTTCAGGAGGAATCCGTGCCATTGCAAGGATTATCTGAATTTTCTTATTATGTTTATGGTGAACAAGTTGGTTTAGTGATATTCGTATTCAATGCTCTTAATAATAGAGTAAATGATATGGTTGCGATGCACTGCCTGGGTCGTGGTGCTATCTATGTTGACTCGTATTGCGAGGGGCTAGCTCAAAGTATAAAGCTCAACCTGGAGTTCGACGACCTAGACGTGCCCAAGGTGAACCGGCAAGTTAAAAATAAGCCTGAAGAAGCACACATCCCTAAAGGGACCGAGCTAGTTATGGAGAAGTCTGAGAAGGAATCGCCTACTAATGAAAGAGTAGATGTTAATTCTCAATCCTTTATTAAGGATGTAATAGCTTATTTTAAGGGTATGGCAGATGGTAGTAAACTATCATTACAAGAAGCTTTAACATTAGAAGCTCAGTCTGTAATTCCCCAAATGGAAACTGCCGAGGTTACTTCATAAGAGAGCTAAGTGATGCTATGTCAGTACAATCACCATCTACATAAAAGTAGATAAGAAAATCATTATTAATATATCTAAATGTTATAATGCAATTTGGTTGATTGGTAGAGTACTCAGAATCATCATGAACATTTAGTATTGCGCTTTTAATATCATCTGGTAATGATTCATATGGTATTTTAATGCCCATACGATTTTTGGCAAAATCAAGTAATAATTTATCGCTATATTTTTCTTCTCTTCGATTTTCTTGCTCATCAGTATAGGCTACATTTATTTGATCGTTGACCATTTTCCAAAATTCTTTTACTGCACGCTGCCACATCTTATTGTTTTTCAATCTTAATGCAGTAAAAAATTCACTTTCATTAATATAATTAGTTACATGAGTTTTTCTTGGTTCAGAGTATTTTTGATTGAAAAGATAGACTTGATTTGCTAAATGAGGAAAAAATTCAATTGGATTTGAGTAATATACTTCATTGTATTTTGTTGGAGATACTCTATCCAGTAGTATGTTTTTACCTTTAAAATATTCTTTAGGCGCTCCACCAAAAAGTTTATAATGTATCTCGTCGCCTAATTGCTGCGCATGAGCTTTATTTCTTCTATATTTTTGCATTCTTATCTTTCTTTCTTCGACAGTCTCTGACTCTGATTCTTCTTCATCTTTGTCTAGTTCGTTACAATATCTAATATAGTTTGAAATCAAATCTAATTCTTTAATTAGTTTAGCCGATAACTTCTCTGAACTCCTACGTTTAATTTCGCCCATTATTTGAAATAAGCGAGCGCGATATTTCTTATAGGAAAGAAGTTTTATTTTCTTTTCCTTATCTGAATCATTCTCATTGAACTCAGGTAAATTATTAAATTCTTCGTTCAATAGTTTTACGCGATCATCTATGTTGTATGATTTTTTTTCAGGCACAGCCTTTTTAAGATATGCTTGTAATAAATGTCTTACCTCATGTTGAACAGTATCTTCATAATAATCAATATCACTAGTGAACTCACCAGCATCATCTAGGATTAAATATATAGTTATTGTATTATCAGAAGCATTATATGATCCTGCTGCTGGAGAAACAGTTTTAGTACTAAAAATAATTTTTAAATTATAAAACTTATCGATTGAATTTAATTCATCTATTGGATAGTTACTTGGTAATCCATCAAAATTTGCTGGCATTACAGAATTGAAATCAACTCTGCCTTTAGCATTAAGTTCATTTATACTCAATTTATTATAAGAGGAGTTTATAAATTTTATAACATCATCTACTATTTTAGGTGGAAAAGCTAATATACCGCCTAAAGATAGCTTATAGTAAATTCCAGCCAATTTTATTACAAAGTCGTTATTCATAGTATATTTACTTTATTATGCATAACATATCACTCAGTTAACTAATAACAAAAGTATAGGTACAAAATGGGAATGTTTAATGATAATGTGTCTGCTAGTCGCCTGCACTGGAAGTTTAAGTACAAGGGCTCTGAACTAGTTGCGGCAGCTCAAAAGCTTCTTACACAATTTACTGAACGAGAACAGACTGCTAGAGTTACTATGTCAGGCTAGATAATAAGATGTCAAATAAAGATCCAAAGATGTCTGATACTAGAGATGAAATTGAAGAGAGCGGTAAAATGAAGGAACAATGTTCCGTTTTCGTTCATGAGTTTAGTCGTAACCTAGATGCTGTATATGAACTTGGTCTTGGTGATGTCACTTTCTTCGGATTGAACGAGCAAGAATAAGTTACAAGTAACTGTAAAAATTTGTTGACAGGGTGAGGTGGCGCCTGCTAGGGTCACCCATCCGGCGCGAGCCTCGACTATATGAGGGCGGCGCGGTTGCCGCGATACATTCACTAGAAGGATTCTGATATGGAAATTCGTTCTTTTACTGTGCTGGCAAGTCGTAAGTCTGATGTTGAGGAGCAATTTACCAAACTTAATAAGCGAGCTACAAGGCTTGGAATTGATAATATTACTTGGACTTGGGGTAAGGCTCGAATGGAATCAAGAAAAGTACTTTGGCAAGATCCAAAGTATTTTGATATGCCTCCAGTATATATTCGGCGAGAGATGCTGGTACTTCCTATTGAAATTACTGGTCCTCTTGAAGTAAAGTTTGATGGTTGGCGTTTCATTGCTACCCTTCAACACCTTCCTACTGGCGAAAATATCGTTCGCCCTATTGCTAATGATGTTGAGGTTCCCAAGCACTATCGTGAGACAGGTAGCTTGTGTGAGCACTGTAATATCAAGCGATATCGTAAGGATACTTACGTTCTTCATCATGATGATGAAGGCGAAGTTCAGGTTGGTTCGACGTGTATTAAGGACTTTCTTGGTGGTAATTCACCAGACTCTATCGTTGGCAAGGCTAACTTCATTTCAGAACTTCTTACCTTCATGGAAGGTATGGAGAACTATAGTGGTGGAGGCGGTGCCACTGGGTTCTTTATCAATGAATTCCTTGCTACTACTGTTGCTTGTATTAACAAGTTTGGTTGGTTGAGCAAGAGCAAAGCTGAAATGGAAGGTGGTCAGCCTACTGCTGAAATTGTTATGGATGTTTTCATTCCTCCCAAGAATTGTAGGGGTGAACGTATTGAAGTTACTGATGAAGATAAAGAAAAGGGTAAGCTTGCTGCTGATTGGTGCGAGTCTCTTCCTGATGAATTGACTGATGGTAATGAATATCTTTATAATATTCGTGCTATCAGTCGTTCTGGGATGGTAGATCGCAGAACAGCAGGGTTTGCCGCAAGCATCGTTGCAGCCTATAACAAGTCTATGGTAGATAAAGAGCCTAAGACAAATTCCAATTATGTTGGAACTATCAAGGAAAGGAAAGTCTTTCCTCTTACTGTCAAAAGGTATAATGTTTTTGACGGGAGCTACGGCGTCACCCATCAGTACATCTTTCACGATGACGAGGGTAACGTGTTCTGCTGGTATGCTTCATCGAAGCAGGATATGGAAGTTGGAAGTAAGTATGCGGTTAAGGGGACCATCAAATCCCATACAGAGTATAAGGGTGTGCGTCAAACTAATTTGACGCGCTGCACTATACTGTAATCTTTTGTTTACAAGGATTATGTTATGTCTAGTATTATCGAGCAGATTCAGAAGCTTCGTAACCTTTCCAAGTCTTCTAACGAGCATGAGGCGGCTGCTGCTGCAAGGGCAGCGGATAAGCTGATTAGCAAGCACCGAATCTCAGAGGAAGAGCTTGCGGCTGCTGATCCAACGAAACAGTCTGAAGCGAAGCAGGATGAGAATATCCTTTATGAGACTGGTAAGATTACTCAGTGGAAGAATATTCTTGCGCAGATTCTTGCTAAGAACTATGATTGTGCTCTTCTGAATGATATCATGCGCAATCCTACTTCTGGTAGGAAGGTTTCTCGGTATCGTTTGATTGGTACCGAGTCGGATATGGAAATTGTGCGCTATATGTTTAGCTGGTTGGTTGATACGATTGACCAACTTGGAGCTTATGTAGCGCGAGGTATGGGCAGGGTTTATGCTGCTTCGTATGCTGAGGGTGTTGTTCGTGGTATTAAGATTCAGCTTGATGCTTCTCGTGAGGAGCAGATTGTTGAAGCTAAGTTTGCTGGGCAAACTGCGGCATTGGTTAAGCTGGATCAGAGGATGGCTCTTGCGAATGAGAAGCTTTATCAGCTTTGTCCTAGACTTAGGAGAAGCGGTACGCCTTCTAAGCGCAGGGTTGATAATACTGCATTGAACCACGGAATTCGGGATGGTAAGCAGATCCAGTTGAGCAATGGTCTTACAGCCGGCTCTGGTACCAAACTCCTGAAGTAACTAGGAGACTAAATGATTTTCAATACTATAACGAGAGTAAGCGTTCAGAAGGATGAAGTCGTTGGCGTTAGGTTACATGAAGGTACATCGATAATCGGTGTGGTTGATAAGGTCGAAAAGGAACATTTCTGGTTAAGAATCAGTCCTGATCCAGAATCTAAAAAGGAACGTTTCTCTTTTAGAATTGATCAAATAATAAAGTTGAACTGATGGATATGACGAGGCAACCCCTCGTCATTATCTTTTTAGGAGGTTAGGATGGATTCACCCTATGCTAAATCAGAATGGATGGATTCACCACAGCAACAGCTATTGCTTGATCTATATTTTAAAGATTCACCAATTCAAATTGAATGGGACTTTCATGGAACTCAAAAGGTAAAAGATAATAAACTTATCTTTGGTCCTTATGCTGGTCCTGAAGCCTGCATAACAAGTCTCATTCATGAGATGGCTCATCTCGCTGAGATAGATGATGCTCGTATATTGAAACATAATTGGGGACTAACACTGCCAGAACAATATATTCCTGGCAGGTATAGTCGAATGGCACCAGTAACTTGTCAAGCTACTTTTAGGGAATGTAGAGTTCTAGCTATGCAATGGCATATTCAGAACTCTATTGGTATCTGTATTCCAAGACGACAAATGGTTGAAGTGCTTCAATGGATGCCAGATTTCTGCCTTGTTCCCAGAAGTATTACTTGTAAAGGTAATGATCTTCAATCTATTGATAATGCTAGATTCATTTTTCTTGAAGGTGTAGTTCATACCTATTGTAAAAGAGGATTTGGTTTTAAACACTTTGTTACTGAATGGGATAGAAAGAACGAGCTACTAAAACAGTTCTTGTGAATACTATGATAGAATATAGAGATACCTACCAAATTCAATATACAATTAATCGTGGTACTCAAGATATTGATCTGGAGGTGTATGTTACTGCTACAATAGTTCCAGGTAAACTTGGTTCGACTGATGATTCTTATCCTGAAGAAAGAGAATCTGAAGTGATGTCAGCTATTGGAATAAAAGATGATAAGGATTATCTATCTGATCTTGCTGATCAAGAAATAAGTGAAATCAAAACGATTGCAATAGAAAGATTGAGAAAAGATAATGGGATTTGATTTCAAAAGATATCTAGATGATATCATGGCGATACAGGAGATATCGACCTATGTACGTTCGTTCTCTGAGATGAAGGTCGTATTTTATAAAAATGGCGGCATCGTAACGATACGGGACGGGGTGATCGAGCGTATTAAATATAATACCGGCGACGAAATCTGGTTGACAGAGGGTTCCGACGGCTATATAGTGCATCGGGTCAAGGCGAGCACAGGCGATGTTTGGGAAGCTATCCCTACGAAGCGTTAGCTTTATAGGTGGTGGAGGCGTCATATGATCGATATGATTGCCCTAAAGGTTTATGGTCCTTTCAAAACCATATAGATTAGGCTCCTTGGTTCATTCCAATAGGAGCCTTTTCATTGGAGCACACCATGCCAAGATACGTTTATGAAGTGGAGTTTAGACCAAATACAATATCATCTAAACATGAAATAGAGGCTGGCTCCGTTGTTGATGCAATGAAGGTAGTCATAGATAGTATAGACCAGGAGCATCAATATGTTTCTGATAATCAAATTATGTATGGAATGTTTTACCTAACCAAGATTGAACTGAAAGATAAATAATATGTCAAAGCCCAAGATCATGTACCTTCGCGACCGTAAGAACAACCCCGTTGGTTGTTTAGCAATTCACCTCAACGCTGCTCGTCAGCAGGTTGAGTATCAGCTTTCTGTAGCTGCTCCAGAGGATAAATTCGATAAGGCAATGGGGAGGCAGCTAGCCATTGGTCGGCTTGTTGAGAAGCCATTTGTTGTCAATGTTCGTGCTGATGCTGTCATGCATGATGCCATTGTCGCTGTAATGGCTAACATTGCTGCTTGTCGATCAGATACTCGGGTCATGCCCTGTCGAGCTATTAAAGTTGCTCGTGGTTGGCTTAAAGCTGGCGATGCATAAAGATGTTAGGGCGGCAGCGTAACGGTTGCCGCCTCCCATCCACCGACGCTTCTCACCTTATCTGTAGGGTGAGAGGCACCCGAATAACTAAACTTTGTAGGAGATAAGATTATGACTATTGCCAACTCTAAGCACATTGAAGTTTCTCTTGATAAGATTCGTGCCCTGTTCGTCAAGGCGAGTGAAGCCATTGAAGCTCTTGCTCCTGGTGGCAAGATCCCTGCCACTGCACTTGCAGAACGTATCGGTGAAGAGTTTGACATTGCTGGTCCCCAGCTTTACCCTACCTTGAAATTTCTTTTCAATAGCTATCCAGGTGTGAAGATTCTTCGTGGTGCTCATGGTGGAATCTATAAACTTACTGCCGCAGAGCTTGCAAAAAATACGCCACCTGTTGTAGTTGCCCCTGTTATTGCTGCGCCTATTGCAGCTCCAGTTGCTAATTTGTTCTCTGACGTTTCTATTACCGCTGATATTACCGCTGATATTGTATCTCCAGAACAGGTCATTGTGCCTACTGCTTCTGATGATAAGTCTATCGCTATTATTGCTCAGGCATAATCCATTCTGTATAGAAAGATATTAAATATGACTAAGAAATTTACTTCGTAAAGCTTTAAAAGCAGCCGTATCAACAAATGATAATACGGATGTACCAGACACAGATCTTGGCACTTGTCCTGCCGAGACTATTCAGTATGTTATCAGGGCAAAAGATGTGTCTGATATCTTTCGTAATAAAGTAGCGCCGCTTATTAAGTAAAACTTAACACTCGCGATTCGAAGTGTAAATCGAATCAATTCCAAGTTAATTTATGGGATAGAATGATATATGCTTGTGATAGCAAGAGTATATTAGATCACGTTCGAGTCGTGACCTTGGAACCATTATCCTTTTATTTACCATCTAGGAGAACATAGTTATGAACATATCGAGTCTTGAAGAGTTAGAGGAAGAGCTAGGAAACATTCTACCTCGTGGTTTCACGATTGAGACTGATTCTCGTGGTCAGCTTATTATCCATACTGGTCTATCATCTGATGATGATGGTGAGCTTATGGAGTTTGAGAACGACGATGAAGACCTAGAAGACCTAGAGGATCTAGATAAGGATGATGAACTATCGTTGGATGATGAATAACTAACAGATATACGCTTGCACGTATGTGCAAGCAGAAGATTACAATGGCTTCTTGGAAAGATATTAAAGACGGATATGGTTTGCAAGAAGTCCCAGACAGTTACAGGCGTGACTGTATGTGTATAATCTGTTCCGTAGATCATAGGAATAAAAAACTGTATACTACAGAGCCTCTTGCCTATGATGGCACGACCAGGGGATTCACAAGAATGTTGGATAAAATTCGAACCAACTGTTATTGTAGGATTCATGCTGAAGATCATTATGGATATTAAGTTGATATAGTTGCAGTGGTTCCCAACATTGATTTTTATAGGGAACCGGCAGCACAGTAATACAATAACATTTTTAATATCATATCAATAATATTACATTAACAATACAATAAAGCTTAGTTATATTAACGTATAGCTAAGTATGGGGATGTCGTCCAACGGCAGGACAGCAGACTTTGAATCTGTGAATCTTGGTTCGATTCCAAGCATCCCTTCCATATGCTAACGTAGCCCAACGGCAGGAGGCAAAGTGCTCAAAACACTTACAGTGTGAGTTCGAATCTCACCGTTAGTACCATCTCGAAAGAGATTGATTATAACCAGCGATGGTAGAATCGGCAGACACAACTAGTGTATCGGATCAAAATAAAGTAGTTGTACTATTTTTTATGCCCAAGTGATGGAAATGGAAATACATTCTGGATTCAAAATCCAGCGCCTTAAATGGATTGTGGGTTCGACCCCCACCTTGGGCACCAATTAGAATTATTTATTATGAAGCAAGAAAAAATATTGCCTTATTACGATCCATCCATCCATCCATTAAAGTTAATGGACCATATCTTTACAAGGGTCAAGATATCTTATGGAACAATTCCTTAAAAGAACTTTATCCAAGGAAGAGTGTGTTGATCATATCGACAGAAATAAACTTAATGATGTGATTGAAAATCTTCAAATTTTAAATAGATCAAATCATTCTTCTTTAGATGCTAAAAGGGCTAAAGTTGTTTTATTGAATTGTATATCATGTAGCGCTGTTATGAGTAGACGAGCTTCTCAAGTGAAAGCTAATTCTAAAAAGGGTAAAGCTGGTCCGTTTTGTAAATCATGCGGTGGTAAGTATGGTACTGAAGTTCAAAATGGTAGAGAAGAAAAACTAGACGCTCAACCAAAAAATGTAATAAGATTTGCTAAATGGCTTCATCTTAATATTGAAGGAATGAGTTTGAGACAAACAATCAAACTTATTAATTGGAGGCTTGGTCGAAGAGATAAGAGAGCTAGAGGGATGGATTGGCGTTCGTTTAATTAGTAGTATGCCTTAATGGTGGAATGGCAGACACCACGGTTTCAAGCTCCGTTGCTCGTAAGAGCGTCCCGGTTCAAGTCCGGGTTAAGGCACCACGATTCAATTGCAATTAATATTGCAGAAAATTCTTTATTCAAATTTAGGAACATATCAAATGAAGACCCGTACGTTAGCGGACATTCTTTTTCTTATTGCGTGCTTCTTCCTTGGTATTACTCATTTGCAAATGAATGGTACCCCAATGTAGAACGGTCATTTAGTTATTGGTTTACTCATGTTTGCTACGGCAGTAATTCCTTTCAATGGTTTATTTTTGACTCTTAATGGTAAGAAGTTCAATGCAAAGAATTAATAAGAAAGATATTGAAAATCAAATCATTTTTATGAAAGTGATGATTGGTTATTCAATTATTACTATCTTATCTTTCATGTTTTCACAGATGCATGGGCACACAATGTATTGCTAGTGTTTGCTGTGATTAGTACTTCATGCTGATTGATACATATCAAAAAACTCAAAAGCCTTTATAAAAATTAAAATAATGTATCGAGTAGATCCTGCTCCAACAAATCAAAACATAGAACCTATTTACAATAGTTATAAACGCAGATTGATTAGCGCCATGAATACTGTTAAAGTTGATCTTACAAGTAAAATGTTTGATAGATATGTTGTTCTGGTTTGTTCCAGTTTGTTCCGGGCTACTGCTAGCATGTATTGCCAAGCTGATAGCTGTATCTGATCTAAAGACTTTTATTTGGTTTGTGATAGGAGTTTGCTTAGCTACTATTCTACAGCTAATGTTTAAAGATTAAGATGAGAATTTGTATTTATAAAGACGGAAAAGTGATTCCTATGTATGAGAATCATTTCACCGAAATGGCAAAGAAAGAAGCTAAAGAACTTCAAACTATTGATAATAAACTAAGGGAAGATATGCCAGAACTATTTGAAGGAATGCCTAGATGGAATTCTGTTCAATGGATGGCAGAGGGTATGTCATCTCTTATTGGTGCAGCAGAAAAGTTTGGAGATGGAAGTATTTATATAGACATTTAACAGAAAGGACATATCCATGTCTGAAAGTGCTCAAAAGCTGAGCTTGGATCAACTTTATGATCAAGCTATAGCGGCAGTAGAGGAGCAGCGTAAGACTGCAATTAGAGAACACCCTGGTCCAAGTAATCATCTAACTAGATATTATTTTGGTGTAAGAAAAAATAAAAATCATTATTCAAAGTTCATATGCAAAAGCTCAGAGCTTATTCCAGAAAATATGGTTGCCATTAGATTTAAAATTCTAAAGCCAACTGATGTTGAGAAAGAAGCTAATGAATTTTACGAAAAATATATTGCAGAGAACCATATACCTGAACAGGTTGTAAAGAATACTATATCTGAAAAGATAATAGATGCTGGTGAGGTAGTTTACTTTGTTGATGGTCAGAAGATTCATACTTCGATAGTTATTGAATATAATAAAGAGTATAGTAGGCTTCTTTTTATAACATCGAATCCTTACTGGAACCCGTGGAGCCGTCCCATCTCTGGCGACGAAGAGACACTGTTGGGGTATCCGAGCCGAGGTAAAACGAGTTACCTTGCGCCTGTTATTAGACCGAGTAAGTTTATAAAACGTTCTGGATGTTCATTTCCATCTCATCGAATTGATTCTTTGATGATGGAGTTTCCAGAAGAAAAATTCATCGACCGATAGGAGATCGTTATGTGCGAGTCTATTGTTGTAGAGGAAATTCGAAAAGAAGTTAATCCAGAAGATTTGAGCTTCAATGATGCTTACAATAAAGCATTGGAGCAAATTGCCCTTGAGCGTAAGAGGAAATTCGTGAAGAGTAGAGAGAGTCTTATTTTCACTTATTCCTATGGAGTTAAGAAAACTCGTAAAGGCGAGTTTCAAAGATTCAAAAGTCATAAGAGAGAAGTTCCATACGAGGCAGTTGTCGTTTGTCGAAAACGAATGACAGTAGCTGAATCTAGAATTGAATCTAGAGCATTTTATGCTCAGTTCATTCTAGAGAGCGCTGATGCTGCTAGTGTATATGATCTTCAAAAAGAAGCTAAAAATTACAAATGTAATATCGGTAAGGGTGAAGTTGTATCCTTTATTGATGATGATAGAAATCATACGGCAATTGTTCTAGAATATACTAATGAGCTTTGCTGTTTGCTTTTTGTTACATCTAATCCATACTGGAACACTTACAGTCGATTGGTAACTGAAGATGAGCTAGCTATCCTTGGTTATACTAATAGCAAACGTGATAGCTATTTTGCTCCAGTAATCCGCCCTACTAAGTTTGTACATTCAAAAAACCATTCATTTCCACAACATCGTATTGAATCCCTATTGGAGGAGTTTGGTGTTGAGAAATTCGCAACCAACTTATAATATCATGAAACTCAAACAAATTAGACACACGGCTATTCTAAAGGAAGAGCGTATAGAAAATTTAGAATTTCTTTATCAAAAGAATTATGATTATTTCAATAGCGTTTTCTATGATGAAATTGAAAGAGCTCATAATCTAAATCTTACTGAAGCTACTTTAACATTTGCAGATAAGAAGTGTGCTGAAGATCCTGCAATGTTAGATCTGATCAAAAATATTATTGGTCTAGGTTATTCTATTAAAAAAGAATATATTAAAAAAGAATCTTTGGCTGAAGATTGTGCATTTTTTATTGTTAAATGGAGTTAAATGTCTAACACACCGACTCTTTTTGTTAATGAAGGCTTCGATATTAAAGGTGCTGCGAACATCGATAATTCGTCTATTTCCATCGTTTATATGGTCAAAAGGGGCAAAAAACTGGTCGAAACAGCTCGTTTTGACCATGAAAAAGGCGTTTTTATTGACCCTCCGTATGGAGTAATTAGCGATGAAAATATTAAAAAACTAGTCAGTGTGACGAAAAATATCGTTAGGAAAAAAATTATTCACAAAATTTTAATAGAAATCTCCGCATAAAAAATCATTTATGCCTAAGAATATTAGTTTTATAGAGGGATAAAATGAAACAAAAAGAAATTAAGATTAGAAATCCGGCAGCAATTCCAGCACACAGCAGAACATCTGCTGGTCCAATGAAGAATAAAATCCTAAAAAGGATTAATGGAAAGAACGAACGTTATAAATTCTTAGAAGAAGTTGATAACGAAGACAAGGATAAGTTTGATTGTTGGGACTGATGATGAGTCATCACTAGAGAATGATCTTTGGTGGTCATATTATGTCAGAAGATAAGAAGATTTCTGTGTCTACGGGTCCAAGCATCGGGTTTGCTGGGCTCTTAACTATTCATTGGTCTTAAGTTAACTGGCTATATCACTTGTGGATGGTTCTGGGAACTTTTCCCAATTATTTTAACTAGTGGGTTACACATCGCTTTCTTTCTATTCTTTGCAGCACTTGCTGTAATTGGGGTGATTTCTTCAGGTTTGTTCAAGCGATGTTTGTTTTATGTGTAGTTCTTATCATGGTAGTCATAGGTTTAGTTAGATATATAGCTTTACACTAACATGAAAGAATCTAATTTATTTAAGGCATTCTTCGGAGTATTTTCAGTAGTATGGTTGTTTGGAGCTATTATTAGCTTGACAACTACAGGTTTAATCATATACATTTTGTATAGGATCGCCGTACATCTATCCTAATAATTAGGCAGATAATGTAAAAGTTATCTGCCTTTTTCCATTTCAGGATTAAAATGACCGGACTTAGCAAGGCTCGTATCGCAGAAAAAGAGAAGCTTAATTCAAATCTTCAAGAGAAGAGGGCTGCTCTTGAGGAAGCCATCTCTGATTTCAATTCTCAAATTGAGGAGTTGTTCAACGAAGTGCTATCTGAACCTCTTCAAGAATTGAATGGTGCTATTGAAGCTGGTAGAAATTTCCTTCTTGAGGTTCAAGATGAGCATCAAGAGATCTATGATGGTAGGTCTGAGAAGTGGCAAGAGAGTGATAAGGGTTTAGCTTATAGTGGTTGGATTAATGATCTTGAAGATGCCATATGAAGGAGATGAACGTAGTAGAACTCACCCTGGTCATGGGTATCCAGCTTATACTGAGACGGTGGATACTGTAACTCATTATGTAACTGAAGACGCTACTGCCTGGGAAGAGGAAGTTAAAGCCCTTCATTTTAAGAAAGAGAAGTTTGTATTCTTTGAAGTTCAGAAACTTGAAGAGCTTATTGTTACTACTTCTATAGCTAGGAAATAACCATATTAAAAATATTAGTAAGTTATAAGGTTTTAATCTGTGCCGAGTTACTGACCGTGGCTAGATACATATTCTAGGTTTGCTACCCAATTTATTTGGATACCTCAGCACACAACCATGGCTCGCGGTCGGGTCAGATGATGACAACTTACTAAAAAGCAATGGCAGTCTTGAGTTATTTTTCGACTATCGCGAGGTGGATCTCGACAAAAACTAGGGGGTATATTATAGGGGGAGTAAGTATTCTCTGATCCCATGGGTTTAAAAATTAGTATTAGTTGACAATATGTGCTGAGGGGTTAAGCTTGGTTTTGTATTCTTAGATGGCATGGTATTAAGAAGTCGTAAAGCAATTATGCATTTCAATAAAGATGGTTCTAAGGATGGTAAGCCTTGGACAGTTCATTATCGAGGGACTTGTTATCTAGTTAGTGCTATTAAATGTTTAGTCCCAATGCTTTCTGAATGGAAACCGAATAAGAAATCTAACCCAAGAGCATTCTTTACTGCTCAATATTGATATCGATGAGAATGATATCGCAACTCTGTCGTAATAGAAAGAGAATAATAATGTCAAATGATCTTCACCCGCTTAGCGGTCTTATTGACGTAATTGAGACTATCCTTAAGGGTTTACTCTTCGAGCTTCATGTTAAGAAGATGAATACCGCAGTAGCCAAATTCATTTTTAATCCTGTTAAGTTCGGTTCAAACGATAACAAAAGCTGTTATCCTACTATGCTTGGTTGGTATCGCGCACAAAAAGCGTTCGACAATCTCAAGTAATTTCTGAGAAAAAATTCTGTTTTCCGAGGCGAGACAGGTAAAAAATATGCAAACTAAGTAATTTTGTTAGGGAAGTAAGATAACAATGAAAGTAAATTAATGAGTAAAATATCAACCCGCCCATGCCCTATTTGCAAAGTAGAAATGTTTATTACGGGCAAGACAACTAAGGGCGAGTCACTGACTAGCTGTGGTCATAAGTTTAGTTTTCGTCGATCCCGATCACAAAAAGATATGGATAGGAAATATGTTAAGACAGAGAATGGTTATGAGCTAGCTAAGCAATCATACTTAAGCTGCTCTCATCCCGGCTGTCCAAATCCAGTATCTAAAAACTCTAATTATTGTTTGGATCATAAGAAGGAATTAAGTGCCTAATTCATTTAGAATGGTTAAGTTGTTTGATGAACGAGATATGCCATCGAATGTTAGTGAGGCATTTAGAAATGTAACTCCAACGATTGCAGATTGCCACATGGTAGCCTGGACTATTGGTGGTCTTGATATGCATCAGGATCTTGAAGTTAGGTCCAAGCATCAGTTTGTAGGTAATTGGTTGATAAAGAATGGTGCTGGTAAAGCCAAAACAGATGAAGAGGTTGGAGAGACTATTATTATCTTCAAGTCAGTTAAAACCGAAGGGTAAGCGACTCCCATCCAGCGAGGGTTTGCGCTAGCCTCACGAACCGCGTTTATTAATAAAAATGAACGCAGTTGACTTCCCCACCGTATACCGCTATCTATATGGCGGTATTGACGGAGGGATTTGCCCACGTAGCATAACGGATAATGTATCTCACTTCTAATGAGATTTATGGGAGTTCGATTCTCTCCGTGGGTGCCGATTTTTATTTCAAAAATTTTGAAAAGGATTAGTATAAATGCACTGGTGTTCAGACGAAACTTTTATGTTTCTATCGATGATTCCATACGTTGGTATCCTAGTTAATAGTTTTAGCCTTTGGTATCATGTGAAGTTCAAGCATCATAAATTGAATCACTGATATGAACTGGCACATACTAATTCTAATACCTTATTGGATATTACTTACAGTACTGTTAAGCCTCAGAACAAATACTGACATCGTTGGTGTGATTACTATATTTTTAGTAATTCCACTGCTGCCGTTCTTGGCAATTTATCATTCTTCAAGAAACATGTTTAAGAGATAATTATGTGGTACAATCAAAAAGCAAAGAAGGCGCTGTTAAAACTAGGTATGGATCATATTCGCGATGGTCTCTTCCAAGAAGGTGGAGAGCTAGTTCATGAAGCAAAGTATGGAGATGGTTCTAAAACTTTCGAAAATCTGTACAACTTACTTAGACGAGTATGTTGGTGGGATGATGAAAGTATTGAAGATTTTATGATTATACTTCATTCAAAGTATCATCCAGTTAAAGCTCATCTTCTGGCAGAATAGAAAGAAATACAAGGTTATTATGATAGCAGCTATTATTGCGGTGTCTGTTCTGCTTGTGGTAACTCTTTGGATTCTTGGGCTATTTTGGCTAGAGGATAATAGGAAATCTAAATGGCATTTTCCTATCACATGCCTAATGTTCTTCCCAGCCTTGCCATTCATTTTTGTTTATGCGAAGTATCAGAATCATTGCGAACAAAATGGTTACTAATAAGTAAATGGCAATACCTGAAGAAGTAATCAAAGATTGGATTCTTAATAAGAAACGCATTAATGATCGTTTGAATCGAATCAAAAAACAATTAAAGAAATTACATAAAAAAGAAAAGCATTTTGAAATGCGATTGAGAATGATTACAGAATCTGAAAAGAAAAGCGCTAAGAAAGTTAAATCATAAATATGAAAACGTTTAATGTTGGTGATAGAGTTGGCTACAATAAAGTAAGTCGTCATGAAGATCCTGAAGTTGGTACTGTAACTGAAGTAAATGAAGACGGATTTGTTTTAGTTAAATGGGATGGTGAATGGATGAATAAACATCATTCAGGGTATAAAATTAATCCAGACTCATTAGAGATGGAAGTTAGTTTGAATCTAATGCAATCTGCATTAGAAGCAGAATATGATAAGGTTGCAAAGGAAGTTCGTAAACATTTGGATGCTGCGGCAGATGATATCAACAAGGCGGTTGAAGCTGCGGGTGGAGATTTCGCATCGTACTCAGATGAAACTGGTTCAGTTATGGATGCTTTTCATAACGCTGGCTGGAATACTTCATCTCTTAGTTGTTAAAATGTCAAGAAAAGGTTTTGAAGTTACACCAGAACTAAAAGTCAGAATAAATAAACTGGCTACTCTGGTAGGTTGCGTATTGAATTGGGGCAGGAATCCTGATGATTCATTTCAATATGATAAGATAGATATTGCTTGCGAAGGACAAGATGCAAGCAATATCTTACACGATATAGCTCATTATGTTCTTGCCTCCAAAGAAGAAAGAGCTATGGAAGATTTTGGGTTAGGTGATGGTCCAGATAGTGGAGAATCCATGAAGAGAAAACTTTCTATGCGTAAATGCGATAAGCTTGAAGAACAAGCTAGCGTTCTTGGCATTTTCTGGGAGAAAAGTCTAAATCTAAATCATGATAGTACATACGTCTATCATGATTGGAAAGATGAAGATCCCAAATTTCATAGTAGAACAAACGAAATAAAATCTATAATCAAAAAGTGTGAATCACAATTTTAAAGCAGGAATGTATTATGAATCCTAAAGCATCGAAGATTTTTTGTATCGAGACCAATAAGTACCTTACATTAAATTCTACTGAGACTTCTCAGTATACTTATAATGGTAATACTCAAACCGTTAATTCAATTCGTTGTGCTACCTTCAGAAAGGAAGGTGACACGAATACGTATTGTCAGCCTTGGGAGAACCTTGCATTTATTAGAGTCCAAGGTGAAAAGAACATTAGCGCCAAGCTAAAGACTGTTCAGGTCAGACAGATTGTAAAGGACGTATACACCAAGCAGCAGGGTGATGTTACTTATGAGTCTCTTGCAACTAAGTATGGTGTAACTGCTGATACAATTGCAAGCATTGCGATAGGTCAGTCATGGCGCCATGTAACTGTTGGTCTTATTGCTCAGCTAAAAGCTGGTAATAAGGAAGTACTTGAATCAGTTATTTCAGCTTCTAACAAGGCTCCACGCAAGAAGAATGTAAAGCTCAATGGTAGTTTAGCTGCTTTCATTGTCAGGGATCATATGCTCAATAAGATTCCTATTAACAAGCTTGCGGATAAGTTCAACCTTGATCCAGCTTCTATTCGTAGGGTTGTGAATGGTAAGGCTTGGATGGCTACAACGATTCCTGCCATCGCTGCTTGTGCTAAGTTTCTTGTAAAGGGTGTCAAGTAAATGTCCTACTGCATCGGTAACATAATCTATGGTCAGACTGCTAGCCCTAAGCTAACCATTGCTTTACATGAAGCTTTTGGTGATGATTTCGAAGAAGATGATTATGTTCACCCTCTTTATGAGGGACTTAACAATTACTTCTTTGGAGTCTTCATAAAACGAATTGATGAAGTTAATGATGTAGATCTTAGGATTTTGCCGACTAAGGAGTCTCTAGATAAGAAAGTTATTGATGACTATACTACTCTAGTAGATTCCCTTCCAAAGAGTGTTAGAGATGTACTGGATGAACCCAAGCTAATGATAGTTTGGGAACGCAGCTAAAGACATAATTTAAAGAGTAAGGTCTGTCGTCCTTTCTCAGCGTAAGGAACTAAATGTTTGCACTAGGAAGAGTTTTTATTGGTGATTATATTCTATGGATCACTACTTCAGTATTTGAAGTTAGCCCTCTAGCACAGGGCGCCGAAGATCAATCTTATTATGAAGTTTCTCTTTCTAGAAAGGAAGATAATTCTTTTCCAGATGGTACAAAGTTTAATACGTATTATTATATTAACCTTGCTAAGTCATATAAGTTTCTTCTAGAATTGGATGATAAAGGTTTTCCTACAGCTAAATCAGATAAAATTGAAGTAGCTGCTTATTTGAATCGAAAAGAAATGCCAATGCCCAATTTTCTTTTGTCGAAAAAGAAAATTGAAACTTTGATATCAAATATTATGGTTAGCTCTATGACTGTTGCTGAGATGAATAGTCTAGCCAGAGAGCATATGTCAATCTAGTAAATAGGCAGCGTCAATGTATAAAAATACTTGGTGCTTGCCTCGGGCTCGGGTGAGGTGTACTTTCCTCACCTACCGAACGTAGTCACCCATCCGGCGGCTCTGTCGGTGGTAGCTGTGAGAGCAGCAACGAAGTGATATAGATAGTCTAATCCGCTTGGGTCTGTAAGGTAATTGATGAGATTTAAAATCTGGTTCAATTCCAGCCAAGCGGACTGATATTGTAATCCTTTTTAATTAACTGTTTGTTACGTAGGACTGAATCAAATGATGAAGTTTTTAATGTGGGTTCCGCTGTTTATTCTTCGTAGCCTTGCTAGGGCATTTACTCTAAAGATGCTCTGGGTATGGTTCATTCTTACTCAATGGACACATGCTCCAAATCTTGGCATGATGGCATGTCTTGGGTTATCTACGCTTATTGGCATCTTTACTCTAAAGATGCCAACTGAAGTAGAGGAAGTTCAAGCTAAGGCGTTGAAAGTTGCCAATGAATCTTCAGATGCTAATGAAGCTATGATTGGTAATAAGTATGCTGCATATCATCGAGGAATGGATCGAGCGGTAGTGCAAGAGCTAGTTATTATTTTTCATTCTCTAGCGGCTTTATCTATCGGATATGGATATCATTATATCCAGATGAGCTTCTAAGAGATATATAAGACTTGAGTTGTTGTTGCTAAAAGTTAAAGCTTTCCCTCCTTTCGGCTTTGACTCTATGCCAGGTAATAGCAACTCATTTGGTAATGTGGCGTAATCGGCAAACGCGACAATTTCAAAAATTGTTTCCTTCGGGAGTAAGGGTTCAAGTCCCTTCATTACCACCAACGTAAACTAACTAATAAATTGATATCTCTCTATTAGGAGCGATTCATGTTGAAAATTTTTAGCCTACTGTTACTTGTTGTATTGATTGCAGGTTGTGGAGATTCCACTGATTTTGATAGTTCAGATCCTGTAAAAGAATCATCTAATTTAGAATCAGATAGATTATATCATGGTAATGTCCCAACCAAAGACGGTTGTGATGGATCTACAATAAACAGTGTTGTTATTAATGGTAATGTTTATTTAGTAGAGATTCCTAGTGTTTGTAAAGTAGACCCATTAGTTCACGAAAGTGGTCCTGAGTTTACAAATCCACTAGACAATAACGATTTTATGACTCGTAAGGATATACTCTTACGGATCAATACTCAGCAATAAAATGCAGCCTTGATTGGCTTGCAGGCGAAAGCCAGACAAATGAATAACGTTAAAGAATTCAATAAAGTAGCGGCTGCATTCAAAAAGAATAGTTCTGTCCCTGGTGTGCCGGAGCTGCTTTCGTTAGCAGCTCAAGTTGGTTTACCTGTTGATGCCAATGATCCAAGAAATTTTTGGATTGGTTGTATTGGCATTCGTCGAGACGGAACTCTTGTTTCTGGCAAAAATGGAGCTGTCTTTTCTACGACCGTTGAGAACTATCAGTTGCTTCCTGGTTCTCATGCTGAAGGTCGTGTTCTTCGTAAGCTTGGGCATGGTGGTACGCTTTATGTTGGTCGTGTTTCTAGGAAAGATGGCACTTTGGCAATGAGCAAGCCTTGCCCCATGTGTTCCGTTCGCCTTGCTTCTTTCAAAGTTGAAAAGGCATACTACACGATTGATCAGTTTCATTATGGGGTTTTTTATCCTAAAACTGGTCGTGACAAAATTTTCACAATTTAGAAAGAGGTTAGTATATTTAATTATGGATTCATATAGGGATTGGGCAGGCATTACTGACACTGAACTCAAGCATCGTAAGCCTTATCTGAATCTAATGTCCTCAGAAGATGCTAGGACTACAGTAAGAGTCAAAGCGCTTGTATTAAAGCATCTTAGGTCTGTTTTAGATGAAAAATGCTTCATTGAAGTAGAAACATTTACTTTAAATGGTAGCGCGAGCGGGGCGAACGCAAAGCCCTTCGTTACCCATCACAACGCGCTCGACACCCAATTAGCGCTTAGGGTTGCCCCGGAACTTTATCTGAAGCGTGCAGTAGTCGGTGGATTGGATAAGGTCTATGAGATTGGTCGTTGCTACCGTAACGATGGATTATCACCTAGACACAACCCAGAATTCACTATGATAGAGTTCTATCAAGCATATTCTAATTTAGATTTCTTAATCATTGATTCTATCAAGATGATGAAACATTTGGTTTCATCTGATGTTATTTTATTTCCAACATTAAAGAGCAAGTAAATGAAAAATATATGCGTAATGTTTCCTTACCCATCAGGTAACGGATTGCATATCGGTCATACATATAATTACGCAATTGCAGATTCATATTGCAGATATTTAAGATTTAGGGGAGAAGAAGTATTCCAGCCATTTGGATATGATGCATTTGGTTTGCCCGCAGAAAACTATGCTCGTTCAATTGGTGGTGACCCTAAAACAATAACTTATGAGAATATAAATAATTTCAGACGCCAAATGATCGGTATGAACACTGAATATCAAGAGCTATTGATAACATCAGATCCTTCATATCAGAAGTGGACTCAGTGGTTATTTACAAAACTTTATGAAAAAGGTTTGGCTTATAAGGCTTTTGGAGATGTCAATTATTGTTTTAGTTGTGCTACTGTATTAGCTAGAGAACAAGTAAAAGAAGATCATTGTGATCGATGTGGTACTAAAGTTGAAATTAAACAACTTAACCAATGGTACTTCAAAATTACAGATTATAAAGAGCGGCTACTGAAAAATCTAGAGTCATTGGATTATCCAGAGAAAACTAAGAAGGTTCAGAAGAGGTGGATTGAGAATCTGCATGATTGGTGCGTTTCTAGGCAGCGAGCCTGGGGGTGTCCCATCCCGCTGGCAGGCGAGACGGATACTCTAGATACATTCGTCGATAGCAGCTTCTACTACATTAGATACTGTGATTCAGAAAATGATAATGAATTGTGTAGTAAAGATAAGTATAAGCAAGTTGATCTCTATATTGGAGGCAATGAACATGCTTGTATGCATCTTATCTATGCTAGATTTATTAATATGTTTCTTTATGATTTAGGAATTGTTTCTGAAGAAGAACCTTTTAGAAAGGTAATTCATCAAGGAATGATTTTAAATAATGGAGAGAAGATGTCTAAATCTAAAGGAAATGTTATCAATCCAGAATCTTATGATAACGATGAACTTAGATTTTACTTGATGTTTATCGGTCATTACTTCGATGGAGGTAGCTGGTCTGATAAGAATATAGCTGGAGTTAGAAGATTCATTGCAAGAATGAAAGAGTGGATGAGCAGGGATGGAGAAGATTCTATTGACATAGTTTTATTTCAAAATAAAATCTTTGAACTTACAGAAAAATTTAAGTTCAATAAAGTCGTTAGTGAGTTTATGATACTTGTGAATGAGAATCGAACAAAGAATCTTAATTCATCAGATAGGATGAAGCTAGTATCTTTACTTAAAGTTTATATGCCTGGGTTCTCAATTACAACCAACGTTTGAGAAAGAAGATTATTAAAATGAATGAGTATGATCCTACCCGTGCCGCCCGTGTTGACCTCAAGCTCCGCAAGAACAAGCAGAAGGCGAAGTTTACTAAGCGGGATCTTTTAAACGCAGTCGATGATGATCGTGCAGACGATCTGAATGGTCAGCGGCGAAAGAATCAGAGCCGCGATCGTAATTCTAAAAATTAAAGACACTTGCAACGGTCGCCGGAATGACTAATCTATTCCGGCGACCGTTTGATTTTCTACTTTAAAGAAAGCATTTATAAAATGGACGGCAATATTTTGAGTGTTGAGAAGTCTGACAGTTGTTATCTTACGGTTGTAATGGCTGATGGAACAGCCATTGATTATAAGTTGACTGCTAAAGATAACGGGTTGCTTGTTGAAACGATGTCAAGCAAGCAGCTTAAGAACCATATCTCAACGAAGGTATCGTATCTTGAGCATCCTGACATGAAGAAGTAACGACAATGGTGAAATTGCCATACGATCTAATAGTTTTAGAAGCAGATAAACTTATTACAGGCATGGCTCTTTCATCTGATTTTAATTCGTCAACCCACTATTGGAGAAAATATATTCTCTACATTGATGCTTGTGGTTGGACAGATTATGAGTATGATCTGGAGACTATGCTAAGAATAGATGCGGCATGGGATCAAATAAGTTTTAAGAAACCAACCTGGAATTAGAAATACAATGAATATCATAGATTGCCATACTCATATAGGAAGAAACGAACATATCAATTCATCTGTTGATGATTTGCTTAGATCAATGGATAAATCTGAAATAGAGAAATCGCTTGTGTTTGCTGGTGAACTAAATGGCATTGATAACAACTATCTCCTAGAGCAAATTGCTCCGCATAGAGATAGATTATATGGTGTTGCAGCTTATCATCTAGATCAGAATACAAGAAGTCGTAGAGTGTAAGTGCTGCTCAATTGAATGCGTAAGAGAGTTCAATTGGAGAAGTGCTTTATCTATTGTTGGCGAAGAGTATCGTGAGAACCCGGAGAAGAAGAGTGAAACTTAAGCCAGGAACTTTTTACAAATCAAAATGTAATGAAATATGGTGTTGCTATTTTGTTGACATTAAAGCACCATCTCATGCAGCCGCTTATTGTATTAGAGTTTCTGATTCTAAAGTGGAATATTTTTATTTGGATGGTAGGTACGATGAGGCTGGCAAGAGCCAGCACTGTCTAATAGAAATTGTTGAATATGGAACAAACGATTAAGTGCCATATATGCAATACGATATTGAAGCCAATACCTAGTGGTTCTTATAAGTGCTCTTGTGCCGTACAAGAGTATGGTGGATATTATCTTCCATTTTACTTATCTGTAAAGGCTGATGGTTATGTATATCAAATGATGTTTAGTAGTGGAGATTCAAAGTACAAAATTTATTTAGCATCATATATCTATGATAACCCTAATAATATTACTGGAAGTCAGAGTACTTTCAAATCAATTTTTGAAATGAAACAATCATTTACTTTAGATTTAGATAAAGATCTTGACGAGCAAGGTAATGTTTTACTTAATCGATTTCTTAATCTTGCGGTATTTTTATGATAATTCGAGAACCAAAGTGTCACTTATGTAATAATCTGGCTGATAGAGCTATATTCGTCTCTACTATGCATTATAAGTGTTCATGTGATATTGTTAAAGGTTCTGATAGAGATTTCTATTTACCATTTGCTGTTGGATTCAAAAATCAAAAAATAGACTATTTGTCATTAGTATATAAAATTCCTAAACTTTATAGAATGCATTGGGCTCGCGAAGGTATAGTAACTATTTTTCATAAAAATGAATCATGGAAAGATCCTTTTAAGATATTACTGCAAGTAGATTATGATTTTGAAATCGATACTACAATCGATATGAACCCTCAATTTAAAAAGATATTCGAGAGACTGCTAAACATTGCAGTATATTCATAATGAAACTAAAGATTAGAACTCAAGAAGATCTCGTGGCTACCTCGCCTGCCCATCAAGCGGCAGCCGCCGAGGGTGTAGAGCACTTCAAGTTTCAAGGTCGAAACGTCGTTGACCACTTTAAGACTCTTCCAACTGATGAAGTTAAAAAGATTCTTTCTGATACCGCATTTCCATACGCAGTTTGTTTTGAAAACTGGTTAGGTGATTTTAATATCTCTACCGGTATTCGCAATGCAAATGCATTCAATGCTAGGAAAGTATTCTATGTAGGCGATAAGCGCTGGGATCGTCGTGGCGCAGTAGGTGTTCATAACTACACAGATGTTGAATTTCTTGCATCAATCGATGACCTTAGAGCTATGAAGAAAGATTATACTTTTGTTGGCATTGACAATGTACCAGGAGCGGTTATGCTTGCTGAGTATAATTGGAAACCTAGAACTCTTCTAGTATTTGGAGAAGAGGGAGTTGGTATTACATTGGGTATGCAAGCTATGTGCGAAGCATTAGTTGCCATTCCAATGTTTGGAAGTGTTCGTTCATTGAACTGTGGCACCGCTTCTGGTATTGTAATGCACAATTTTGTTTCTAGAATAGGTAAGTAGTTTTAAATGTAAGTTCTTTTACCGTTGACTAGTAATATTTTTTACCTTTTCTATATTACATCTTGTTCCATGATTAATGATATATCATGGAATAGTAGGGGTGAAAGGAATCAAAATGATTGAACTACTTGTAATTATGCTGGGATTGGTTGTTATTTTAACTATCGTTCATAGGTTTAATTCTAAAAAATAAAGGCGCTTGACACAGCAGCCTAAAAGATTATAATAAGGATGTACGCGCAGGATAGTTACCTGCTAGTGAGATGGACACCTCATGAACTCTGGAGTAACTACCAGAAAGCCAAACCTGCTTGGGAGTTCTGCCAAGGGCAAAAGTTCGCTGATTGGACAGCGATGGAACTAGTTATAAGCGTAATGAAGTTTAGGTTCAAACCTGATATAAGTTATGCCTGAGTGACTATACAGAAACGGAAAACTGTTCTATACTGATGAAGATTTTAGAATCTAAGTCGCGATAACAGTTCATGCCGTATCCTTTAATTTTAATTCTCTATTCATGAGGAAATGTTTATGGCAAAGAAACAAGAATCTGTACGTGATGCTGGCGTAATGCTAGTTATTAAAAACGGCTTAATACTAGTAGTTTCCCGTGGATTGGGATCGAACAAGTGGGCTCTCATTGGTGGCAAAGCCGAGCCAGGAGAAACTCCGCAACAAGCCGCTATTAGAGAGACAGAAGAAGAGTCTGGGATCAAAGTAACTAAGTGTGAGAAGATTTACTCTAGAGTTGAGCCCAATCAAAATGAAGATGGTCTTGACTTCTATTCAACTGTCTTCTATGCTACCTCATGGTCAGGTGAACCTCGTTCTTCTCATGAAGGTGAAGTCAAATGGGCTGAAGCTTCATTGATAACGTCCGATGAAACTGGTGCTTTCCAGCAGTATAACAAAAACGCTCTGTACCTATTCTCTAAACAATTTCCCAAAGTTCTCGTTAAATAAGGATTTCATATTATTAAAAATATCTATCGTATGTCTCTTGTTGCTGTTCTTGCTTCTGTTTCTTCGTTTGGTTGTGGTATTCTCGACCAGGGAGTTCATAAGTATGATAAGCTGGTGGATAAGGATGAAGTGGGCTGACTATGAGGCTCAGCTTCAGCGTCGTTCGGACCTTATTCCAAGTCTCGTTAGCACTGTAAAGGGTTCGGCTGCTCATGAGTCGAAGACTCTTTCTGAGGTAATGGAGGCTCGCGCTGCTGCAACGCAGATTAAGCTGACTGCCGATGACCTTACCAATCCAGAGAAGATGGCTGCATTTAATGCTGCCCAGGCTCAGATGAAGGGTTCTCTTTCACGCCTTTTGGCGTTGTAACTATAAAGGATTATCATTATGAATGGCGTTACTTACGTAAAAGAGTCTGGTAATACTAAAATCATGGGATCTAAAAAGGTTGATGCAACTTATGCTTCAATCGGATCGACTTGTCCATCTACATGTTCTTTAAAGGGTGATGGTTGTTATGCTCAGTTCGGTTATGTAAATATTCAAGTAGTAAAACTAGACGCTCAGTCTGAAGGCATGTCGGCTATTGCGGTTGCCAAGGCTGAAGCAAAGTCTATTGATGATTCGTATAATGGTGGTGAGGTACCTGCTGGCAGGGCACTTAGGCTGCATGTCTCAGGTGACAGTAGAACGGTCACTGGCTCACGTATTATAAATAAGGCGGTAGCTCGGTGGAAGAACCGAGGCGGTGGGTCGGTATGGTCTTATACTCACGCTTGGCGCAACGTCGTGCGATCTGAGTGGAGTAATGTATCAATGCTTGCTTCTGTTGCCACTGTCAAAGAAGCTAAGGAAGCTCGTAAGCAAGGTTATGCACCAGCCATAGTGGTATCTGATCATATTTCAGATAAGACTTATAGTCTTGGGGGCTCAGATACTAAATGGATTCCTTGCCCAAATCAAACTAAACCAAATGGCAAGGAAATTGGTTGTACTAATTGTAAGTTATGTTTTGATGCTGATCGACTATTTGCTGATGGTTTTGGCATTGCTTTTGCAGCTCATGGCGTAATGCAAAATAAAATTAAACGTAGTTTAACTATTATCAAATAATTTTACCATCATAAAGTGAAAGAATTTTTTTAGCCCAAATTATTAAGTCTTCGGCACGTTGACCCGATGGTTGACCCTTAACCCATAGTTCTAAATTTTCTGGTCTATTATCATTTTTGATACCGTTTATGTGATGTACATTTTCATTAGGCAATAATTTTCTACCAAGCCTTGTCTCCATAACAATAGTATGTTCTTTTACGCTTTTTCCATAGGAGTGCTAATAGTAAAGTAGTATGTGACCCTGGTGCAGTAGTTGAAGTAGTTCAAGGTGGAGTTAAGTGTCATTGCATGACTAATGGTCATCAAACAGTTGTAGTATCACATCCGGCAGTATCTGCTAGTGTAACTGCTTCAGTAACATCTGCTTCAGTAGCAGCTTCAAGTTCAGTAATACCGGTTGCATCAACATCAAGTAGCGCGAGTCCCCCGGGCAAATCTTTAAAATAAGATAGAACTTGACACTGCTATTTACAAGATTAACATGGGTGTTACCCATCCAGGGTGAGATTACAGGAGACATGATGAGAGTTAAGGATTTACCACTTGATAAAGTTGTTACTGGTCTACGTATCAAAGGCTTAAGGAATCAAGCCTTAACTGGTGTAATTATTTCTGTTGATTCTCACAGATTCTCCTGGGTCAAATGGAATGATGATAGCGAAGCGCGAGGCGGATTCTATGGTAACGATTGTGACTGTGAGGTTATAGAAGATAGGATCGGTGGCGGAACTGGAAGACGCTGGATTTTGTGATAGGTTATGCTTAAACTCTTACATTTTCTACCTAGTTGTAGCATACGATTATCACCTGACCCACCAGAATAATGGCAACAGCTAAAAAGAAATCTAAACCAAGGTGTAAGGGTTGCGGATTATTTATTAACGGCAAACCTTACTTGTCAAAAACAAAATTGTTTTGTACAAAGAAATGTTCATTAGAGCATTTCAAATACGAAAAAGAAAGTTTGAAATTCGATGAAAGCTGCGAAGGATAAAGTTGTACCAATTGTCGGTATGGGATGTACGCTCGTTTATCATTCGGATAGAAGTCCTGCAACAGTTGTAGAGGTTAAAAGTCCAACAACGATTGTTATTCAGGAAGATAAGTATACCAGGACAGATAACAATGGTATGTCTGAGAATCAATCGTATACTTATGAAAGTGATGCTAGTGGTATTAAGCATACTGTTATTTTGCGTAAAGATGGAAGTTGGAAGGTATGGAAAGAGGGAACGTTTGTATCCCTTGGTGATAGAAGAAAATATCACGATTTCTCCTTCTAAACAACTCAATTTCTAATGTAAGGATATATAATGATCGTGTACAATAACTATCTTTCTTTTAAGATTCTGGGACAATACATCAATATGTTCTCAGACGAAACTGATTATGGACGTAGGACTGTAGCAGAGATAAACGATAGTTATCATTATCTTGGAGATGTTGAACCGACTATTCAAACCGCAATTTTATTGTGGGAGAAGCTGAATGGTAAGAACTTATCTGAAGATGAGATAATTGATTTAACTATTGAAGGATATTCAGAATCAAGAATGATACAACCCGATTTAGGAGATAAAATGGCAACGACAAAAAAGACCGAAAAGAAACCTGTTAAGAAGACTGCTGTAAAAAAGGCTGCTGTCAAAGCGCCTGCGACAAAGAAAGCGGCTGTTAAAAAGCCAGTAGCCAAGAAAGCTACGAAGGTTGCTACTAAGCCAGCGACTAAAAAGCCTGCAAAGAAAGTTGCAGCAAAGAAGCCAGCAGCTAAGAAACCAGCAGCTAAGAAACCAGCAGCTAAGAAACCAGCAGCAAAAAAGACTGCGGCAAAGAAAGCTCCTGCGAAGAAGGTAGAAGCTACGAAGACAGTAAAGCCTGTTCTAGATACAACTGGTGTTGTCACAATGACACCACTTGATTTTAACTAAAATTGATTGATTAGTGATAATGACCCGGCTTATGTCGGGTCATTCTATTTTAGATATTCATGCAGGCTTTATCATTATGTAAAAAAGTTTGTCCAGATAAGATTCCAGTAATCACAGAAGAATTCATTGGAGATGGTGCTGATGGTGATGTATATGGAATACAAAATCATCCAGATCGAGTGATTAAATTTTCTGTCTTATATGAATGGAATTATCAAAAAATTGATGCCATATATTCAAGAATCGATAAGGTTCTTACATTTTTAGAACTTAATAAGCCGCCCGCATACGCTCGCGTGTATGCACATGGTCTCATGCATAATGAGACAAGAATGATTGAGTTAGATGGTTCTCCATCTAGTCAAAAGTATATTCTGTATTATTATATTTTAGAGAAATTACAACCAATTTCTGAATGCGAACAAAAAGTATTTCACAGTATTATTTCGCACCAGGATAATAATATTTCTAGAAATTACACGGTATCACAAATTAAAAAAATACTTGTATGCATGAGCTACGGGCTTGACTTCGACATGAGCGAGGTTATTATTTTTCATATGAATATCACGGAATGCATCGTGAATCACAATGATGTTCACCAAAGAAACATCATGAAGAATAAGTTGGGTCAGTTTCGTTTAATAGACTTCGATAGGTCTACAATAGGAGATTTATAATATGTCAAAAGCAGGAAAAGTTAATTTAGATTTGATGAAGATGCTTCTTTCGGAACTTGAGAAGGAACTTGATGCTTCAGAAGTTATTCGTAGCGATGAAAAAGGGTCAGCAAACGAATACGTGCTAAAGGTATCACGAGCAAGCGGTATTGCTAGTGGTATGATGCAAGAAGCTTCATTGATTGTAATGGATCTAGCCAAGTTAGCTCTAATGGCTGCCACTGCTGGGCAGAGCCAAAGCCAAGATTCAAAATCAGTAGAAGATCTTGTAAATAAGGCTGTTGGTAAATTAGGCGGAAAACTCAACTGAAAAATAAAGGAATATACAAATGAACTCAACAAGTAGAGATGATATCAGGCAGTTAGCGGAAGAGATTGAGACACTATCAAAGCAGGTTCAGACCACACTTTCTAGCGGTGGCAATGTACTAGGTCTAGCTAATGAGCTAGCTCGTAAGAACATTACTTTCGTGTTTTCACTAGGCGAACTATATGCTAATGAGCTTTCAAAAAAGCCATCAGCTAAACCAGTCGCTCGTGTGAAGGCTACTACCGTTAGTAATCCAAATAACACTTCACGCAAGTATGCGCGTGATACGTTGGGTCGATTCTCTAACAAAACAAATGCAGTGTAACAAAATCTGTAAAGTATTAACTGCTATAGCAGCGTTAGTACTAATTACAGTAATTAACATATTTGTTTGCACCACAGTTTCTGTATGTACTTTTATACAGTTACTCTCAAATGGCACAGACAAATACGTTGCTTTTGGAGTAGCTATTCTAATAGCTTTTGGTTTGTATTTCTATATAGGATTCAACCATAAAATTAGAGAATTTATAATAGTATATAAAGGAAATACATCAATATGATTAGCACAGTTCAGAAGGCATTAGATAGTTTAGTAGAAGTTTTTGAGAAGACTGAAAATTCATTAAATGAATGGTCTGGAACTGGTAATCTTCAGTTTCCTGTTTTACTCGGCATGGTTGCCGGCAAGTTAAACTGGAATGAAGATCAAGTTCGTAAGGGTGATCCTCTAGTAAGGTATTTTGTTCGCATTCATCCAGAATGGTATGTAACTCGTGGTGCTCATGGTGGCATCATGCGAACAGCCGATCGTCAGAAGAAAGAAGCCTTAAAAGCTGCCAAATCATCTGCTAAAGATCAGATTAAAGCTGTTATTGAAGCAAAAACTCTTGCTGCTGCGAACACACCTACTGTGTCAGTAAAAGTAGATGATGCAACCGATTCTGATGACTCAGATGATATTTCTGAGTCAGATGTAGATTTTTCTAGTCATTAAATAGAATATTTAAGGCAGGTAGGACTAAACAACTTACCTGCCTTAATCTTTTGTTTATACTGTCTCGCGTGTATAAATAACTACCTCTCCTATATATAGTCCTCATGTTTTTGTCGAGATCCACCTTGAACGGAGGCTGGGTTAGCGAAGTTGGCAGATGGTGAGGGCTTCCAAAGGCAATTTATTAGTTTACAGTCTATCTAATAAGTTATCTCCGATGGAGGAAGGTTGACGAGGTGGAGTCGGGATAAATAGAAACTATAATATTGAATAACGGTTTTATAATTGCTGCGAATTAGAATTATTCTAATATTAGTATATATTTAGTAGTCACAATAGAAAAGGTTTACATGAAAAAGTTATTGATGTGTTTATTTCTAGCAGTTAGTATTACTTCTTGCGTTGAAAAGGCTGTACCAGTTCCAATTCCAACCCAAATGCCTTCAGCAAGTGTACCGGATGTTGTATTACATGCACCAAGCGTACCATTTGTTGTTTCAATTGAAGATTTTGAGGTTCTTTTACCATCAAATGAGTGGAGACAAGTCGTTAATAGTAAACCAGAGATTAAGTTTTTAGCTAAAAACGATAAGCTAAATAACTTAGTAGTGGTTGTAAAAGAGAAGTTTAGCGGCTCATATGATGATTATGCCCTAACTAATATTAGGGGTTTAAAGGATCAAGGAGCTGTAATAGTCAAAGCAGACCAGTCTGAATTCGGCGGAGCCAAGTGGGTATTCGTTTCATCATCAAATGATGGAGTAAACCTATTTCAATGGATTACATATAGAGATGGTTATGGCTATGCTCTATCATGTGGGGGTCAAGGTGTAGAGGAACAAGCAACAGTTTGCCAACAAATTGCTAGTACATTGAAATTGAATTAATGAATACTTCTTTTATAAATGTAAAGAACATTAATGAAGCGAATCAAGATAAGTTACTTATGATGCGTAAGAAATTAGTTGATTCGCTTGTGCGTAATGCACAGAGAGAAGAACGTAAGGGAATGTATTTAGTATCTTTAGCGGTTTTTGCAGAGTTCGAAAGATTGACTAGACATATTACTGATCCTAAAATAGTAAAGAACTAAAATGAAAACTTGGAAGATAGAGATGTTAGTAGTTTCGACCATACTACTAATGGTCAACTATTTCACAGGAAAGTTATTTACGATTGAGATACTAGCTGCTTTAGCAGTAGTATTAAGTTTCGGTCATATGCAGATTTCGAGTAGACTTGCTGAGCAAGAACATTCAAAAGCTACACCATCAATACGTTGCTATCGTAGATTGAGTTATTACCTGGTAGGAAAAGAAGTGCTTTGGTTTATCTATTTCCTTACCAATAAATCTTACTCCGCATTAGTTGGTGTAGTAATATTTTTATTGTATCCTTTTTGGCGGAAGTGGTGGAAGTCATGATTATAGCAATTGACTATGATAAAACATATACTGGTGATCCAAAACTATTTGAATTGTTAATATATCTTATACTTAACAATGGTCATACCATTGTTTGTGGGTGAAGAAGTTAAGACTTCTATTGGTAGATTTGTTCCTATTATTTTTGATGGCAATGATTGGAAGCGTGATGCTGCCTTGAAAGCTGGATATGATGTAGATATCTGGATTGATGATTCTCCAGAGATAGTTGGAAAACAGATAATTGGTGGTGGTTGGAGTCAGGATTAAAACTGATGGATAATTCAAAATGTCCAATTTGCAAATCTATATTAAAATTTAATTCAACAAATGATTTTTGGGAATGCAACGATTGCATACATGATTTTACTATAGAGTTAATAGATAATCAAATTGCTTTTTGGTGTGTCATCATTCCAATAGATAATAAATTATATCATGTGGCATCTAATAATGGGTTGCTAACTAATGATACTACTCATGATAGTACATCTCTACATGATTATAAGTACGATGAAATTCTTTCTACAAAAGAATGGGTTCCTATGAACCATACTTCATTTCTAGAAGATGCTACTAAATTAGTGAATAGGTTATTGAATTTGAGAGCATTTATTTGATGAATTATGATAATCTTAATTATGATCCAGATTACTATATTTGTAGTATAACTGGTTGTTTTTACGGCGCGGAGATTATAAATGATTTAATACATTATTGGCATAATATGGTTAAAGCTGATGACATCAGTTATTCTTTATCATCTAATAAAGGTCCGTCAAATAGGGATAATGTACTAAAATTCATTAAATTATATGATGACAAAGGTAAAATGATTATCGATGACTGGATGCCAATGAATCATAATTCATTCCAAGAAGATTGTATAGTAATAGTTAAACGTTTGCTGAATATCAAGGCTTTTATATAATGGATAGAATTTTACTGATTGATGCTCACAACAGTATGTGGCGAGCTTCTATAGGGTTTGGACCTAAACCTGCCCCAGACGAAGAAGAATTTGTTTTAATCTTCAACTTTTTTCGTAACCTTCGTCCCATCATAGAGCTATTCTCTCCTGATAAATGTTTCTTCGTTTTAGAGGGTCACCCACAATTTAGATATGATCTTCTTCCTGAATACAAAGCTAATCGTATTACTAAGATAGCTAGTAAGAAAGATCTTGTAGATAAGTTTACAAAATCTAAAAATGAAATTGTAAGATTGATGCAATATCTTCCAATCACTATCGCTAGAGCTTCTAGATACGAGTGTGACGACGTTGTAGCTACGCTATGCGATAACATGAAGGATGAAGATTTAACAGTCCTTAGCAATGACTCTGATTACATCCAACTTCTTCAGCGCGGTTATAAGAATATTAATATCTATAATCCAATCAAGAAGGCTTCGATGGAAGCGCCAAGCTATCCATATGTTGCTTGGAAATGTTTGAACGGAGATAAGTCAGATAATATTCCCGGCTTGCTAAAACCGAAAAAAGCATTAGATACTGCTTCAGACCCAGAGTTATTCAAGAAGTATCTTTCTACTGAAGAAAATCGAGCTAATTTTAGTATTAATAGGCAGTTGATTGAATTTAGACAGGTACCAGAGGAAGAGATTGTTCTTACTGAAGGTATTAAGAATTTTGATTTACTGAAAGAAGAATTCTGTAAAATGAAATTCGAATCAATCATAAATGAAAAATCTTGGAAAAAGTACACATCAACATTTGATTGTTTGAAATATTAAAAATTGGTAAGTTCGTACTAGTTAAAAGTCGAGTAATTGTTATGGACAAAAGATTGATTGCTGAGGGTGGCGTATTAGAATACGAATCAACATTTTTATCTGAAACTGAATCCAATCATCTTTTCAGTGTTTTAAAAGACAATGTTGAATGGGAGCAGTTGTTTTATACTGGTAAAAATTCTAAGAAGACATACCAACCTAGATTAACTGCATGGTATGCAGATGATGAAAATATGTCGTATTCTTATTCTGGAGTGACTCAAAAAGTTAGAAAATGGTTGCCCGAGTTACTAGATTTAAAGAATATAATTGAAGTAGTAACTGGCGCGTCATATAACAGTGTGCTCTTGAACTACTACAGAGATGGAAATGATTCTGTTGGCTTACATGCAGATGATGAAAAGGAATTGGGTATAAATGCTAACATAGCATCTATTTCTTTAGGTTCCACAAGATCTTTTATATTGAGTCAATATAGAAGCAGGGATGGAAGTTTACCATCAAATGTTAAAGAGTTTGATTTAACCAGCGGAAGTCTTTTAGTAATGAGTGGGTCAACACAACATTATTGGAAGCATTCAATACCAAAATCTATTATTGAAGTTGGACCACGTATCAACTTAACGTATAGAAAATTTTATAAGTGAGATGTTATGAAGAAAGTATTTATATTAGGTTTGCCGTCTTCAGGAAGAACAACAATAGCTAAAACACTACAAGGATATACTTATATCGATACTTATAGCTGGATTAAATCTACATTCAGAAGTAAAAAGCAAGATGAGAATAGAGCTACATATGATGAAAGTTATCATAACTATCTCAGTTTAAGGCTCAAGGCTAATCCAAATCTATTTATTGATAATTGTAAAGATTCAATTAGAGTATTAGCATCTGATAAAGTTGTATTGGATGGCATTAATAATCCAAGAGATTTTGCAGAACTATTTAATTATAACAACGATACAGTTGTATTTTTGAATAGAAACGATAATGAATCTGACTTTAAGGACTATGAGAATATAGCTTTAACTGTTATGAGAGATTATTGTTTTTGGTTATCTTCTATTGATTTACTTCCTAAGACTAGATGGATAGAATTGAATTTCAAAATGGCAGGTGAACCATCTGATTTTGCTAAGACATTAGGTAGCAAGAACAGTGTTTTCCTAGTTAAAAGTTTTGATAAAGGTATTGAAATAGTAAATAACACACTAAAAGATGATAAAATAAATGGCGTTAAAATAATTTATAATGAAATATCCAGAAGACTTCCATAATAAGATCATTTGCGGTGACACCATTGATGTAATGAAACAAATGCCTACTGGATCAGTAGATTTAATCGTTACCAGCCCACCCTACAACCTAAATATACGAAAAACATTCGGTAATACTGAGAATTGGAAAGGCAAATGGAATAAGTCTAAGCTTCAAGCTGAGGGATACGATAATCATTCAGACTATATGCCTGAAGATAAATATATTCCATGGCAGAAGAATGTCTTAGCAGAATGCTTTAGGCTTATTCCAGACGATGGTGCAATATTCTATAATCATAAATGGAGAGTTCAAAATGGAGTACTCCAGCAACGACCTGAGATTGTTGCTGGATTACCGGTGCGCCAAATTATTATCTGGAAGAAATCTGGTGGGATTAACTTCAATGAAGGATATTTTTTACCAGTGTATGAGGTTATTTACTTTATAGCTAAGCCAAAATGTAAGCTAGCTCCCAAACAAAACAAGTATGGTGATGTATGGGAGATTACTCAAGAGAAGGGTAGTTGGCATCCAGCACCATTTCCATTAGAGATAGCAACGAGATGTGTTAATGCGACGGCTGGTAATGTGGTACTAGATCCATTTATGGGGTCTGGAACTGTGGGTTTAGCAGCAAAAAATGCCAATAAAACATATATTGGCATTGATATATCAGCAGATTATTGTAAAAAGGCAGATGAGAGAATTAACCCTCCAGTTCTACCTTGATTGTTATTTTTCGCCAGTATGCTTCTTAATCTCTTGATTTAGATGAAGAAGCATTTTAACGAATACTTTATGACCGAATTCTGCTGGATCTTCAGTGGCAGCAACTTCAGGATCATTAAGTATTTTTGATACTGGTGACATTCCTGTATCTTGGAATGCGTGCTTATTTAAACTTTCTAGAACTGTATCTTTTTTGATTTTTTTCATTATGACTCCAGTAAATCTCTGATTCTTGTTGTTTCCATACCTAGAGCTGCCGCAGTATTCTCTAGTATTGATTTAGTATTTTTTCTTGGTGTTCCATAAGGATCAGTATAAGATCTTGTACTTAGTTCTTGTGCTGTTTCTTGTAGTGCAAGCAATTGTGCTATAACAAGAGTTTTTTCGTTAGCTGAAAGAGTTGAGCGAGCTAAAATGCCAGGTGCTTTTTCTGTTCCAAGTAAACTTTTAATATTGCTTTGTAGTGTCAAATAATCCTTGAAATTTTCGTCTACTCTCGCTATACGTGCTTCTATTGCTCTAGCTTGTTCTGGATAATCTCCAAGAGCTTTATTCATTTTTTGATATAGGGTTTCCATAGCATCAGTTATTTGCTTAGTAAGAGCCTTACTTTCTTCTTTTGATCCTTTTGGTAATGCAGCTTGTTGTGCTTTTAGCTCAATAACTGCATCTATAAATGGTTTGAAGTCAGTATATTCTTTTGAAGCCGTATCAGAAATAAGTCTTTCTCTCCATTTTTTCATAATCTCTGACTTATCTCCAGAGCGTAAGCTTGGAACGTGCTCAGATAATTTGTCATATTGTGATAGAAGATCTCCAGCGGTATCAATGCCTATAGCTTTACCATCCATTTCTTTTCTTTTTTTCTTCTTAGCAGCTAGTCTTACATGCATATCTTCAAATGTTTCTCTTGGAACATTTTTTGCAGCTTCAATATTCGCAAGTAATTTAGCTACGGTATTTCTACTTTGTTCTGATACTGGTAAATTTGTTGCATTATCAAATTGTATGGCAATATATCTTTCACCTTTATTTATACCAGTTGTTGACACTGGTTCAATAGTATTTATAAGTTTTTTCCTAGCTTCAATCTCTTCAGATTTGTTTGTAACTTTTGCTGCCCTAATTGCAAAAAGTTCCAATGTTTGTTGAGCAATAAATCTTTCATTTGCACTTTTAGAAGATTGTACTTTTGATGTTAAGTCTTGTACTACATTACTTACATTCATTATACGAAATTCCTCTACTAGTTTGGACTTATCCTTTTTTAACTTCGTTAATACTTTCTTTTTAACCTCATGATCCTTAATAAGTTCTGGACCAGCGTTACCGCCTTGGTTTTTGATTCGATCTCCAGCATCCAATTCTTCTTGTTTAGCTTCAGATAGTTTTGCTGTAACAGCAACTAATTTGGTTAAAACTTTTTTTGCAGCAGGATTTGTTAAGTCAGCTAATCTTGTAGCATAAGCTTCTGATTCATTTTTATATTTAGTTGGAAAGCTTACATTTTCCTTACCAGCCAAATGTTGATCAGTTGCTCTACCATCAACATCTTTTGTTCCGTCGAATTTGTGATTACCCTTATAAAGATCTTCACCTTCTACTTCACCATCTGGCGAAACTTCTGCATCAGGATCATCTGATACTTCTGGTGCTTCTTCAACGACACGACCATCATTTCCAAGTTCGCCCGATGAAAAATCTTTAGATCCTTCATTTTCGCCTACAAGATCTCCTGCACCTCTGGTTCCAACGTTAGATTTTTCACCAGTGAAATGATTCTTTAGTGCTTTGTTAATTTCCTTGGCATTAACATTATGATTTTTCTTAAATTGAGACATTTGATATTTAAGATCAGGACTATCTGGTGTAAGTAGGTTTCTAATACCACCAGCTCTTTTACGTAAATCTGATTGAATCTCATTCAAAAAGTCAATATGATTTTCTTCTTCTGATTGAGAATCGTCATCATCCATAGATTCAGGCGATGCGACAGCCTCAAGCTCATTAGTTAATGTATTACATGTTTCCATAACTAAGTTTAAACCAACTGGTCTACCAACTTGGGTACTAAGTGTAAGTGCTTTTTTATATACAGCTGCAATTACAAGAAATTGATCTGCGAAATCTGAATCGCTTACTCTTCTAGAGCCATAATCTAAAATATCAGCATACATACCAGTATCAATATCATCTTCTTCTTCTGGCTCTTCTTCAGGCTCAGGTTCCTCATCATCATTGATTTGCTCAGAACCTCCGGCTGAAGGATCAAAATCATCTTCACTTTCCAAATCGATTGGCTTGTCAAGTTTTGATTCCCATTCATCCATTAAAGCTTTACTTAAAGCTTTATTCTTTAGTTTTGCAAAGTTTTCATCACCAGAAGCTAGTGTGTAGAAGTAGTCTACTGTATTAAGTAATTGGGCTAGTTTTTTCATATTTACACTTTTCAATATCAAAGGCAGGATTTAAGACTTATTCAGTTATATACCCTGTTATGAGTACATTATTAGTAAAATCTCCTTATCCCTATTTCGGTGGAAAAGGTAAAGTTGCACCTCTTATCTGGCAAGTACTAGGTAAGGTTTCTAACCATGTAGAACCATTTGCTGGTTCATTAGCTGTTCTATTAGCTAACCCTAATCAACCAAAGATTGAAACTGTTAATGATAAAGATTGTTTTATAGCTAATTTTTGGAGAGCCGTAAGCCAAGATCCAGAAGGTGTAGCCAAATTTGCTGATTATCCTGTCCATGAAACAGACTTGCACGCCAAACATCAATGGTTAGTATCTTCAGCTACAGATGATTTCAAAAAGAAAATGGATACAGACCCTGACTACTATGATTTAAAAATTGCCGGTTGGTGGGTCTGGGGTATGGGCGCCTCTGTAGGTAACAACTGGCTACAGCCTAAAGGAATAAAAGCTCTACCTATGCTATCCTCGGCAGGCGGCGGCATCCACGGCATGACTTTACCCATCCTTGAATGGTTTAAAAGGCTGCAAGAGCGTACTAGAAGAGTAAGAGTCTGCTCAGGAGATTGGGCTAGAGTAGTTACTCCTTCTATTACTTATAATAGTAAAGGTTTATCACCTAAAGATATTACAGCGGTTTTCTTAGATCCACCTTATGATCATAATAAAAGGAATAAGGTTTACAAGGAAGATGGGGATATATTCTCCGATGTTTGCAAATGGGCATTCGATAATGGTGATAATCCAAGACTTAGGATTGCATTATGCGGATACGAGGGGGACGCCACCCCGCCCATCGGCTGGCAGGCTCACCAATGGAAGAACAATGGCGGGCTAGGTAACATGGGCGATGGTCAAGGCAAGTTAAATGCTACGAGAGAAATAATCTATTTCTCCCCCCATTGTGACATTATAAAATGATATCATGGATTGATAACGGAATACGTTATAACAAATTTATTATGCTTTTGGTTAAGGAGTTAGAAGATCTAGCTCTTTTCACCGTGTATTTTGATATAGAAGCCTTTTGTCAAAAATATAAAGATGATATTATATCAGAATCAAAAGTTAAGGTAATATAATCTTATTGCTTTTGATCTAGGGAAACTTAGATATATTGTTATGTTCTCAAGTTCCCCTAAAAAATTCCTTTTCAAGTGTGAAGACTGTGAAATGATTTTGGCTGTATCTCTTGAAGAGAAAGAAGATTTAAAGAAAGTCAACGACAATGAGATGTTCTTAGAATGTCCTTGTTCTGGCGTATGTAAAGTTTTGAGAGATTAACTTATAAACTTCGAAGTTAAAAATTCGATACCGCTTGACAGAGGCGGCACGGTTACTATATTGTGCAGGCAAGGTGATTGCCCGCGATTCGTTATTCAAAATTAGGAGAAAATCCAAATGCCTACCAACGCATCGTTTGTGTCTGAGTTGTCCAAGTTTCGTCCTGGTTCCACCTTTCTTACTTTGCATAAGTATCGGAATGCTGGTGGAGAGATTGCTGATTACAGCATCGTCTTCCATATGAGCTATGAGTCGGCAGTCAAGCGCAGCATCACTGCTCTTGAGTCTATTACTCCAACTACGGATCTTGAGAAGGTCGCCAAGTCAGAGCTTATGGCGAGCTTTATCAAATCCTTGGAAATGATCAACAACCCTCCTGAGCCAAGCGATACGGATACGTATGATGTGTTTACGGATGAAAATGGTGCTCTGATTAAGGGTGTCAAGGTTCACCGCAAGACGAATACGCTTCACCTGTTCGGCTTGATTGTGCATAAAAAGCTCTATATGCCTTCGGGCGTTAGGGTTGTAAACCATCTGCCTCTCACGCTTGCGAAGAATAAGCTTCGTGAGAATTGCCCTGTAAGCAAGTTTAGGCAATTCAAGATCGTTCCCAACCAGATCGATCGTATCACGGTGCAATCGAAAGACCTTCTCCCTCCAGACC
>Ga0163144_10002522_pt1 | contig 42169 bp, 31 predicted proteins | sample OliLak19BULKMAT1_FD_123175 | JGI IMG/M metagenome (GOLD analysis project Ga0163144, IMG submission 123175) | Freshwater microbial mat bacterial communities from Lake Vanda, McMurdo Dry Valleys, Antarctica - Oligotrophic Lake LV.19.BULKMAT1 | ecosystem: Environmental > Aquatic > Freshwater >...
CGGCGTCGAACCGACCCACTCGCAACTGCAGTCGCTCCGCCTCAAACCTCATCAAGACCTGCCCAAATGGAACTATACAATCTCACCCAATCTGTGATCTTGTTTTTGCGTCAGCCCTTAGGTCTGCACCATTCCAGAGTAATCACTGAATGTTACAAGATGACTGAAAAGGCCCAGCTACAAGGTTTGGAATTGTCGTGGCGTCAGCGCAGTTCGATGGAATACAGCGAGGCGGATTGCCCCTTTGAAGAAGTCGACCTTGTTATAGCGAACGCCAACTGAAGTCTTGCCTGCCGCTTGCGGCGCCAAAGCTACGACAGCGCTGAGTTCCAGCTTGTGATTGACATAGTGGCGCATCTCCCGGCCATCGTAGACGAAGGCGGCGTGATGCCACTCGTCCAGCGGGTGCAAGAGCTTGCGGTCCATCAGAGCCTGCTGTCCGGTCTTGGATGCGCCGAATGAATCGAGGCACCACTGATTGCCCATCAGCCTGGTTTCCAGCAGAAGTCGATGCTGACTGCCCGTTTCCTGCAAATGGAAGAAGCGCTGCTCCGGCCTGCCACCGCTATCGGGACGGAAGATGACTTCCCAGGTGAATTCAGTCGCACCCGCCAATGGATGTATGTCAAGGAAGAGCGCATCATCGCCATCGAATTGCACCGCCTTGCCTTTGGGCGTGTTGATGACAGCCGGATTTCCGACGACAGTGGTCTTGTGTTTCCCCAGACGATCCAACCGGTTAAAACGCCAGATCTCGGGCTTAGGTGCGGCGTGGGCAGCCATCGGCATCAGCATCAGCGAGCGGCGATTGATTAGCGTGTGCATCGAAGAATATAAGCGGGAGGAAGGTTGCGCCATTCCCAGTCCAGCACTTCAGCCTTGTGAAAGCGCTTATTCACCAGTTTGTGGAAGTGACGGCCGGTGGGCATGTACATGGCGACGTGGTAGCCGAAGGTAACCATTTGGCCACCCGGGCGGAGCAGCGCTAGGACTTCTTCGAGGGCGGCTTCTTGCAATGGGATGGGAAATCCGGACCAGGGCAAGCCGCTGACGATGCAATCGATGGAGTGCATGTCGTGGCGCTTACAAATTTGGCGGAGATTTGCGACGTTGCCCACTTCCACCTGCCGGCCAGGGAATTGACGGCGCCATTCGGTGGCAAAGGTTGGATTCAGCTCAACAGCAAGGAACTTAGCGTTTTCGCTGAGATGGGGAAGTAGGGCTGTGGTGAGGGCGCCAGTGCCGGGACCAAGCTCAACGACGTTTTGGGCGGTGGAAAGTGGGACTGAGTCCACCATTTTTTGAGCCAGCCGGGGGGAACTGGGAGCAAGAGCAGCCGTGTAGAACGGGAACCGCACAAATTCCCGGAGCAAAAGCATATGCTGGCGCACGGATTCGCGCGCTGGTTTTGGTTTCAACATGCCGGTAACCGATCTATTTTCAACTGACCTATTGAACAATTTCGCCTCATTATGTTTTACCACCGAACTGCGTGACGAATCGGTGAATAGTGCCGATTCAGCATATCGATTTGCCGCATCCAGTGCGACGTGGCAGAATCATGGAACCAGCTCATGGCAATTCGAGTCGCCTTACACCATCGCACGGTCTACAAATATGACCGGCTCGTGACGCTTTCTCCTCAGGTAGTTCGTCTCAGACCTGCGCCTCACAGCAGAACGCCAATTGACAGCTACTCACTGAAAATCGAGCCTGCCGAACACTTTATCAACTGGCAGCAGGACCCGCAGGGAAACTATCTTGCCCGTTTGGTTTTTGAGCAGCCAACCCGGGAATTCTCCGTCCAGGTCAATCTCGTGGCTGGAATGACGGTTTTGAATCCTTTCGATTTCTTTCTAGAGCCCTATGCAGAGGAATATCCGTTTGTTTATGAAAACGCGCTGGCGCGGGAACTGCGGCCTTTTCTAGAGACGTTGCCAGGCACCCCTTTGTTCGAGCAAATGTTGAGAAACATCGATTTGAGGCAGCGGCGAACCACGCAATTCCTTTTCGATTTGAATGCCAGCCTGGCCAGACGTGTGAGTTACACCATTCGCATGGAGCCCGGAGTTCAGTCGCCTGAAGAAACATTGACGCTGGGAAGCGGGTCCTGCCGGGATACCGCCTGGCTGCTGGTACATTTATTGCGACGGCTTGGGCTGGCGGCGAGATTTGCCTCTGGCTATCTGATTCAGTTGAAGGCGGATGAGAAGTCGCTGGATGGACCTTCGGGGCCCGAAGCAGATTTCACCGACTTGCATGCCTGGACGGAGGTGTATTTGCCAGGTGCGGGTTGGGTGGGTCTGGATCCAACATCGGGACTGTTTGCTGGAGAAGGTCACATTCCGCTGGCTTCGACTCCAGAACCGGCATCGGCTGCGCCGGTAACGGGGCTGGTAAGCCCTTGCCAGGTGGAGTTCGAGCACGAAATGAGGGTGACTCGAATTCACGAGGATCCGCGTGTCACCAAGCCATACACCGACGAGCAATGGGCCGAGATTGACGCGCTGGGCGATCAGGTGGATCGCGACCTTAAGGCGGGTGATGTAAGGCTGACGATGGGCGGTGAGCCGACATTTGTCTCGATCGACGATATGGATGGGGAAGAATGGAACACCTCGGCGCTGGGTGAAGAGAAAGAGCGGCGAGCCGGGCAATTGATCCGGCGGCTGCGTGATGAAGTGGCGCCGAAGGGGTTGCTGCACTACGGACAAGGCAAGTGGTATCCGGGCGAGTCTCTTCCGCGGTGGGCTTTTACCTGTTATTGGCGCAATGACGGCTCGCCATTGTGGCGGGATGAACAGTGGATCGCAAATCCCGAGAAAGATTACGGCCACGGGACGGAGCAGGCACGGGCATTCTCAGAGGGGCTGGCAGAGCAACTGCTGATCTCCCGGGAGTTCGTCATTGCTGCTTATGAGGATCCGCTTGAGTATGTTCATAAGGAACGTCAGTTGCCTGTGAATGTAGACCCTGCTGACAACAAACTGGATGACCCCGAAGAGCGGGAGCGTTTTCGGCGGATCTTCGAGCGAGGGCTGGATCAGCCGGTCGGGTTTGTATTGCCTGTCCAGAAGCTGCCAGGCAAAGATGGCCCGTCCTGGCAGAGCGCGTTGTGGATGTTGCGGTCGCGGCATTTGTTCCTGCTGCCCGGTGATTCACCAGTAGGTCTACGGTTGCCGCTGAAGAGCCTGCCGTATGTACCCGCCGATCAAGTTCAGAAGGTGATCGAAATCGACCCGTTTGCGCCAAGGGAGCCGCTGGGTGCGCCACAAATGGCAATGCCAGCGCGGTTTGACGTAAACAGGCAGCGCGAGCAGGTTGAACAACAGTCCCTGCCCGCTGGAACCACTTACAGCGGCGTGAGAACTGCGCTTTCGGTGGAGGCGCGCCGGGGCAACCTGTATATCTTCATGCCTCCCGTCGCAAACGCGGCAGAGTATGTCGAGTTGATCATGGCGATCGAAGATACAGCGGCTGAGCTCAAAATGCCGGTGCTGATTGAGGGTTACACGCCGCCGTTCGATCAACGGTTGCGCAGCTTGAAAGTGACTCCTGACCCCGGCGTAATCGAGGTGAACACCGACCCCGCTTCGAATTGGCGCGAACTCGTGACCGAGACGACGCGGCTATATCGCCTGGCTCGCGAGTGCCGGTTAGGGACCGAGAAGTTTATGTTGGATGGCCGCCATACGGGGACAGGCGGCGGCAATCATGTCGTTATGGGGGCGGCACAACCAGTGAACAGCCCGTTCCTGCGGCGACCCGACTTATTGCGGTCGCTGGTGTTGTTCTGGTTGAATCATCCGTCGTTGTCCTATCTGTTTTCTGGAACGTTCATCGGGCCGACCAGCCAGGCGCCGAGGGTGGACGAGACTCGTCCGGATTCTGTGTATGAGCTTGAGATCGCCTGCGGACTGATTCAGAACCATGGCTATTCCGATCGCGAATTGCCGTGGTTGGTGGATCGGGTTTTCCGCAACTTGCTTGTGGACGTGACGGGAAACACGCATCGCGCTGAGTTCTGCATCGACAAGCTTTACTCACCGGATTCCTCGACGGGCCGTTTGGGTTTACTTGAGATGAGAGCGTTTGAGATGCCTCCTCATGCACGGATGAGCCTGACGCAACAACTGCTGTTGAGGTCCCTGACGTCGGTATTCTGGCGCAAGCCCTACAACGAGGCACCGATCCGCTGGGGCACGCGACTTCATGACCAGTTCCTGTTGCCGGCATTTGTGGAACAGGATTTTGAGGCTGTGATGCAACACTTGAATCGCGCTGGATACAAGTTCCGCTCAAGCTGGTTTGCGCCGCACTTTGAGTTTCGATTCCCGGTGTATGGAAAGGTGGTTTACAACGGCGTTGAAATCGAATTGAGGCAAGCGATCGAACCTTGGTATGTTCTGGGCGAAGAACCCGGGCCGGGTGGAACATCGAGGTATGTGGATTCCTCTGTCGAGCGCCTGCAAGTGAGGGTGAAGAACCTGACGCAGGAACGCTACACCGTTACATGCAATGGCCGGCGCTTGCCCTTGCAATCAACCGGGACGCATGGCGAGTTTGTGTGTGGCGTACGCTACCGGGCATGGCAGCCGCCGCGTTGTCTGCATCCAACGATTCCTGTCCATGCGCCGTTAAAATTCGACCTGCTTGATCTTTCGAGCAAGCTGCCCATGGGTGGGTGTGTTTATCATGTATCGCACCCGGGCGGACGCAATTATGACGCCTTCCCAGTGAACTCGAACGAAGCCGAGGGCAGGCGCGCAGCTCGCTTCGCAGCCTATGGCGGAACCACGGGCGAGATGTCGATCCCTGAAGTAGAAACGAATCCAGAGTTCCCGACCACACTGGACTTGAGGCGGCCTCAGAAGCGCTAGACGCGAACCTTATCGTAGTCGAAGCGTTCGTTGACGAGATGGTATTTCGGTTCGCCATCCTTTTGCAGGTAGTACGTATTGAGAGGAGTGCGCGAAAGCTGGCTTAGCTTACGCGGAACCGGAGTTCCGTTGACCCATTCGTAAACCTCGACATCCCATGGGTTGAATGAGGACATCAGCCCGCGTTCCTTCGCGATCCGGAACAAATTGACGTTCCCTGGTTCGTGGCCGCCAAGATACATTCCGATCAGATCGAGAGTCAGCCGGTCTTTGCCAAACATGACCAGATTGGTGAGGTGGTCATTGCCGACACCAAAACCGTCTCCGTCGCGGCCGTAGATCCCTTCGATAATGTTGAGCCCGGGGTTGAGAGTTTGATAGTTGTCGCAAGTCTTATGAGCCCAGATTTCCTGATTCATGGGGCTCAGATCGGCTTTGGAATCGTAGCGGGCATAGCCGAGCTGACGGTGGTTCTCAAAGTAACGCTTGACGCGCGGTTCGACTTCGGAATGAATGTCCTGCTTCATGAATGCGGGAACTCCGGTGACCATTCTCCAGCCAGGGCAGAAGCGGACGAAGGGCTTGACGACAAGGCCCTGAAGGTTCTTGGTGGATAGCGTCATGCACATGCCATGCGACTTCCACTTCGAGATGTTCAGCAGCCAGGTGTCGGGTTCATTGACCGGGGCGAAGTGTGGAATGCGCTTATACACGACGGGATCGTGGACCTTGGTCCAGGTCATCTCGTAGCTGTCGCGGAAGTTGCGTTCGCGTCTTTCGGGCTCATTCATATCGACGCCATGCCGCTCGTTGATGTCGATCAAGCCGCGGTAGTTCCAGGTGTGAAAGCCGTTGGCTTCGAGGAACGACATTTTCTTGACGCCGAGTTCCTTCAAACCCATGACGATGCCTTCGTAGAACTGCGAATCCGTGCCGGTGCCCAGGTTCTCGATGTCGGGCCGTTTGTTGCGCACGCTGGTGAAGTTTGGCTTGAGAATGATTCGGTGGCCAACGGGCACGCCGGCCTGGTCGTCTACTGGTAGCAGGACATCTCGGACAAAAGAGAGACCTTCGCGGAGCTTGGCCGGATTGTCTGTCTTCGAGGCAACTTTGGTTCGTTTGATGAAGACAGCTTTGGGATGCGCCTCGACAAAAGGATGAACGGCGAAGCGGGACTTGGGAACGCGCGCGCCTTCAAGATGGATTGGGAGAGCAGAGGCGGCTCCGATCGCGAGGATGTGTCGGCGAGTGATTTCCAATGGGCTGTTTCTAATTTGAGAATCGCACAGTAGCCATGCGTTGTAAGTTTGGCAGGAAGACTTCAGTCGACGGGCCGCGGCGTGCGGTTTTGAGATTCAGTTCGGGACGGTCTGGGCAGAGCAAAGTTGCTTTGGCGAAGTGGCCTTGGATGTGCGCTTGAATTTCTTCCCTTGCGCCGGAGCCGTAGTTGATGACATGAAGCAATGCTTCACCCGGGCGCTCCCCACTTGTCGCGAGCGGGATGGTGGATTGTGCGTTCCATAATCGGGTGGCGCGTCGCTTGTGTGTGATGAGATCGATGACGTCCATGGCGAACTCACTTGGATCGATGATGCGCCGGTTGTAGGCGACAATCGTTCCCTTGCCGTGGCTGAAGAACTTGCGGTCGGCCTCCTGCCTCAAAGGAGTCGCTTGCACGGACGGCGGTTGATCGATGACAAGAATCGATCCTGCTTCGGCAAGGCTGTAGCAATCGCTTGGAACCTGTTTGAGGCCGGCGGCGACAATTGCGGAAGAGGAGTGTGTCGAAGATAGAGGATCGGCGGCGTTCGAGAGAAACGGACTGGCCCCGCGGCGGTGCAGCAAGTTCGCGATCTCACGGGTTTGCATTCCCGGCTCTACTAAAGCGGTGATCGACTTGAGCGCAGGGTGCCCGAAGAGACTGGAATTGGCTTTCAACCACGCGGCTGTCTGGGCGAGATTCTTCCACGCACCAACCGCCTTGGGTTCATTCGACAGAAGCTGTTCACGGTAGCGCACCGGAAGATCCAGCACGAAATTGCCGCCCGCAACGCTGGCCTCCACCAACGCGAGTTCCACGGTAGCGTTCGGAATCTCTACGTCCGGCTTGACGCCAGCTTTTTCATCGGCGCGGTACGCAAGTGTGACCGGGTGGCCGGGGTTGAGCGCGCGATGGAATGCGACAAGATAGCCATTCGAATCCACCCATGGCTCGGCGCTTGCACTTGCAACCTCTGCTTCGCGCGCCGCTCTGGAGGCAGGACGCCGGATGCCAGGCCAAAGTCCATCGGTAATGACAGGGCCAAGACTGTCAGGGCGCAGGGTTTTAAATCCGGTCACATCCTTGCTGGAAACAATTGCATCCGGCGCAAGCTGACGCAGCAGAGGGAGGTGCGCCGGCTCTGCGTTTTCCCAGCGCAAAATCAATTCAAAGCGATTGCTGGCCATCACAATATTCTATGGCTAGGTTCCACAATGCGAAGTCTTGTTTGCATACTATGAAGGGAAGGACCGCTAATCTTTCAAATTGAACCTAAAAACCGCAGCAATGAACAAGACTGAAATTCCGGGTTTGGATTATCAGTCGAATGCTGGGTTCTGGGACGAATTTCAGACTTCTGATGGAGTGATTCGTCCCCACTGGCAGCCCTTCATCGAAAGCCTGAGAACGATCGGGGCATCTGAGTTTGACCGGCGATGGCAAAGCGCCCAGCAGATCATTCGCAACAACGCGATCGTTTACAACGTGTATGGGGACAGCGAAGGGGCCGAGCGTCTTTGGCCACTCGATCCGATCCCGTTTGTCCTGCCTGAGGAGGAATGGGCCAGTCTGGAGCAAGCCATCGCCCAGAGGGCGACGCTGCTCAATGCAATCCTGAACGATTGCTACGGACCTCAGGACTTGCTGCATCAGGGCCACCTGCCTCCAGAACTGGTTTACGCAAATCCAAATTTCCTGCGACCCTGCCACGGAGTACCGGTGCCCGGAGGCGTACGGCTGCACTTTTATGCAGTCGATATTGCAAGATCGACCAGCGGTCAATGGTGGGTCATCGCGGATCGCGCTCAAGTGCCGTCGGGCGGCGGCTATGCACTGGAAAACCGCGTAGTTTCCGCGCGAACTCTGCCAAATTTCTTCAACTACCAGTCGATTCGACCGTTAAACAATTTCTTTGCCGAGCGCCGCAATGGACTATTAAGCCTGGCGCCTGGCAACCGCCGTATGGTGCTGCTCACCCCCGGGCCGTACAACGAAACTTATTTTGAGCATTCTTTCCTTGCCAAGACCTTAGCCGTGCCACTGGTGGAAGGTCCAGACTTGACTGTCCGCGACCAGCGAGTTTATCTGAAGACACTGGAAGGCTTGGAACAGGTCGACCTCATTCTGCGCCGCCAGGATGACAGCTATTGCGATCCACTGGAGCTGAGGGGCGATTCATTGCTGGGTGTGCCGGGTCTGCTTGGCGCCGTGCGTGCAGGGAATGTTGTGGTAGCAAATTCGCTGGGTAGTGGCTTGATTGAGACTCCTGCCCATAAGGCATTCCTGCCCGGTCTGTGCCGGAAATTGCTGGGGGAAAAACTGAAGCTTCCTTCGGTTGCAACCTGGTGGTGCGGCCAACCTTTGGAGCGCGGATATGTGCTGGATCATCTGCATGAGTTGATTCTAAAACCAGCCTTTCCCCGATTCGGCTTGAGTCCTGTGTTTGGCTCTGAACTCAGCCAAAATGAACTGGCGGATCTAAAGCGCAAGATCGAAGCCAGGCCAACTCAGTACATTGCCCAAGAACTGGTTTCACTCTCAACCTCTCCAGTTTGGATTGACGGGAAGTTAGAGTCGCGGCATGTCATGTTGAGGGCTTTTGCTGCCTGGGATGGGCAGAAATACGCCATCATGCCTGGCGGACTCACGCGTGTTTCGCAGTCTTCAAACTCGTTGATTGTGACGATGCAGCATGGAGGCGTGAGCAAGGATACATGGGTGCTCGGCCGCCCCGATCAATACCAACACGCGAGCATGCAGTTCGAAGATGAGGAGAGCAAGCTGAAGAATGCTCCTCCTGTTTCGGGCGACTTGCCGAGCCGAGTCGCAGACAATCTCTTCTGGCTTGGCCGTTACTCGGAACGGGTCGAATCCATGATTCGCACCTTTCGCACCTTATTGCCGGTGCTGGCCGGCGAGGCGGACGCTTTCCACAACATTTCGCTCGAGTCAGTGCTGAAGTTGATGGTCGGATATAAGTACCTTCCACTGACAGTGCTTGCCGTGCCAATCGGTGAGCAATTGCATCAATTGGAGGCCATGCTGTCGGGAATGGTGCACGACCCGGCAGGCATCTCGAGTCTTGGATTCAACCTGAAGCAGATGCGACATTCCGCGTGGCCGCTTAAGGAGAGGCTTTCGGGCGACACGTGGCGGGTTCTGCGCCAGTTGGAGATGGAAGCCTCCCAACCGGCAAGGCCTTATCTCAGTAAACGTCCGGCATCGCTGCAATTGCACCTGGATCAAACCATTACGCTGCTTTCGGCTTTCGCGGGGCTACTCTCGGACAGCACCACGCGCGGACACGGTTGGCGATTTCTCGAATTCGGCAGACGGCTTGAGCGCGGACTGCAAACGATGGATCTGTTGCGTCACGCGATGGGAACTGGCGTGATGCTCCCTTCTCACCTCGATTTGGTGCTCATGATTGCCGACAGTTCGATCACCTATCGCTCACGCTATCTGACCTCGCTTCGAGCAAAGTATGTGCTGGAGCTTCTGCTTTTCGACGAAACAAACCCAAGGTCGATCGCTTTCCAATTGGCCACGCTTACCGAATTGTGTGACAAATTCCCCCGCAAGGATGAACCATCGTGCTGGAGTCTTGAGAAGAGGCTCGCCTTGAAGCCATTGTCCGCAGTTCGGCTTTCGAGTTCCGATGATCTCGTGTTGCCAGGGGCGCTCAACGAGTTCTTGATGGGCTTGCGAGGAGACTTATACGACTTGTCCGAAGCAATCACCGGGAGATATCTGAGCCACGTCATGCCTTCGAGATTGGTGTCCGCCTGAGTCCCTCCATGCTTTACCGCGCATCACACACAACCCGCTACACGTACGAAGGCCCCGTGTCGCATTGTCTGAGCGAAGCCCGCCTGACTCCCCGTATACTGCCCAACCAAAAACTGGTCGAATGGAATCTTCATGTTTCGCCAAAGCCCGCGTCCATCATTTCCCGCAAGGACTATTTTGGGAATGATGTAAGTTCGTTTGCAGTTCTGGAGCCTCATGACATGTTTACGGTCACCGCAACAAGTCTGGTTGAGGTGATACCGAACACGGACGCATTTCTGTTGAGCCCTTCGTGGGAGGATGCCCGCGACCAACTTGCGGCAACCTCAAGCCCGGACTTGTTAGAAGCCAACGAATTTATCTGGGAATCGCCGTTTGTGCCTTGGCTCGATCAACTCGCTGAGTACGCAAGATCAGCCCTTGAGCCGAACCGGCCATTGATCGATGCCGCCCAGGCGTTGATGAGAAAGATCCATCGCGAATTCACCTACAAGCCGGCGTCGACTTCGATTGAGACGCCACTTGCCGAAGTTGCAGCGACACGCAAGGGCGTGTGTCAGGATTTTTCGCATGTCATGATCGGCGCATTGCGTTCTTACGGATTGGCAGCGCGGTACGTAAGTGGCTACTTGCGGGGAGATGCGGATTTTCAGGGTGCACAAGCTTCCCACGCATGGGTTTCGGTGTTTGTGCCAAATGTGGGCTGGGTCGATTTTGATCCGACCAACAATGTCATGCCGGCAACCGGCCATCTGACCATTGCCTGGGGCAGAGATTTTGGCGACGTCACTCCAGTAAAAGGCATCACTCTTGGAGGCGGAGAACATATGCTGGAAGTTGAGGTCCGAGTGTCGCCCGCCTCAGTTGGTTAGGGTCAGGACCTCGAATTCAAATGCGCCTTCGTTCTGGGCAAATGCGCCCTGTATGGCATTGATCGAGAAGTAAATCCTGTCGCCTCGCCGTTGCTGGATAATCACCCCGGGAGTCACCGCGGGATTGAGCAATCCATCGCGTGGGTGAGCGGGATTGCCTTCCGGGCCGTGGCAGACATTGCCCGCTTTGGATTGCGGATCCCAACAAACCGTACCTCGAATTTTGGCCAGTTGAACCAACCCGGTTGTTTCCAGGCTCGCTGGCCATTCCAGGTGGGCCGGTAGATGAATGGAGTATCGGCCCGGCGACAGCAGGGTTACCGTTGCCTTCGCCGGAGTGCAAAGGGTGCGGTCTGGCAAGCAGGCTTCACTCGAAAACTGGATGGACGACGACACACTGGATGAGATCGGGCGAAAGCTCCACTTCAAGATTTCGTGATTTTGGAATCCTTCCCCGGTTGCCGCGGTGAATCCGACGTAAGCAAGACCGTTCGAACCTGTAACGCTCGCAATGTCGACAGAGGCGCTCAACACCGGTTCGGCGATTTGATCGAGAAAGACGGATAAGTCCGGGCGCTCATAGACGATTCGGACTTCGTGCTCCATTCCATCCTTGAGATTCACTGGCGCACTCGAATTCAATGCCAACCTGCGCGGCAAGTACACTCCGTCAGCGTTGGTAAACAGGCCAATTGAGTTCGCCGAGAGCTCTTGCTCTTCATTGTTCTTGAAAGTGTCGAAAAATATGGCGAGGCTTCGGGGTATGGCCTTGGTCTTTGGATTTCCGGGGCCCCGGCCCAAGGAGAAGCCACCGGCAGCTCCACGGCCCGCAATCGCGGTTGTACCCAGGGTTTGAAGAACAAACGCAAACCCATCAGCGCCACCGTACTCGTTTTCAGCCGGTGAAGTGAGGCGGAACCGGAAGCTGGATTCAAAACCAAGGCTCACTTGCTGAGCTGTCTGTGCCCAGGCTGCACCGGTCTGGGACTTGCGAGCCCCCACCAGTCGCAACACGCCGTTTGTGACTTTCGCGTCTTTAAGCAAACGCAACGAGGAGGGGGCATCGAATCGTTCGAAGCGAAATCCATCGCCGGTTGCCTGCCCATGGCACACGGCGCAAATCAAGAGACCGAAACAAAAGCTCCGCACTATTCAATTACTGCACGAATCATCTCGAGTCTGCGTTTGGGCGTCTCGCCATCCACTTCTTCTTTCTCAAATGCCTCCAATACTTCCAGGCCTTCCGTCACTCGGGCAAATGCGGCGTATTTGTTGTCGAGGTGTGTGGACGGAGCGAGTACAAAGAAGAACGAGGTAGTCGCAGAATTCGGGTCTTCCGTTCGAGCCATCGATAGAATGCCACGAACGTGCTTCACCTCCGCGCTGAACTCGCCCTTGATGGAATGCACCCAGCGGTCGCCAGGATGAGACTGTGCACCTTGCCGGTATCCTTCGCTGCCCCCTTGAACCACAAACCCTTTTGCAATGCGATGGAAGCCCTGGCCGTTGTACCAGCCAGTTTGTGTGAGCTTCAGGAAATTCCGCACCGTCTCCGGCGCCCACTCCGGCTGGGTCTCAACCTTGATGGTTCCGAGCGTGGTTTCGATCCGCACAATCTTCTTCAGATCTTCAGGCTTGCTATCCAGAAACGGCTCAGTCTTTTTCTTGTCTACTGACGCCTTCAATATCTTCAGCGGCTTGTCGGCAAGACCATCGGCCGAGGCCGGAATCTGCGATATCTTTTCGAGCGCTTCAAAGCCTTCAGTGACCTTGCCGAAGGCGGAATACTTACCGTCGAGCGCTGGCTGTGCGGCCAGACACACAAAGAACTGCGCCCCATCGCTATCAGGGACGTTCGGAATGCTGACTGTAGAAACGACGCCGCGTTCATGCTTGAGATCGTTGAACTCGCTCTTCTGAAGTTTCAGTCCTCCGGTGCCAAACAGGTTCTTCGGCGTTTTCGGATCTTTCAGCAACGGGTCCCCACCCTGCACCAGGGCATTGGCATAGACACGATGGAACCCGCTCCCGTTGTAGTAGCCCTTGTTCACCAGATCGAGAAAAAAAGCAACATGCTTCGGAGCCTTATCTGGATACAGCTCCATGCGAAAGCTACCAGCTTCGGTTTCGAACACAACTTCGATGTCCTGGATTGCAGGGGCTTGCGCCAGGGCGGCTAGAAGGGCGATTGTCCACATGGCTTCTATCGTAATTACTTCCAAGCCGTCGTGAGTATAGCCAGTAGGCGCATGATAAACTCGACGCGTCTCCCACAACTATGCGAATTTCTCTCATCTTCATCGGTTTGTGTTGCGCCTTTGCCGCCGACACCAAGCAACCTCAACTCCCCGCCCCGTTCGCGACCCCATCGGCCACTAATCCGCCCAAGGTAGTGCCGCAGCCGGATGGACGGCAACTCACCGTCCCGGCAGGGTTTACAGTCACTGAATTCGCAGCAGGGTTCGCCAAGCCTCGCATCATGCTGGAACTGCCCGGCGGCGCCGTCCTGGTTGCCGACAGCGTTGCCAACGGCAAAGTGATCGCGCTTACCAACGGTGGTAAGGAACGCAAGGACCTGATCACTGGACTCGCCCGGCCGTTCGGATTGGCCTTGAACGGCGGCTACCTCTACGTGTCCGAGGATGAAGCCATCAAGCGCTTCAAGCTGGACGAGAAGAATCTCTCGGTAGGGCCTGGTGAAGCCGTGGTCTCCTTGAAAGGCTATACAAAAGGCCATTGGACGAGGTCGATCGCGTTTGAACCCAAGACGAACAAGCTGTTCGTCTCCGTAGGATCAGGCTCGAATGTGGATACAGGCGACCCCGCCAATCGCGCCGCCATCAACATGTACAACGCCGATGGAACCGGCGCTGAGATCTTTGCCACTGGCCTGCGCAATCCCGTCTCGATCAAATTCCATCCGGCGAGCAAAGCATTGTGGACGACGGTTCAGGAACGTGATGGCCTGGGCGACGACCTTGTGCCAGACTTCTTCACTTCTGTGAAGCGCGATGCGTTCTACGGTTGGCCGTATGCGTACATTGGCCCAAACGAAGAGCCTCGTCACAAGGGTGAAGCGCCAGATAAGGTGGCAAAGAGCGTAGTGCCCGACGTTGTGTTGCCAGCCCACGTAGCTGCCATGGACTTCACCTTCTATACAGGGAAACTGTTTCCGGCCAAGTACAAGAACGGCGCATTCATTGCATTGCGGGGCTCCGGCAATCGCGCCAAGCGCATCGGCTACAGCATTGTCTTTATCCCCTTCAAGGGTGGCAAGCCCGCAGGTGCGCCAGAGGATTTTCTGGGCGGCTGGATGATGGATGCCGGGCAGCGCGAGGTTTGGGGCCGTCCCGTTGGCGTGCTGCAATTGGCCGATGGCAGCTTGCTGGTATCAGAAGACGGCAACAATAAGATCTGGCACGTAAGCTACAATAAGTGATATAAACTATAGTTAACTCGCAAGAGCTACCTATGGTTCAACCAGTTACCGGCAGGTCTTTAGAAGAAGTTCATTCTTCGGTTGGCGTCAAGCACGTTGGATTTTGGCGCCGCATGCTCGCATTCTCGGGCCCCGCATATCTCGTTAGCGTCGGTTATATGGATCCAGGAAATTGGGCCACCGACCTCGAAGGCGGGGCCCGTTTCGGTTATCAGTTGCTCTGGGTGCTGGTGATGTCGAATCTGATGGCGATCCTGCTTCAGACCCTCAGCGCCCGCTTGGGTTTGATTCGAGGACGCGATCTGGCGCAGGCCTGCCGCGAATCCTATCCGCCGGCCATCAACTACTCGCTCTGGATTCTTTGCGAATTGGCGATCGCAGCTTGCGATCTGGCCGAGATCCTGGGCGCTGCCATTGCGCTGAACCTCTTGTTCAAGTTGCCATTGCTCTACGGGGTGCTGATCACAAGTCTCGATGCGCTGGTGATCCTGTGGCTGACCCGTTATGGCATCCGCTTCATCGAAAGTCTGGTTCTGGTTTTGATCGCCACCATTGGCGGTTGCTTTGCTGTCGAGATGTTCCTCGCCAAGCCCAACCTGGCGGAGATGGCCACGGGGTTGATCCCAAGGCTGACCTCCGACAGCTTATACGTGGCAATTGGAATCCTGGGCGCAACCGTGATGCCGCACAATCTGTATCTCCACTCCGCTTTGGTACAAACTCGCCGGATCGGCAAGTCAGTCGAGGACAAACGCACCGCCTGCCGCTTCAATTTTCTCGATAGCGCCCTCGCGTTGAATCTTGCACTGTTCGTCAATGCGGGCATCCTGATTCTTGCCGCCAGCACCTTTTTCAAGAACGGCCAGGAGGTGAAGGAAATCCAGCAGGCTCATCTGTTGCTTGCGCCTTTGCTAGGAACCTCGGTGGCTAGCGTCCTATTTGCGGTTGCGCTGCTAGCCAGCGGACAGTCCTCAACCATTACTGGAACGATGGCCGGCCAGATCGTGATGGAGGGCTTCATAAACCTTCGCATGCAACCGTGGTTGCGGCGACTACTGACGCGGCTTGTAGCGATCATTCCTGCCATTCTCACGATTGTTTTGGTAGGAGAAGCAGCCACCTATGACCTGCTGATCCTGAGCCAGGTGATCTTAAGTTTGCAGTTACCGTTTGCGATCATTCCTCTCATCCAGTTCACGTCAGACCGCAGCAAGATGGGCGAGTTCGCAAACGCGCTGTGGGTGAAGCTCTTGGCCTGGCTGACAGCCGCAATTATCGTGGGGCTCAACTTGCGCTTGGCCTGGCAAACACTGAGCCCACTGGGAAGTTGGGCGCTGCTCTTCGTTCTGCCGATTCTGGGATTATTACTCTGGGTAACGGCTATCCCGTGGCTGCCGAAGGCGAGTCCAGTGCCTCAAGTCGATAGGATGCCCATCCCGGATGTTCCAGCGCTCGAGCCGCCGAAGTATTCCAAGATTCTGGTGACGCTCGATCACTCGAACCGGGACGTCACTGCCCTTGCGCACGCCAGCGCGTTGGCGCGTCAACATGGGGCAAGACTCACGCTCCTCCATGTCGAGGAAGGCGTCACCAGTCAGGTATATGGCGACTTGAGCGAGACAGCGGAAGTGGAAGAAGGCAGCTTGTATTTGGCTCGCCTTGCGGCAAAGCTGACCGAACAGGGCATCCTGGTCGATGTCCTTGTAGTCCATAAGCAAAGCCCACGTAAGGCAATCATCGAAGCGGCTCGGAGATTGCAACCTGACCTCGTGGTGATGGGTGCCCACGGCCACTCTGGAATCAAGGATTTGATCTTTGGCACGACGATCAATGCGGTCCGCCACGAAGTTGCAGCCCCGGTACTGATTGTTCGCTAGTACTGGTACAAAGTTCAAAGCTACTAGGTCATTTGCTGGTTTTAAACCGATTTCTGCGTGTTAGTTTTGAGGTGCACAAGATGTGGAGCCTAGGCACGCTTCAGCCATCGGTAGCCAACTGGAAGGATTTAAAGTGGTCAAAAATTTTGCATTTCTCTTAGCGTTAGGGGTGGGTGGTTCGGCGTTCGCGTCCTCGGTGACCGAAGCGTCCCCCTGCGTAGCAGCAAGCCTCGCAAGTTACACGGATACTTATGGAGCCGGATCCGGTAATTTTTGTCAGATTGGCAGTCTTGTCTATAGCGATTTTTTCTTTGCGGACATAACCGGGGTTGCTAGCATCAGCGCTTCTGACTTGATCGTGACACCCGATTTCGCCAGCAGCAGTTTTTCCCTGATCCCAAGTCTCGCCAATCCTAATGTCCTGAATCAGAATTTCCTTAACTTCGAGCGCTACTACTTCGCTTGGTTCGTCGATCCTCCGCCGCCGATCATTGGTGGGGATGAATTGAGCCTCGATCCCCCCGATGCGAATGTCGCAGCGTACAAGTGGGGATGTGCTGGCACGGACGCCCCGGGTACATTTAGCACCTCAAATGAAAATGCGGTTGCACTTTTGGGAGAATTAGGTTCGAGCCCAGTAAGGGACACATTTTCCTGTTCTGGCCGCGGCTTCGAATTTCCCTTTCCCGTTTCGTATTTTCTTGAGACTTCGGCACCGGATAACCGTACTGACAGTACGACATTCCCTGGAGTTTCAACCATCGACGTGAGAATGGTTTTGGACATGGGTCCAGGGCAGGTGAACGATTTTTTGGGAATCACGGGTGGCCATGCTATCGTTGACCCCATCCCGGAACCTGCAACGAACGCAATGATCGCAGCGGGACTCGTCGCATTGATTGGTCTTTCAAGAAAAAATTCCAAACGATAGATCACCCACAGAAAGTGCTACATTCTATAAGAAGACGCGGTGGTCCACCGCGTCTTCTTTCGATTGGAGCAGGCTTTTTAGGTGTCTCTGATTTCTCATCGATTTTTGCCCTTCATCCGGCTCATCTTCATCACGTTATTTTTGATTGCCCCGGCCTTTGCTTTCTCAGAGGCCGGTAATTTCATACTGCGGACGTACACACCTAAAGCCTATCTGGCGTCCCCCCAAAATTGGGCTGTTCTAGAAGACACCAGAGGCGTGATGTACTTCGGCAACACCGATGGCCTGCTTGAGTTCGATGGCGTCACCTGGCGCAGGATTGCTCTTCCGAATTCGAAGGCTGTCAGGTCCCTTGCGCTTAACACGAAAGGCACTGTTTACGTTGGTGGCCAAAATGAAATCGGAATGCTCGCTCCCGACCAAAGTGGTGCGATGCGCTTCGTGTCTCTGCTCGATAAGATCGACCCCGCCGAACGAAGCTTCGGCGATGTCTGGAGCATCATAGTCACCGCCGAGGGTGTTTATTTCAGCACAACCGAAAAGTTGATCCTCTACAACCCAGGCAGTGGCGTCCGACTCTGGAAAGCAGCAGGAAGATTCCGGCGGGCATTCCTCATCAATGGTGCACTGCATGTTCACGTAACAAATGTCGGTTTGCACAGGCTGAACGGCGAAAACCTGGAACTGGTCCCTGGCGGAGACACGATCAGCGGAGCCGACGTGCGCGGAGTTTTTCAATCCAGCTTCGGAACTACTCTGGTTACCAATAAAGGCTTTTTTGTAAAGACCGCAACCGGCTTGGAACAGGTACAGTTCCCAATCGAAAAACTGACGCAGGAAGCATCTATCTATTCGGTAAACCAGATCTCAACGGATTTGGTCGCGTTCGGCGGCACCCGTGGTGGACTCATTCTGTCAACTTCAGATGGCCGATTGATCAGGGCGCTAACTAAGGAAACCGGCCTGCCCAGCGAGTACATTGCTGCAATTAACATGGACCGCCAGGGCGGCGTTTGGCTGGCCACCTCAAACGGCATCGTAAGGTTCACCCCCAGGCTCACGCTCTTCAATGAATCCAGCGGTTTCAGCGGAGCTCTGATTTGCTTGACCCGCTGGCAAGGCGTACTTCATATCGGGACCACCACGGGGCTATTCCGCTTGAAGCCTGGCATCGATGGCGCACCACCCCAGTTCGAGGCAGTCGCCGGGATTCAGGAACCCATCTGGTCACTACTGGCTCGAGGAACCTCGCTTTGGATTGGGGGCCAAACAGGGCTTTACGAATTTGACGGAAAGACCGTCCATCAACGCAATGCATTCAAGGATCTGGTTTATGACATATCCTTTTCCCGCAATGACCCAAATACGCTATTTGTCGCGATGCGAACCGCAGCCCACATCATGACTTTTGATGGCGAAGCATGGAACAAGACAGCCGAAATTCCCGGCCAAGGCGAGGAATTCCGCGCCATCCTCGATGACGATGAGGGTATTGTGTGGGCCACCACTCGAGCCTCAATCGTAAAGGCCGACCTGCACAGCAGTTCACCCACAATCCAGACCTTCACAAAGGAGCACGGCCTGCCCAAAGGCTGGAAAAATGCGTACCGTATTGGTGGCCGAATTCTCTTTACCACTGAAAAGGGCCTCATGAAGTTGGACAAAGCATCCGCCCGCTTTGTGCCCGATCCAGTCTTAGGGACCCGATTTTCAGATGGAACTTTGGGAATACTGCAGACGAAGGAAGACCCACGGAATGGAAACGTATGGATCAGCGGATCGGGCTACCATGGACTTCTCGCTAAACCGTTCACTCCGGAAGCAGACTGGAGGCCGATGCCTTTTATTGCTGCTGGCTTCGAGGAACTTTGGAACATACACCCGGACGATGATGGCACTGTATGGGCTGTTGGCTCGGATGGAACCCTCGCCAGGCTTGAACCAGGCCTTGGCTCCGCGCAACTCAGACCTCTTGAAGTGCTGATCCGAAGATTGCTCACTTCCGACACTCGCCAATTCATCTCCGAGGGCGCAACAAAAACACCAATTACAATCCTGCCCTCAATGAGCAACCTGAGATTAGAATTCTCGGCGCCATTTTTCGACGCTCCAGATCGAGTTGAATATCAGCTCGCGCTCGATGGGCCGATCGACGCGAAAACTCCCTGGTCGAGCGAAGCCTGGAAGGATTTGAGCAATTTATGGGATGGCGAACACAGGCTGAGAATCCGGGCGCGCAATCCTTACGGTCAACTTTCGCCAGAAGTTTCGGTTTTCCTGGAGGTGCTCCCACCCTGGTACCGCACCTTCTGGGCTTATGCAGTCTATGCAACCGTGTTCGTCGGACTCATCTGGGTAGTTTTCAGATGGCGACTGCGGAGTCTGAAAGAGAGCAACAGGCGCCTGGAACTGATCGTGGAGGACCGCACCGCTGAAATCAGGCACCAGCGAGATCAGATTCTCGACCAGGAGAAGAAGACGGAAGCGCTGTTGCTGAACATCCTGCCCGAATCGGTGGCCGCCGAACTCAGAACCAACGGATCGGTCGCGCCAATGCGATTCGACGATGTCACGGTCTGCTTCACCGACTTTGTCGGCTTCACTCTATCGAGCGAAAAAATCAGGGCCGAAGACCTCGTTGAAAAACTCCATGAGTATTTCACGGAGTTCGACAACATCATCACCAAGTACGGATTAGAGAAGCTGAAAACCATTGGCGACTCTTACATGTTTGTTTCTGGATTGCCGCAGCCGATCGAAAATCACGCCGAAGTTGCAGTCATGGCGGCTTTGGAAATTGTCGAAATGTCCAAGGCCCTGGGCCTAAAGAATCCCGACTTGAATTGGAGATTGCGGGTGGGGCTGCATTCCGGCCCGGTCGTAGCAGGCGTTGTAGGCTTCAAGAAGTTCGCATTCGATATTTGGGGTGATACCGTAAATCTGGCATCGAGAATGGAATCGAGCGGATCGCCCAATCGGGTCAACCTCTCGGAACGCACTTACCTTGAGGTGAAGGACCGCTTTGACTGCGAAGATCGTGGTCTCGTAAGGACCAAGGACGGGCGGGATCTTCACATGTACTTCGCAAGCGGCTATAAAATCAGGCTCGAGCCCTCGCGCGCCACGATGGTCTGATCAAAGTGCTGCCGGGCATTTTGTAGCACACTATTCATGAATTCGTCAGTATGCGAAGGATCGTGGTGCCCCAGCACCAGTTGTTTCACCCCTGCATCCTTGGCAATTCGAACGGCTTCCATCCAGGTGCTGTGCCCCCAACCTTTCTTGGATGGATACTCTTCGGGCGTGAATTGCGCATCGTAGTAAAGGATATCCGCACCCTCCGCATTCTCGCGAATGATTTTGTCGAACCGCGCGTCGCCGTGTTCGTGGTCGCAAGCATGTACAAACACTGCGCCGTCGCACTCAATTCGGAATCCGGTGGCGCCTTGGGGATGATTCAACGGAAACGGGTACACTTGAATGCCTCCGTCACAGAGCTTTTGCCCAGGGATTGTGTCGAGCGTGTGAAATTCACGCTTCGCTCCCAATAATTCGAATGCAACCGGAAAATACGGATTGGTCATCTGACCTTCGAGGATGTTCCGCACTTCTTCGGCCGGCTTGGTGGTGTGGAACCGGACCCGGTTAGCAGGGCTGTAAAGCGGAGCGAAAAAAGGAATGCCCTGGATGTGGTCCCAATGAAAATGTGTCATCAATATTTCAAGGTTCAGACTTTCCCCCGCGCTTCGCTGCAAGAGATCGAGGCCCAGTTTTCTAGCCCCCGTGCCGCCATCCAAAATAATTTCGCCACCATTGTTCAACCGCAACTCGAGACAAGTAGTATTGCCTCCGAACCCGAGGTTCTCAGGATGGGGCGTAGGAATCGATCCCCGCACACCCCAGAATTTCAGCTCCATGCGGAGAACTCCTCTTTCTTGTTCCGGCACAATCATTTGATTGTAAATGAGTTTACTCCTCTAAACGGACCCTCGCTACAATTATGAGTCTATGCATTCAGATCACATTTCCGAGGTCATATTCAGTTACGCCTCACGGATTGGCGACGCTCGGGAAATTGGTGCGAATCTGCAACTCAACGCCGACATGGCCCGTGATTTGGTGGGTGCGGACCGCTGCAGCATTTGGCTGATTGATCGAGAAGCTTCCCAACTGTGGACCAAATTCGCCCACGGCATTGACGAATTGCGTATCCCGATGGGTCAAGGACTGGTGGGAGCGGCAATCGCGAGTAACGAATCCATCGTGGTAAATGACACTTCGAAGGATTCGCGTTTTCATCGTCCCCCAGGTGAGTATATGACCAAGTCCCTGGTCGTAATCCCCATGCGGGCTTCGGACGGCAAAGTCATTGGGGCGCTTCAAGTCCTCAACAAACCCGGCGGATTCTCCTCTGAGGATGTGGAACTGCTCGCTCTGGCTTGCAACTATTCGGCCGCGGCAATCGAGAATCAGCGCCTGAGGCTCGAAGCCGAATCCGTCCGCCTCATGATGCATGAGCTCGAAATTGCCAGCGAAGTACAACAGCGTCTATTTCCAGCCAGCATCCCAAGTTATGGCAATCTCGCCTGCAGTGCAATTTGCCGTCCAGCCAAGTCGGTTGGCGGGGATTATTACGATTTTATTGAAATCCCGGAGGGAGGACTGTTTTTCACGGTTGGCGATGTTGCCGGCAAGGGAATCGGAGCCGCGGTATTGATGGCGAGCATCCAGGCATCCATCCGATCCCAAGTGGTAGCGCCGCCAACCAGGATGACCGATCTGATGGCACGGTTCAATATCGCAGTGGAATCGTTCTCGCGCTCAGAGCGCTACTCAACTCTGTTTTGTGGGCGATTCGATCCGACCTTCAGAGAACTGACTTACGTGAACGCCGGCCAGGTCGAGCCCATGCTCTATCGTGCGGCAACCGGTAAGGTGGAACGATTGACAACGGGGGGCCCGCCGGTCGGGTTGTTGTCTTTTGCCGAGTACACCGAGGAGATCATGATCATGTCGCCGGGCGACATTTTGCTGATTTACTCCGACGGTATTAGTGAGTCGACTAACGTCGCGGGAAAAATGTGGGACGACATTCAGGTACGGCATATCCTGCGGGATTCCGCGGATCTGGAGCCTCTCGAAATCCAGCAACGCATCATAGCCGGCGCGGACGCTTTCGCGGGAGAGGCTGAGCAAGCCGACGACCTCACCGTGATGGTGCTCAAGAGCAGATAGACATGCCTGCTTAAGGCGTTGTTGCTTCGATCAACTCCAGAGCTTTGTTCACCAGCTTCTCGCCGCTACCAGCCTTCACTCTGGCGCTGACTACTTCATAGCTCCCTTGAGGATAAGCCGCCAGGTGAGGAATGTAGCCAATCGCCGCATTGGCTTGCGTAGCGGGCACGGTCCATCTGGCCCTGGATCGGGATTTCAGATCCAGACCCAACTCCACAAAAATCTCCCCGGGCAAACCCACCCAGACGAGATCAGCGCCGATTCTCAGCACCTGCACCTCCGCTTCAAAGGCTCTGTTGGCGCGCGCTTCGATTTCGAGGATGCGCGCTGCCTTCGCCAGTTGTTGGGTAGCACCGGTTTGCGGCTTCAGCGCGTGAGCCTCTGCAGCTTCTGCTGCTGTCCCCATGACCGCTTCGAGCAGCAGCGTCTCGGCCTTGGCATGTAGTCGAACGTCTTGAATAGGCGACAAAGCCTCAATGGCCTGCAGTACCGCAGCGGCCAGCGTGGTCCCGATCCGAGCCGCCTCGCCGTGTCCGGATTGCCGCCGCGCAACGGCCGTATTGACGTGGTTGATATTGCCCGCGCAACCCATACTGAACAACGTCACAATCTCACGCCCACGAGCAACCTTCAATGCCTCGCCAAGCGAATAAACCAGATCTGAGGAAAATTCAGTACCGCCCACCGTATCAAGGTGAATCGCATAATTCACATAAGCGGCAATCGCCTGACCATCCTCGCCTTCGACATAGACCAACGGAATTGCCGGGTCAATGGGCCCGGCAGCTCTAACAATGTTTGGATTCAACTTTCCAGGGTTCCAGCCAACGCTGCCGTCCTTCATATGGAAGCGGCGGTGAAAGGCAAGCGCCGGCGCTTCGCCGATGGAGGCCGATACCCGAGCCGGACGCAAACGCGCCACTGCTTCCGTGACGCTCTTGACAATTCTCGCGGGCAACGCAGCAGCATACTCATCGGCAATTCGTTTCATTTCCCCATCGAGCACATAGCGGGTCCAGCCGCTCAATATCACGGGCGCTGTATGAGCATGTGTTGCACTTACCATCACGTGACTTGCCGGTATACCGGCCTGCCGTTCCACCAGGCGCCTGACGACAGTCGCGATACCGGCCGGCATGTTCGTCAGGTCGCAAGTGATGATGGCAATCCGTACGCCTTCGTTCTCAAATACGAGCGCACGGGCCAGCAACGGGTCATGTATCGCGGTAGCCTCACGATTTACAAAGTAGCCGGCCATCGCCGCACCTATAGGCGGAGTGATGTCCGACGTCGCCGCACCGGCCCGCAGTCCTGCCCACGAATTCAGCGCTACAATCCCAAACACGAGCATGCGTTTCATCATTCAAACTATAGCCACTTTCGGGCTTGCCCTATGCATCCACGCTGCGGATCCAGTCACTGATTATGTAACCCCACGCCAGGGGGCGATCCTCAAAGAATTCGCTGCTCTGATTGAGATCCCCAACGTCTCATCGGACCTTCCCAATGTCCGGCGCAATGCCGAAGCCATTCGACGAATGTTCGAAGCCCGCGGTGTGCCTACCAGACTTCTCACTCTCAAGGATTATGCGCCCGTCGTCTTTGGAGAAATCAAGACGCCCGGCGCAAAGCGGACCATCAACTTCTACGCACACTACGACGGCATGCCAGTCGAGCCTTCAGAATGGATGAGCAAGCAGCCGTTTCTGCCGGAGCTTCGCGACACAAACAACAATCCAATCCCTCTGGATCAAGCAAGCTACAACCCCGAGTGGCGTATCTACGGCCGCGCCAGTGCCGACGACAAAGCCCCGATCATGGCGATGGCCATCGCGCTCGATGCAATCAAGGCGCTCGGCCGCAAGCATTCCTCGAACATCCGCTTCTTTTTCGAAGGAGAAGAAGAAGCAGGCTCAACGCATCTGATTGAATATTTGACTGTGCACAAGGAACTGGTGCAAGGCGACCTCTGGCTAATCTGCGATGGCCCCGTCCACCAGAATCGCCAGCAATCCGTCGTCTTTGGAGTCCGCGGGGTGACCTCCGTAAACCTCACCGTCTATGGACCGAAGCGCGGGCTGCATTCGGGTCACTATGGCGGCTGGGTGCCGAATCCTGCGCAGCGCCTGGCGAGGCTGGTAGCGGGCTTCTCCGATGGCGAAGGACACATTCTGGTGAAGGACTTCTACAAAGGCGTCATTCCATACAACGCAATGGAAGTCGCCGCAATCCGAAAGATCCCAGCAGTAGAAGAAATGCTGAAAGAGGAGCTGGGCATTGCCGACACTGAAGGCGACGGCAAGCGACTCTTTGAAACCTATGCTCTCCCCACGCTGAATCTGCGCGGCATCCAGGCCGCCACCGTAGGCAAGACCGCCACCAACATCGTGCCAGCCGAAGCAACCGCTACTCTCGACATCCGCCTGGTGAAAGGCCTCGACTGGAAGACTCAGCTCGAACGTCTCCGCACCCACATCGTGGCTCAAGGCTACCTCGTTCTGGACCGCCCACCGGCGGACGCTGAACGCCGAAAGCATTCCAAGATCCTGCGCCTCGAAACCCGCGAAGGATACAACTCAGTTCGGACGCAACTCGACCTTCCGATCGCTCAGGATGTTGTAAAGATCGTCGAATCGGTTGCCGCGCCGGTAGTGCGGATTCCTTCCCACGGCGGCAGCGTACCGCTGGCAATGTTCGAGGAAGTGACCCGCATGCCTCTTGTGATGGTGCCCATTGTGAATCACGACAACAATCAGCACGCCCCAAACGAAAATCTGCGATTGCAGAATTTGTGGGATGGCATCCGGATCATGACGGCATTGCTAGAGAGGCTCTAGCGAGCTGAAGTCTTCAGAATGCGGCCGCTCAACTCGAGAATAAACAGCTCCTCGGTAGCCGCATCAAAGGCCATGTTCACAGGGGCGCGCAAGTCGCTTGCCACAACAACCGGCTCAAGACCGTCGAACCTTAAAAGCCGTCCGGGAGCTGCGGGTGATGCGCTCTGATTGGCGCTGAACTCGAGCACAAAGAACTGTGCCCTTTGCCCGGCGCGCGGCCGCCAGAAGATATCGGTATTCGAAGTCAGCCCGTTGATAAATGGCTCCACCGTACGGCTCTCTGGATTGATAGCAAGCACCTTGGCCTCACCGCGCGGAAACGGGAAGCCGCTCAGGAAACTGACCAGCAGTTGATCGCCATATACCCGAATGCTCGTTGGTACCGCATCCAGCACCGGCGGGCCAACGGGCGTAGGATTCCGCGTGGGTCCAAAGCGCATGAGTCGCTCCCAGCGCCCGGTAGTCAGATCCACTTTGGCAAGCGAATTCTGCGACGCATCGATCACCCAAAGAGCTGTGCCGTCCCCGGTGAACGCAAACCCCCATAGATTGGAGAACCTGTATCCTGTTCCCTCGGGCGTGCTGTTTGGAAATCGGGTCAGAAGTCGAACGCTGGCTTTGGCGCCAGCACCGTCCTCCATCTCGATCGTCGCGCCATCGGCCAGAGCATTCTGATGGGCTGCCGTCATTTGGAAAACGCCTCCAACTTGATCTACATCCACGCTGAACCGGAACTCGACAATCGAAATAAAGATGGGAGACGAGATTCCCGCCGGGTTATGAATGGATGCGCCCATAGGGCCTCTTCTCTCTGAATCGCCACCACCGATCCCGACGAAAAGTGTGCGTTCCCTCAACGCCATGGCGGAGGGCCCGCTGCCTCCCCCTGCAACCTCAGTTCCTGAAGGCATTCCTTCCACCAGGCTTCTCCGAGTTCCAGCCCGGCTTACAAGAGAGATCCGGCCTAAATTCGGCTGCACGTTAGTCTCGGTTACGAGAAAATTCCCTCTCGGAGTCAGCAGCAGTTTTTGGGGGGCTTGCAACCCTGTTGCCACTACTTCCACCTGAGCTAGACAGAGGGGCGCAAAAGCCAAAAGCACTGCCGTTCTAATATGATTCAGTCTCATGAAGCGTACCTTATGACAGCGCCGGGCGAAAAGGAAGCCCAATCCTGCTAGAATCTACCTCAATTGCTATCTGATTGATGGCAAGGGCTTTACAGGAAGGTATCAGGCGCAATCACTGGCAGGTCAATGGTCAATTATGAGTACTCAACCTACAACTCGCCCCAGGTTGTCCTTCGGCCCCTTCGAATATGATCCAAACCTCGGCGAGCTGAGGAAGCACCGCTCTCTCCTGCGCCTGCAGGGGCAACCTCTGCGCATCCTCACCATACTTTTGAACCAGGCCGGCGAGCTCGTCGGCCGTACAGAACTCCAGCGCCAACTCTGGCCCGGGGCGACGAGCGGTGATTTCGACCATGGGCTGAATGCCGCGGTAAATAAACTCCGGCAGACGTTGAATGATTCGGCCGAACAACCTCGTTACATCGAAACCGTTCCCGGCCAGGGCTATCGCTTTATTGCGCCACTGCATACGCATTCGGAGCGCACGATCCTGGAGCTGGTGCCTGCAAGGAAACTGGCGCGTTCGTCGCCATCGATCCGCGGGCTCGCAGTAGCCGTGGCAATGATCGTAGTCGCCGCATTTGCATATTGGCTCGGCGCAAGCCAAATCGCGCCAGCTTCCATCACTCCGCTTCAATTTACAGTTTCACCGCCCCCGGGCTACTATCTCGAGCCTGGGACACCCCGGCAATCCTTCGCACTATCTCCGGATGGGAATTCAATCGCCTTTTCCGCCATGGACGAATCGGGGAGATTTTACGTCTTCCTGAAGGATTTCGGAAAGCTGGAACCTCAACTGCTTCCCGAGAGTTCGGATGTGCGATCGGTCTTCTGGCAGCTGGATGGAAAGGCACTTTACTTCTCCCGCCAAGGCAAATTGAGGCGGTGGATGGTGGGGTCAAACACAACAGTGATTGTCGCCGACGCACTGGCAGCTCTCAGCAACGCAATTCCCTTCCCGGGCAATCGGATGCTTCAATCCAACAACCTGAAATCCGCACTCGCATCGGCTGAAGGACCAACACTGGAGGTTCTGCCCAAGTATTACCCCTGGCCTGAGACACTGCCCGGCAGCTCATACTTCATCACTTACGCAAAGGATCCTAACTCGTTTCTTCGACGCGGCGTTTTGGCGCCTTTGAGCGGTGAGGGACCCGAAATTCCACTAGGCGACTTCCATTCCAAAATCTCCTATACAGGTTCACTCCGATCGCCAGCCAGCGGCTATTTGATTTCAGTACAAGGAGGGACGTTGATCGGACAACCCTTCGACCCTAAGACGCTACGGACAACGGCAACACCCATCGCGTTGGTCAAAGGAGTGCCAGGTTTTGCGGCAACGGGTAGTGCGGATTTCTCGGTATCTAACAATGGAGTTCTCGCATACCAACCGATCCTTGAGCGCACACAGTTCTATTGGATAGACCGGGCCGGCAATCGGCTCTCTCCGGCGACGGCGCCGGGGCTGAGCAGCAAGTTCGCAAGGCTTTCGCCCGACGGAAGATACATCGCGACCTCAGCATATGATGTGGAGTCGGGCAAGTCTGACCTTTGGCTTTTCGACACGCGCACGCAGGCTGGCCGGAAACTTGCACTCCCTCAAGCAAATCGGATCTCTGCCGTGTGGTCGCCGGATTCACGCTCGCTGGTTTATATGCGATCAATGGCGAAGCCGCCAACGTTGGCAATGGCCTCCATCGAATCAGGCGCCACTGAGATTCCGCTCCCGGAAGCGGACTTCATGTTTCCAACTTCCTGGTCCAGCGATGGAAGATACGTGCTTTACGACAACGCCACTTCGCCCCTTACCGATAGCGACTGGCAATCTGACATTTTTCTTGTCGACCTCAAAGACAAGCCCAGGTTGAAACCATTCATTCAAACCCCGTTTCACGAATCTGCGGCTGCCTTCTCTCCGGGCATGACTCATGTCGCATTCATGTCTTCCGAGTCTGGAAAACCAGAACTGTACCTGCAGGCAATTGAATTAAAGCCGGACCCCCATCCCGTTGGTGAACGCTATCTCATTTCTAGATCTGGCGCTGCCTGTGTAAGCTGGCGTCCCGATGGCAAGGAGCTGTTCTACCTGGGAGGCAGCAATCAGGTGTTTTCCGTGAAGGTGCAATTGTCGGCAATTCCTTCGATCTCGACTCCAACTCCGCTTTTTCAAATCTCTGCCGCCGCCAGATCCGCGATTCACGGCATATTGGCTTTCGATGTTTCTCCTGATGGACAGCGCTTCATCATCCCAACTGTTTCCTCGCAGGAAAGCCCTTCGATTGTGGTAATTCGTAACTGGGAAGCCGTACTGCTCCCAAAGAACTAGAACGATAGCCAGGCCAGGGCGTAACGCCTTCCAAATTCCTTCAGACCTGGGCTGTCGAAATGCAACGAATCCCCTTTGTCCTTCAATCCGCGGCTGGAGGCAAACGTGCTAAGCGGCACATGTAACGGAATCGTAGCTAGCTGAGCGTTGACCCTGCGTAACTGCGAATAGTCCTTCTCAAGAACAAACTCCCCCAACTGCCCCACCACCACCGGCGCCGTTTCCGCCCCCAAATCCTTTCGCAGCGCCGCGATCATCTTTGCGAAGCGAATCCTGTAAGTGATAGCCCGCTCCTCATCGTTGGCATCGGCCTCACCTTGATGCCACAAAATCCCACGCAGTCGGGCGTTCGGCCCTGATTGCGCCAGCGCGGCCTTCACTCGCTCTACCGCGTTGATGTAGTGTGCGCTTCCGGGAACCCATTCATGCAATGCTGAACCGCCAAACGCCGCGGGGATCAAACCAATGTTGCTGGCAACCTTCATTTCGATCAGAGTTGCGGCAAAGCTGCGCCCCAACCCGACGCCGGTTCGATCCGGACGGTCGAAATGAATAGGGTCAATCGCCGGAATCCAGGTCTTCTCTTTACTGAACGCGAATACGCCAGCGATCGCTTGCTTGTCAGCCTCACTGACAATTCCCCGCCCGGCCATTTTGGATTGTCCAATGAGCAGGAACAGATCTGTTGGCTGAGCGCAACAGGCAAGGGAAAGCAGAAAAATCAAATGGAGTATTCTCACGCACCTGATTCTATAATTTGCGCCGCAGGTGAAACTGTTTGCCCCCGCATTCGGTCCAGTTTTTAAGCCATGAGTACAAAGCTGAGTCTGAGCAAGGAGTGTGTCTTGATCGCTTATAGCGTTCTCGCTGCGCCTCGGGCCCTAACCAGCTTCGCCACTGCCGAAGCGCCAAAAGCGGATTCATCCATTTCGCGCTCATCGGTCTTGCAGGATGGCTCGTCAACTCTGTTGTTGCTCACCGCCTTGATCGGCTTGGTAGCACTTCGCCCCGGCCGGCGAAGATAGCTTGTAATCCAACGGTCAATCATGAAACGCGCAGAAATACCATTGCGCGATCCACATGAACATTCAGGAGTATCGAAATGAAGACCATTCTTTTGCTCGCTGTGCTACTCATTTCAGGAGCCAGCCACGCAGCCACCATACCAATGATCAGTAACGCACCATCGCCCATGAAGCAGGGCCGCCTCTATTTGCTCCCCGAGCCTACGCTAAATATGCTGGTGGAGCCCTCAAAGCCACTCGCTAAGCCCGATTTGTCCGATTGGCTGGCGCCTCAGAAAAACTCCGTTCAGTTCTCGCCGAACGACCATGTCAACATCCGATTGGAACTCACCAACTTCACCCGCAAAGGACTGGACGAGATCCGCTTTGAGTAGCTAGGCGCGCTGGAGTTCACGCCAAAGTGCGGCATACCATCTCAGAAATCGCTCCGGCTCTTTGCTTTCTACCGCCTCGCAAAGTGTGTACCGCTCATACTTCATATCGCGCAACATCCGAAATAGTTCGCGATAGGGATACGGCCCAGCCAGTTCGTTGATGTGTACGTTCTTGATCCAGGGCTTGAGCAGATCAAAACTCGGCTTGATGCTGCCGTTCACTATGTCAGTGGGGTTGGAATTCCAACACAGACCAACCTGAGGATGTTTGGTGGCCTGCATGATTGCCGCGCTTACCGGCGGGTTCTGCGTAATCCTGCCATGCACCTCAACCCAAATCTCCACACCATGCCCAGAGCCATAGTTTCCCAATTCGCGCAGACACTCGGCAATGCGCCCGATCGTGGTCCCCTCGGCAACCCCATCGGGCATCCCGTTCGGACGCACCTTCACGCCCCATGCTCCCGTGTCATGCGCCAGGTCGATGAATTTCTTCGCGTCCTCCACATTCTTGCGGCGCACACTCTCATCCGGCGATTGAAATTCGGCAACGGAGCCGTAGCTCAACAATCGAACCTTTGACTTCTGAAACTTCGCGGCAACCGCCGCGCGCTCCTCTTTCGTCAGACTGGGCTCAACGCCATGCTTGTGCTGGGTCCTGAGTTCGACTGCCTCGAATCCCGTCGCTTCGAGATTCTTGATGATCGTATCGACATCCCAGTCCTTCAAAATGTTGTAGGTAACAGAGCCGAGTTTCATATCGAATTTACGCTATCACGAACCGCATCTATCACCGCATCCATCTCCGCCAGTTCCAGGTAAAAATGAGGAGAAAAACGAACCCACCCCTGTCGAGGCGCCGACATCACCTTGCGAGCCTTCAGCGCTGCGTGCAGCCGGCTCGAGTCGATCCCTGACTTCCGGAAGCTGAGGATTCCCGAGCCCGTTTGTTGATCCCGTTCCACCATCAGTTCACAACCAAGTTCGCGCAGTCCACCCTCTAACCGCGAAGAAAGCCCCATCACCCGCTCGCTCACCTGTTCGATCCCAAATTCATTGAGCATTTTCATCGAGGCCCTGAGCCCGAAACTTCCCGAGACGTTCAGTGTTCCAGGTTCATACCGCCCGGCATCCGTCCTGAGCGCCATATCCCGGCTTGCGTAATCCGCCCAGTTCTTCACCGTCGTCCAACCGAACTCAACGGGAAATATCTGGTCCTGCACGACCTGGTCTACATACAAGACACCCCAACCTTCCGGTCCCAAAAGCCACTTATGTCCGTCAGCGGCCAGGGCGTGGATCCCGCATTTCTTCACATCCAGCGGAAACGCCCCCAATCCCTGGATCGCGTCGACGAAGTAGAAAACTCCATGCCGCCTGCAAATATCGCCAATCGCCTCCAGATCTACCCTGAAACCACTGAGATAATTGACCCAGCTAATCGCCAACAACCTCGCACCGCGACAGGCAGCCTCGATCGCCTCGAGCGGATCGTAAATGCTCAGCCACCTCACCACACAGCCCTTTCTCTCCTCAAGCAGCTTCCAGCAGTAGTAGTTGGCAGGAAATTCTTCTCGAAAAGCAACCACCACATCGCCCGTTTTCCATTCCAGACCCATCTGGATCGTAGCGATGCCTTCGCTGGTATTTTTGACCAGCGCAACTTCCCCGTCAGCACACCCAATCATCCGGCTGAGTTCCGCCCGAACCCCCTCGCACGCCGCCATCCAGTCCGGATAATGCAGGCTTCCAAAGTTCATTGCGTCATCGGCATACCACCGCATGGCATCGGCTGCTGGCCGTGGTAACGGTGCCACAGCGGCATGATTCAGGTAAAAAAGGTTCGCGCAAACAGGAAATTGTTGACGATCTGGGCCTCTGAGGAAACTCATTCTTTCCACAATACGTTATAACCTGTAGATAGGAAGATCCGGAGGCAATTCGCCACATGAAGTTTTTCTCTACATTGTTGCTAGCTTTAGGCCTTGCCTTCGCGCAGGAAGACACGGCTACCAAGGATCCAAAGGAAACCAAGAAGGAAGAGAAGAAAAAGCCTTCCAAAAAGAACCCCGATGACATCGGCGAACGCGATGTCGGCAAGGGCATCAATTGGTATTCGATCGAAAAAGAAATCGCCTTGGGCAAAGGACTTGCCCAGGACATTGAGCGTTCAGCCAAGATCGTCGACGATCCGGTTGTCGCCGAGTTCGTCAATCGTATGGGCCAAAATCTGGTGCGCAATTCAGATGCGAAGGTTCCATTCACAATCAAGGTCGTCGATTCTGAAGAGATCAATGCATTCGCGCTTCCTGGCGGATTCTTCTTCATCAACTCCGGCCTGATCCTCGCCGCTGATACAGAGGCAGAGCTCGCCGGCGTCATGGGTCACGAAATTGCCCACATCGCCGCCCGGCACGGTACCCGCGGAGCGACACGTGGTCAAATTGCCAATCTCGCCACCTTACCCCTGATCTTCATGGGTGGCTGGGCAGGATTCGGCATTCGACAGGCAGCCCAAATCGCAATTCCTGCCGGCTTCCTGATGTTCAGCCGCGCCTTTGAACGCGAGGCGGACATGCTCGGTTTGCAGTACATGTACAAGGCCGGCTACGATCCCGGTGCGTTCATCGACTTCTTTGAAAAACTGCAATCCAAAGAGAAGCGTAAACCCGGCACCCTCGCAAAGGTGTTCTCCTCCCATCCTCCGACGGATGACCGCGTAACCACCGCACAAAAGAACATCCAGGAAATGCTCAAGGAGAAGCCTGAGTATGTCGTCACCACCAGCGAATTCCAGGATGTGAAGGCGCGCCTGTCTGCGATGCACAATCGCCGAAAGCTCGATCCGCAGGATCCAAATCGTCCACGCCTGCGCCGCAAACCCGGCGACGGCACGACCACAGTCGAAGACGAGGACGGCAAAAAGACCAAGACCGACGAAGACGAGCGCCCCACCCTGAAGCGCCGTCCGACCGAGAAAGAAAACGACAAGTAACTTTGTCCTTCAGCTAAAGTAGAGAGGATGCGCATAGTCCTTCTGGCGATCCTCTCTATTACTGTTTATGGGCAAGAAATCAAGCCTCTCGCGCCAACGTCAGGTCCGAAGCCCGTAGGGCCATATTCCCCCGGTATCCAGTTCGGTGATTTCTTGTTTGTCTCAGGACAGGGTGTGGGTGACGGCTCAGGAAAGCGTCCAACTGAGACCCGAGCTCAGGCCATTCAGTGCCTCAACAATGTGCGCAATATTCTTCGACTCGGCCAGATGGATGTGGCCAATATTTTCTCCCTCCAGATCTATCTCACGGACAAAGCACAAGAGCCGATCATCGAACAGGTCCTCAAAGATACGTTTTCCGGCAAAATCCCTCAGCGCTCCACATTGTTCGTCCCCAAGCTTCCAGTGGAAACTCCAATTGAGATTACAGCCTTTGCCCATCGGTCGCGGCTAAACGGAGAAATTGAAGCTCCTTCGCTCGATCGGCCCGAAGGCTGCAAAGCTCTGAAGCAATTCATTCAGTGTGGCGTGGAAGTAACAGCAGGCGGTGCCGATGTCGAGCAGCAGACAGCAGCGGTCCTTGGAGCACTCGACGCCAGATTGAAGCTGCTTGGTTCCTCGATCACCAAGGTGGTTGCAACCAATGTCTACCTTGCGGACATCAACGAGTTCTCAAAGATGAATGCGGCATACGCAAGCTTTTTCCTGCTCCGGCCTCCGACACGAAGCACCGCTCAGCCCTTCTCCATTCCTCGCGGCAGGGTGGCCATATCAGTGGTCGCAGTCAAGTAGCGCGCGTTGACTTCAAAGTCAAATTAGCCCAAAGTAGTAGTTGAGTAGGCAATCCTGTCCCGCCCTTGCGTCGTCTGAGCTAAGTCGGACGATCCAATCCATTTCCTTAAGCAAACTACGAAGTTCAGGATACCCCTATGCTCACCACCCTCCATTCAAATGGCGGACCAATGACTGGAACGCCGAATCAAATTGAATGGGCCAACCAGATTAAGCCGACAGTGGATGCGGAGTTTGAACGCGTGATCAACGCTTTTCAGACCCTCGCACTCAACCAGTCCGTCACTGCCTCCGCCGACACCTTGACGATCCTTACCATCTTGCGGGAACAAAGATCACAAGTTCTCGCCAACCCTTCAGCCGGCTATTTCATTGCCGAATGGCGCGAGTTGAGCGACCAGGTTCGCAAAGGGATTGCGAAAGATCCCCGCCATCAAGCCATTCATGCAAAACGAAGAAAGCAAGCCGCCCTCCATGCCATTTGAACAGTTGTTTCCCAGATCATTCTCACCGATTGCGGTTCGCGATCACGCCCCCGCGCAACCAGGCGTCTATGGCCTGACCAACGCCTCAAGCTGGCTGTTCATCTCTGAAACGGAGAACATCCGCGAATCATTGATGAATCATTTGCGCGATTCGAATTCGGCATCAGGCGCCCAAAGGCCAACTGGCTTTGTCTATGAAGTGTGCGATCGAACCAGAAGCCAGTCACGGCGCACACAACTGGTTCGTGAGTATCAGCCGGTCAATCAGCCTCAGTCGACCAGTCGTTAAGGGAGCTGCGCCGGCGCGGACGGCTTCGTGTCACCAGGCGCGCGCTTCAGCACTGTCGGATATGAAATTCCCAGTTGCTCAAGATAGGTGCTGAACTTGGACGCATCGTAATAAAACTTGCGCATCTCTGGCCGGTATCGCGCCATCTTCTCGGAGTTCAATTCAATAGCTGGCTGATCGGTGTCAGAGATCAAAGGTTTATACTCCAAGTCCTTGGTTTGCACTTCCTTGAAGTACTTCCATGCCTGTTCAATCAACTCGGGCTTCAAAAGAAAATCGAGCGCAGTCGTGGCTTGTACCTTCGCTCCAGCAGCCGACCCCTTGTGCGCAATCGGTGTAGCCATCGATACCGCGTTCGCCCAATGGTGGCCCGGCAGGTTCGGAATATTGGCCGGATAACGCAAATACGTCATCGGCACCACCCACGAGATATCGCCCACATCGTCAGACCCGCCCCCACGCCACGGCCCAGCCGGCTCAAGTGCTTTCACCTTGCTATTCAGAGGCTCGACCTTGGCCACCCCCATTTCACGCTGTATCTCACGCGCCAGCGTCTGATCCGCCTCAGACCAGCTTGGCATCCCCACCATTTCGATGTTCTTGAATTGCGTCTCCGCAACCGTCTTGTTGAAATGATTCGGCCAGGCAGACCCTACCACTTTCTGCGTCACTTTCGTCCCCGATGCCATGGCCGCTGCCTTGGCCATCGTGGAACCGAACTCATGCAATTCCTTGATCCTCGGAAAATCCTGCTCCCGGAAGAAATACCAGACGGTCGCCTCTGACGGCACCACATTCGGTTGATCCCCGCCGTTCGTAATCACATAATGCGACCGTTGCTCCGGCCGCAGATGCTCGCGCTTGTAGTTCCACATTACGTTCATCAGTTCGACGCCATCGAGAGCACTGCGTCCGCGCCACGGCGCACCGGCTGCATGGGCAGCCTCGCCTGAAAAAGTAAACTGTACTGACACGAGGCCGCTGTTGATCGCCGGCTGTCCAAATGAAACTGCCAGATCGCTCGACACATGACACCCAAGCATGATGTCGATGTCTTTCAATAAGCCCGCCCGCACGAAATACGCCTTCGTCGCCACCAGTTCCTCGGCCACCCCGGGCAGGATCTTCAACTTGCCCTTGATGCCATGCTTCACCATCAATTCCTTCAGCACAATCGCCGCAACCACATTCACCGCATTGCCTGAATTGTGCCCCTCGCCATGCCCCGGCGCGCCTTCGACCAGCGGGTCATGGTAGGCAACGCCCGGCTTCTGCGATGCCTTTGGAATCCCGTCCAGATCAGTAATAAAACCAATCACTGGCTTGGAATCGCCCCAAGTAGCCACCCACGCCGTCGGGATCCCCGCCACTCCCCGCTCCACCTTGAATCCGTTCTTCTCGAGGATGCCAGTCAGATACTTGGAAGTCTCAACTTCCTGAAAGCCAAGTTCGCCAAAACTGAACACCGTATCGACAATCTCTTGCACCATCTTCGAGCGCGCCTCGACCCCGGCGATCGCTTCCTTCTTCAACTGTTCAAGATTCGGAGTTTGGGCGAGACCTGCCTGGACAACAAGCACAGGTACCAAAAGAAAATACGGCTTCATAGCCGCTCAGTATACAAAGATCAGTGCACCGTCCGCGTCTTGCGGTTCATGTAATCCATCAGCAGATACTCGCCGAGCGTCATGGGAGAAGTGAAGTAAGCCTTCCCCTTGCACAACTGCGTCACCTGACGGACGAAGTTCACCAGCGCCGGATCCGTCGCCAGCATAAACGTGTTGATCAGAATGCCTTGCCGCTTGCAACGGCTCACTTCTTCCATCGTGCGGCTGATCACCAGCGGGTCGAGCCCAAACGCATTCTTGTAGACCCGGCCATCGTCAAGCGTCAACGCACTCGGCTTCCCATCCGTGATCATAATGATCTGCTTCATGTCTTTCTTTTCCTGGTTCAGAATTCTCTGCGCCAGAATCAGGCCATCGCGCGTATTCGTATAGTAGGGACCTACCTGCAAGCGCGCCAGCTCATTCAGCCGAATCTCTTCAGCCGTGTCATGAAACAAAACGCAACGCAAGGTGTCGCCGGGATACTGTGTGCGGATCAATTGCGCCAGGGCCAGCGCCACTTTCTTAGCTGGAGTAAATCGATCCTCCCCATAAAGGATCATGCTGTGACTGCAATCGAGCATCAACACGGTCGCACACGAACTTTGATATTCACTCTGGTGAATCTGCAAGTCTGAATACTCAAGCTCCAGCTCACCGGTCAATCCCTGCCGCTTCAATGCGTGCGAAAGGGTCTCCGTGATATCGAGATTCATCGTGTCGCCGAACTCATAAGGCTTGATCGACCCGCTCGCCTCGATCCCTGTCGACAGATCCCGCGTATCATGCGCTCCGAAGCTCGACCGGCCAAGACTCCCAAGCAAATCCTTCAGCGTCTTGAAGCCAAGGAAGTCAACGGACTTGTCCGTCGTTTGCACTTCCATGTCCATCTCGCCTTCGCCATTGCCTCCACCTTGACCGGGCGGAGTCTGCACATACCCCTCATCCACTAATTTCTGAGCCAGCTTCGACAACAACTTCTCGAGCTCTTCCGGCGCCATCTTCTCCAGCATTTCGCGGATCTGCTGTGCGCGCTCTTCGTCCTCAAACATCTCCCCATTCAGCAGCGCCTGCAGGATGGCATTCTTCAATCCCTCCCAGGTCTGCTTGGCATTGGGATTCGGGTTCCACCAATCCTGAAAACCGCTGTCGAGGAAGAAATCTCCCAGCGCGCGCATCAAGTCCTCAGCGCTGAGCTCGAGGTCTTCACCGGTAAATTTGGAATAACGTACGCGCCTCATGGATACTCCTCGGCGAACCTATTGAAACTGCTGCTTGCGGCGATCGCGACGCCCGCCGCCACTGCCTTCTTCCGGAGCTTCGCCCGGCTTCTCGCGCTTTCGCTCACCACCTACAAAGGCCTGTTCTTCGTTCCGGCTGATCCTGCGATGGGCATAAAGCCCTTCGAGGATAAATTCGGCCGCTGAGGCCCGCTTGGCATCCGACTCGCGCACGCCAATACCAAGCTTCGCGGTCTTTTCCATCAAGCCCTGAATCTGGTCCAGCTCTTTGACGAGCTCACTCGCCGTTGCCATTTCCGGCAACTGCAGCGATCCACCGAGGTCAAACCACTGGATAATCTGCTTCATGTTCTCGCCATCCATCAGCCGCGAATAAGCAAGAGCGACAGACTGCCGAATCAGATCGCGAGCCACATTGTCGCCCCCCTTCAGCTCCCCTTCGTATTCCAGCTCGAGCTTTCCCGTGATCGAAGGCAACGCCGCATAAAGATCCAGCACTCGAGGCACCGCATCCACCTCGGCCGCCATAGCGGCACGCCGTTCCGCGTTCGAAATAATGTTCTCAAGCACCGAGATCGGCAGCCGTTGCGAAACACCGCTGCGCTGATCGACACGTTTGTCATCGCGAGCCAGAAACGCTATCTGCTCCACAACTTCGCGTAGGAACGCCGGCACTTCCGTCTTCACCCCACCTGTACGCTTTACCCAGGCCTCTTGCGCGGTAATCTCAACACCCCGCTCCAGACTCAGCGGGTAGTGAGTGCGGATTTCGCTTCCAATCCGGTCCTTCAGCGGAGTGATAATCTTGCCGCGCGCCGTATAGTCTTCCGGGTTGGCCGTAAAAACCAGCATCACGTCCAGTTCGAGCCGAACCGGATAACCCTTGATTTGAACGTCGCCTTCCTGAAGGATATTGAACAACCCGACCTGAATTTTTCCTGCCAGGTCAGGAAGCTCATTCACAGCAAAGATTCCACGATTCGCACGAGGCAACAATCCGTAATGAATGTTCTCCTCATCGGCGATATCCACACCACGTTTGGCGGCCTTGATTGGATCGATATCCCCTATCATGTCGGCAATCGTTACATCGGGCGTCGCAAGCTTCTCGACATACCGGTGCTTGCGATCAAGCCACCCAATCGGCATCGCGTCGCCCTTTTCCTCCAGCATCCGCTTACCGAACTTGGTCAGTGGATGGAAAGGATTGTCACGGATCTCGCTACCCGCGATATATGGTGTCTGCTCATCGAGCAAACCGGTCAGCATGCGGATCAGCCGCGTCTTCGCCTGCCCACGCAATCCAAGCAGAATGAAGTTGTGGCGGCTCAAAAGAGCATTCACCACTTGAGGGACAACCGTGTCCTCATACCCCATGACGCCAGGAAAAAGCTCACCGCCCTCGCGCAATTTCACCAATAGATTGGCCCTGATCTCGTCTTTTACGTTGCGCGCGCGACGCTCCGGGTCGGCCCAATCGCTGTTCTTCAATTCACCGAATGTTTTGGGAAGTGTATTCAAATTGGACCTCATGATACCGAAACCTAAGCTTAGCGTGATACCTTTCACTCAATTGGATGTCACGAGAACTCTCTGGGACTGAATATCAGCATTTTTGGCGCCGCCTGCAGCAAATCGGCCTCAACGCCTATGAATCCCGTTCCTACCTGGTCCTGCTAGGTCACTCCAGATTCAAAGCACTGGAACTTGCTGCGCGCGCGCAGGTCCCGCGTCAAAAAATCTACGAAGTGATGGATTCCCTCGTCGAAAAGGGCTTCGCGCACGTAGTTCAAGAGAAAACTAAGCTTTTCAGCGCTGTCGAACCCGCTCTTGCATTACGCGGCTATCTCAGCCGCCGCGAGGAATCCTTCAAGCACGAAATTGAAGAACAATCCCGCAACGCCTTGTCCCTGGCCGAGGATCTCACCTCCTCCTACGCCCCCGCTCAAGGCAGCCGTGGCACCCTCGACTACCTGCGCATCGTTTCTGACCCGAGCCAGACCGCCAACCACTACCGAAAGATGCTCAAAGACGTCACGATCGAGTACATCGAGTTTTCAAAGCCTCCCTACGCTGTCGATCCACTGGACGAACGCCTCGTCAAACAGGCCCTCGACCGCGGCATCAAGATTCGCCTCCTGATTGAACAGGGCACGCTCGACGCACCGCAACGCAAGCGTCTCGAAGAGTACGCTGCCGCCGGCGTCGACCTGCGCGAAGCCAAGACTCTCCCGATGAAGCTGGCAGTCTTTGACAACAGTTTTGGCCTGGTCGCCCTTCTCGACCCTGTCCTCACAAGGCCAACCTGGACCGCGGTAGTCTTCGAACACCCAGGCTTCGCCGAAGCAATGCACGCCCTGTTTGAGAATCACTGGCGCGTTGCAAATCCACTCGCCTGATCAAAATGAGCTAAGTAATCTCACGCACGGGCAGATCCAGCCGCCGGACTGGCGTTCCACCGCGCAAATGCTCCACCATCGCCTTCACAGCCTCATAACCCAACCTCGCAGGGTCTTGCACCAGCATCAGATTCACGGTGCCCTCTTTCAGCGCCTGCCGGTGCATCTCACTATCGTCGAACGTCACCAGCTTCAGCTTGCCTCCCATGCCCCGGCTTCGCAACGCCTGGATCGTCCCGATTGACGAGGCCTCACTCGACGCAAACACTCCCGCCAGGACAGGCTGCGCAGTCAGGATGTTCTCCGCTACCGCACGCGCCTTCGCCCGATCCCCCATGCTGTACTGGCGCGCCACAATTCTCACTCCAGCAAACTCCCCCTTCAACGTCTCCTCGAATCCAGCCTCCCGCAATCCAGTCGAATTTCCTCCCGGCTTCTGCATTACCATCGCCACATCACCGTTGCCACCGATGAGCCCCGCCAATCTACGGGCAGCCAGACAGCCAGCCCCATGATTGTCCGTCGCGATAAAGCTGACATAGTCTTCCATCGCCACAGCCGAATCAAAAATCACAACCGGAATCCCAACCTTGCGCGCACGCTCCAGCGGACCCACCAAAGCCCGTTCGTCGGTAGCTGAAATCACGATCCCGTCAATCTTTTGGGCAATTAACGAATCCACAATTTGGATCTGCCGCGCGGAATCCGTCTCGTCGCTCGGGCCATTCCAAACGACCTCTGTCTGAAATTCGGCCGCAGCCTTCTTCACCCCTTCGTGCACGCTGACAAAAAACAAATGCGCAGTCGCTTTGGGCACCACACCGATGCGGCGCGATCCCGTGAACCCACACCCCATCACAGGCAACAGCGCAAGCAAATTCCGGCGTTTTAACACGCGCTAATCATATACTCACTTCAGTGCTTCCGCTCATTCTCCTCTTGGCCGCTTTCCAGCCGGCCGACCTGATCCTCCACAACGCAAAGATCGTTACCGTCGACGCCCGCTTCCGCATCGTTGGCGCAATGGCAGTTCGCAATGGACGCATCGCCGCAACCGGATCGAGCGCCACAATCCTCAAGCTCAAAGGCCAGCAGACTCGCGTCATCGATCTCAAGGGCAAGACCGTCCTCCCCGGCCTGATCGACAGCCATACTCATTCTCTCGACGCCTCGATGTTCGAGTTTGATCATGAGATCCCTACCATCGCTAGCGTCGAGGACGTCCTCACCCACATCAGGAATCGCGCCCAGTTAGTGCCGCAAGGCGAATGGATCAGCCTGCGCCAGATCTTCATCACCAGGCTCCGCGAGCAGCGCTACCCAACCCGCGCCGAGCTCGACGAAGCCGCCCCCAAACACCCGGTCATCTTCTCCACCGGCCCGGATGCCTCGCTCAACACGCTGGGCCTCAAGTTAAACGGCATTACAAAAGCCACCAAATCCCCAGCCGGCAATCCCGGCAAGGTCGAGCTCGATCCAAAAACCGGCGATCCAACCGGCATCCTCAGAACCTATGCCGCATTCGTAAAACCCATTCCGCCCGGCCGCCAACCCACCGATGCCGACCGCCGGGCCCGGCTCAAATTACTGATGGCCGACTACAACTCCATCGGCATCACCAGCTTTACCGAACGCGCTGCCACCCCGCGCCACATCGATATTTACAGGCAACTCCGCGAGAGGAACGAACTCACCACCCGCATCTTCCTCGACTACCACGTCACCAATCCCAACGGTGAATGGAAGGAAGTCGAAGCAGAGATCGAACGCGCCGCCTCAGACCCGCTGCACAAGTACGACAACATGCTCTGGCTGCGAGGCCTCAAGGTCTTTCTCGATGGAGGCATGCTGACCGGCTCGGCCTTGATGCGAGAACCATGGGGCGCCAGCGAAACCTATTCCATCACCGACCCCAACTATCGCGGCATGCGCTACATCGAACAACAGCGCCTCACCGATCTAGCCAGAGCCAGTCTCAAGCGCGACCTTCAGTTCACCGCTCATGCAGTAGGCGATGGCGCGGTACAGGCCCTGATCAATGCCTATGAAGAAGTCAACAAAGAGTTCCCGGTTGCACTAGGCCGCCCATGCCTCACCCACGCTAACTTTATGACTCCCGAAGGTATCGAGAAGATGGCAAAAATCGGAATCGTCGCCGACATGCAACCCGCCTGGCTCGAACTCGACGGCGCGACCCTGATCAAGCATTTCGGCTTGCCCCGTCTGCGCCTATTCCAACCCTACGCAACCCTGTTCAGGAACAAGATCATGGTGGGCGGCGGCAGCGACCACATGCAGAAAATCGGCGGCATGCGAGCCACCAATCCCTACAATCCGTTCTGGGGCATGTGGATTACTTTAGAACGCAAGCCGCGCTGGACCGATCAG
>Ga0163144_10002523_pt1 | contig 42159 bp, 37 predicted proteins | sample OliLak19BULKMAT1_FD_123175 | JGI IMG/M metagenome (GOLD analysis project Ga0163144, IMG submission 123175) | Freshwater microbial mat bacterial communities from Lake Vanda, McMurdo Dry Valleys, Antarctica - Oligotrophic Lake LV.19.BULKMAT1 | ecosystem: Environmental > Aquatic > Freshwater >...
GAGCGCGAGCTGGAGCACCTCCCCGCCGGCCGCCGTTCCACCCCGAACATCCAGGCAGAGCGACTGGTTGACTGCCAGCTTGAAGGCCACCCCTGCCACGTCTCCGTTGAACGAACTCCCGGCCTGCACCACGATGAAGCGCTGTGCCAGATCGAAGCCGGCGTTCGAGTAACAGATACTCATGCGGATGCCTCTCCCCGCGGCCAGCAGCTCGGGTTCCATGCATTGCCGATCGCCGAAATCAGTGATGCGGATGGTCTTCCCTACCCACGGATGGGGCGTGGGGATCTTCGGCGGCGGGTAAAAAATGAGCGCGGCGGTGGCCGCTCCTGAGGCAGTCAGGTCACTCTGATACTCCGGGGCATTCGAGTTCTGGCAGGCCGCCAGCACCAGGACGGTGGATCCCACGACGGCTACGAGCGAGCGCTGGTGCGTACGGGCGGACATTGACTCCTCCACGAAGGGTTGTGAACAACAGGGACTGCATGCTCTCAACCCAAGAACGCAACAGGAGCCGCGCCGCTCTCACGTCTGGCGAACACACAATGATTGGGTGATGCGCCTCACGAGCTCCTCGTGTAAGGCACATCACCGGACTCCGGGTCGTCGGCATGCTGTCAGCGCTCTCCCCGGGGCAGGCTCACTCCCAGGACCTGCGACCAGCTTGACGGCGTCGGGACGGCGCAGTATATGAGCGAAGTCGCTCCTGCCTAGCCGTTCCCCGTCATGTGGAGAAGGCTGGTAAGCGTGCGGCTGGACCCCGCCACAGTGTCCGGCTCCTGTCTGATGTAGGGAGAGGGAAAGCGGCGGTCCCCCGGTCCCCCGGTCCCCCGAAAGGAGAATAGTCCGACCCCCAGCGCGTATAGCAGGTAGGATCCCTTCATGGAGGAAGCCACATGCGCACCGGCCACAGCACTGCCCTGTTCCTGGTTACTGCGGCACTCATCGCGGGTTGCGGCGGCTCGGGGTCGCTGACGCCCACCTTCGACAAGATCACGGTGGTCGTGCACGGCGCGGGGACGGGCGGGGGTACCGTGGTGGCGCCCGATCCGGCGGTCCCGACCAACTGCACCCTGCCGGGACCGGACTGCTCCGACAACTTCGATGACGCCGGCGGCGGTGGAGTCTTCAGCCTCGACGCCAACCCCGCTCCGGGCAGCATGTTCGTCGGCTTCACCGGCTGCAGCTCGGCTCCCGGGCTCGCCTGCACCCTCGCGTTCAGTGCCTCCAGCAACGACACCATCTTCAACGTCACCGCCACCTTCGACCTGATCACCCCCACCGGCGTCAACCTGCTGGCCAATTCCGGATTCGAGTCGGCGGTGACGGTCGGCACCCAACCGGTCGCGACCGGTTTCTGGCGCGGCGACTCCGCCTACGCCGTCGGCACCGACCAGACCATTGCGCCCCGGACCGGCGCGAAAATGCTCCGCTTCCAGCGGACCGGGCTCCTCCCCGGCGCCGGTTTCTTCTCCAGTCAGCAGTGGCAGTTGATCGACGTCTCGGGGCTGGCCGCGAACATCGATGCCGGCAAGGTCCAGGTGGACGCCAGCGCCTGGTTCAACCGGGTGGCCGGCGACGCCGAGACCGATACCCGGTTCGATATCCGGGTGCTGACCTACACCGGCACCCCCGCCGGCTTCCCCGCCGACTATCCCACTCCGATCGACGCGACGGCGGACATCGTCTACACCACCGGCGACCTCTGGCAGCAGGCCAGCCTGACCAACACCCTGCCGGCCGGCACCCGCTATGTCGCGGTGGAGATCTACGCCTTCGAGGACATCTTCGATGACGCGGCCGACCCCGAGTTCGACGGCCACTATGCCGACGACCTCTCGCTGGTGCTGACCCTGCTGCCGTAGCGGGTGTTGGGGCCGGGAGTCGAATGAGAGAGGCCGGCCACCCGCACGGGTGACCGGCCTCGCTCGCCTGCAATACCTGCGTGTTCTAGTTCGTCGCCAGCGGACGGTCGCCGCTCACGATCGTGAACTCCACCCGGCGATTCTGGGTCCATGCCGCCTCGGTGCTGGCGGCGTCGATCGGGCTGCTCTCCCCGGTGGAGATCTTCTGCAGGCGGAGAACGGCGATTCCCTTGCCGATGAGATACTGCCTGACCGCGTCGGCCCGGCGATGCCCGAGCGCCATGTTGTACAGGTCCGAGCCGCGCTCATCGGTAGCGCCCGCGAGCTGCAGCCGCACCGTGGGGTTGGCGTTGAGGATGGCCACCTTGCGGTCGAGGGTGACGCGAGCCTCCGTCGTCAGCCACGACTGGTCCAGGCCAAAGTGCACCATGTCTGCCAGTTCCACCCCAATCCGGGCGCTGGCCTCGGCGGCCAGCGCCAGCTGCCGAACGTGCTCCACCGAATCGGCGGTGGCCCGGGCCACGGCATCGAGCGAATCCTGCAGGCGCTTCTGCAGCGCGATCTCGCCCGAGTCGAGCGGCCTCTTGTCACTTCTTCTTGCGAGACTGTATGCGTGCGTATCTGATCGCCGGTATCGTGGCCATTGCCCTCGGGGCTGTCGTGCTCATTCAGGGGGCGCAGTATACCTCCCGGCACCGCATGTTCCGGATGGGAGATCTCCAGTGGCCCTGGTCATTGCCGGCGCGCGGCAACGGGGCAGCGCATCCTGAGCCCCGGCCGGTAGCCGCCACGACTGGCTTGTAGCGTCGCGTTCCCCCTGGATCCTCCCCGGATCGAAGGGGGACGTCCTGCGATCGGGCGTGGGCGGATTGACTTCACCGTCCCCGGCCCGATGGCGTTGACCCGGGTCGTCGATCCGGCGATATTCCGCAGTGCAGAATGACCCCCCCTCCTCCACACAACACTGTCATTGGCACCGGGTTACGGGCTAAGGATCGGCTCTCGATGGTGTGTGACATGTTTGCGGTTTCCCCCCAGATGCTGGTGCTCCCACCATGAAGCGGAAACCCGCCCGCAAGGCGGCGAAGGGCAAGGCACGCCCGAGCCGGCCGGCCCGCGCCGTTGTGCCGGCCGACATCGCGCTGGTGCTCATTGACGACAACCGGCTGCTGCGCGAGGGAATGGCCGCGCTGATCCGTACCCAGCCCGGGTTCCGGGTTCTGGCCGCATCGGCGGATACCGAGGAGGCCCTTCAGAATGTGCGGCAAGCCAAGCCGGACGTGGTCCTGCTCGATTTCGGGCTGGAAGACCACGACAGCCTGGTGCTGACGGCGACCGTCCGCAGCGAGGTCCCCGAGGCCCGGGTGATCATCATGGGGCTCCTGCCCGCCCAGGAAGACATCGCCAATTACGTGCGGGCCGGGGCATCCGGCTTCATCATGAAGGAAGCCACGGCCGAAGCCTTCTTCGCGACCATTCGGGCCGTGGCCGGCGGTGCCGAGGTGCTGCCGCAGGAATTGACCAACTCGCTGTTCTCGCAGATCGTCAGGAACACTGCCAGCGTCAACAAGGCCCGGGTGATCGAGGCGGTCCGCCTGACCAACCGGGAGCGCGAAACCATCGACCTGCTGTCCGAGGGCCTGAGCAACAAGGAGATCGCCACCCGGCTGAACATCGCGGTGCACACGGTCAAGAGTCACGTGCATAACGTGCTGGAGAAACTGGCGCTGCGCAGCCGGCTCGAAGTGGCCGCCTTTTCCCACTCGCAGAAGGGCACTGGCCCCTCGTACACCTAGCCCCCCGCCGCACCATCCTGCTCTTCCGGACTAGCTCCGAATCCACTCCATCGAGCGATAGGACTCTCCCGCCGCACCGGGTAGCTTCTTCCGAGGCAGGTCAGTCACGCTCTTCTCCTTTCCAAACCAGAGGTTCGGATGCGGTTGCTTTCCCTGAGTGTTCTGTTTGCGGCCACGCTGCTGGTCCCGTCCCGGGCCGTGAGCGCCCAGGCCGCCGCGCCGGCCAGCCTGCGCGCCTCGTCCGTCCAGCTCGCCAGCCTGGCGACAATGCGCTCCGAGGCCAGTCCCGTCGCGGTCGAGCAGCGGCAGCCGACGGCCCTGCTGGTCGTTGATCCCTACAACCATGGCACGCGCAAGGAAGGCATGGCCCTGATGCTCGTCGGCGCCGCCGGCATCATCACCGGGCTCATCATTGACGAGCCGGCCGTGACGATCCTGGGCGCCGGCGTCGGGGGACTGGGGCTGTACTTCCACCTGCGCTGAGCCGGGCGCGCAAGCACCGTCCCCAGCACCGCAATTTCACGCGGACGCGCGCTCCGGCGCGCGGACCGCCTATCAGAAATGAGTTTCCATGCGAGTCACACATCGAGCCATGTCCTTCACGCTGCTGCTGGCGGCGGTGAGTCTCGTCGGATCCGGGTGCGCCAAGAAATGGCAGACCGGAGCGGTGGTGGGTGCCGCGGGCGGGGGGGCGGTCGGAGGGGTCGTGGGCCACGCCACAGGCTCCACCGCCAAGGGGGTCCTGGTCGGGGCGGTGCTGGGCGGGATCGCCGGCGGGATCATTGGCGACCAGATGGACCGGCAGGCCGCCGAGCTGAAGCAGAACATCAAGGGCGCCACGGTGGAGCGGGTCGGCGAAGGCATCCAGGTGACCTTCGACTCGGGGCTGCTCTACGGCTTCGACTCCGACGTGGTCCGGCCGACGGCGCAAACCAACCTCCATGAGCTGGCGGCCAGCCTGGGCAAGTATCCGGGCACCGACCTGGTGATCATCGGCCACACCGACCAGGTCGGGACGTCGGCCTACAACCAGTCGCTCTCCGAACGGCGTTCGGGTGCGGCGGCCCGCTACCTGGCCTCCGAGGGCGTCACGGGATCCCGGATCCAGACCTGGGGCCTGGGTGAGACGTCGCCGGTCGCCAGCAACGACACCGAGTCCGGCCGGGCGGCCAACCGGCGGGTCGAGGTGGCGATCTACGCCAGCAAGACGATGCAGGACCAGGCGCATCGGCAGTCCGGCACCTGAACCACCTGTGGCAGTGACGCCTAGGCCAGCCGCACTGCCAGTGGTTCCGGCACACCCACCGTGCTGCCGTGCTCGTCCAGCCAACGGAGCAGATGCTTGATGCTTCCCGTGGCCAGGGCCAGGCTGGTGTCGGCCGCCCCATAATAGAGGAAGAGGGTGTCGCCGTCGGCCCCGATGGTGTAGCCACAGGGGAAGGCGACGTTGCCGACGTCGCCCGCCCGTTCGTACGGCGCCTCCGGACCGAAGACCCACATATCGCCCCGCCGCAGGCAGTGATCGGGGCGGGCCAGGTCCAGCAGCGCCAGCCCCAGGCGATACAGGCTGCCCGACGCCGTATGCCGGACGCCATGATAGAGCATCAACCACCCGTGCGGCGTCTCGATCAGCGGGGGTGACAGTCCTACCTTGTTCGCATCCCACCACGCCCCGCGTCGCGCCTGCAGCACCAGCTTGTGCCCGCCCCAGTTCTTGAGGTCCGGCGAATACGACATCCAGATATGGCAGCCGGAATCGTGCATCGGCCGGTGCAGCAGCGCGAAGTTGCCGTCGATCCGCCGCGGGAGGAGGGCGGCATCCTTGTCGTCCGGCTGCATCACGACTCCGCAGCGCTCGAAGTGGCGGAAGTCCTCGGTCAGCGCCAGCGCCACCGCCGGCCCGCTGCGGCTGTACGCCGTGTAGGCGATGGCGTATTTCCCGAGTTCTTCCATGTACGTGATGCGCGGATCCTCCACGCCCCAGACCTCCTCCGGGTGGCGCTCGGGATCGGGCGGGAAGGTCGGTGTCGGATCGATCACCCAGCCATCCACTCCGTTGGCCGAGCGGGCGGCGCACAGGTGGGAGTGGCCCCGGCGGTCCTCCACCCGGCAGAGCAGCAGCGTGGTGCCGTCGGCGAGGCGGGTGGCCCCGGCGTTGAAGACGGTGTGCGCCGGGTAGGGCCAGTCCGCCGCGGTGAGGATCGGGTTGTCGAGGTGCCGCTCGAAGAGAATGTCGTAGTGCTGTGGTGCGTTCATGGTCGGTATTGCCGCCAGGTGGACGTCAGGTGAGGTCGGCCCGTTCCGCTGAGCGCATGTCCCAGAGGGCAAGCAGGAAGGAGATGGTGGATTCGGCGCCCTGGTTCTCGTTCACGCGGTCCGCATGCAGTCCGTCCCGGCAGCCGCCGGTGGTGGCATCGTACACCGGCTGATGCAGGTGGTTCTGGCCGAGGAACCAGCCGAAGGCGGAGCTGGTGTAGCGGGACCAGCGGGCGTCGCCGGTGATCCGGTGGGCATCGAGGCAGGCCGAGACCATGCCGCAGGCTTCCACCGGCTGCTGATCGTAGCGCGCCGGCGGCGTCCCCCTGGAGTAGAAGCCGTTGGAGCCGACCGGGGCGAAGTAGCCGTCGGGCGTATGTTGCACCGATCCCAGCCAGTCGAGGGTCCCGGTGCCGACGAGCACCATGTCCTCCCGGCCCATGGCGGTGCCGGACCGGATCAGGGCCTGGGACAGGCGGGCATTGCAGTAGGTCACGTGGTCTTCGAACCAGGGCCAGTGGTCGTCGCTGGCGCGATCATACAGGTCGAGCAGCTTGGCGGTGAGCAGGTCGCGCATCGCCTGCACGCCGGTGTCGCCCTGGAACGCGCGCAGGTATTCATCAATGCCCAGGAGGGCGTAGGCCCACGCCCGCGGACTCGACAGGTGGGTGAGCGCCGGCAGCGCCGCATGAAACAGATCCCCGCCGAGGCTCCGGCGTCCGGGATCGCTGGCGCGCCCCACGACCGTCCCCAGCGCCCAGAGCGCCCGGCCGTGGCTGTCTTCGGAGCCGCGGGCCTCGCCCCAGGTCCGCCCGTAGGTGAGGAAGTTCCGGAACCGTCCGGAGGCGGGGTGAAAGGCGTGGCTCACGAAGGCCAGGTAGCGCGAGGCCAGGGCGCGGACCGACCGCCGGTCCACGTTGCCGGCCTCTTCCAGCAGGACCATGAGCAGGAGTGCCCGGGCGTTGTCGTCCAGGCAGTAGCCCTCCTCGTAACGCGGCACCACGAACGAGGCATGCTGCAGCATGCCGGTGTCATCGGTCATGCACTGCAGGTGGTCCAGGTTCAGCTCCGGCAGGCTGGCCGGCCGCTCGGCCAGCGTCCGCGCGCGGAAGGCGCTCCGCCGCCGCTCGGCGTGGCTGGCCACGGCCCGGTCCAGGCTCGCGACATGGCGCCGAGCCACGGCCCCCCAGGCCATCCCCCGGCCATACTCGGCCGCCCGCCGGCGCAGCACGGCGCCGCGCTCCTCGTCCGCCAGCAGCCCGATGACCTCCTGCGCGATGGCGCCGGAGTCCCGCCACGGGACCAGGATGCCGCGCCCCTCGGCAAGCAGCTCGGTGGCATAGCGGTACGGCGTGGAGATGACGGCCTTGCCGGCGCCCACCGCGTACGCCAGGGTGCCGGATGTGCTCTGCTCCGGCTTCAGATAGGGAGTGACGTAGATATCGGCCGCGGAGAGGAACTCGCCCAGCTCAGCCTGGCTCACGAACCGGTTGTGGAAGATCATGCTCGCATCCACCCCCAGCCGCTGAGCCCTGGCCTCCAGCATCAGGCGGTAGGTCTCCCCCGACTGCTCCAGCACGTGGGGATGGGTCGCCCCGAGCACGATGTAGACGGTATCGGGGTACTCCGCCAGAATCGCCGGGAGCGCGTCCACGACGTATTCGATGCCCTTGTCGGGCGAGAGCAGGCCGAAGGTGAGGATCACCGACTTGCCCTCCACTCCGAGCCGATCCTTGTTCCCGGCGGCGAACATCACCTCCGGGATCCCGTGCGGGATCAGGTCGATCTTCTCCGCGGCCACCCCATGCACCCGCTCCAGCAGCGCCGCGCCGTGTTCGCTCATCACCACCAGCCGCTCCGACAGCCGCACGATTTCGTCCATCACCCGGCGCTGCGCCGGGTCCGGGTCGGCGAGGATGGTATGCAGCGTGGTCACGATCGGCATCCGGAGCTCGCCCAGGAGCGGCAGCACCAGGCGCCCCGCCTTGCCGCCGAAGATGCCGTACTCGTGCTGCAGCGACACTGCGTCCACGGTGGACACGTTCAGGAAATCCACCGCGCGGCGGTACGAGGCCACGTCGCTTTCCTCGATCTCGAAGCGGACCATCGGCGGGTAGGCGTGCCGCCGGCCGGCATCGTTCATCGCGACGACGAAGGAATCGACGCCGGGGAACTTTCTCGTCAGCGCCGCGGCCAGGTCGGTGGTGAAGGTGGCGATGCCACACTGCCTCGGCAGGTGGTTGCCCAGCAGCGCTACCCGATGCAGGAGCGGTGGACGCGGGGCGGAGTCGCCGTCATGATCGTTGGACCCAGCAACCAACACGGGGGAAGGAGCCGAGGGATACGCCAGAACCACGGGACCAGTCCTGCCTGGCACAAAGGGAGGGAAGCCGGCGGTCGGGGGCCGGGAGTCATGCCTGCGTGGCGAGGCCGGGGATCGGCAGCGACAGGGGATCGGTCGGCGCCGGCGATCGGTCCTGAGGAATGGCTCTGTAATATACCCCCTTGGCCCTGCCACCGCGTCCTGTCTTCAACCCCAGCCGCTCAGGGTGTCGGCACGCGCCGAAGCAGCATCCCGAGCGTGGGCACCTCGCGGCCCTCGGCGGTGATGAACCAGCCGCGTTCGTCGAACACTCCCTCGGGCGTGAGGTGCATGCGGTACTGGACCTTGCCGCCCCGCGCCTCCGTCTCCCACGTGTACCCGCTGTCGGTCGCGATGATGGGGAATTCGCCGTAGTGGCCGGTGGTGATGTACGAGCGCATGAGGTAGCCCCGGTCCGGCAGCCAGTCGATCGTGGCGACGGCATGAAACACGGTGTCTCCCACCACCCCGTTGGCCAGCGCCCGCCCGACACCCTCGACCAGGAGCACCTGCCCGCCCAGCGCGTACCGAATGGACTCGGTCTGCCGCATCTCGCGCCGGGTCCCGGGGCCAGTCATCGCCCACGCGTCACCCGCCCACGCGCCCACCATGAAGGAAACCCGCTCCATCGCCGTCCGCCGGGCCGCGGGATCGCCCGCCGTGCCGGTCTGTGCTCCCAGCGGAGCGGCCAGGGCCGCCGAGAACCCCAGTGCAGCAATCACCGCCGTGACCTGCCGGCAGAGACCCCGCATGGCCCATCCATATCGTTGCATCGATTCCCTCCCGAGGGTGGTGATAGGCCGCGTTCTCGCGGCCTCAGCCAGCGACTCGCCCTACCGAAACTCGGCGCCGGTGGGTTCTCACCCACGCCGCCAGCACCACCACTCCCGCCACAGCCCCGGCCCCGAGCGCCGGCACCACCAGGCCACTCGGCACCAGCCCGCGAATGGCGCCGAGCACCGCCAGGCCCGCCGCGGTGCCGAGCAGGTAGCCCGCCAGCTCCAGCCGGCTCACGGGAACGACCGCTGGCAACGGCCGGGGCTCCGCCGGCCAGAACAGCACCGACTTGAGCCGGTGATAGTCCCAGCACAGCAGGAACAGCGCGGCCAGCAGCATGCCCCCGGTGATCAGCGGCGTCCCCGTGAAGTGCAGTGCCACCGTGATCACGAAGATGTTGAGGATGATCGGGAAGAACAGCACGGCGCCGAGGGTGGCGGTGCTGGGGATCAGCAGCAGCGCCCCCGCCACCAGCTGGGACAGGCCGAGGAATCGCCAGTACCCGCCGGTGCGATACATGGCGTCGAAGAAGTGCCCGATCGGGGTCTCGGTGGACATGGCGCTGAAGGGCAGCCCCTGCACCTTGACCAGCGCCGTCGGCACAAAGGCGAGCGCCAGCAGCAGCCGGCTGAGGATGGCCAGCCGCTGCAGCGCGAACTGCTCACGCGCCCGGGCGTGGAGCCGGTCGAGGAAGGCTTCCATGTACCCTGGCTCCGTGGGGGTGGGGACTGCCGGCGCTCGGCGAGCAATCGCTCCGACCGGTCCAGGCAGGACGGGAGGGAGTGGCACAGGTTTCATTATCCCGCGTAGGTTCTTCCGACGGAATCCCCGCGACTGGAGTCCCGATGATCGCTCCATCCCTCCTGGAGGCAGCCGCCAGGCATCTCGGCCGAGGCCTGCGGCCGGTGGCGCGCCTGGAGGGTGGGGAAGAGGCGATGGTCTTCCGGCTCGAGAGCGACGCCGGGCCGCTGGTCCTGCACGTGAGCCCCCCTTGGCGGAGCCGAGCCGAACTCGAGTGGGCCCACGCGGTCTCGGCGCTGGCCCGCGCCTCCGTTAGCCAGGCGGCGAGCCCACTGACGGGATCGGGCGGCACCATCCTCGAGTGGGAGGGACGCTGGGCCGCCGTCTCGCCGTTCGTCGAGGGAGAGATGCTGGATCGCGAGGATGCCGGTCTCCGACTGGGCGCCGTGGAGCTGCTGGCCGACATCCATAACGCGCTGGCCGGCGCCACGCTGGGCCCGCGTCCACCCTCGGGGCCGGGGCATCCATCGGCTCCACCCGGCGCGGCGGAGCTGGAGGACGCCGAGCTGGATCGCTGGTGGCGGGAGCACACCGGCGGCCTCCTCCAGGGAGTGGTCCACGGGGACTATTACCGGCGGAACCTGCTATGCCGAGCCGGCCGCATCGTGGCAGTCATTGATTGGACCGACGCGCTGATCCAGCCCCTGGCGCTGGAGCTGGCCGGGGCGACCTTCGAGTTCTGCCGCGATGACGATCATGTGCTCGACTACGATCGGGCTCGGGCGTTCGTCGCCGCCTATTGCCGTCGCGGCGGACCGGTACCGGCCCGGGAGCTTGGCATGATCGTGCCGCTCGCCCGCTGGTGGGTCCGCCGTGATGCGCAGGCTGCGCTCGCCGCCGGACCGTCAGTGGATGACTACGCCCGGAACCAGGTCCGCGCCTTCCACGCCTTGCGGGACGTGCGGCTGGAGGGTGAGTAGGAAAGGCCGCTGACCGCCGCGCGGCTATCGGTGGGAAACGCGGTGCCCGGCCCCGGTCAGCGCCGCGACCGCCCGCTCGAGGTCCGCCGCCTTGACCAGCACGTAGTCGGTATCAAAGGTGGAGATGGCAAAGATGCTCAGGCCCGCCTCCGCCAGCGGCCCCACGATGGCGGACAGCACGCCGACCAGGTCGAAGGCCAGCGGGCCCCGGACCCGGAACGAGCGATAGTCGCGCTCGCACCGCACCCCGTCGGGGATGGCCGACTGCACCGCCGTGATGGACAGCTCGTCCCGCGTCCGGCTGATGGTGACGAACTGCTCCGCCTCCACCGCCCAGCCCGGGATCGGAGCACCGGGGGGCAGGCGACAGATCGCCAGCGTCTCGGGCAGGACCTCCAGCTCCACACCGGGAGGCCGCGCCGAACTCGGGGTGGCATCATGGTCGGTGGACAGGGCGCCTCCGGGGTTCAATCACGGTCAGGGGTCATCTCCATGCGTCAGGCGAGCCGCTACCGCTTGATGAGGCGGTGGTCGAACGCGAACGGCGTGAGATTGCCCAGCGTAAACCGGCCGAAGGCAGGATGCCGGGGATTCAGCAGGTAGTTGCGGCTGCCTGTCACGATGGCGCTCGGCACCTGGAGAACGGCGGAGCGCCCGGCCTCGAGCCAGGCGTCGCCCAGCGTCCGCAGCTCGGACGGGGCGGGGGCATCGCGCCAGGCGGATGGCAGGTCCCCGGCGGCGAGCGCCATGACCTGGGACGCCGGAAACTCCACCGATACCAGCGAATAATGGGCGAGCGCCGCCGCGCTCTGCAGGTGGACCAGCACCTCGAGCGCCGCCAGCGCCGCCGAGTCGGCGGTGTAGACGGCGGGCCGGCCCGGACTGGTCCACCGGCCGCCGTAGAGCCGGGCCCCTTCGCCGTCGAACGGGTAGGCGGCGTATTTCGTCTTGAGGATCCGCCACGCCACCGGCACCTACGAAAAGACTCCGTGCTCCAGCCGGCCCATGAGCGACTCGACCTCCCGCGCGCCCACCTCGGTGCTCGTCAGGGCGAGAGGCGCCCGGCCGCCCAGCGCCGCCTGCGGCGAGCCGAGCCAATGCCGGGCCTCGGCGCCGTTGCCCTCGAACAGTTCGACGCACCGGCCGTAGACCCGCGACAGGCGCACCAGCCGGTCGGATTCGTCGGGCTGGAGCCGGCCTTCCTCCTTGCGCCGGTGCAGGGTCCGGGCGGGGATGCCCACCAGCTCGGCCAGGTCGGCCAGCGGCAGGTCGAGGGCGGTGCGGAGCTGCTCGAAGGCGTGGAAGGAGAGCCCCTTCGAAATGTGGCGCACCAGGTCCAGCGGACCCGACGGCCGGAGCCCCAGGTACTCGGCGTAGCCGACCGAAGAGGCGAGCGGGGCGGCGGGTTCGGCGAGCCGGAGGGAGCGTTTGCGTGTTGCCATATGGCGGAATGTATGGTGCCATGTGGCTGGCGGTCAAGGGGGCGGTCCACTCGGCGCGGGCCAACCGCCTTCACTCACCGAAACCCCATGCTCCGCCGCCCCTCGGCGGCCGGTACCGGCTCCATGAGCTGGCGAATGGCGTCGAACACCACCCGGAACTTCGCGTCGTACGTCCGCTCCAGCTCGGCGAGTTTCCGGGCCAGGTCGGCATGGCTCCCCAGCAGTTGCCGGAGCCGGACGAACGCGCGCATGATCTCGACATTCACTGCGACGGCCCGCGGGCTCCGGAGGACGCTTGAGAGCATCGCGACGCCCTGCTCGGTGAAGGCGTAGGGCGGGTGCCGGCGGCCACCCCAGCCGGCACTTGAAATCACGAATTGTGACTTCAAGTCTGCCGCTTCATCGGGGGTCAGCTGGAACATGAAATCTGCCGGAAATCGCTCCCGGTTTCGTTTGACGGCTTGAATCAGCACGCGATGCTCCACCCCGTAGATCGCTGCGAGATCGGGGCTGAGCAGCACCCGCTGCCCGCGAAGAAGCAGGATCTGGTGGGCGACCTGGTCGGCCACCTCCAGGGCATTGGCGGGTTTCCGGTCGGATCGGGGCAAGGCACACTCGCAAGATTGGGAATGCCCCAACTTGGGCGACCGCCCCGACGTCCCGGTACCGAAATCACGCGCGCTGCGCCAATTCCCTGGTCCTACGTTATGGCCGAGCTGTGGAGCTGTGGAGCTGTGGAGCTGTGGAGCCGCGGCTCAGTCCTTGAATGGCGACTTGGACGGCCGGGCTCGGCCCGAGTCGCCGGGCGTTCCCAGCAGCCGCTGCAATTCTTCCTCGCTCAGCTCGAACGGATCGGCCTCGTACCCCGGCGGGTCGATCCGCAGAATCTTCCCCGGGTTCTCCTGGACGGGATGGAACTCCCAGGCCGAGCGGGAGAGGTCGCGCACTTCCCACTCGTGGCCCTCGGGATCGGTGAAGCGACGGTAGCCCATGGCCGCGCTCCTGCATTGGTGTCTGACCAAGGTAGCTCGATTCCGAGCCGCCTAGCTATACGCCATCGCCGGCAGCCCGGCATGCTTCCGGAGCAGCGCCAGCTGGCCCAGGTGGTAGCCCTCGTGCTGCACCAGGAAGATCAGCACGCCGAGCAGGCTCTTGCTCTCGACCGGGAGGCCGGAGTCGAGCTTGGCATCGAGCTGCTGGGCGGTGAGCCCGTCGAGCCGCTGGCCCAGGCTCTTGCCCACCGCGGTCCACGCCGAGCCGATCTCGGCGAGGGTCGGGTAGGAGGACACCTTGGCGATGTTGTTGAAGCCGCCTTCGGCGCCCTTGAGCGGACTGGCTTCCTTGGCGCCGAGCGCGCTCAGGAGGTAGTAGCGGGAGTCCACCAAGTGGGCGGCAATGAAGGCGGCGCAGTTGGTGCTGTCGGAGGGCCGGGCTTGAGCTTTCTTGTCGGGGAAGTCGGCCAGGCAATTGAGGAACAGGCGGTTATTGAGCCGGAGCATCTCGGCGAGCGGGGCGACGCGGGGGTCCATGGCAGGTCTCCTATGTTGTCAGGTGTCTCAGTGGCGTTCGATGCCATCGAGCTATCGAGCCCTATCGAGTCTATCGAGCCGTCGAGGTGGGGAAGGGTCTCCAGGCGCTGGAGGTGCGCTCTTACCCGTGGCTGGCAGACCGGGCACCGCGCACCTACGCGCCTTCCGACCCTCCCCCACCTCGACGGCTCGTCATCCTTCTCGCCTTTGCCCAATCGCCCAATTACCTACCCGCCCAGCACCCTCGCCGCCTGCCTCCGATGCACCAGGTCATGCCCGGCATACATCCGCATCGTGTGGCTGACCGACTCGGGTCCGCGTTCCACATGCAGAAACGCGCGCTCCCGCTCGGTGGGCGTGGCGCGATCGAGCAGGCGGAGATTCATGCGGCGGAGGGTGGCGAACTCTTCGAGGGCGGTGGCGGCGTCGGCCTCCTGGTAGCGGAGCCGCTCGGCCCAGAGATCCTGGTCGTAGCCGCCGATGGTGGGGCGGTCGTGGGCCAGGGCCATGCGGATCCGGAAGCCGCCCACCAGCTCGCTGTCCGCGAGGTGCTGGAGCACCTGGCAGACCGACCACTTCCCCGGCGCTTCGGGCCGTGCCAGCTCCGCCGCACTCCGGCCGGCGACCAGCTTCCGGAGCGCGTCAGGCGTCTCGCGCAGCACCTCGAGCGGGTCGCGACTCCCCAGCGTGGCGAGGATCGCGGCGGTGTAGGCCTGGGCCGCGGCGGCGGCGTTCCCCGCGGGGTTGGCGAAGTCGGACACTGGTAGTTCTCCCCATTATGGAGGGCGATTAGACGGTTGGGCGGTTGGACGGTTAGACCGTTCGGTCAGGGTCCGAAACCAAGGTAGCCTCGAGAACCAACCGCCGAACCACCGAACCGTCCAACCGCCTCATCCGCACTTCCCCCAGCCACATTGCCGGCAGGCGATACAGCCGGAGTTATGGACCACCGGGCCCGCGCACTCGGGGCAGACTCGGATCTGGTTGCTGATCAACGGGTTAGTGGCCTGGTACCGGGTGGGCAGGAGCTGTGGATTGGTGGGCGGGGCCATGGTGTCCTCTGGGTCCGGAGGAGCAACTGCATGACCCGAAGATACACCGAAGTTGGAGGCGAGGCAAGGAGGGATTGAGCCGCCGAGTGCGTGTGGGGGGTGCGTCGCGGAGAGATCCTCGTGGTGAAGGCCGGCGAGGCCCACAAGTTCCGCAGCATCGGCGACGAGCCGCTGATCCTGATGGACGTGCACCTCGGCGCGCGGTTCGTGCAGGAGAACCTCGAGTAGGGCCGCCGCCGCTCCCTCACCTCGGCCGGACCTAATTCCCCGCGGGCCGGGCCGGGCGCCAGCCGGCCAGCCGTTCCGCCTCGAGACGGTCGAGCTGTGCGGCGTACGCCGCGTCGGCGACGAGGTTCACCGTCTCCTGGGGATCCTGCCTGCGGTCATACAGTTCCCACGCCACATACTGATGGTTCGACCAGTTCATCCAGGCCACGTAGTGCCAGCGGTCGGTCAGCATGCTGTAGCCCATGTAGGGGATGCTGTCAGGCGCCACCCAGATGCCGCTCCGGAGATACTGGCTGAAGACGGCCGACTTCCACGGCCGCGGGCCGCCGGTGAGCAGCGGGACCGCGCTGCTTCCCTGCAGGTGTGACGGCACCCGCAGGCCGGCCAGCTCGGCGAGGGTGGGGTAGATGTCCACCAACTCGACCATGGGCTCGACCCGGACGCCGGGCGCGATCCGTCCCGGTGCCCGGATGATGAGTGGCACATGGGTGTCGATGGTGTAGTTGGTCATCTTGGCCCAGCTGTTGTGCTCCCCCAGCTTGTAGCCGTTGTCCCCCCAGAGCACCACGATCGTGTTCTGGCTCAGCCCCAGCGAGTCGAGCTGGCCCAGCAGCCGGCCGACCTGGGCGTCCACATAGCTGACCGAGGCGTAGTAGCCGTGCTTGAGATGGCGGGCCGCCTCCGGTGTCAGCGCCCCATCGCGCGGATGGGGCGTGGTGGAAAAGTCGGCGTAGCCCCGGAGCTCCCGCATGGTATTGATGGCCATGAGCGGCGCGCCCCGGGGCAGCTCGCGCGTCGGGGACATCGGAATCGCGTCGGGGTCGTACAGGTCCCAGTAGCGCTTGGGCGCGTTGAACGGCAGGTGGGGACGGTAGTAGCCGATCGCAAAGAAGAACGGCTTCCCGGCGTCCCGCAGGGACCGCAGCGTCTGCACCGCGTAGTTGGTCTGGGCCCCGTCGTAGTAGGCGCTGTCCGGCAGGTCGAGCGCCTCGGTGGCGTTGGCCTTGAGGTACCACTGGCCGAACCGGTCGATGTACCGGTCCTGCTGGCCGGCCCGGAGGATCTCGGCCTTACGGATCTCCTGGATGGACACGTTGACCCGCCCGTGATACACCGCGTCGGGATCGAAGGGGAAGCCGGGCACGTAGTAGGAGGGTTCGCTCCAGGAGAGCGAGTCCGGCAGGGTGTTGTGGTAGATCTTGCCGACGCTGAGCGCGCGGTAGCCCGCCGCCATGAAGTGTTGCGGGAGGGTCACTGCGCCCGGCGTGGTGCGCCGGAAGTCGGTGTCGAGATCCCACACCCGGAGCGAGTCCGGGCGCAGGCCCGTCATCAGCGAGGCGCGCGACTGGTTGCACGCCGCTTCCTGGGCGTAGGCCTCCAGAAAGACCGCCCCCTCGCGCGCCAGGCGGTCGATGTTAGGGGTGTGGACGTACCGATCCCCGTAGGCGCCGAGGACCGGCCGGAGGTCGTCCACCGCGATGAACAGCACGTTGGGAGGCGGAGCGCTGGCCGTCGAAGCGCACCCGGCAAGCAGCAGGGCGCCGAGCGTACCGCGAAGCCGCTGAGCAGTCAGCATTCAGTCACTCCGTTGACGAGGAAGCCGGGGTCGGTCAGTTCCCCGGCGGCACCCGGCGTTCATACCCGGGCCGGGCCGGCGGCGTGGCCGGATGCTCGCGGGCCAGCCGGGTGACCTCGGCGATGGCCCGCTCCAGTTGCGGGTCGCGCCCGCGGGCCAGCGCCGCCGGATCTTCTCCCACCTCGATGTCCGGCTCGACCCCGTGACCCTCCGGGAACCAGGTACCGTTGACGTCATACATCCGAAAGGTCGGCACCGTGACACCGCCGCCATCTACCAGCCCGGGATTGCCGGAGATGCCGATCAGCCCACCCCAGGTGCGGGTGCCGATGAGCGGGCCCCGCTTGGCCGCGCGGAAGTAGAACGGGAAGGCATCCCCGCCCGAGCCGCTCCAGCCGTTGATCAGCATCACCTGGGCTCCCCGATGTCCCACCGGCGGCCACGGCCAGTCCTCGCCGTTACGCACCGCCCAGTAACTCAGCATCGGCCGGTTGAGCAGCTCGATGAACCGGTCGGGGATCTGCCCGCCGCTGTTGAACCGCTCGTCGATGACCAGGCCGTCCTTTTCCCACTGGGCCATGAACTGGCGCATCAGCTCGTTCTGGGCGTCCTGCCCGGTGCTCTGCACGTAGACGTAGCCGATCTTGCCGCCGCTGGCCTTGTCCACCTGCTGCCGCCGCTGCTCCACCCAGTCGCGGTAGCGCAGCTCGGTCTCGTCGCTTACCGGGGTGACCAGCACCTGCCGGGCGCCGGCCATGGTGGCCGAGTCGTTCACGGTGAGCTGGAGCGGGCCGTCCCCCAGCCCCTGGAAGGCGGCCCATGGGTCGCGGGTGGGGTCGAGCGGCACGCCGTTCACCGCCAGGACCCAGTCCCCCTGCTTTACCCCCGCGGCTGCCTCGGCCAGCGGAGCCCGCACGTCGGCATCCCAGGGTCCGCCGGCGATGATACGGCGAATCCGGTAGGCGCCCCGCTCCAGGGCCCAGTCGGCGCCGAGCATCGCCACGCCCCGGCTGGGGGCGGACTCGAGGTCGCCGCCGCCCCGGTAGGTGTGCGAGGCGTTGAGTTCGCTGATGAACTCGCCCACCACGAAGTTCACGTCCCAGCGGGTCACGGCATCGTCCAGCAGCTTGCCGTAGCGCTGCCGCATCGCGTCCCAGTCCACCCCGTGCATCCCGGGATCGTAGAAATAGTCCCGCTCGAACCGGTACACGTCGGTAAACATCTGCTTCCACTCGGCCCGCGGGTCCACCGTGGCCACCATCTCTCCGGTGCGGAGCGGCTTGTCCATCTTCTGGTCCGGCTTGAGTTCCACGATGGCGTACTTCGCCTTGGACCGCACCAGCAGCCGGGTGCCGTCCTGGCTGAGCGCCATTCCGTCGGCGTCGGCGAGGATGGTCTTCTCCTCCCGCGCCTCGAGGTCGAAGTACTTGATCGGGTTGGCGTCCTCGCCCGAACCGGTGCGCGGCCCGCGGCGGTAGATCACCTTGCCCTTCACCGCGACGAGTTCGCCGAAGTTGCCCGGCTTGGGTGGCAGGGCCACGCCCCGCATCTCGAAGCCGTCGAGGTCAATGCGGACCTCCGGCTTCGGCTTGGTGGAGTCGGCCTTGGTGGAGTCGGCCTTGGCGGTGTCGGGCTTGGTCGCCGTGGTGTCTTTCCCTTCGGTATCGTTCCTGGGCCCGAGCGGCGACTTCACGTCGGTCCGGAGCGGCACCGCCACCAGGGTGGTGGAGTTGGGGTAGGTCCACGAGTTGTCGAAGTCGCCGTAGACCGGCGTGAAGTCCCGGTTGGAGAGGTAATAGAGGTACTTCCCCTCGGGATCGAACACCGGCTGCGCATCGGAGAAGTAGCTGCTGGTGGCCTGGGTGAGCTTGCCGGCCTTGGTGTCGTACAGGAAAATCGCGTTGTTGGAATGGGTGACGGGCCGGGACCAGGCGATCCACCGGCTGTCGGACGACCAGGAGAAGGTCATGCCCTCCAGGCCACCGTGGCCCATCCACTGCGGGCTCCGGTCCAGCTCGGTCAGCTTGTCGGTCCCCACATCGTACAGCCGGATGCGCGCCGCCTGGTCGGCGAACATCAGCTTCTTGCTGTCCGGCGACCAGTACGGCTGGTAGCGGAACCCGGCGCCCATTGTGGTGAGCACCTTCTCCGTGCCGCTGCCGTCCGCCGGGCGCAGGGTGAGCTCGTATTCCCCGGTGCGATCGCTCCAGTAGGCGAGCGTCTTGCCGTCGGGAGACCAGGCGGGGTAGCGCTCCGCCACCCCCGAACTCTGCGACAAGTTGAGGATCGGGCCGTTCTCCGCCGGTACCGTCACCAGGTCTCCCCGGGCCGCGAACACGGCCCGCTTGCCGGTGGGAGAGATGCCCCACCAGTCGATCCGGTCGGTGACGCTCACGCCCCGGGGCCGGAGAGTGGCCTCGTCGGTCACCACCTGAATCTTCACCTCGGCCGGCTTCTCGGTGGCCAGGCTCAACAGCCAGAGCCGGCCGCCCTGCTGGTACACGATGTCGGTGGGGCCGATGGCGGGGAAGGTGATGTCGTAGTCGGTGTACCGGGTGACCTGCCGCACCTGCTTGGACCGCACGTGGTACGCCCAGAGGTTCTGGCGCTGCTCGGCGCCGCGGTCGGAGAGGAAGTAGAGCAGGGTATCGCCCCGCCACATGGGCAGGCTCTGGTTGGCGTCGGTCCGGGCCACCAGCGTGGCCGAGGTGTCGCGCAGGTCGAACAGCCAGATCTCCGAATTCCAGCCGCCGCGGTAGCGCTTCCAGGTGCGGAAGTCCTGGCTCTTCGGTACATAGGCGAACAAGCGCCCGTTCGGCGAGAACGCGCCGAACTCGCCGTACGGCACCGGGAGCTTGGCGGGGAGCCCGCCCTCCTTGGCCACCACGAAGAACTGGCTGTAGCGCTGCCGGCCGCTCTCCCGGCTGGAGGCGAACAGCAGCTTGCCGTCCGGGGTCCAGTCCACCAGCCGGTCGGTCATGGGGTGATAGGTCACCCGGCTGGCCTCGCCGCCGAGCGCCGGCGTCCAGTAGACGTCGGTATTGCCGTCGTAGTTGGCGCTGTAGGCGAGCGACTTGCCGTCGGGAGAGAACCGGGGGAACGCCTCCTCGCCGGGCGGGGAGCTGAGCCGGGATGCCACGCCGCCGGTCTTGGGCACCACCCAGATGTCGCCGGCATAGACGAAGGCGATCTGGCTGGCGGAGACGTCCGGGTAGCGGAACATCCGCGCGTCCACTTGTGCGGCGAGCGGCGTTCCGATCAGGGACGCTGCGGCAAGCAGGGCAACGGCTCGCATTAGGGAGTCCTCGTGAAAGAGTCCGGTGGTTCTCTCCGGCAACGCACTTTAGCCTGACGGGTCAAACGCTCGCAAGTTATTCACGCGACACGAAGCTGGTGAGCGGCAGCAGCGGCGTCAGGCGTGGGCCAGGAGGCCGCCGCTCCCCAACCGCTCCGGCCGTCGGTAGACTTCGCCATGCGCAAACATGTGCTGCTCTATGGTCTGGTCGCCGGCGTTCTCATTGCCGGGCTCAAGCTCATCGAGTACCGCTGGCTGGTGGTGGAGCATTCCGTGGAGATCTACGGCGGGCTCGTGGCCGCCGTGTTCGCCGGCCTGGGCATCTGGCTGGGCCTGAAGCTGACCCGCCGCAAGGAAACCGTGGTGGTGCGCGAGGTGACGGTCCCCGCACCGGTCCACTTCGAGCGCGATCAGGCCAGGGTGGAGTCGCTGGGCATCACCCCCCGCGAACTGGAGATTCTCGAGCTGATCGCCGAAGGGCTCAGCAACAGGGAGATCGCCGAGCGCGTGGCGGTGAGCGAGAATACGGTGAAGACCCATTCGAGCCGGGTGTTCGACAAGCTCGGCGCCCGGCGGCGGACCCAGGCGGTGCAGCTGGGGAAGAGTCTCCGGCTGATCCCCTGACCGGTTTCGCCGCTGCGGGGGCGGTGCAACCGCCCTCGATCTCCACCTTTCGTATGATGTTCCCTGGCAAATGGCGTCGATCACCCGTTCGGGTGACGCGCGCCGGGCGGCCGATCGCTAAACTGGGCCGTCCTCAACTCGGGAGCTGCAATGCGGAAGATTGTACTCACCTTCGGCCTCATCGCCGGCGCCATCCTGTCCGTCATGATGGCGATCACCATCCCGTTCCAGGAGCAGATCGGCTTCGACAAGGGCGCGGTCATCGGGTACACCACGATGGTCCTCGCCTTCCTGATGGTGTTCGTCGGGGTCAAGGCGTATCGGGACAACGTGAACGGCGGGAGCGTGAGCTTCGGTCGAGCCTTCCTGGTGGGCCTCTTGATCACAGCGGTGGCCAGCGTCTGCTACGTCGCCACTTGGGAAGTCATCTACTATCAGTTTGTCCCCGACTTTGCCGACAAGTACGCCGCCTACGCAGTGGAAAAGGCGAAGACGTCCGGGGCCAGTGAGGCGCACATCGCCCAGAAGGTGCAGGAGATGGCGTCGTTCAAGGAGATGTACAGGAACCCGCTGGTGAACATCGCGTTCACCTTCCTCGAGCCCCTGCCGGTCGGACTCCTGTTCACCTTGCTGGCCGCCGGCGTACTGAGCCGGAAGCGGCGGGCCGAGGTGCCGCAGCCGCAGTAACCCGTTCCTCCCTGGGCGGGCCCTGACTACTCTTGCCGAAGCGCGCGGCATACCCGATATTACCCGGTATGCCGAAGGCCAGATACGCCCGCATCGCCATCACCCTCCCCCCGGACCTGGTCAAAGCCGCCGACCGGGAGGCAAAGCGCGTGGGCCGCTCCCGGAGCTGGGTCATCGCCGACGCCCTGCGGCGGGTGGTGGCGGCGCCCGGTGGGGCGGGGGCGGCGGAGCCCACGAGGGCACATGCCGGCGTGGTGCGGGAGACGATGGCGTCCCCCTACGCCGAAATGGAAGGGGAGATGGCCGAGGTGGAGGAGCGGCGCTTTCGGGCAGGGCTAGCGCTGTCGCCCACGGAGCGGCTCCGGCGGGCGGATGACCTGATGCGCCTGGCCCGCGCGGTACGTCCCCCGACCGGCCGGGTGCAGGTAGTGGGCTTCGACAGCTTCGAGGATTTCTGGCAATGGAAGACCGCCCGGCAGGTCGCTGGAGCCGTCCGCGGGTAGCCGCGGCGGAAATCGGCGCCGTACTCAACCAGGAAGGCGCGCGGTACCTCGTGATCGGGGGGATCGCGTGCATCCTGCACGGACACATCCGTGCCACTACGGACCTCGACATCCTCATCGAGCGCACCCCCGAGAACGCGGCCCGGGTGCTGGAGGCGCTGTCACAGGTGGGCTACGGGTTCGCACGAGAATGGCTCCCGGAAGAGATTCTCCGGAAGCCGATCACCATGATTGGTGATGACCCGGCGGTGGACATCTTTACTGTGGCGTGGAGCGTCAAGTACGAGGACGCGGCGGCACGCTCGGTCACCATGGAGGTGGAGGGGGTCATGCTGCCGGTCATCGGGCTCGAGGACTTGATTGCCACCAAGCGGACGCCCCGCGATGTTGACGCCCTCGATGTGAAGATCCTGCAGCGCATCCTCGACGCTCGGCGGCCGTCGCCTTGACGAGGTGAAACGGTGGCGGAACTTTGCCACCACACGGCCCACCCTCCCCGGAGCCCCATGGCCACCGACCCCGCCTTCGCCCCCCATCTTCCCGCGCCCTACTACGCCGTCATCTTCGCCTCGAGGCGCACGCCCACGGACGACGCCGGCTACGGCGTCATGGCCGAGCGGATGGCCGCCCTCGCGGCGACGCGGCCGGGCTATCTCGGCATCGAGAGCGTCCGCGGCAGCGACGGGTTCGGGATCACGGTGTCGTACTGGGAGAGTCCCGAGGCCATCCGGGCCTGGAAGGATCACGCCGACCACATCGTGGCCCAGGAGACCGGCGTGAAGAACTGGTACGAACACTACGAACTCCGGATCGCCCGGGTGGAGCGGGCCTATTCGGGGCCGATCGGGAAGCTGCACCAGACGGCGTGGGGTGGCGGCGCCTGAGCGGCCGCCCGGTCCATGACCCCTCCCGACTCCGCTGATCTCGCCCAGCTGGCCCACCTCGCCGGTAACGACGACGACGAGATTGCGCGGGAGGCCGAGCGGGCGATCGAGCGGGCGATCGAGCGGCTGGTCGGGGAGCGGGTTGTGGATGAGCCGGAGTTCGTGGCCAATCGGGCCCTCGGTCCCGACCAGATCCCCGTCGGCACCCGCGACCAGCACGCCGTCGCCCGGCTCGCCTACACCTTCAACGCCTATACGGTCTTCGGGAACAACGGCGTGGTGATGGCCTTCGGCAACGCCGTGCGCCACCGCTTCCGCCGTACCGGCAAGGCGCCGGTCACGGTCACCGGCGCCCGCACCGCGCTGTTCATCGAGGCCCGCCGCCGGGTGCACCAGGCGGCGGATATTTCGGAGACCGAGTGGATCTACACCGACGCGCTGCTGGTGTCGCTCCGGGAGGCGGTGAGCCGGGCCGGCCCGGGCTGAGCGCCGGGCCGCCTACGGTGCCGGCTCGATCAGCACCCGCTCCCGCAGTGCCGCCACCCCCTCCCGCCAGCCCGGTGCCAGCTCCGGCCGGAACTCTTCCCACCAATCCTTGAGCTCCGACTGGCTGGTGATCCGGTCGATGACCCTGAGGGTAAGGTCTACGACGGCCTGGTCCGCCACCATCGGCGTTTCCTTCACCCAGCGTCGGGCATCGTCGTGCAGGTCGGCAGGTGCGCCCCGGAGCCAGCCCACTGCCTCGGCGGCGAGGAGTGCGGTCTGGCAGGCCCCGACCGGTCCACCCGCCAGCGCTTCGTTGAGCGCCGAAGTGATGTGGGTGATGTCCTTGCCGTAGCGGAGGTCGAACAGCCAGTCGAGCGGCTTGTCGTCGTGGGCGCTTTCGGTGACCCAGGTGCGCTGCATGGGATGTCATCCCGGGAGGAAGCAATGCAGGATTCTACGGCCGGCCCGGGACGTGTCAATCGGCCCGGCTCCGCGGACGCCGGGGCCGGATTGCTCCACCGCAGCCTCTTACCGATTTCCTCTCCCGACGACACTTAACCCCCAGCCGTGCCTCCGCCCGCACGGCATCTGACATTCACTCATGACAGGGGGAGTAATGAAGTACATGATCAGCTGGTTCGAACGCACGCAGGGGTCGCCCATGGAGTACGAGAATGCCCAGAAGCGGATCCTCGAGGTGTTCACCCAGTGGACGGCACCATCCAATTTCAAGATCGAGCTGTTCGTGGTACGCGTCGGCGAGTGGGGCGGACACATGCTGGTGGAGTGCGACGATCCGCTGACCGTGCACAAGGTCTGCTCGACCTTTCCGTCCTTTGTCTTTGAGGCCCGGCCGGTGGTCCCGGTCATGGACGCGGTCCGGGTGGAACTGGAAGCGATCACCTGGCGGGATGGATTGAAGAAGAAGTAGTCCCGGGGCGGCGCACGCCACCGGCGTGCGCCGCGCTCTCGGATCCGCTTCATGGCCATCCTGGCCGCCCTCCGTGTTACAGGAACAGGGCCAGCAGCAACACCACCGCACACAGACCGACCAGGCACCGGATCATCCACGCGCTCCTCCGCCCGGTCAGGATCTGCCGCAGGCCGTACACCGCCGCCGTGACCCCGAAGGCGGTCACGGCCAGGAGCATGGCCAGTGCGATCCTGCCCTGCGTCGGCGCGCCCGAGAAGCGAGTCCCGCCCACGCTTGTGCCCGGGTTGAGCAGCATGGGGCCGGTCACCCAGAGGACCCAGCCCATGACGCCGCTGATCAGGAGGCCGCCGCCCAGCAGCACCCAGCCGAACCGGCGCGACCACCGCCGCGACTGCAGGCTCTGCCCGCATTGTGGGCAGTGCGACATCAGCTGATAGGTCTCATGGCCGCACTGGGCGCACCTGCTCAGATCCTCGGGATCGGAGCCATCGCCCGTACCGTGGAAGAAATCGGCCGCCTGGGGCCCGCCTCCGCGGAAGTGGCCGACCACCATGCCGGCCGCCCGCAAAGCCTCCGCCCCGACCGGGAATCGCAGCGCCGAGCGCGTTGCGGAACGCGGAATGCCGGAGGCGCCGTGCCCGCCGCCGGGGTAGTACAACTGGAGTTCGATCACCGGCGGCTGGCCGTCGTGCAGGGTCGCCGCGGTGATCTCGGGGGTGCCGCGGCGGGGCAGCTGGTGGATGCGCGGGCCGACCTGCACAGCAGTCCGGCCGACGATGACCTCGATGCCCTCGGTCACCGCTTCCGTGGGAAGGAACAGTTCGTTGGGGAGCGTGCCGGCCTCCTGGCTCCATTGGCGATCCCTCGCGACGAACGCGCGCCAGGCCGCCGTATCCACCCGCCAGCGCGCCAGGAGGTCCTCGCCGCGCGCCAGTGCGTCCATGGCCCGCGCGTCGAAATGCCGGAACAGCGCGGTGCCCCCACCGAAGAGGATGGCCGTGCTGCCATAGATGACCAGGCTGGCTCGGACTGCGTCCTGCGCCCCGGCGACTGGCAGGAGCCACGCGGCCAGCGCCGCCAGTGCGCCGGAGGCGAAGAAGCCGAGCCCGATGGCCCGCCAGCGATGGGGATGGTGCATGGCCGCCCTAGTCCTTCCTGAGCACCAGCGCCCCGCCGCCGATCCCGCCCACCACGATCTCCGGCACTCCGTCGCCGTCGAGATCCCCCACGGCGGGCGCGCTGATGGGCGGGACGTCGGGGTGAAAGGTGGGGTCCCGCACCAGGCGCGGCGCGGTGCGGGTGCCCTCGTTCCGGTAGAGGATCAGCCCGGCGTCGTCGGAGCCGATCAGGAGATCCAGGTCGCCGTCGCCGTCGAGGTCGGCCAGTGCCGGCGCGCTCCGCCGACCCACGTCGATGCCCTCATACTGCTCGGACACCAGCACAAAGAGCGGCGCGGTCCGGGTGCCGTCATTGCGGTAATAGTTGAGCCCGCCCGAGGCCTCTCCCACCAGCAGATCCAGGTCGCCGTCGCCGTCGAGATCGCCCAGCGCCGGGGTGGTGTTGCTGCCGCGCGGGATGGTGACCAGCGCGCTGTCGACCAACACATTGCCGCGGTACCACGCGACCCGCGCGCCGAACCCGCCGACCAGGAGATCGGCATGGCCGTCGCCGTCGAGGTCGCCGGCGGTGGGCGCCATGTGATAGCTGCCGGCGATCGGGAGCGGGCTCCGCTGCCGGAAGGCGGGGTGGCGCGCGGTCCCCACGTTCTCCAGCCAGTGTACCAGCCCGGTGCTCCGCTGCACCGGATCGATCTTGCTGCCGAGCAGGAGATCGAGGTCACCGTCGCCATCGAGATCGACTAGGCCGGGGACCGACTCGCTACCGACATCTAGCACCGGGAGGAGCTGTGCGGTGCGGCGGATATACCGGCCATCGGCGGCGCGGGAGAAGTAGTGCAGGTTGGCGACGGTGGTGCGGTTGGGATCGTAGGCGCCGCCCAGCACGCCGACCACCAGGTCCGTCCGGCCGTCGCCGTCCACGTCGCCGAAGGCGGGCGCGTTGTAGCCGCTGGTCAGGACCGGGTCGCCGGGGGGAAAGCGGACCGGCTCGTGGCTCAGGGACATGGCGGCGCACGACCCCTGGTTCCGGAACCAGAGCAGTCCCGCCTCGAAGAAGTCGCCCCAGATGAGGTCGAGGTCGCCATCGCCGTCGGGATCGGCCAGCGCCATGGTGTTGGCGCCGTGCATGCTCCCCTGGCCGGTGATGATGGTGAGGCCCTGCCAGGCACTGTCCACCACCCGGAACACCGGCGCCGCCGCGGTCCCTTCCACCAGTTCATAGCGGAGGATCACGCCGCTCACCCGGCCGATGAGCAGGTCGGGGCGGCCGTTGCAGTCCACGTCACCCACCTGGGGGATGTTCTGCCGGTCGGCAAAGATCGCCACCCCGGCGCCGTCCCGGAGGGTGTCGGGGACGGCCACGTAGTGGGGCGCCTTACTGGTGCCATCGTTCCGGAAGTAGCGCAGATAACTGAAGGGCCACTCGGCCAGGAGATCGAGATCGCCGTCGCCATCGAGATCAACGAAGCGGGACCACTCGCCCACGTCGAGCCCGGCCCAGTGCCAGCTCATCAAGGCAAAGGCGGGGAGTCCGTCGGCGGTGACGCCGTCGCGGCGGAAGGCCAGCATCCGGCCGCCCCATTCGTGGACGGTGAGATCGAGGTTGCCGTCGCCGTCCAGATCGGCGAGTTGCGGCCGAGGGACGTTGAAGCCGCCCAGAAAGGCGAGGGTGAGATCCCGGCCGGTGGAGTCGGCGACGGGGAAGGGGTGCACCACCGGGCGCCACTCCGCCGTCCCTGCCGCCGATGGTGCCGCCACGCCGGGCGGCGCGGCGGAGGATCCGGCACAGGCGGCCAGCCCGAGGAGGGCCGCCACCCGGAGTGCCGTCAGCTTCACGAACAGGGGCGGGGCGGGGCCGGCGGGACCAGCGGCGCCGGGGCGCCCATCCCGGCGGCGTAATTCCCCACGGTGATCTCCGCCTTTACCAGGCCGTCGGCGGCGCAGAGTGCCACGGCGGTGCCGGTGCCGGTGGGCTGCATGCCCTCGTGCTGATGGGCGCCGCCGCTCTGGTGGCGGTTGCTGACCCAGACGGTCTGCCCGTCGGGAGAGAGCGCCAGTCCGTGGGGCTGCTGGAAGGGACCGTTGAGCACCTGGCGCACCGTCCAGGTGGCGGGATCAATGATGCTCACCTCGTTGGCGTCGAGGTTGGTGACGAACAGCCGGCTGCCGTCGAGGGTGAAGATGCTCTCGAACGGCCCCTTCTCCACCGCCACGGTGTGGGTCAGTACCGGCCGGCCCTCGGTGGAGATGTCGAACACCAGCAGCAGCCCGCTGGTGGAGCCGGTGGCCACCAGCCACTTGCCGTCCGGAGAGACCGAGAACTGGGCCATGGTGTGGTACGGGCCCGGCACGTCCTGCACAGTGGTCTGCCCGTCGGAGAGACGGACGCTGGCCAGCTGGTTGACGCCCAGACTGGCGACGTAGGCGTAGTGTCCCCGCGGGTCGAGGGCGATGGCGTGCGGCCTGGGGAAGACCACTTCGATTTCGTCCAGCAGGGTCATGTCGGAGCGGCGGATCACCGCCATGCGGGACGGCGGATTCACCGCGCTCATGGAGCGGGCCACGATCAGCAGGTCGTTGGCCGGGCTGAGCGCCATGAGTCCCGGCACTTCCATCGAAACCGAGCCGACGATCCGATTGGCCCGATCCAGCTTGAGCACCTTGCCGGCGCCGATCAGGGTCACGTACCAGTAGGAGCCGTCGGGCTCCACCTGGGCGTGGTGTGGCTTGGCCGACGGGGCAAAGCCGAGCCGCTGGAGATCGAGCGTCTCGATCAGGGTGCGGGTCACCGGATCGAGGATCGAGACGGTGGCGTCGTCCTGGTTGGTGAGGTAGAGGCGCGGCGCCTGGGCCGCGAGCGCCGCACCACTCCCCGCCGCCAGCAGCGCGGCGAGGAGCAGTGGGCGGAGCATCCCCGGAGGGCGGATGGTCACGTCAGGGCACCATCGCCTGCATCGGGTGGTAGCGGACGGCGAAGAGCCCTTCGCCGACGCTGGTGACGATCACCGTGCCGCTCTTGAAGTAGGGGTAGTTGCTCCACGACCCGGCGAAGCCGGGGGCGTTCTCTCCGACGGGCACCGTGTCGAAGTAGCCGACTTCCTTGGGCTCGGCGGGATTGGTGATGTCCAGCACCCGGAGGCCGGCGACGTAGTCGGACTGGTACATCAGGTTGCCGCGGATGTAGAGGTTGTGGTCCGAGGCCGCAGTCTCTCCCAGGTGCTCCTTCACCAGCACCGGCTCGGCCAGGTTGGTGACGTCCCAGATCAGGGTGCGGGTCTTGGGCACCAGGCCCTGGATCTCGTCGCCTTCATCATCCAGGTAGAAGTAGGTCTGGTCCTCGTTGAGCCAGCCCTGGTGGGCGTAGGAGGTGTTCGGGTAGGTGGCCACCGCGATCTTCTTCGGGTTGGCCTTGTCGGTCACGTCGGCGATGCCCACGCCGGTCTCCGACGAGTTGAAGCAGATCTCGTGGCCGGTGTAGTTCCTGTCGGGGCCCTTGTACACCACGCACTGGGCGTCGTGGGTGTAGCCGGTGCGCTGGATGCCGGTGGCGGGGTCGGCGTGGCAGCCGGCGAAGGCCGGATGCAGCGGGTCATGGATGTTCACCATGTGGAGCGCGCCGCCGCAGGTCTCGCCGCCGCCGTTGGCGCCGACGATGTAGGCGTAGCCGCTGCCCTCGTTGATGACGATGTTGTGGGCGCTGGCCACGTTGTCGTAGTGGGCGTCCTCGGTGAAGGTCACCGGGGTGGCGCCCGTCGCCTTGCGGAGCCGGGCCAGGTCGAACACCTGCATGCCGTGGGGGCCCGAGCCGTCGGCCACGATGAAGGCGTGATCCTTGTAGACCTTGATGTCGCGCCAGATGTTGGCGTTGGCGCCCTGGTGCATCGGCAGGTCGCCGACGAAGCGCGGGCTGCTGGGATCGGTCACGTCCACGAAGCTGGTCCCGTCCATGCGGCCCACCAGGGCGTATTCCCGGCTGGTCTCCGGGTCGGTCCAGCCCCAGAGGTCGTTGACGCCGACGCCGCGCGGGGCGCCCAGCGCCGACTTGGGCATGAACGAGAGCAGATCCACGTTGCCGCAATCGAACTCGGCGGCCTTGCCGCTGGCGCAATCCACCTTCTTGCCGCTCACCTGCGCCAGCAGCTTCTCGGCGTCCTTGAGCCGGCCCGTCTCACGCCACAGCCCGTCGGCATCCCGTTCCAGGAGGTAGGCCAGGCCCTGCTGGAAGTCGGCGCCGGGCCCCGCGACGATCAGCTGCTTGCCCGCCATCACCAGCCGGGCGCCGAACTGGATCGAGACGCTGTTGCTGGCGCTGCCGCTGAGCGCCTGGCTGGCGAACCACCCGTCGGACTCACGCGTGAAGACGTGGGTGACCCCGGCGCCCCTGTTGGAGTTCGGGGCGCCCACGAACAGGGTGCGGCCCTGGCGGAGAATGCTGCTGCCGAAGCCCTGCTGCGGCCGGGCCTCCGGCGACTCCAGGCGCTGCTCCAGGGTCCAGCCCGCCGTCCCGGCGGTGTAGATGAAGGCGACCCCCTGGTTGGCGAGCGTAACCGGCGCGCCCACCACGATGCCATCGGTGTCAATGTAGACCGAGGTGCCGAAGGTCAGCACCGTGTCGGGACCGGCATCGAGCTTGGCGGCTTCGCGCCAGGCGCCGGCGGCGTTGGCTTCATACACCGTGGCGAGTCCGTGGCGGCGGGGCACCGGGGCGCCACCACCGGGGCCGGGGGCGCCGACCACTAGGCGGTTGCGATCGAGCGCCACGGCAAATCCGAAGCGATCGAAGGCATCGGTTCCCTTGGCGATCGTCACCGGGGCGCTCATGCGGCCCCGGGCGTCACGCCGGTAGGCGTAGACCTCGCCCCGGAGCGAGTCCCGCCCGGGCGCGCCCACGATCAGCAGTCCGTTCTGGTAGGCGAGTGAACTGCCGAACGCCGCGGTAGTGTCGGGCGAGGCGAGTGTGCTCACGCTGTTCCACCGGCCAGCGACCCGCTGAAAGAGGTAGACCTTGCCGCCGCCCTTGGCGCCGGGCGCGCCCACGGCGAGCCAGGTCCCGTCGGCGGCCAGCACCGAGGCGAAGCCGTCGTTGAGTTCCAGCCCGGTGCCGGAGAAGGTGCCGCTCTCCTTCCACTTGCCATCGGTGCCCTTGCGGTAGACCACGATGTCTCCGTTACCGACGGCGAAGCCGTTGGTGCGGCCCACCAGCAATTCGCTGCCGGCGATGGCCAGGGCGCTGCCGAAACCCTGCGCTGGGACGCCGGCGGGGTTGCCGGCCATGGATTGGGCAGTGAGCGGGAGGACGGCGAGCGTGAACAGGGTTCCGACAAGGGCGACGCGGCGTGCGACCATGGTCTACTCGGGTTGGGGGGGACCGGACACTGACGCAGGGGGGCCCGGGCAGGTTTCGTGGGGTGGAAAGGTGGGGGCGGGGGCCCGGTTGCGCCACTCTGCCCCCCGGGAACGGCTGGAACGGCACGGGGACCGTTCCAGCCGGAATGGTCCCCCCGCCGACCTCTCGTACCGAGGGAATGAGCCGCTGCCCGGGTGTGCCGCTACAGCCCGCCGGTCGGAGGGCTGCGCGCTAAGACGCCGCCTACAGGAATTCCAGGCTCCGGGCGAAGTCCGCCGGGCTGGTGGCCGCTGATTTCGCCACCTCGGCGGTAATCAGGTCGCCCCGGTACAGCTCGGTGAGGTGCTGGTCGAAGGTCTGCATGCCGTACTGGGTCTTCCCCTCGGCGATCAGGTCCTTGATCTCCGTGGCCCGAGCCGGATCGGCGATGCACTCCTCGATGGCCGCCGTGTTCCGCAGGATCTCGACCGCCGCCACCCGTCCCTTCCCATCCTTGCGGCGCAGCAGCCGCTGGGAGATGACGCCGCGCAGCGTCTCCGCCAGCCGCTGACGGACCGACGGCTGCTCGGTGGGAACACGCTCACCAGGCGGGAGATGGTCTTGATCGCGTCGGTGGTGTGCACCGTGCTGAAGACCAGGTGGCCCGTCTCGGCCGCCTTGAGGGCGATATCCACGGTCTCCACGTCCCGCATCTCTCCCACCATGATGACGTCCGGGTCCTGCCGCAGGGCCGCGCGGAGGGCCCGGGCAAAGCCGTCGGTGTCGCCACCCAGCTCGCGCTGGATCACGATGGAACGGTCGTCCTTGTGGAGAAACTCGATCGGGTCTTCGATGGTCACCACCTTGGCCGGCTTGGTGTGATTGATATGCGACAGCATCGCCGCCAAGGTGGACGACTTGCCGCTCCCCGTGACGCCGGTGACCAGGATCAGGCCCCGGTCCTCGCTGGCCAGGTCGCGCACCACCGGGGGGAGCCCCAAGCCGTCGATGGTCGGCAGTTCGACCGGGATGTTGCGGAGGGTGGCGGCGATGGAGCCCCGCTGGCTGCACAGGTTGACGCGGAACCGGGCCGTTTTGTCGAGTGAGTAGGAGCAGTCCAGGTCGGTCAGGTCGTGCAGGACCGAGGCGACGCTGTCCCGGGTGGCCTTCTTGGCTTCTATGAGGATGGACGCGGCGATGGCCGCGGTATCAAAGGGCTCGAGGTCCGGGGTGCCCTTGATGGGCATGACTTGCCCCCGGAGCCGGATCCGGAACGGGCCGCCGGCGCTGATATGGACATCGCTGGCTCCGGTCTCGATGGCCTTCCCGAGCACGGCCTTGAATATGTCGACGATGTCACGCGAGGCAGACTGGGTGGCGGGCGCAGCAGGAGCCAAAGGAGGAGCAGGAGTCATGAGCCTGTTGGTTGACGTGGCCTGAATGCGGCCGACGACGCCGGCTCACACCCGAATGATCGGCAAGTATCGCGCCTGGTGGTAGTCCTTGGGCGTGATATGCGCCGCTGGCTCCGAAATCTTCCGCGGACGTCGTTCCCAGTAGTATGGGCCTGCCCCGTGGGACACTGAACCCGTGGATCCGGCTTGACGCCCGGCCAGAGTTGCCTCAAACTCACCTCGGGAATCTGCCTGGCCTGATCCGAAAACAACTGAGTGCGGCCCGCCCCGGCGGGACGCTCCGCTTCCCCCGGGGTTGCTGATATGGCTATCCGTTCGCTGCTGGCGGCCGTTGCCCTGAGCCTGTGGCGGCCTGCATCCAGGTCTATCCCCCCGGCTCCCAGCCCGCGCCCACCGCCGCGGGCGCCGCCAAGCCCGCCGAGCCCAAGGAGCCGTTCAAGCCCTGGGACTCGGTGCTCAAGGACACCCGCCCCATTGAGGGGCTGCTCCGGACCCATCTCGGCAAGGACCTGTCGCTGTATCTCGAGCTCAAGCCCGATCAGTTCGATCATGACCTGGGGCTGGCCCTGCACATCAGCCGCGGTGTCGGCGACCTCGAGCTGCACCAGGGGCTGCCGCTGTCGGATGGCCAGCTGGTCCGTTTCCACCGGACGGGCAACCAGGTCTACCTGCTCCGCATCAACCCGTGCTTCACCGCCGATTCCGGCAGCCCCATGCGGCTGTCGGTCGAGGGCAACCAGGCGCCATCGGTGATCGCCGCGTTCAAGATCGAGAGCGAGCACAAGGAGACCAAGGCGCTGCTGGTCAATGCCACGCCCTTCCTGGTCTCCGACTACGCCGACCTGGGCGAATACCTGAAGTTCTTCTATCGCGGGAAGACCCCGTCCTTCAACAAGGAACGGAGCACCCTGGGCCGGGTGCAGGGATTCCCCCGCAATCTCGAGATTGATGCGGACCTGACCTTCGTGGCCCCGGACTTCCCCGCCTTCTCGAACGGTGCCTCCCTGGCCGACTACCGCTCGATTCCGGTCTCGGTCCGCTACTCGCTGTACGCCCTGCCGGACCAGCCGATGCGCTCCCGCTACGGCGATGACCGGGTGGGCTACTTCCTGGATGCGGTGTACGACTTCTCCCGCGACCGGAACGAGATCCCCTACCGCACCATGGTGAACCGCTGGCGGCTGGAGAAGAAGGATCCGTCCGCCGCGATCTCCGAGCCGGTGCAGCCGATCATCTACTACATCGACCGGACCGTGCCCCGGGAATACCGCCAGTATGTCAAGGAAGGGATCGAGGGCTGGAACAAGGGCTTCGAGGCCGCCGGCTTCCGCAACGCCATCGTCGCGAAAGACGCCCCGGACGACAGCACCTGGAGCGCCGAAGACGTGCGTTACTCCACCGTCCGGTGGAGCGCCGCCTACCGGATGGGGTATGCCATCGGCCCCTCGGAGACCGACCCCCGCACCGGAGAAATCCTCAATGCCGATATCCTGATCTCGGCCATCTTTCCGCGGGGCTGGCTGTTTGACTGGCAGGAGCTGGCGTCGCCCGAGGCGCTGCAGCTGAGCCGGCCCGAGCTGCCCACCCGGCCGGGGCTGGCCGGGCGCGCCTGCCTGCAGGCATTGGGGCTCTCCCACCAGCTGGGTGTCCAGCACGCGCTGCTGGCCGGACTGGGGGACGCCGACTCGGTCCCCATGCGCTACGTGGGAGAGGCATTGCGCGAGCTGATCATGCACGAGGTCGGCCACACGCTTGGCCTGCGGCACAACTTCAAGAGTTCATCGGGCGTGCCCAACGCCCGCCTCACCGATACCAGCTTCACCCGCCTGAATGGGGTGACGGTCTCGGTGATGGATTACGCCCCCGCCAACATCGCCAGTGACCATGCCCGCCAGGGGCATTTCTACAATCGTGAGGTCGGGTCGTACGACGTATGGGCCATCAAGTACGGGTACATCCCGATCTCCGGCGCCACCACCGCCGAGGCCGAAATCCCCGAGCTGCGCCGCATGGCATCCGAGAGCGCGGACCCGCTGCACACCTTTGGCACCGACGAGGACAACTGGCTGGGCCCCTACGCCGTGGACCCGCAGACCAGCGCCTGGGAGCTGGGCGAGGATCCGGTGAAATGGGCGGCCGACCGGGTGGCCCTGGTGACGCGGGCCGAGCCGGCGCTGGAGGGGCGGCTGATCCATCCGGGGGAGGGGTACCAGCGGCTCCGCGGGGCGATCACCAGCCTGCTGTTCGAGCGCTACTCCGCAGTCTATCCGGTGACCAAGACCGTGGGTGGCCTGGCGTTCACGCGGGACCACAAGGGTTCGGCCAACGCCCGGCTGCCCTTCACGCCGGTGCCGGGGGAGCGCCAGCGCGCTGCGGTGGCGCTGATCACGGAGTCGATGCTGTCGGAGCAGGCCATCCGTTACGCGCCGGAGCTGCTCAACCGGCTGGCGCCGAACCGCCTGAGCCACTGGGGCACCGGGTTCGGCGCGATACCCGTCGAATTTCCGGCCAACGAAATGGTGGGCAGCCTGCAGGAGCTGTTGCTGACCGACCTGCTGGAGCCGATCCGCATCGCCCGCATGATCAACAACGAATCCCGGGTGGGCGCCGGCCAGAGCTATACGGCGGCGGAGATGTTCCGCACCCTGACCGATGCGGTCTGGAGCGAGCTGGACACCCCGGCGCGTCCGCGCGCGGTGAACGCCATCCGCCGCAACCTCCAGCGGGTGCACATTGACCAGCTGGGCATGATGCTGCTGCCCGGGCCCGTGGGCCCGGTGCTCAGCGAGGACGCCCGGTCACTGGCGCGGCAGGAGCTGGAACAGATTGCGGGCCGGATCCGGCGGACCGACGCGGCGGCGGCACCCGACGCCATGACCCGGGCCCACCTGGCCGAGAACCTGGCCCGGATTCAGCGGTTGCTGGAGGCGACGGTGGTGCTGCCGGGCGCGCGCTGAGACCGGGGTTGCCAGGTCTCCTTTCCCGCCGCGGGTAGGTTCGCGGAAGGAGGGGGCGGCTCGGGCAGGTCGGCGCGGGCGGCCCCGAGCCAGTTTCCGGCGTCCTTCCTAGTCGTGTGACCCGAGGGCCCGGTCGAGATTGAAGGCCGCGCTGATCAGGGCCAGATGGGTGAAGGCCTGGGGAAAGTTTCCCAGGGCCTCCCCGCTGGGTCCCGTCTCCTCGGAGAACAGGCCGAGATGATTGGCATAGCCCATCATCTCCTCGAACATGAGCCGGGCCCGGTCGAGCCGACTGCGATCGACGCTGCCGGCGCGGGTCAGTGCCTCGACCAGCCAGAAGGTGCAGATGTTGAACGATCCTTCCTCGCCCTTCAGGCCGTCGCGCGTCTCCCGGGTGTCGTAACGGTACACCAGGCTGTTGGAGACCAGGCCACCCAGTTCGGGCGGGGCCAGGATCGCGTCAAGGGTCTTGAGGTTGCGGGGGTCTCCCGGGGCCAGAAACAGAACCAGTGACATCATCAGGTTTGCCGCATCGAGCGTCTCGCTACCGTACGCCTGCACAAAGGCCTGTCGTTTCTCGCTCCACCCCCGGCTCATGATCTCCTCGTAGATCTGATCGCGCACCGCGAGCCACCGCGTCCGGTCGGCGGGAAAGGAGCGTTTGTCGGCCAGCCGGAGCGCCCGGTCCACCGCGACCCAGCACATCAGCTTGGAATACACGAAGTGCTGCTGGCCGCCCCGAACTTCCCAGACGCCCTCGTCGGTGCGCTGCCAGTTGTCGCAGACCCAATCGACCAGGCGCCGGAGGTAGCGCCACAGCTCGTAGGAAATCGGCGTGCCGTACTTGTTGGAGAGGTAGACCGAGTCCATCAGCTCGCCGTAGATGTCCAGCTGCAATTGGTTGTACGCCCCGTTGCCGACCCGCACCGGACGGGAGCCCCGGTACCCCTCCAGGTGGTCCAGGGTTTCTTCCTCGAGGTGGTGGCGCCCATCGATGCCGTACATGATCTGCAGGGTGCCTTCGGGTGAGAGTTCCCGACACCGCCCCTCCAGCCATTCCATGAACTGCCGGGCCTCCTCGGTGAAGCCGATCCGCAGGAACGCATAGACCGTGAAGGCGGCGTCCCGGATCCAGGTGTAGCGGTAGTCCCAGTTCCGCTCGCCACCCATGCTCTCCGGCAGGCTGCAGGTCGGGGCGGCCACGATGGCGCCGGTGGGCCGAAAGGTCAGCAGCTTCAGCGCCAGCGCCGAGCGGTGCACGATCTCCCGCCAGCGGCCCCGGTAAGTGCACTGGGAGAGCCACCGGCGCCAGTACTCCACCGTAGCGGTCATCAACGCGTTCGCCTGCTCCTCCGACAGGAGCCCGCCGGCACCGGTGTGCTCGTCCACCTGGCCCAGCACGAAGGTGGCCATCTCTCCCGCGTGCAGGGTGAACTCGGCCGTGACTCCGCGCTCATGGCGAGTGAGCGGCCGGGTCGTCGCGAGACCGATGCTGAGCGCCGGAGAGTGGAAGCAGGCGCCGGACGGGTTCACATCCGTGGTATGACGGTCCCGGGCAAAGTTGAACGCCGGAAAACACTCCAGATGGAACGTCACGCTGCCGCGTATCACCTGGACCCGGCGCACCACCTGGTGGGGACGCTCGTCCATGGTGTCCAGGTCCAGCGGCATGAAGTCGATCACCTGGCCCACCCCGTCGGGGTGGAGGAACCGGGTGACCAGCACGTTGGTGTCGGGCCAGTAGAACTGCTTGGTGCGGGAGCCGTCCTGGGCCGGGCAGATTCGGAAATGCCCTCCCTTCCCGTGATCCAGGAGGGCCGCGAACAGGCTGGGCGAATCGAAATGGGGGTAGCAGAACCAGTCGAGAGAGCCGTTGAGGCCGATCAGAGCCACGCTGTGCAGGTCACCGATGACGCCGTAGTTCTCAATGGGCTGATAGGACATGCAGTCTCCTCCGCGAGGCGGCGCAGCGGGGCGGGCGCCTGGGCTGGCGAGCGGGAATCCTATAATCGGTAACGTCCTGGAGGCCCGAATGGTTCAACCCGGCTCCCGCTCGGCAACGATCTCCACGAGGAGGCAGAGTGTCCATCTGACGAGCTCACGGCGCGGCGGACAGCCGCTCGACCTCCCGGATCACGGCCGCTCCAGGTCGGCGGCGTAGATGTCGCTCTCGGGCGAGCCGAGGGTGAAGTAGAACATCTTGCCATCGGTGCAGAAGCCGTACTTGGTCTGCTGGCGGGTGGGGTCGTCGAACGTCACCAGCACGGTACTGCGGCCGCCTGTGGCCGCAACCGACCGGATGGTCCAGCCGGACGCCGAACGCGTCAGGTAGTACAGGCGGCGTCCGTCCGGGGACCACGCCACATAGAATGGCTCGCTGCCATCGGCGGCTTTGGACACGAGCAGGGTCTCGGCGCCGGTCTCCACGCGTCGCACCCGAATGCCTTCGTGGGCGTGATAGGCGATGGCCTTGCCGTCCAGCGACCAGTGGGCGAAGTCGCCGTCCGCAGCGAGGAATTCGGGACTGGCGCCATCCACCAGACGGAGCGTCGCGAAGCCGTGCTGGGGGCCGATGTCGGTCTCGCCAAATACCTCGTAGAGGACGGTCTCCCCGTCAGCCCCCCAGTCGGGATCCAGCTCCTCGGTGGGCGCGGAGGTCCACCGATGCAGCCCGGTACCGTCGGCGTCCACGGTGTAGATGTCGCGGGTGCCACCCCGCAGCGAATGGAAGAGGATGCGGCGGCCATCCGGGGACCAGTCGGGACTGTAATCGCCGGCCGGATCGGTGGTGATCTGGCGGGCCTCGCCGCCGGCGGCCGGCATCACGTACAGCTCGGCGTTGCCGCTGCGGTCGGAATCGAATGCCAGCCAGCGCCCGTCCGGGGACACGTCCAGGTCCTCGATGGTCTCGTTCCGGGCCGTGACCTGGCGGGCGCCGCGGATCGAGACCGGCCCGCGGGTGGGGATCGGGATAGACCAGATGCTGGACCACAGACTGAGCCGGGAGTATGCCAGCCGGCCGCTGCCCCGGCTCACGCTCAGGCCCTGCGCGTCAGAGCCGACGGTGAGGCGCCGCGGTGCCCCGGCGGCGGTGACGCCGCCTCGCAGGCGCTGGAGGTAGACATCTCGGCTGCCCTCATGGTCCGAGACCCAGTACAAATCGCGTCCATCCGGGGACCACTGCGGAGAGAGGTTGAGCGCGGTGTCCGCCGTGACCTGGGTTGGGCGCGAGCCATCGACCGGCACGACCCAGATCGAGGTGGCGCCCGAATTCCCGAAGTAGCCGGTGCCGAAGATGAACGCAGGGTTCCCGGCCGCGAGGGCGATCCGCTGGCCGTCGGGCGACCAAGCCGGCGCAAAGGCGCCGAGCGGAGCAGAGACCTCACGCGCTTCACCGCCGGCCAGCGTCACGATCGTGATGGTGCTGTCGTTGAATCCGGCAACCCAGGCGATCCGGGTGCCGTCGGGAGACCAGTCGAATCCGGCCAGGGGCGCCACGCTGCCCTGACCGTGGACGCTGCGGGCCGCTGCGTCCAGACGGACCACGCGGCGCGGCGCGCCGCCCAGAGACGGCACGACATAGATGCCGTCGTTGGACTGATAGGCGATCTGCGATCCGTCGGGCGACCAGCGGGGCCAGCGGAAGTTGTCGGTCGTGTCGCTGGTGAGCGGGACCGGACGGCCGCCGCTCACCTGCCGCACGTAGACCTGCATGGCGTTGGTGGGACCGGCGGCGTAGGCAATGCTGGTTCCGTCGGGCGACAGCGCAGGGTCCACCTCGAGGCCCGGGTCGCGGGTCACCTGGCTCGTGCGCCCGATGGTCACCGCCGCCCCCGGCCGACGGGCCAGCACCACCACGGCGGCCACGGCCACCAGGATCGCTGCGCCGGCCACGCCGAGCATCACTCGGGAGGGCTGGGGCCGAGCCGAAGGAACGGCGCTGGCCGCAGGTGCAAGCGCCGAGGCGAAATGTGCCGCGGGGCTGAAGCGATCGGCGGGATTCTTGGCCAGGGCCCGGGTCACCACATCGGCGATGGCCGGCGGCACCGCGGGCCGGAGCTGGGAGACCGGGCGCGGCTCCGCCACCATGTGCTGGCGCACCACGCTCTCGGCGGTCGGGCCGGTGAACGGTGGCTCACCGGTGAGCATTTCATAGAGCACGCAGGCCAGGCTGTACAGGTCCGAGCGGCCGTCCAGGTCCTGCTCCCCGGCCGCCTGTTCCGGGCTCATGTACTTGGGCGTCCCGATGGTGAGTCCGGTCTCGGTCAGCCGTTCGCCGCCCGCGGCGCTCAGCGCCTTGGCGATCCCGAAATCGGCCACCACCGCGTGCCCGCTCTCCAGCAGGATGTTCTCGGGCTTGATGTCGCGGTGGATCACTCCGCGTCCGTGGGCATAGCTCAGCGCGTCGGCCACCTCCCGGGCGATCCGGAGCGCGTCCTCCAACGGCAGCTGTTTCTCGCGGTCCAGCCGGCTGCGCAACGACTCCCCCTCGACCAGCGGCATGACGTAGAACAGGTACTCGGCGATTGGACGATTGGGCGATTGGGCGATTGGGGAGGTCGCGATCCCCGAATCGAACAGCGGCAGGATGTGCGGGTGGCGGAGGTTGGCGGTGGTTTCGATCTCCCGGAGAAATCGTTCCGACCCCAGGGCCGCGGCCAGTTCCGGCCGCAGCACCTTGATGGCCACCTGGCGGTGGTGTTTCAGGTCCTCGGCCAGGTAGACCGTGGCCATACCGCCCTGGCCCAGCTCCCGCTCGATGCGGTAGCGGTCGGCGAGTGCGGATCGGAGGGAGGTGGGTGTTTCGGCCAGGACGGACCATCCAGAGTCGGGGGCCCTGCAATGTCTACGCGGCTCCCGAGGAGCGCCAGTCGAGAAGAGCGAGGCGGGTTCACCCGCTCCTCTGCCATTCTTGCCTGTGTGGCCGTAGTTTTCCCCGCTTGCAGAACGTGGACAGAGCCGTGAAGCGAAGCACCTCGCCGCCGGAATCCACGCTCCCATCCCGACCCGCGACTCATCCAGGGGTACCTCGCCAATGTCCGATACTCTCCGCCTCACCACCGCGCTGGCCGAGCATTACCGGATCGAGCGCCAGCTCGGCGCTGGCGGCATGGCGACGGTCTATCTGGCGACTGATCTCAAGCACGACCGCGAAGTCGCACTCAAGGTGCTTCGTCCCGAACTCGGCGCCGTCCTGGGGGACGAGCGGTTTCTGGCCGAGATCAAGATCACCGCCCGGCTGGATCACCCCCACATCCTGACCCTGATCGATTCCGGGGCCTCCGGGGGCTTCCTTTACTATGTCCTGCCGCTGGTCCGGGGCGAGTCGCTCCGGGACAAGCTCAACCAGGAGAAGCAACTCGGGCTGGAGGAGGCGGTGGCGATTACCCGGCAGGTGGCCAGCGCCCTGGACTACGCCCACCGCCATGGGGTGGTCCATCGGGACATCAAGCCCGAGAACATCCTGCTGCAGGAAGGCGAGGCGATGCTGACCGACTTCGGCATTGCGCTCGCGGTCAAGGAAGCCGGTGGCAACCGCCTCACCGAGACCGGCCTCTCGCTGGGGACCCCGCAGTACATGAGCCCGGAGCAGGCCACGGGAGACCGGCTGCTCGACGCCCGCAGCGACGTGTACTCCCTGGCGGCGGTGCTGTACGAAATGCTGGCGGGCGAACCGCCGGTGACCGGCCCCAATGCCCAGGCGATGATCGCCAAGCTGATGACCGAGCGCCCGACCCACCTTCGGGTGGTCCGCGGCTCGGTGCCCGAGTCCATTGACGCCGCCGTGGCCAAGGCGCTCGACAAGACCCCGGCCGATCGCTTTGCCAGCGCCGGCGACTTTGCCCGGGCCCTGGAGCTCAAACCAGTGGCGGTGACGGGGGCGATGCCCGTCGCCCGCCGGCTGGGATGGCCGGCAGTGGTCGGGGGTCTGGGGCTGGTGCTGCTCGTCGGGCTCGGCGTCCTCGTTGCCACCGGGCGGCTGGGCCGCCGCGAGGCGGCCTTTGTGCTGCGCGACCGTACCCAGCTCACGTTCTCGGGGACGGTGTTCGCCTCGGCCATAACCCCTGATGGCAAGCAGCTGGCCTACATCACCCGGCAATGCGCCGGCGGCAGTTGCACCTACGCGGTGGAGCTGCAGGATGTCGGCGGCACCGCGACGCACCGGATCCTGGAAGGCGCCACCGCCGCCTACGGGCTGGAATGGAGCCCCGACCGGCGCAACCTCATCTTCCTCGGCACCTATGGCGGGCGGTGGGGCACGCATCTGGTCTCTGCCCTGGGCGGCCCGCCCCGGTACCTCACCTCGGGCGGAGCGATGTTCTGGGCCGGTGGCGATTCGCTGCTGGTGGCTCCGCCTGCGGGCGCCGCCGATTCGGTCTTTTTCGTCCGGGTCACCAGCCTGAGCGGCGCAGTGGCCGACAGCATCCGGGTGGCGGGCGCCGGACTGGGCGTGGCCGGACTGAGTGTGTCACCGGGCGGCCGCTGGATCGTGGCCCTCGTGGTGCAGGCGGGACGCGGCCTCTGGCAGGTGATTGACCGAAGCGGCAAGGTCGCCGATCACGTGATCAACTCCTGCACCTGTCCCGGGCGGATCACCGCCGACGCGCTGTGGCTGACCCGTTCTGGGAACGGATTCGAATCCATCGTCCGGCTGGGCATCGATCCGACGTCGGGCCGTTTGGCGACGCACCAGGACACGCTGCTCTCCGGCAACTTCAACAACTTCAGCGTGACGGCCGACGGCTCCACCCTGGTGATCGACGACGGCACCAACGACTACCAGGTCTGGTCCACCGAGCTCGCCGATGCGCTGGCCAACCGGTTTCCCGAGGACCGGCGACTGCTGCGCGCCTCCACCCGGGTCTCGGCCCAGATGTCCCCCGACGGCCAGCGCCTGCTGCTGGCGCGGTCGCTGCCGTCCAGCGCCGGCGGCAGCGAGCGGCGGTTCACGGTCGTGCCCTTCGGGGGAGGGAACGAGACTCCGCTCAACCTGCCCGGCTCCTCGCGCGGGGTGGACTGGGTCGATTCGATCACGGTGGGATACAGTCACGCCACTCCAACCGGTATGCACGCCGGTCTGGTGGACGTGCGTACCGGCCCGCTGCCCCGCGGGCTGGACCTGCCGGATTCGCTGGTGGCGGACGTGACACCACTGCCTGACGGCTGGGCCTGGATTCCGGCGACCCGCGATCGGGTGATTGTGGAGCGGGCGGGGCAACGGAGCGAGATCTCCAAGCCGGCCTGGTTCGGCGAGCTGAACGGTCTCAACGCGGACCCGACCGGGAAGCGCCTCGTGCTCACGGGCTGGAACACGGGGACCTATGA